>Ga0209415_10020865_pt1 | contig 10143 bp, 14 predicted proteins | sample PeaSoiSIISIP2007_FD_187696 | JGI IMG/M metagenome (GOLD analysis project Ga0209415, IMG submission 187696) | Peat soil microbial communities from Weissenstadt, Germany - SII-SIP-2007 (SPAdes) (version 2) | ecosystem: Environmental > Terrestrial > Soil > Wetlands > Peat | place: Germany...
GTGTTCTACGACATCACGGCCTCCAACGAGCGGCGCGGGATCATGATCGACGTGGTGCGCGCGGTGGCGCGCGAAATCTTCATCCCGTTCAGCGTCGGCGGCGGCTTGCGCACGCTCGAGGACATGCGCGCGGTGCTGCTGGCCGGTGCGGAGAAGGTCTCGATCGATTCGGGCGCGGTGCGCGATCCGAGCCTGATTGCGGCCGGCGCGCGCGCCTTTGGCAGCCAGTGCGTCGTGCTCTCGATGCAGGTCAAGCGCACGGGCCGGGCGGGGCTGCCCTCGGGCCACGAGGTCATAATCGACGGCGGACGCACGCCCACCGGGCGCGACGCGCTCGAGTGGGCGCGCGAGGGCGAGCGGATGGGCGCCGGCGAACTGTGTATCAACTCGATCGACGCCGACGGTACCAAGACCGGCTACGATCTCGAAATAACCCGGATGATCGCGGACGGGGTGGGAATCCCGGTGATCGCCTCGGGTGGCGCGGGCGAGCCGCGCCATCTGCTCGACGCGTTTACCTCGGGTGGCGCAGACGCCGCCATCGTCGCCTCGATCGTCCACTACGGCGAATGCACGATTCCCGACCTCAAGCGCTACTTGCGTGCGGGCGGAGTCGAAATTCGCGAGGCGATCCACCTGGACTTCCGCGACGAAAAAATGGAAAGGAGCGGCCCGTGAAAATCGCGATGGTAGTGTCGGAGTTCAACTTTGACGTGACCTCCGCGATGGAGGAGCGGGCACGGCGCCACGCCGCCTTCCTCGGAGTCGAGGTGAGCCACGTGATCCACGTTCCGGGCGTCTTCGACATGGGCCCGGCGATCAAGAAGCTGGTGCGCCGCAAGGACGTCGACGCGGTGGTGATAATCGGCACCGTGATCAAGGGCGACACCGGGCACGACGAGATCGTCGCGCACGCCGCCGCGCGCGCCGCCGCCGACCTGGCGCTGCAGTTCGACAAGCCGGTCGCGCTCGGGATGACCGGGCCCGGGATGACCCGCGAACAGGCGCTGGACCGTATCGACAACGCGCGCAACGCGGTCGAGGCGGCGGTCCGGATGGTGCGCACGCTCAAGGAAATCGGGGAATAGCCGCGCTTCGGGCGCAAATGTCGGCCGCGTTGGGCCGGCCCGGCAAATTCTGCTGACAGCCTCTCAACAGGACGCTGTTAAAAGATCGCCGCCGCTGCCGTTGAGACGCCGCGGACGAGTTTTTATACTCGGGTCGTGGTAGGGACGTTGGACGATGTGGCGGTGAGGCGCGCGCAAACTTTCTCGACGCGCGCGGCGGCGCGGATTCTCGCGATCTCGCCCGATCGGATTCGCTACTGGGTCAAACGCTCGCTGGTGCGGCCGCTCAAGGGCGGCCGCCAAATGCGTTTCGGCTTCGACGATTTGCTGGTGATGCGCCTGGCCAAGGAGTTGCTGCCCACGCGACATCATCTGGACCCGATGCGCCGATGCCTGGAACGGGTGCGCGGGATGTTCGCACCGGGGCGCCCGGTCACTTCGCTTAGGCTCGCCAACTACGACGGGCAGATCGTGGTGCGCGACGGCAACGTGATGGTCGAGGCGCTGAGCGGCCAGATACTGCTCAACTTCGGCGCGCCGCCCGCACCGGGCAAGGTAGAAGAGCGTTTCGGCCCGGCCCGCGTGCGCGAGCGTTTCGAGGAAGCGCGCCGGCTGGCCGAGAGCGATCCGTTGCGTGCGCTCACGCTGTACAGCGAACTGCTGGGCCGCGAGCCGGGAAATTTCGAGGCTCATATCGATCTCGCCGGCCTGCTCGAACGCGAAGGCGATCTCGCCGGCGCGCTACGCGCGTTGCTTGGCGCCGCGGCGATTGTTCCCACCAATGCGGACGTCCACACGCGCCTCGGTCTGCTCTACCGCCGCCGCGAGGACATCCACAGCGCGCTCGGGAGCTTCCTGCGCGCGACCGAATGCGATCCGCTCTCGCTCGCGGCGCATCGCAATCTCGCCGAGCTGTACGAATCGATGGGCCGCAAGCGCGAGGCGCTGCGCCATCTCGGCATGGTCCATCGCCTGACCCGCGGCTAGCCGCGGCCCTGCCCCCGCCAGCATCGCTTCATGCCTCAAACCCGCGTTTGAACTGACCCGCGCGGCGGCGATAAGCTTCTCGGTGATGCCAGACAAGACTTTGAAGCAAATCGACGTGTTGCGCCACGAACTCAAGGCGCTGCGCTATATCCTCGACAACTTCCACGCCGGCAAACTTCCACCCGCGGCGCTGCCGCCGCGCGAGGACTTTCTCTCCGCGCAGGCGCGCGAGATTTACGAGACTATCCTGAAGGCCCCAAGCCGCGACGCGGCCGAGGCGCAGATCGGAGAGATGAGCCTGGACGACGTCGACGTCGCGTCGTTCCTGCGCCTAAGCGGCGATCACTACTACACCTATCCCGCACTGGTGCACGAGCGCGCCGAGGCCCTGCGCGCCGGCCGGCTCAGGATCGAGGCGGCTTGAGCGCGCTCGCCGCAAAGGAACTGCATCTCCTGCTCGACTCGTCGGGCGCGCTGATCGTCTACCAGGAAGAGGGCACGCACTGGGCCGGCGTGCTCGGATTCTCGAGCGAGGCGCGGGCGCGCGAGTTCGTCGCGAAGAGCCATCTCGAGGTCGCCGAGACCGGCGCTATCGACCCCGCCGATCCGTCCCAGGTCGCCTCGCTGGTCAACGCGGTTAAACAGCGCGCGGTCCGCTACCTGCTGCTCGACCTCGATTGGCAAAGCGGCGAATGCGTCCAGGTCGAGTTCGAGGGCAGTTCCTTCGGCGCATCCCACGAACGCCGCTTCACTCCCCATCAGCATCAGCATTGAGCCGCTTGTCGGCGATGCGGATGCGAAGAAAATGAGCGCGACGATCTCCGAAAGCGTCACGATCGAAGACCTCGAGCTTGCGCGCGAGCGTCTGGCCGGGGTCGTCAAGCCGACCCCGCTCATCCATAGCGAGACGCTCTCGCGGATGCTCGCGGCGGAGGTGTACCTCAAGCCCGAGAACCTGCAAAAGACCGGCTCGTTCAAGATTCGCGGGGCATACAACAGAATCGCGGCGCTTTCGCCGGCCGAGGCCGCGCGCGGCGCGGTCGCCGCATCGGCCGGCAATCACGGCCAGGCGCTCGCCTGGGCGGCCTCGCGCGCGGGCGTGCGCGCGACGATCGTGATGCCGACGACGGCCGCGATCGCGAAGATCGACGCCACGCGCAGTTACGGCCAGATAGTCGAGCTTGCGGGCATCGACTACCTCGAGGCCCATCGCGCGGCCGAGGAAATCTGCGCGCGCACCGGTGCGCTGTTCGTCGACGCTTACGACGATCCGTTCGTGATCGCCGGCCAGGGCACGGTCGGCCTGGAGATCGCCGCCGAACTCGCGCCCGACTTCGTGCTGGTGCCGGTGGGCGGCGGCGGGCTGATCGCCGGGATGGCGCTGGCGCGCGCCCCGCGCGCGAAACTGATCGGCGTCGAGGCGGCGGGCTCGGCGCAACTGAGCCTCAGCCTCGGTCAGGGCGTGCCCTCCACCGTGCCGACCGCGGTCGACACCATCGCCGACGGCCTTGCGACGGGACGCATCGGGCGCCTGCCGTTCGAGATCGTGCGCCACCGCCTCGACCGCGTGGTGACGGTCGACGACTTCGAGATCGGCGAGGCAGTGCTGCTGATGCTCGAGCGGATGAAGCTGCTTGCCGAGGGCGCGGGTGCGGCGGCACTGGCGGGCGCGCTGAAGCTTGGCGGCGCAATAGCCGGACGGCGCGTGGTTATCCTGGTGAGCGGCGGCAATATCGACGTCAACCTGCTCGACCGGATCATCGGGCACGGACTCTCCAAGGCGGGGCGGCTGATGCGGTTGATGGTGGAGATGCGGGATCGGCCGGGAGAGTTGGGGCGGCTGCTCACCGTGCTAACCGGGCAGCGCGCCAACGTGCGTGCGATCCAGCACGACCGCACGCGGCGCGACGTGCGAATCGGCGGCGCACGCGTGACGCTGGAACTCGAAACGCGCGGCCACGATCATATCGAGCGCATCCGCGATGCGCTCATCGCGCAAGGTCACAAGGTGGTCGTCGAAAACTGATCGAAACCCGACATGGACACCATCCTCGACGCGCATTGCCACCTGGCGGACCCGCGGCTCTATCCGGATCTCGACGGCGCGCTTGCGCGCGCGGCCGATGCCGCGGTGGGAACGATCGTCGCAGTCGGCGCGATCGACACGATCGAGACCGACCGGCTGACCGTCGAAATAGCCGAGCGTCATCCGCACATCTTCGCCGCCGTCGGAGTCCATCCGCATAACGCCGCCGATTGCGACGAGGCGCGCATCGCGGCACTCGTCGCGCTCGCGCGCTCGCCCAAGGTGGTCGCGATCGGAGAGACCGGACTGGATTTTCACTACATGCACTCGCCCGCCGGCGCGCAGGAACGGGCTTTTCGAAGGCATCTGGAACTCGCCCGTGAGCTCGACCGTCCGGTGATGATTCATTGCCGTGACGCCGAGCGGCGGCTGTGCGAGATCGTTCGCGAAACCGGCCTCCCACCGCGCGGCGGGATGATCCATTGCTTCACTGGCGACGCCGGCGCGGTGCGGGAGTTCGTCGAACTCGGCTTCTTCGTCTCGTTCTCCGGAATTCTCACATTCAAAAAGGCCGACGCCTTACGGGCGGCGGCGATGGTCGTGCCGGAGGACCGCCTGCTGATCGAAACCGACGCACCCTATCTCGCGCCCGAGCCTTATCGAGGCAAGCCCAACGAGCCCGCCTACGTCCGCCGCACCTTCGAGGCGATGGTCGCGCTGCGCGGCGCCAACCCATCGGTGCTGGCCGCGCGGATTCGCGACAACGCTGATCGTCTGTTCAGATTGCCCGCGCGATAGCCGTCGCCGCCTAGCCCAGCGGATGGCCGCCGAAGGCCCACGGATGAATCGCGACCAGCACGACCGTCAGCGCCGCTCCGATTGCGATCGCCAGCCACGGCAGGTCCTCGCTGGGATGGCATCGCTGACGCCCGCTGAGCAGCGCCGCGCCGGGCATGAACGAGGTCTGCTCGACGAAGCGGCGGTACGGCTCGCCCATCGAGCGCAGCTTGCGATGGTCCTGGTGCAAGCCGCCGAAGATGCCCAGCGCCGGGAACGTGCCGAAGAACACCAGGTCGCCGGCCCATCCGTTCATCAACATATGCGCGAGGCCGAAAATAGTGAAGGCGATGAATCCCGGGTGGCGCGAGAGCTTGAGGATGCCGCGCGGCGTGAGATTGTCCGGCGCGCCGAGCGCGGCGGGATTGGGAGTCATCAGCGACGCGACCCACATTATCAGCGCCACCAGCATCATCGGCCCAATCAGCCATCGCACCGGCGTTATCCCACGCAAATACCACAGCATCGGGCCCGCGTGCTTGTGATGGGCGAACACGACCACCAGCGGGATGAAGGTCCCCAGCGCGACCAGCGAGTAGATTCCGCGAAAGGGTTGCTCGCCAACCGTCCCGGCAATCGCTCCGCGCACCGGATCCGAGGACAGGATGAAATGACCGGCCAGAAATAGTGTGGCCCACAGCGCTATCAGCCCGACGGCTCCCATCGTTTTTCCCGGGTGGGGTTTTCCTTTGCGACAGACCCGAATGTGATGGACCCGCAGCAGGTATGCGCTAAAGTACGCAGACCCGAGGGGCCCACACCGCGATAAACCGTTCAAAGCCCACGCCCATCGCGATAACGTGCGCCAGTTCCACAATCTCTGGATCGCTGAATTCCTGGCGCAGCAGGTTGAAAAACTGCTCGTCCAAAGCCTGGGGATCGCTGCCCAGCTTATCCGCGAACTTCAGCGCCAACTTCTCGCGGCGCGTAAGGACTTCACTCACCTCGTAATGCTCCACCTCGGCGCTCTTCTCAGGAGGCACTTTCGGCAGGGGCTGATGGTGGCGCATGCCGCTCGACTTAGCGGCGTAGGGTGAGCAGTCGTTGTTGCGAGCCAGCTTGATCCGGACCAACTCCTTCAGCTCGCGAGGCAACTTCCCGTTGTCGAGCAACTGGACATAGCCCGACCATATGATCTCGGCAATCTCCGGCTTATGGGCGAAAATCTTGAGCCCGTTCACATAGTCGGGGTCGTCCCTGAAGCGTCTGACCAGAGCCATCATTCCGGATGAGAGCTTGGCCTCATCGACCGGATTAATCCCTGCCATGATTTTCCTCCTGCCCGCTGTGAGTCAGACGGGGACGCGCACCTTACGCCTCTTCCACTTTGAAGACGGAGAGCAGCCGGCCCCAACCGATACAGACACCGATTACAACGGACAGTTCGACGATTTCAGCTTCGGAAAATTCGGTCCGCAGCAGTGCCATGAACGCGTCGTCGACAGCCTGGTGTTCGACGCCCATCTTTTCGGCGAACTTCAACGCCAGCCTCTCGCGCCAAGTAAGCACGGCGCTGAATTCGTAGTTGGGAATTTCCGCGATGCGCTCTTCCGTAAGGCCCTTATCCATCACCGATGGATAGCGGAAGCGCTTTCACATGAAGCAGTCGTTGTTCTGGGCGATTTTGAGCCGAACGAGTTCCTTGAGCCGGGAATCGAGCAGTCCTCCGTCGAACATCTCAACGTAGGCGTTCCACATCGGTTCGACGAACTCCTGGCTATGAGCGAAGATTCCAAGCCCTGTGAAGTAGCCGGGATCGAACTTTATCTTCTCGGCCAGAGACGCCATACGCGGAGTCATCTCGCTCTGCTCAAGAGGCTTTAACCTTGCCATCGCGTGTGCCCCCTATTGCGCCAGGGCGGTTGCACCAAAACCAGCGATTCGTCTGTGCACCGACCGCCGAACGCACAAGTTGATATGTCCCCGGAGATCGAAGCGGGAATCTCCATTTTTGAGACCTTGATTCGGGTAACACGGACATCAAGCAGCGTGCAACCCCGAAGCTCGAGCTCAAGGTTTTTTGAGTCCAAACGGCGTTCCATCGTGCTGCTCCGGGCGCGTTCCGCGACCGATTCACGCCAGAGCCCAGGCGGGGTTATAACCAAGGTCATGGACCCAGGGGCCAAGCTCGCATTGCCGCCGCCGTTCGAGGAGGCGCTCAGCCGCCACGAGCGCGAGATCATGCGCTTTCTGCTGCGCATGACCCGCGATCAAAACGACGCGCTCGATCTCTTTCAGGAAACCTGGCTGCGCGCCTACCGCGCCTATCCCAAACTCGATTCGGAGCAGGGTCTGCGGCCGTGGCTGTATCGAATCGCGACCAATCTCTGCCGCAACCGCGCGCGTGACAATTTCAGACGTGCGCGGGTGATCAGCAACGGCGACGATCCCACCGACGGCGATCATCGTCTTGCGTCCGCGTCTGGTTCCGACTTCGCGTCTGCCGGCGGCGGACACGAGGGTGTACTCCATCTCCGGCGTGCGATCGCCGGGCTGCCCCACAAGCAAGGCCAAGCGCTGGTGATGCGCAAGTTCGCGGGCCTCGAATACGAGGAGATCGGCGCAGCGCTGGAGTGCTCGGCGGACAGCGCGCGGGCCAGCGTCTACCAGGCGCTGAAAAAGCTCAAGGCACTTCGATAGGCGTGCCAAGGCATGAAATCCAGAACGGTGAACATCATGAATGCGATGCTCAAGGACGAGATACTGATGCGCGAGATGCTCGACGATGACGGGCCGCTCGAAATGGACGGCGCGCCGGACGACGCCGCGGTCGAAGCGGCGCTGCGCGCGGTACGTCCAAAGCTCGCACGGACGCTTGGCCGTGCGCGCAGACCGCTCGCTCGCGTTGGGGTAATCGATTCGCCGGTCGGCCGCCTGCTGGTGGCCGAAAGCGCGCGCGGTCTGCTCGCGGTGCAGTTCCTCGACGTGCCCGACGCGCCCGACGCGCTGGCGGGGCTCAAGGAGGGTTTCGACCTGGTCGAAGATCCGCGCGTCGGCGAACGTATCGGGCGCGAGATCGAGCGCTACTTAGCCGGCGACATGCATGCGCTCGACCGCCCGGTCGACCTCAGCCTGGTGCGAAGCGATTTTCAGCGGCGCGCGCTCATGCGGCTCCGCCGTACCATACCGCCCGGCTCGGTCATCACCTACCAGGGGCTGGCGGCGGCGGTCGGCGCGCCGTCGGGCCAGCGCGCGATCGGCAACACGATGGCCACCAATCCGGTGCCGCTTTACGTCCCGTGCCATCGCGTGATCCGCTCCGACGGCACGATCGGCAACTACGGCGGCGGCGTCGCGCGCAAGATCAAGTTACTGCGCGCCGAAGGTTTCAGCGTGGCTCGCGATCATCGATTGCCCGCCGGCAGCGTGATGGGGCATCTGGTGACGCACATTTTCTGCCGTCCGCAATGTCATGCCGCGATGCGTGCCGACCGCGCAAAATCGGTTATCTTTGCCAATTCAGGCCGCGCGCGCAGCGCGGGGCTGCGCGCTTGCAAGCTCTGCCATCCGGCCTAGCACGACACGTCGAGCGAACCAAAACGCACGCGGCGCGGAGCCCATTTCGGGCGCCGCGCCGCGTATCGTTCATTGCTCTCGCGTTAGCTCGCTACTCAGTCTGCTGTTGCTGCTGAAGCTGCTGGATCTGGAGGCGCTGACTTTCGAGCTGTTGCTGCTGGCTCTGAATCTGCCCTTGCTGCTGCTGAGTTGCGGTTTGCTGGTTCTGCATAGAATTGCCCACGACGTAGCCGGTGCCCGCGCCGAGCGCACCGCCGATAGCTGCGCCTGCGAGCGGATGCCCCACTGCCGCGCCGACCAACGCGCCGGCGCCGCCGCCCAGCACGCCGCCGCCCAGCGTCCCTTCCGTGGTCGTGGACATTCCCTGCGGGCCGCATCCGGCCAGCGCCACCGCCACGACCAGCGAGAGCGCCGCCATCGCAATAATCGCTCCGCGAAAATTCGTCTTACCTGATTTGCTCATATAAGTGCCCTGCCTCATCCCCCGCGGGCCGCCTTTGCCGGTCAACGCACATTTCGGTTTGGCTCATTCGGTTTGCTGCTGTTGCTTGAGCTGCTCGATCTGCTGACGCTGCTGCTCGAGTTCCTGCTGCTGCTGCTGCATCTGGCCCTGAGTCTGCGCCTGCGCGTCCTGGCTGTTCTGCATCGAGTTACCCACGACGTAGCCGGTGCCCAAGCCAAGCGCGCCACCGATCGCCGCGCCGGCAGCCGGATGGCCAACCGCGGCACCGATTATTGCTCCGGTGCCGGCGCCTAGCACGCCACCGCCGATCGTTCCTTCCTCGCGGGTCGATAGCGGCTGCCCGCTACACCCGGCTAGGGCAAAGGCTGCCACCAACACGAACGCCACTGTCGCCAACATGCCTTTGTTTGAACTTCTGCAATGCTTCATCGATTTCCCCTCATCTTACCATTACGGTCTCTTGCGATTACTCAGTCTCTTGCTGTTGCTTGAGTTGCTGGATCTGTTGACGCTGCTGCTCGAGCTGTTGTTGCTGCTGCTGGATCTGACCTTGGGTCTGCGCCTGCGCGTTTTCGTTGTTCTGCATCGAGTTGCCTACCGCAAAGCCACCTATGCCGCCAATCGCACCGCCGATAGCCGCGCCCGCGCCGGGCGCACCCACCGCGGCGCCGATAATCGCGCCGGTCGCCGCGCCCAATCCGCCACCGATAAGCGTGCCCTTTTCACGAGTCGACAACGGTTCCCCAGAGCAGCCCGCCACCAACAGAGCCGCGGCAATCGCCACTATGATTGTCGAGACTACGCCTTTGCGCATCGCTTACCCCCTCCTGTCTACGTAAAGTAACCTTCTTGGTTTCGACCTTGTTCCGTTCGCCGATACCGCCTCATTAGCTTATCGGGCGCCACCGACTTCTGCCCGGGGCAGAGAAAGCAGGTTTCATGCCGATAGCCAACGTTTTGGCATTTTACCCTTTTCTCGAATCTTTTGCTTCCGAGTGCAAGCCTCAGTCGTGGCAATGCAACCGCTTTAGGTGCACCCTTGGTTACACTTCGCGGTCGTCATGCCTCGCAGCGTCGTGTGGCGCATCGAATAGCGGCGGGTCCGTCCTTAGTCTTTGAGTGGCGGGATTCCGCGAGTGAATTCCTACGGGAGCACCGCGAAAATGCGTGCCGGCGCGCCCGTTCCTTTGTCGATCTTCATCGGAATGCAAAAGATCGTCGCACCGCTGAACGGGAGTTTATCCGCA
>Ga0209415_10020867_pt1 | contig 10142 bp, 9 predicted proteins | sample PeaSoiSIISIP2007_FD_187696 | JGI IMG/M metagenome (GOLD analysis project Ga0209415, IMG submission 187696) | Peat soil microbial communities from Weissenstadt, Germany - SII-SIP-2007 (SPAdes) (version 2) | ecosystem: Environmental > Terrestrial > Soil > Wetlands > Peat | place: Germany...
GCTCGATCACTACCGGATGGTCTTCGAGAAGACGGCGTGAGCAGACGCCGGTCGGCGCCGGGGGCGCCAGACGCCCGGCGGAGTCAGGCGCCCGCGAGGCGCGGGATCGTCTGCGGACCCTCGGGAAGCACGCAGACCGTCGCGCCCGGGCCGCGGCGCTCGAGTTCCTCGCGCACGGTGGCGGCGATGTCGCGCGTTTGCGCGAGGTGCACCTGCGCCAACTCCTCATCGGAGAGGTAGTCCGTGTACATCACCACGGTCGCGCGAGTCTGAATGTTGGCCTGCACCTGAACCTGCCACTGGTCGGGGATCACGCTCCGCGATGAGACGATCGCGTCGATCAGCTCGCGTGGCGAGCGTTGTGAGACCAGCAGCTCCCGGTACTGGCCGTGGCCGGGGAAGCCGTCGCGGCATTCGGCGGCGCAGACGATCAACCCGCCGGGCTTGAGCACCGTGGCCGCGGCCGACATCCCCTTGACCGCCTGGTAGAGGTTCTGGTCGAGCGGAAAGCCGGAGTTGCTCGTCACGACGACGTCGAACGGCGCGTCCACCGACGCCATCGCGTACTCGCGCGCCGCGGCGCAGGCGGCTTGGTGCATCGGTGCCATCTCGCCGCCGAACGCCTCGATGATCCGCTGCTCCCGGTTGAGGATCACGTCGAGCGAAAAGTGCGGCGGCGCTGCGGCGGCGGCGGCCCGGATGTCGTCGTGCACCGGGTTGCCCTCGGTGATCCCCCAGGTCGCCTTCGGGTCGCCGATGCGGACCGCGTCGTGGAGGACGAGGGTCGTCTCCAGGCCGGCGAGACCGGGCGTCACCATCTTCGGCCCGCCGCTGAAACCGGCGAAGAAGTGCGGCTCGACAAAGCCGGTCGTGATCCGCACGTCGGCCTCCAGCCAGCGCCGGTTGATCCAGACCGGGACGTCGTTGCCGCGGGTGCCGAGGAACACCAGCGAGTCGCGGTCGCGCGCGTCGTGGTTGACGACGCGGACCCGGTCCACGACCTCCTCGCCGAGCATCGCCCGGATCTCGGCGTCGGTGTTGGGGCGATGCGTGCCGGTGGCGACGAGGATCACGACGTCGTCGAGATCGACGATCCCGTCGATCTCCTCGAGTACCGCGGGGATCATCAGTCGCCTCGGCTGGGCGCGCGTCCCGTCGCACATCGAGATCGCGACCGACTGACCGGGGCGGACGATCTCGCGCAGCGGCGGTCCGGCCACGGGTGCCCGCAGCGCGGCTCGCAGCGCGCCCGGCTGATCCGGCGCCCCGGGATGGTCGGTCGGCCGCACGACGGTCGTGCACGACGCGGGGAGGTCGACGTCGAGACCGCCGCTGCCGTAGGCGAGGCGTACCTTCACGATGGCGGCGCGGGCGAGCGGGTGCTCGGCGTGCGGGAGCAGCTCACCGCGACGAGGATAGAGGACCCGGCCGGCACGCCTCAGTGGCGCCGCCTGCCCGGCGGGAGCGGGTCGTTGAGCGAGCCCGAGCGAAACGGGCGGTGGTCGATCTCGGCCCGCGCGTAGCCGGCCGAGCGGATCGCCTGCTCGAGCGCCGCGCGGCGCGCCGGCTCGGCGAGGACCTCTCCCAGCTCCGGTGCGTCGAGGGCCAGCCGCCCGAGTGCGCCGTGATGGCGCACGCGCAGCACCCGGTAGCCGAGCGCCTTGGCGGCTCGCTCCGCCCGGTCGATGCGCTCGAGCACGGCGCGCTCGACCGGCACGCCGTAGGGGATCCGCGACGCGAGACAGGGACTCGCGGGCTTGTCGGCGCTGGGGATCTCGAGGCGCTCCGCGAGCGCCCGCACGGTCGGCTTGTCGATTCGCGCTTCGAGCAGCGGATGGATCACTCCGTGGTCAGCCGCCGCGCGCAGCCCGGGCCGCCAGTCGCCGGCGTCGTCGGCGTTCGCGCCCGACAGCAGTGCCCGGTAGCCGCGGGCGGCGGCGAGCGCGGACAGCCGGCTGTAGAGCTCGCTCTTACAGTGAAAGCAGCGGAAGCGGTCGTTGCGACGGTAGTCGGGACTCGCGAGCTCGTCGGTCGTGATCGTCTCGTGCGCGACCGGAATCGAGCGCGCGACGGCGCGTGCACCGTCGAGCTCGCCGGTCGCGAGCGCCGCCGAGACCGCCGTCACCGCAAGTGCCCGGTCTCCCAGTGCGTGCGCGCCGAGGGCTGCGACCAGCGAGGAATCGACGCCGCCGGAGAACGCGATCACGACACTGCCGAGCGAGCGGATGCGTCGCTCCAGCTGCGCCGCCAGCGCATCGAGCTCGACCGGCGTTCGCGTCCCGATCACGTCGGCTGCCGTGTCGCGACCGCCGCCAGGGCGGCGCCCCACAGCTCCTTCACGGGCCGGCCGGTCCGTCGCGCCGCGGCGAGGCAGTCATCGTGCTCGGGAGCCGCGTTGATCGCCAGCCCGTCGAGGAAGCCCAGCTTGACGCGGATCGTCTCGCCGTCCACCTCAACGCTGATCCATTCGCGCGCGAGCTCCCAGCGCCTGGCGGGGGAGACCCGCACGCCGAGCGTCGTGGTCTCGCGCAGGATCGCCTCCGCCACCGCGCGCTCGTCGGCCGGACGTGCGAGCGCAGAAAACACGATGCCCGGTCGTCCCTTCTTCATCTGCGCGGGCGAGACCCACACGTCGAGCGCCCCGGCGGCGAAGCAGCGCTCCGCCGCGTCCGGGACGAGCTCGGGCGAGAGATCGTCGAGGTTGGTCTCGATCAGCATCACGTCCTCGCGGACACCGTCGCCGCCGGCGAGGCGATCGCGCTCTCCGACGAGCACGCGTACGACGTTCGGCAGCTCCTCGAGATCGCGCGTCCCGGCGCCGTAGCCGACCGTCTGCAGGTGCATCGCCGGAAGCGGCCCGAACTCGACGGCGAGCGCTGCGACGACCGCCGCTCCGGTTGGTGTCACCAGCTCGACGCCCACGTCCACGCCGTACAGCGGCGCGCCGCGCAGGAGCTCGAGGGTCGCCGGCGCCGGGAGCGGCAGCCGCCCGTGCGCCGCGTCGATCAGCCCCCGCGGCACGGGCAGCGGTGAGCAGGCGAGCTCGTCGATCTCGAGATCCTCGAGCGCCAGGACGATCCCGCAGACGTCGCCGATCGCATCCAGCGCACCGACCTCGTGGAAGCGGACGGTCTCCGGTGCGACGTTGTGCACGCGGCCCTCGGCCCGCGCAAGCGCGGCGAACACGGCGTGTGCGCGCTCCAGCGCGCGGGCCGGCAGCGCGGAGCCGTCGAGCAGCGTTCGAACGTCCGCCCAGTTGCGATGGACGTCGTGCTCGGGCGCCGCGGCGAACGACACGCGCCGGGCGGCGATCCCGTGACGGCTCGTCGTCGCCGTCTCGAGCGCCAGACCGTCGAGCGCCAGCGAGGCCAGACCGCTGCGCAAGTATTCGGGATCGGCGCCGGCATCGAGCAGTGCGCCGAGCAGCATGTCGCCGGCGACGCCGGCGACGGCGTCGACGTAGGCCAGGCGGCTCACCCGCCGCCACTCGCGGAACGAGCGATTCGTGCCGCGATCGTCCCCGCGCCGAAGCCGTCGTCGATGTTGACGACGGCGACGCCCGCCGCGCAGGAGGTGAGCATCGCGAGCAGCGCCGAGAGACCGCCGAACGTCGCGCCGTAGCCGGCGCTCGTCGGCACGCCGATCACCGGCGCCGCGACCAGGCCGCCAACGACCGAGGCGAGCGCCGCATCCTGCCCGGCCACCACGACCACGCAGTCCGCCCGGCGCAGATCGTCCACGGCGGGAGCGAGCCGGTGCAGCCCCGCGACGCCGACGTCCTCGTAGGCCACCACGGCGCTGCCGAGCAACTCCGCGCGGACCCGCGCCTCGTGCAGCACCGGTCCGTCGGCCGTGCCGCCCGAGACGATCACGACGAGACCGAGCGGCGGCGGCGGCGAGCGCACGATCCAGGACAGCCGCGCCCGCCGGTGCTCGCATGCGTCCGGGGCGACGTGCCGGACGGCGGCGCGTGCGGCTTCGTCGGCCCGCGTCACCAGCACGCTGCCGGCCCCGCCGTCGAGCAGCGCGGTCACGATCGCCGCGACCTCGTCGGGCGTCTTGCCTTCGGCGAGGATCGCCTCGGGCGCTCCCTGGCGCAGTTCGCGGTGCACGTCGACCCGCGCGAAGCCGAGCTCGTCGTAGGGCATCCGGGCCAGGCGGTCGAGGCCGGCCGCCGGATCGACCTCGCCGGCCCGAATCGCTTCGAGCAGTTCGAGCAGGTGGGCGGAAAGGCCGGTCGCGGCGTCAGTCACGGGCACCTCGCTCACAGCGCCACAGTAGAGCACCTGTGCGCTGCCGGGCTGCCCCCGGCCGGGGTCCCCGCCTACGGCGTGATCGTGACCGGCACGCCGGAGCTGATGTGGTCTCCGAGCCAGGTGGTGTCGGCCGTGTCGAGCCGGACGCATCCATGGGACACGGCCGTGCCGGGGGTACCGCCGATGTTGGCGATCCCGTGCAGGGCGACCTGTCCGGGTCCGCCGTCGAACTCGGCCAGCGCGTTCGAGCGCGCACTCAACGCCAGGGCGAACGGTGCACCGGATCCCTGGGGGCCGAGCGGGACGGTCTCCTCGACGAAGAAATGTCCGGTCGGTGTGGGGGTCGAGGGCTTGCCGACCACCGCCAGGAACGTGCGCACGACGTGGCCGCCGGAATAGACCACCACCTGTCGTGTGGAAAGGTGCACGAAGACCTGCCAGTCGGTAGCGGTCAGGGTCACGATGCTGGCCTCGATCCAGCCGGTGTGGCTGTCGGGCCGGCCCGGCAGCAGCACGTCCAGCCACAGTGCGCCCTGGCTGTCGGTGGTCTCGGCGACCACCGGGAGCACAGTTCGCTCACCGGTGATCGGGCGGACCTCGTTGACCTCGCCCGCCGACCCGGAGCTGTGGCTCGGCTTGGTGAACGCTTCGGTGTCGTGGTTGAGCACCGCGACCGGCTGTGTCGCCCGCACCGGCGCTGCGGGCGACGCGCCTGCCGGCGCCGCTGCGGCGCCGGCGAGCAGCACGATCGCAGCGAGGCCGCCGGCGAGGCGCAGTCTCTGGGTCGTTGACGGTTGCATGAGGTCGCGGGCCTGGGCGTCAGCCGGTGAACGCCGGCGGCTTCGGCGCCGTCGGGATGACCGGGGTCGGTGTTACCGGCTTCGGGGGATGTGCCGCCGGCTTGGGCTTGACGGCCTTGGGCTTCGTCGGCTTGCTCGACTTCGTCTTGGGCTTGACCTTGGGCTTCTTGGCCTTGGGCTTGGTCGTGCCCGCGCCGGTGGTCCCGGTTCCAGTGGTTGCCCCGCTTCCGGAGGTGGGGCTGCCGCCACCGGTCGTGGTGCTGGGGCTGGTGGTCGTGCTGCCGCCGCTGGTGCAGAGCGGCCTGGTGATCGTGTTGGTGTCCAGGGTCACCGCACCGTTACGGGCCAGCGCTCGACCTTGCAGCGTCGCGCCGGTTGTCATCGTGATCGACGTGAGGGCGAGGATGTTGCCGACGAACGCCGCGCCGGTTCCGATCGTCGCCGAGCTGCCGACCTGCCAGTAGACGTTGCAGGCCTGGGCTGCACCGATCAGGTTGACCTGGCTGCTCGAGCCGACGATCAACGTCGAGCCGGCCTGAAAGACGAAGACCGCGTTCGGATCGCCCTGGGCGTCCAGCGTGAGGGCGCCGCTGAGTCCGAGCGAACTCGCGGAGGTGTAGACCCCGGGGGTCAGGGTCCGACCGGCCAGGTCTCCGGAGACGGTCGCCGTCGAGCTGCGCCCGGCGGCGTCGTTGTAGGCGGTGACGAGGTCGCTCTTGGCCTGCAGTGCCACGCCGTTGGCGACCTGGGTCGTCCCGGCGAGCACGATTCCGGGCGGGAACCCGATCACGGCCGAGCCCGGGTCCAGGCCGACGCTGCCGCTGATGACGCTCGGGCCGGTGTTCGTCACCGTGCTGCCGGCAAGGACCGCAAAGCTGCCGTCGGTTCCGAGACCCACGGGGGCCTGGGCGCTGAGGGCGACGGGTGCCGCGATCAGGGCGGCTGCCGACAGAGCAACTGCGGCAGCGGCAAGGCGGCGCGAACGTCGGCGCTTGCCGACGAACTCACCACCCGACGATGGGTGGACTCGATGAACCATGAACTCTCCATGCTGCGACGCAAAGGCCGCGATAGACCTGGCTGGGGGCGGTGGCAAAGCTTCGGCGCAGTCGGCTCCCCAGGCTGACGTCGGCAGTGACCGTCTGCTGGTCCATCGGCGCCGGCGTCTGAAATCATGAGCCCCGACTGCGGCGCCGGACCGATGATGAGAATTGCGCGGGCGCTGGACCGATGATGAGGAATGGTGCGTAGGCCTCGCTCGAGATGCCCAAGAGCTCCGTCCGGGCAGCCGCTCCAGACGCGCGGCATCTGCTACAAACGGACGCCGGCGCGGCGTTCGACGCCGTGGGCCTAAACGTCCGGGTGATCGGCTTCGCTCGCGGCCAGCCACACCCCGGCCGGAATGCCGAGTGCGGGCGGGAAGGAACGACTGATGAGCACGCAACAGCAGACGTTCGTCATCGTCGGGGCGAGCCTCGCCGGTGCAAAGGCTGCCCAGACGCTTCGCGAGCAGGGCTTCGGCGGCAGGCTGGTGCTGATCGGCGATGACCCGGAGCGGCCGTATGAGCGCCCGCCGCTGACCAAGGACTACCTGCGCGACGAGTCGCCGCGCGAGAAGGCGTACGTGCACGCGGAGTCGTTCTACGCCGAACACGACATCGAGCTGCTGAGTGGCACCTCGGCGACCGCGCTGGACGCTGCGCGCAAGCGGGTCACGCTCGACGACGGGCATGAGCTGGGCTATGACCGGCTGCTGTTGACCACCGGGGCCCAGCCGCGGCGGATCTCGATTCCCGGCGCCGAGCTGGGCGGGGTCTACTACCTGCGCACGCTCGCCGACTGCGACGCGCTGCGCGCGCGCCTGGAGACCGCCGGCGCCGTCGTGGTGATCGGTGCCGGATGGATCGGATCCGAGTTCGCCGCCTCGGCGCGGCAGCGCGGCTCCGAGGTGACGATCGTCGAGCCGGCGTCGGTGCCGCTCGAACGTGTCCTCGGCCCGGAGGTCGGCGGCGTCTACCGCGATCTCCATCGCGACCACGGCGTCACGCTGCTCCTGGGCAGCGGCGTCACGGCGTTCGAAGGTGACGGGGCGGTGCGGCGCGTCAGGACCGACGACGGTCGCTCGCTTGACTGCGACTACGTCGTGGTGGGAATCGGCGCCGTGCCGGACGCCCGGCTCGCGCAGGGCGCGGGCCTGACCGTCGATGACGGGATCGTCGTCGACGAACGGCTCTGCACGAGCGCGCCCGACGTGTATGCCGCGGGCGATGTCGCGAGCGCCTGGCATCCGTTCTACGGTCGCCACGTCCGCGTCGAACACTGGTCGAACGCGCTCAACCAGGGTCCCGCCGCGGCGCGTGCGATGCTCGGAGAGACGGTGTCCTACGAGCGGATCCCGTACTTCTTCTCCGACCAGTACGACGTCGGCATGGAGTACTCCGGCCTGGCGACGGACTGGGAGCAGGTCGTCTTCCGCGGCGACCCGGCCAGCCGCGAGTTCGTCGCGTTCTGGCTGCGCGAACAGCGCGTCGTCGCGGGGATGAACGTCAACGTGTGGGACGTCAACGAGCACGTGCAGGCGCTCATTCGCTCCCGCCGAGCCGTCGCGACCGCGGAGCTCGTCGATCCCAACACCGCCCTGGCGTCGCTTGCCGGTGAGGGCGAGGCGGGGGCTCAGGGCTGACCCGGGACCGCTCGACCGCACCCGGCGCGCGCTGCCTCTGCCAACGTGAGCGGCGCCGGTCGGGACGGATCCCAACGACTCCTTCGCCGGCCCGGCGTGCTCGCCACCGCGCGCGAGGAGCCGTGCATGCGGCCATCGTCCTCGCGCTGGTCTGCGGGCTGGGCGCCTGCGGCGCCGCGCTGCCGCCGCCGCAATCGTCAGGTCAGCAGAACCTGACCAACATCGAGCAGATCCAGACGGCGATCCAGAACACCCTCGCCGCGAAGCAGCATCTCCACGGCACGGCGTACTGTCCGACGACGGTCCCGGCACTCACCGGCGAGACGTTCTCGTGCGTGGTGGCGATCGCCGGGCACCGACCGGCGATCTTCACGGTCACCGAAGTCAACTCGAGCGGTGACGTCACCTACGCCGGATCCCCCGGGTGAACGCCGGCGCCGCGTCCGGTCGCTTGCTGAACGGACGCGTCGGGACGCTGGCGCGCGGGCGGCCGGAGTTGGCCGCGCTCTACGCGTTGCTGCTGGTCGGCCTCGCCGCGCGGATCTACTTCATGGTCGTGTGGCGGCCTGCGATCACCGGCTACTCCGACAGCGGCGTCTACTTCCAGGACGCGGTGCAGGGCATCTGGTCCGACCCGATCAGAACCGTCGGCTACGGCATGTTCCTGACCGTCCTGCACGCGATCACCCCGCACCTGCTGCTGGTGACCGCGGTACAGCATCTGATGGGGCTCGCCGTCGCCGTTCTGGCGTTCCTGACGGTGCGCCGGATCGGCGGTCCGCCGTGGCTGGGCCTCGTGCCGGCCGCGATCATCGCGCTCGGCGGCGACGAGCTGTTCATCGAGCACGCGGCACTCAGCGAGACCGTCTACATCTTCCTGCTCAGCCTGATGCTCTACTGCTCCGTGCGCGCAGCCGCGGACGGTCGCCTTGCGTGGGCCGGCGCGGCCGGGCTGTGCGCCGGGCTCGGCGTCTGGGACAGGGGCGCCGCGATCTCGCTGCTGCCGATCGCGCCGCTGTGGCTGCTGCTGAGCCGCCGGCGACCGACCCGGCGCACCGTTGCCATGGGCGCGCTATCGCTCGTCATCGCGCTCGGCAGCGTCGGCGCCTACATCGAGTGGCGCCACCTCGCGAGCGGTCTGAGCGGCCTCACGACGAACGGAAACTGGAATCTCTACGGTCGCGTCGCCCCCTGGGCCGACTGCACCAAGTTCACCCCGCCGCCGGGCACGCAGCAGCTCTGCGATCCGACACCACCGGCCGAGCGCGTCGGGCACAGCGCGGAGTACTACATCTACAGCCCCGACTCTCCCGCCCAGCGGCTGATCGGGCCGCCGTATGAGATCTCGGCCGACCGCTATGCGATGTCCCGCCTGTGGGAGTTCTCGCTCTCGGCGATCTGGGGCCAGCCGCTGGACTACCTCAACGCCGTGTGGCAGGACACGATTCGACTGGTCGACCCCAACCACCCCTCCTACGGCGACCTGTCGGCCGACCAGTTCATCGCGTTCCTGCTGGGCGGGCCGGACTACCACAGCGGGCAGAACGAGTTCGTCACGTACTGGCAACAGCGCGAGTACCCGCACGACTCGATCCATCGCGGCGCGATCGCACCACTCAAGGCCTGGGAGAAGCTCACCCGCTTCGACGGGCCCTGGATGGTCGCGCTGCTGCTCCTGTGCCTCGCGGCGCCGTGGGTCGTCGCCGGCGAGGCGCGCGCCGGTGCCCGGCTGCTGTCGCTGACGACGCTGGTCCTGCTGTTCTTCCCGCTGTTCACCAAGGGCTACGACTACCGCTTCGTGATCCCGGCGTTCGGCCCGCTGTTCGCGAGCGCCGCGCTCGGCGCCTGGGGCATCAGCACCCGCGTCCGCCGGCGGGCAGCGCCCGCGTAGTGGGCCCACTCGTGGCGGCGAACCTACGTGGACGCCTGCGCCAAGGGCTGGGCGGCGGCGCCGCCGCTCGGGCTCGGCTCCACGCGCGCTGCCAGCATCAGCATCAGCAGCCCGTAGACGATCACGATCAGGCCGATGATCAGCACGAGCGGCCCGATGAAGTTGATCTTCGAGGTCGACACGAGGTGGTCGTAGTGGCCTCGCTGGGTCTCGAGGACCGGGATCAGGTCGGCGCTGAAATACGTCGCCACCTCGGGGACCGTCTTGATCGGCGATCCGTTGAAGCGCGTGAAGCCGGTTGCGCCCGGAACGGCGTCCCAGCCGCTGGTCACCGCCGGCAGGTTGGTGATCGCCTGGGTCAGCGCCGGGAAGTTCGCTTCCAGTCCCGCGACGAGCTGGGTCTGGGAGAGATGCAGCGCCTTTTCGAGGAATCCGAGCAGGCCGGGCAGCTCGGCGGTCACCGATGACAGCGGCAGCGTCTGCAGCAGCGCGGTGGTGTGCGGGAAGTTCTT
>Ga0209415_10020868_pt1 | contig 10142 bp, 4 predicted proteins | sample PeaSoiSIISIP2007_FD_187696 | JGI IMG/M metagenome (GOLD analysis project Ga0209415, IMG submission 187696) | Peat soil microbial communities from Weissenstadt, Germany - SII-SIP-2007 (SPAdes) (version 2) | ecosystem: Environmental > Terrestrial > Soil > Wetlands > Peat | place: Germany...
GGGATAACCATCGTTGTCATAATCTCCGACCGCCACTCCCATGCCGTAATTTCCGTCACCGGCATCAGCCAGTCCGGCTTGTTCGGTCACGTCGGTGAAGCTTCCATCCTTGTTTTGGCGGTAGAGCCGGTTCCAGTAACGCGGATCGTGACGATCGAAGTTCTCGGGCGTCTGCATGGGGCTGGTGATCCGCCCGCCGTTTACCAGGAAAATGTCCAGCAGACCGTCGTTATTGTAGTCGAGAAGCGCGACGCCACCGGGCATGGTTTCGATCAGGTACTTCTGAGGCGTGGGAGAATTCTGCAGCGTGAAATCCAAACCACGCGGCACATTCACATCGAAAACCGGCGCGGTCAGAGCCGCAGCGAACAGCACCAACGTCAACACACAGCATGCGCGTGGCAAAATGTTTACCAACTCGATTCCCTTCAGTCGCCCAGCATATCGCGCCCGGGGCGTTCACTGCAGGCACGCTTCCTTAAAGAAATGCTTTTCATTCGTGCGCGTGGCAGCCGGCATGTCATCCCTCGATCTTAGGATCTTTAGCATGTTCCGCGGGCTGCCGGCGGGTCGATTCCCGTTCCACCAGCTTGGGTGGAATCAATATTCTTTTCGGCCGCATGGCCCGCTTCGACCCGATTCGTTCGATCAGAAGCTCGGCGGCCAGCGCCCCAATTGTGCACGTTCCCTGATCAACCGTACTTAGCGGAACCGCAACCTGGTCGGAGTAGTGAATATTGCCCGCTCCGACCACGCAAATGTCGTTGGGCAGGTTGAACTCCACCTCTAAGATCGCCCGCATGGCGCCGATAGCGACCGGATCGTTGTAACAGAACACTCCGTCCGGAAACGGGTTTAAGTCGAGTAATTTCCGCATTCCATCGTAGCCTGTGTTATCTCGATGGCCGCCGGAGACGACATACTCCGCATTCGGACGCAGGCCGTGCTTCACCAGCGTTTGCCGGTAGCCCGCCAGCCGCTCCGCAGCGATCCCGACATCCGGACCACGCAGGTGCGCAATACGGCAACATCCGCGCGCGATCAGATGCTCGGTCGCCAACCTGCCGATGGCGTGGTTATCGACTCCAACAAAGCAGGCTCGCAAACCAGCGATGGGGCGGTCAATCAGAACATAGGGCACGCCCTGCTCTTGCACCCGCTTGAACATCGCCAGACGACGGTGCGGCTGCGAGGACGCGATGATGAGCCCATCCACCCTGCGAGCCAGCAACGAGTCGGCCTCGCTCGCCTCCAACTCGGGGTCTTCCTCGAAACAGGAGATGACTACATGATAGCCGTGGGGCCGCACCGTCTGCGCCACGGCGCGCGCAATCTCCGCGAAGAAGGGGTGCGTGAATTCCGGCAGGAGTAACCCAATAGTAAAGGTGCGCCGCGTCACCAGGCTGCGCGCCACCCAGTTCGTTTGATAATTCAGTTCCTTGGCCCGGCGCAGCACTCGCTTGCGCGTGGCGTCGCTGATCCGGCCCTGATTTCGCAGGACTTTCGATACCGTGACCACGGACACTTTGAGGTCTTTCGCGATGTCCATCATGGTCGCGGTCATGCGCCGGAAGCATACCACTGTTCGAGGGTTAACGATTATTCAAATGCGAATCATGCATTTTCCACTTGACAACGGTTACTCCGGTGGACAAGAATCCCCCACCGTTGTTTGGGGACTTTTGGGGTAATTCCTGTACCGGAAAGAGTCATCTACTATGCCAAGTCGCATACTGCGAAGTCTGCTTGTCTCGTTGGCCCTGCTCGTTTCAGCTTCCCTTTCCCTCTACGGCCAAAGCACATATGGCTCGATCGCCGGTTCCGTCACTGATACGTCAGGTGCGTCGGTTACCGACGCCAAAGTGACCCTGACCAACCTCGGCACGGCCGAGAAGCGAGAGCAATCCAGCGGGAGCGACGGCCTGTTCACCTTTGTGAACCTGTTCCCCGGCCAGTACCGGATTGACGTAGAAAAGCAGGGATTCAAACACTTCACGCGCACTGCCGTCACGGTCGACGTGCAGCAGAGTACGCACATCGATGCCGCGCTCCAGGTCGGCGAGGTCAGCCAGGTCGTCGAAGTGACTTCCGAAACGCCCCTGCTCCAAGCTGAGACTTCGTCGCTCGGCACGGTCGTTGACCAGCGCGAGGCCAACGAACTGCCTTTGAATGGCCGGAACATTTTCAACCTGACCACGATCACTCCGTCGGTCATTCCCCAAGGCAGCACCGAAGGCAACGTCGTCGGCAAGAACCCCTTCGACTTCGCCAACTACCAGATTGGCGGCGCCTTCGCCAACGAGGGTGCGATTTACCTCGACGGTCAACCTCTGAACATCGGCTACATCAACCTGCCGTTCCTGGTTCCAACCGACGACTCGATCGGCGAGTTCAAGGTCCAGGACAACAACCTTGGCCCCGAGTGGGGCAAGTTCGCCGGCGGCGTCATCAACATGAGCACCAAGTCTGGCTCCAACACCTGGCACGGCGAAGGTTATGAATACCTGCGCAATAAGGTTCTGAACGCCAATGAGTTCTTTAACAAGGGCTCAGAAATTGCGCTGGGCAATCCGAACAAGCCGGTTCCATTCACCCAGAACCAGTTTGGCGGCGATGTTGGTGGAGCGATTATCAAGAACAAGACCTTCGTTTTCGGCAGTTATGAAGGCTTCCGCCTCCGCCAGGGCACACCGTTCCACACAACAGTCCCAACGCTCCAAGAACGCATGGGAGACTTCTCCGACCTGTGCACGACCTTCAACGGGGCTGGTGTTTGCCAGGATGGCGGTGCCACCGAGCACCAGATTTACAATCCCCTTACCGCGACTACGCTTACTTCAACGCGAGCGCCGCTTCCCTTTAACTGCTTGAACGGATCTTCGACCGGATCGACGTTCTGCCAGACCAAGGCCGCGGCTACTGGCAATCTCATCAATCCAACTTCCGCTTATCTGTTGGGCAAACTGGAGGCGGATCCCACGTCCGGAGGCACCGTCCTGAACTTCCTTAAGGACGCCAGCACAGGCGGCGACACCGATGAATATGTGGTCCGCGTCGACCAGGTGATTAACAGCAGACAGACCATGTTCGGCCGCTTCACGAAGTGGAAGCTGCTCAGTCTGGCGCAGGACCCGTTCGCCACCGGACTTTGCAAGGACCGTTGCGCGGAGAACACGACCAGCAAGAGCGTGGCTCTCGGCTATAACTTCGCCATCAGCCCCAATACGATCTTCAACCTGAACGCCAGCATCAGCCGCTTCATTTACCTCCGCGACCCCATCAATAGCGGCTTTGATGTCACGCAAGAGGGTTGGCCGGCCGCCTACAACGCACTCGTACCCAATGAGGAACGCACGCCGCTGACCCCGTGCTTTGGCCAGAACGATTCGTTGGTAGGCTGCAGCCAGGGTCAAAGCGCGATCGGCGACTTCAACACGCAGTTCAATATTTCGCCCCAGGTAACCATGATTCGAGGCAAACACACTTACCGCTGGGGTCTGCAACTCGAAGAGGGCTACGATAATTACCTGCAAACCAACACCGGCGGTGGCTTGATTTCGTTCGGAGGTGCATGGACGTCGAATACGCCCCTCACCGTTGGGAACGGCAATGGCACTGGTAACGGTGAGGATTTCGCCGACTTCCTGCTCGGATATGGCAATGGCGCTGGCGCCGCATTTGGCAACCAGACCAGCGGTTCGTTGGTAATTTCCGGTCCAATCTCAGGCAAACAGACCTATCGCGCCTTTTATTTCGGCGATACCTGGCATGCCACTCCCAAGCTGACCGTGAACCTGGGCGTTCGTTACGAATTGCAAGGCCCTTGGTCGGAACGCTACGACAAGATGACCTACTTCAATCCATCCGCAACCAACGCCTCGGTCACCGGTTGCAGCGGCGTCGCGGGAAGTTCTTGTCCGGGCGATTTATTCCTGGTGAAAACCGGCGTGAACAGCAGCCGGAACAACCTGCCACTCTCGAAGAAGGAGATCCTGCCCCGGCTTGGATTCGCCTATGCGTTAGACTCCAAGACCGTGATTCGCGGCGGATACGGGATTTTCTTCATCCCGAACTACGTGTCGTTCAATGCCAATCCCTACGTAGACCCGGTGAGCAGCGCTACCTCATCCTTCTTCAACACCAACGATCACGGCGTCTCCCCTGCTGCCACGCTGAACACAAATACTTGCGCGGAGCCCGTTCTCGGCGGTGGTGCTCTAACCTGCGTCGGCACGGGGCCGTTCAATCAGGGTAGATATGTCGCCGGGGTCCCCACGGTGGGTGCGAACAATCTAACCGCCGTCCCTGGCCGAAATCCTCTGCCGAATGTTTCCCAGTACGGCATAAACCAAACACCTCTTTCAGCAACCGGCTACACCGTGCAGAAGTACGGATATCTCGAGCAATACAACCTCGACTTCCAGCGCCAGTTGCCCGGCGGATTCTTCGCCGACGTGGCCTACGCCGGATCGCACGGTGTGCATCTTGAGCAATCCAACACCAGCGTCAACCAGATCCCTGACAGCCTGATTGCTCAGGCCGCGAGTCAATACGCCACTGGCGGCGCGGCTGCGGTGGCCATTGCTCAGCCGGTAGCGGCCTATCCTTTCACCTGCCCGCTGTGCTCTACGCTCAATCAACTGCCAAGCTTTGTCCCGGGCTCTCTGCTACAGGGCCAACTGGATCGCCCGTATCCGGAGTACCTGGATGTCAAACTCAACGGTTTCGGTTGCTGCGGCAGCAATTACAACGCTTTGCAGGCGACCTTAACCCGGCGCTTCCAGGGCGGTGGCACCCTGCTGGTGGCTTACACCAACGCCAAGCTGATGTCGAACACCGACACTCTCACCTCATGGTTGGAAGGTGGAACTACGGGAGGTACTGGAGCTGTACAGGACTGGAACAACCTGAACGGAGAACGGTCGCTTTCTTCGCAGGATGTCCCGCAGCGCCTGATTGCCAGCTACGTACTTGATCTCCCCTTTGGACACGGCAAGGCGTTCCTCTCCGGCCTCAGCGGCATTAGTAACGCCGTGGTTTCCGGTTGGGGCGTCGATGGTATTGCGACCTTCCAACGCGGCTTCCCCGTAAAGATCAGTTGGGGTGGCAGTGACGCCTTGTCGAGTGCCGAATTTGGCATCGGTACGCTCCGTCCCGACTATGTGTCGGGCTGCGACAAGAGTGGGAGTGGGAGTGCCCTAAACAAAGAACGGACCACATGGTTCAACACAGCCTGCTTCGTTGCACCCAGTGGAAACAATGGCAGCATTACTACGCCCAACAATCCCTGGACATTCGGTGACGAGCCCCGCGTCGATGCAACGCTTCGCCAGCAAGGCGTAGTTAATTTCGACTTCGCCGTGTTCAAGCGGACCACGATTTGGGAAAGGCTGAACCTCGAGTTTCGTGCCGAGTTCTTCGACCTGTTCAATCATCCTCAATTCGGGCCGCCCGGCGGTTCTGCGACTGCGACCACGACCTTCGGCGTGGTGAGCAACACCGTGAACAACACCTTCCGTATCGTGCAGTTCGGAATGAAGTTTTCTTTCTAGGGTCGAATGGCAACTTCTACGGGCGGGAAAGTTTACTTTCCCGCCCGAACTTTTCTTGCTCAACCCGTTGCTCACCAGGGCCGCCGCTTCTTGCCCGGTCGTTGTATCCTTCCCACGTATGAGAACCCTCCAGACCATCGACCATTCCGAAGCCAAGCGGGCAGTCGATCTCATAGTGGAAAGGGCTTTACAGATGCAGAAGGCCGCTGTCGTGGCCGTCGCCGATTCCCACGGCGAGCTGATCTGCTTTGCGCGCATGGACGGCGCTCCTGTCTCTTCCATCCGCATCGCCATGAACAAGGCATGGACTGCCGCGCGCGAACGCAAATCCACTCAGGAAATCGGAGAAAAGGTCAAACATCCGGAAAAGGGTCACGACATCGCCTACTACGGCGATCCGAACTATGTGGGCTGGGGCGGCGGCATTCCGGTCTGGAAGAACGGCCAAGTAGTCGGCGCCGTCGCGGTCAGCGGCTTATCGTCGAATGAAGATATCGGTCTAGCTACACTGGGTGCGGACCTGATCGCCGGTTTATAGATCGCCGGTTCATAGAAGTTGTAACTCGGAGGCTCGCCATGCTGCGCAAAGTGCAGTCATTTTGTCTGCTCATTCTCTTGTTCGTCCTGCCCGTCGTATGCCAGACGGCTCCAGCGTCTCCGGCAGCCACAGAAGCGCGAGTAGATTCCATGCTCAAGCAATTGAGCCTGGAAGAAAAGATCGATCTCCTCGGCGGTGTCGACGATTTCTACATCCGCGCCATTCCGCGCATTGGCCTGCCCCGTCTGAAAATGGCCGACGGCCCAGTCGGAGTCCGGAACTACGGCCCCTCCACGGTCTTCGGCGGTATCGGCCTGGCCGCCACCTGGGATCCCGCGCTCGCGCAACGAATCGGCGCCGTCATCGGAGAGGATGCCCGCGCTCGCGGCGTCCATTTCATGCTGGGCCCCGGCGTCAATATTTATCGCGCTCCCCTGTGCGGCAGAAACTTTGAGTACTTCGGTGAAGATCCCTTCCTCTCCTCCCGCACCGCCGTCGCCTATATCCAGGGCATGCAAAGCCAGGGAGTCAGCGCCACTGTCAAGCACTTCATGGGCAACAATCAGGAATACGATCGCCACAACATGGATTCCATCATCGACGAGCGCACCATGCGCGAAATCTATCTGCCGGTGTTCGAAGCCGCAGTGAGGGAAGCCCACGTCGGCGCGATCATGGATTCCTACAACCTCACCAACGGCCAGCACATGACACAAAACGGCTACCTCAACACCGACGTGGCCAAGAAAGGTTGGGGCTTCACGGGAATCATGATGTCCGACTGGGACTCCACCTACGACGGCGTGGCCGCGGCGAACGGCGGCCTCGATCTCGAGATGCCGTCAGGAAAATTCATGAACCGCGCGACGTTATTGCCGGCAGTGAAATCGGGCATGGTGAGCGAGGCAACCATCGACGACAAAGTCCGCCGCATCCTGCGCACCGCAATTCAATTCGGATGGCTCGATCGCGAGCAGACCGACTTATCGATTCCCAAACTAAATCCCGAAGGCCGCCAAGTAACCCTTGAGGCCGCTCGATCAGGCATGGTTCTCCTAAAGAATGACGGCAATCTTCTTCCTTTGGAGAAGGGAAAGATCCACTCGATCGCGGTCATCGGTCCAAATGCCTATCCCGCGCAGCCGGGGGGTGGAGGCAGCGCCGAAGCGAAGCCCTTTACGCCCGTAAGCTACCTGGAAGGCATAGCGAATTACCTGGGCAGCGGCGCCAAGGTTTACTACGAGCCCGGCCTGCCCACCTTCGACGAAATCGCCAAGCACACCGAATTCACTACTGAAGCAACGGGTGGTCAGCATGGCTTAAAGACCGAGTTCTTCACCAACGGCAATTTGAGCGGCACGCCAGCCATCACCCGCACCGACAAGCACGTCAACTACGAACCGGCTCGAGGAGGCGACGGCGCCGACAGCGATATGTCAATCCGCTGGTCCGGCTACTTCACGCCCAGCACTCCCGGGGATTACCTGGTCTTCGTGCAAGGTCCCGGAGAGAACGGCGGCTACCGGCTCTATATCGACAAGAAGCTGGTATTCAACAACTGGAAAGACTGGTACGCATTTGTGAGCGAGATCTCAATGACGCTCACTCCCGGTCCGCACCAGGTCGAACTGGATTACTACGCCAAGAGCGGCTGGGGCAAAACTCCCGCGAATCTCGGCATCGTGCGTCCGGAGACTCTAGTCACCCCTGAGGCGAAATCATTGGCTGCAAGCGCAGATGCGGTAGAGCTCGCCGTCGGTTTTGATCCCTCGACTGAAGGCGAGAGCGGCGACCGCACCTTCCGCCTGCCTCCCGGACAGGACGAACTCATCAATCAGATCGCTGCTGCAAACAAGAACACAATCGTAGTCGTGACTTCCGGCGGCGGCGTCGACATGAATACCTGGGTCGACCGCGTTCCCGCGCTCTTCGAGGCCTGGTACCCCGGACAGGAAGGCGGAACCGCACTGGCACAACTTCTGTTTGGCGAGTTCAACCCCTCAGGAAGGTTGCCCATCTCGATGGAGCGCCGCTGGGAAGACAATGCCGTCCACGACAGCTACTACCCCAAGAACGGCGAAAATAAGAACGGCGAAAAGAAGGTTGAATATTCGGAAGGCGTTTTCGTAGGCTACCGCCACTTCGACAAGTCTGCAGTCAAGCCGCTATTCCCATTCGGTTACGGACTTTCCTACACCACCTTCGCCTACAAGAATCTGACGGTTTCTCCGGCTGCGGGTTCAGAGGATGCTACCGTGTCCTTCGACGTCACCAACACCGGCACCCGCGCCGGCGCAGACGTTGCCCAGGTGTACGTTGGTGACAAGCACGCGAGCGTTCCCCGCCCGGTGAAGGAATTGAAAGGCTACGCCAAGGTGGAACTCAATCCCGGCGAAACCAGGCACGTCGAGGTCACGCTCAACCGGCGAGCGTTCTCCTACTACGACGTCAAGGGCCACAAGTGGACGGTGGCTCCCGGAGATTTCGATATCTATGTCGCCCGTTCAGCGGCAGAGATCGAACTCACAGGCAAGTTGAACGTGCAATAAGAACGAGAAAGTTGCACGTGCAGAAAGGCGGACTTCACCAGTCTGCTGTCAATGCCTTTCCTCCGATTTCATCCCAAGTGTGCAATGGCTGGGAACCGACGCCTTTATCGAAGATCGCTGCCTATCCCAAATTTACGCAGGAATGCTCGGTCTTCCGGTGTCAAGGCGAGCTCATCGGGTTCGTCAAACACTTGGTGCATACCTGGGCTGCGATAAACTGCCAACGGCGGCGCGGCATCATCAACCAACACACACTGCTCCGTTTCGCCAATCGCGAAATGGCGTAGTATTTGCCGGATTTTCATTGCCAGCTCCTAGCTGGGTCGTCACCGGCTGTCCCAGCCTTCAGTCCTCAGTCCCGAATTTCTTTAGGTCTTCCGGCCCTTCTGCCAGCGCCACCGCCTCTTTGCCCTGGACCAGTTCCCTGATGCTTTCCACCACATCAGGATTGGCCAAGGTCGTGATGTCTCCAGTTTTCATATTGTTGGAGAGGGCGGCGAGAACACGGCGCATGAGCTTGCCCGAACGAGTCTTGGGCATATCCGGAACGATGTGGACGTGTTTCGGACGGGCAATCTTGCCAATGATGGTTTCAATGGCCGCGTTGACCTTGGCCACAATCGCTGGACTGGCTTGGACACCGGGCTTCAGGGCGATATAGACCTCGGGCACGCGGCCCTTGATCTCGTCCGCCACCGGCACCACTGCGGCTTCTGCCACCTCGGAAACCGTCAGGCATGCAGACTCGATTTCCTTTGTGCCCAGGCGGTGGCCGGCCACGTTGATGACGTCATCGACTCTGCCGAGGATGCGGAAATAGCCGTCGGCGGCTAGCACAGCCCCGTCCGACGCAAAATATGGCCAGTCATGCCAGTCTTTGCTGTTGCGATTCTTGCAGTATTTTGCGTAGTACTGGGTGACGAAGCGGCCATGATCACCCCAAATGGTTTGCATGATCCCCGGCCAGGGATTCCGGATGCAAATGTTCCCCGCCTTCCCCGATCCAGCCGCGACCTCCTGGTTGTTTTCGTCATAAATTACCGGATAGATTCCAGGCACGCCTGGGCCGGCGCTGCCGGGCTTCATCGGATCCAGCGCGGGTTTCGTGCTGCACAGGAATCCTCCGTTCTCCGTCTGCCACCAGGTGTCGACAATGGCTGCCTCACGCTTGCCGACGGTTTCGTAGTACCAGCGCCAGACCTCGGGCTCGATGGGCTCTCCCACCGTGGTCATGTGCTTGAAATGGTAGTTGTACTTGTTGGGCTCGTCGTGACCAGCTTTGCGCAACATGCGAATGGCCGTCGGCGAGGTGTGAAAGATGTTGACATCCAGGCGCTCGGCGATTCTCCATACCCGCCCGGCGTCGGGGTAAGTAGGGACACCCTCATAGAGCACACTGGTGGCGGCCAAGGCCAGCGGACCGTAGACGATATAGGAGTGGCCCGTGATCCAGCCGATGTCGGCCATGCACCAGTACACATCCTCGGGATGAATGTCCTGAAT
>Ga0209415_10020870_pt1 | contig 10141 bp, 11 predicted proteins | sample PeaSoiSIISIP2007_FD_187696 | JGI IMG/M metagenome (GOLD analysis project Ga0209415, IMG submission 187696) | Peat soil microbial communities from Weissenstadt, Germany - SII-SIP-2007 (SPAdes) (version 2) | ecosystem: Environmental > Terrestrial > Soil > Wetlands > Peat | place: Germany...
GAATATCTCCGGGTGTATGACCGCATCGACATCTGTCTCGACCCGCTGGCGTACAACGGAATCACCACGACGTGCGACGCACTTTGGATGGGCGTGCCGGTCCTCACGCGGATTGGTTCGACCGCGCCCGGCCGGGCCGGCCTCAGTATTTTGTCGAATCTTAATATGCCCGAGTTCGCCGCCGATGACGATGACCGATTCGTCGCCATCGCCGCCGAGCTTGCCGATAATTTCCAGCGCCGAGCCGAGCTTCGCAAAACGTTGCGGGATCGGATGGCTCGCTCGCCCTTGATGGATGCCCGGCGATTTGCCGGCAACGTCGAGGCAGCCTACCGGCGCATGTGGATCGGCCGCGTTTGACGCGCACCAGCCCCGCGGTTAGATTTCTCGCCCCCCAGAGGGAAAAACACTATAATTACCGCTTTGAAAAGGATGCTTCATGCGTGCAAGTGATATTCGTCGTGGACAGGCCGTCATTATCGACGGCAAGCTCTTTGTCGTTACCAACGCCGACCATAACACGCCCGGTAACCTTCGCGCCAAGGTTCAGTTCAAGCTGCGCGACGTCTCCAAGGGCACGATCATGGACAAGCGCGTCGGAGCCACCGACGACATCGAGACCACCACCCTCGACAGCCGCCAGGTGGAATATCTCTACAGCGACAACGACGGCCACATCGTCATGGACCTGGAAACCTACGATCAGACCACCATTCCCAAGCTCGTTTTCGGCGACGACATTCTCTATCTCAAACCCAACACCCAGCTCACCGCCCTTTTCCACGACGGCAAGGTCGTTTCATACACTCTGCCAGCCGCCGTGGATTTGGAAGTCGTGGACACTCCCCCGGTCATCAAGGGTTCAACCGCCACGAATCAGCTCAAGGAAGCGAAGCTGGAGACCGGCCTGACCACCCGCGTGCCGGGATTCATCGTCATCGGCGAAAAGATCAAGGTCGACACGGAAAACGGCGAATATCTCAGCCGGTCGTAGCGTTCGTTCTGCCGCAAAAATCTTACCGATCCTCAAATCAGCGGCCTGCCGACTTCAGCAACATTTTCGATCTTCTCCGTAAGTCCAGGATTTTCCTTCCATTAAAAAGTTGATTGAACCGCAGAGACCGCGGAGATCGCAGAGAATTCTTATGTCGGAACCGTGCGCCAACACGTTGCGGGCACTCGTTTATGGTTACTCAATCTCTGTGGAATTTTCTCTGCGGTCTCCGCGGTCTCTGCGGTTCAATTACACTCTGGAAATAGAGGACTTGCGGCATAGATCGAAAAAGTTGCTTCAGTCGGCAGGGTTTTTACTCACCCGACTGGCCTCCCCGGCGGAGCGAGCGCTTCCGGCCCGACCCCCAATTCCTCAAGCGTGAACGCCCTGCCGCACTCCGGGCAAATCTGTCTTGGCGATCCGATCAGACAGTACCCGCATTCCGGGCAATACGGGCCGGGCTTGATTGGCTCCGGCCTGGCTTGAAAGAAGAGCAGCAGAATGGCTCCGCAAATAAAACAGATCAGCCCGACGATCAGGGCAATCGGAGTGAGGACCGGCTCATATAGCGAATATCCGGCGAAAACACGCCACACCCATTGCGTTGTGGCCGCAAAGAAACTGACGCAGCCGGCGATTTCAAGGGACACCCAGAGTAGTGCCCGATGCCACGGAATTCGCCGGCGAGTTAATACAATCGTGAAACTCACTACGGGAAGAAGAATGAATAGGGACAGCATCCACTCCCACCGTGCCCGCCAGAGGCTGAACGCAATGTCGAGCGAGGCGGTCAGCACTCCGGCTGCCGCGCCGATGGCGGAAAAGATGGCGAATCGCGTTATCTGGCGTCCAAGCCGCAGATTGGCCCACCGGACATCCTTCCGCAGCCCCCAGCGCACTTTGCGCCGTCCGCGGAAAAACCCGTAAAGCGGCAACGGCGCCCAAAGCACCAGCAGGGTCCACATCGGAAAAGATATGATCCTCCTGTGCATTGTGGCAGCCGGGAATCCAGAGCCCGCGGGTAAGGCTAAGACCTGATTCACGCAGCGGAATTCAAACATCGAATCTAAAGCGCCCCGGCGCGCCGGCCCGAATTGCGAACTGGGAATGTGGCTCGACCATAACCCCGATTGTCTTGCCACCACACGCGGACTGTTTCCTGCAAAGATGTCCACGACGCCGACGTACGAAGCGCAAATCACGAAATTCTGCTTGAATCCATATCCAATTGCATCTCGATAGAAATAACTCCGAACCCACAGCAATGCCGTTCCGATGAAGAGCAAAACCGCCACGTACATTGCCGCCAGCCGCCATTGGGCGAACATGGCGATATCATAATCGGGAATGCCATGGCATACCTCAGGATGCTCAATGGGGATCGAAGTGTCCGTCAGTTTCGACGACGCGACCGACACGGATCGGTTCGTCGCTCTCGCGAGTCGGTGCTAGAATCGCGTCGTCTTCGCAGTCCTCTTCGGATGAATCGATATGGACTCAAATCCCCTTCTGTTTCGTGACCTGGCGTACATCTTCGTCGCCGCATTGGCTGGAGGATTTTTGGCATGGCGGCTGAATCTGCCGCTGATCCTCGGCTTCGTCGCCGGCGGAATCGTCATCAGCCCGTTCACGCCGGGGTTGCAGTTATCCGATGTCCACGTGTTCCACGAGGCTGCCGAAGCGGGCGTCGTGCTGCTGATGTTTTCGATCGGCGTGGAGTTCTCCGTGCCCGACCTGTTGCGCGTGAAGTGGGTTGCCGTAGTCGGCGGCACGTTGGGAATCGCTCTCTCGATGGGATTGGCGATCCTTACGGCGAAATTGATCGGCTGGAGCGTGACGCAGGGCGTGGTGATCGGCGCCACCGTATCGGTTGCCAGCACCATGGTTTTGGCGCGGCTTTTGTCCGACCGCGGCGCGATGGGCGCCACCTACGGCCGCGTGATGATCGGCATCACGCTCTTCGAGGACTTGGCCGTCGTCCTAATGACCGTCGTTCTGCCGACCTTCGGCAGTTCCGAACAGGACCGCTTCGTCAAAGCCGCTTGGACGCTTGGGAAAGCGGTCATCCTATTGATTCCGCTCGCTTTCCTGGCGATCAAGGTGATTCCCGTTCTGGTTCGTCGAGCCAAGAGGACAAACAGCGCGGAGTTGGTGCTGCTGGTCGGACTTTCCATCTGCCTGGGAACGGCTGCGTTGGCGCAGGCTATCGGATTTTCCGTCGCACTGGGCGCGTTCATCGCCGGGCTGGCCATCAGCGGGTCCAAAGACCTGCACGACGCTCACGATCGGCTCCTGCCGCTGCGCGACGCCTTCGTTGCACTCTTCTTTGTATCGCTGGGAACCCTGATCGAGCCCGAGGTCATTCGGCACAGCTTGCCGCTGCTCGGTGTCATGTTGGCGTTGATTCTTCTCGGCAAGTTCGTGATCTGGACGCTCGTGGTGATGCTCTTCCGCTATTCGTTCCGCGACGCCATTGCCGTCGCCGCGGGTTTGACGCAAATAGGCGAGTTGTCGTTCGTTGTCGTGCAAACGGCCACCAAGGCCGGAATGGTGCGCGAAGACATATTCAATGCGACGTTGGCCGCATCGCTCATCTCAATCTTCGTGAACGTTTTTATCGTGCGCAAGGTGTTGGCACGCGTGGATGGGCGCCTTCCCCGCCAACCGAGTTAACCCCTCGGACCGAAGTTCTCACGTTTTCCCAGCGGTCATCGGCGCGACATTGGCTTGTTCGTTATGGTGGTCATGCTGTTCCTTCAGCGGGACCAGAATCTCCACCAGCTGGCTCAATACGCGGATTTGCGACATCGTCGCCTCGACGCGGACGATCCGGTCCGCCGGGTAATAATTCAATACCGGCCGCGTGTCGCGCTCGTACACTTCCAGGCGGCGGCGAATCACCGCGTCGCTGGCATCGTCGAAACGGTTTTCCTTCAAGGCCCTGCGACGCAGACGTTCCACCATTTTGTTCAAGTCCGAACAGACCAGGTGAATGACCTTCACCACCTCGATGGTTTCATCCAGAAGCTGGGCTTGTTCCAGGTTCCGCGGGATGCCGTCCAGAACGAGGATTTCGCTGTTGGGATGGAACTGGTTGATCATCTCCATCCCCTTGATGTACTGCTTCCAGAGCCGGATGGTGATTTCATCCGGCACAAGTTTTCCCTTGCCCGCGTATTCCCAAAACACTCGGCCCATTTCGCTTTGCAGATCGAGGGATCGGAAGATGTCGCCCGTGGCGCTGTGATAGAAGCCGGGGATGGTTCCGATGATTTTGCCCTGTGTGCCTTTGCCGCTGCCGGGGGCGCCGAACAATAGAATGGATTCGTAACGCATAACGAATTTATTCGTCCGCCCAGGGCAATTCCTTTACTCCGACGCCTCAATTCCGAGATCTTTGACCTTTTTGTTGAGCGTATTGCGATTGATGCCCAGGAAATCGGCGGCCTTCGTTTTCACCCCGCCGCATTTGGCCAGGGCGCGCTCGATCAACGCGTGCTCGATCTGGTCGATCACCAACTGGTAAATTTCCCCCTCGCGCAGTTCGTAATCGGCGATGGCCTGATCGGCCAGCCGGCGCGTCAGGGTTTCGATCGATTCGCTGGATTGCGTGGTTCGCCGCTGGGCGGCGAACATGCGAACGCTCAGCGGCAGCAGCTCTTCGTGAAAATCCTCGTCGGTGCTGAGGACCACCGCCCGCTCGATGGCATTTTCCAGCTCCCGCACGTTGCCGGGCCACGGATATCGCATCAAAACGTTCAGCATCTCCCGGCTGATGCGGCGCAGCTTGCGTTCGTTTTGCGCGTTGTATTTATCGAGAAAAAAGTCGATCAGATGGGGAATGTCCTCTCTTCGGTTCCGTAGCGGCGGAAGATAAACCGGCACCACGTTCAGCCGGTAGAACAAATCCTCCCGGAACGTCCCCTTGGCGACCTCCTCCTGCAAATCGACGTTGGTCGCGGCGATCACGCGCACGTCCACTTTGACGGTCTGCGTATCGCCCACCCGCTCGAATTCACGCTCCTGCAAGACGCGCAGCAATTTCACCTGCAACTCCGGCTCCAGCGTGCCGATCTCGTCGAGGAAAATCGTTCCGTTCCCGGCCGCTTCAAATCGCCCCTGCTTGTCGCGTATGGCGCCGGTGAACGACCCTTTCACGTGACCGAACAATTCGCTTTCAAGCAGCGTCCCCGTCAGCGCCCCGCAGTTGACCCGCACGAAGTTGCGCTCGCGCCGCGGCGAGTTGTAGTGGATCGCCTTGGCGATCATCTCCTTTCCCGTTCCCGTTTCCCCGAGCAGAAGAACCGTCGCGCGGCTGTTGGCGACCTGACCCACCGTGGCAAACACCTCGTGCATGGCCGGCGAGTCGCCGATGATGTTCTCGAATCGGAATCGATCCCGCACCTGGGCGCGGAGTTGGGCGTTTTCCGCCAGCAACTCTTCCTTTTGCCGAAGCACCATGCGATTGATCTGGATCGCCTGGGCAAGGAACGCGGCGACAATTTCCAGGAAGGCTTGGTCCGACCGCAACGAATCATCGGAAACATACGGCTTGTCCACCGAAAGTGCCCCGGCGGTCCGGTTTTCGATTTTGATCGGCACGCAAAGGAAGCTGACGGCCTTGTCGGCCGTCTGCGGGGTCAGCCGCCCCGTACGGTTTAGAAAATCCGGCTCCGCGCTGACGTCGGGAATAATCCTGGCGCGGCCGGTGGCGACCACGTTGCCCGTAATCCCCTCGCCCAATGCATATTTTCCGCGCTCGATCTCTTCAGGTGTCAGCCCGACTGCCGCCTCGGTACGCAGACGACCCGTCGATTCATCCAGCAACACCAATGACCCGCGGCGCATATCTAACTTCTCTGAAATGATTTGCATCATTTTCTGAAAGGATTCACGCAGTTCCAGAGTAGACGACAGAATGCGCCCAATTTCCGTCAGAATGGCTATCTCCTGGTCAGCACTGCCGCGTGGTGCTTGCGGATTAGGCGTTGGCATGAAGTTCATGATTACAATGTACGCACCGAGCGCCAAGAGTCAAATCGCTTGGCCGATAACGTCCGCCGAAACGTAACAAGAAAGGGAGAATTCAGTGGACGGGCGGTAAAGCCGATACCGCCTTTGACGTTCGTGCGGATTACGCCGATTGGCGGGTGTAGGTATGTCGCCAGTGTGGTTGATGGGAACGCTGTTGGGAGCTGCGGCAATCCTAGGGTGGGTCATTTATCTCACCCGGCCATTGCGCACACACAATGCGGCTCGGGCGGCCCTGGCAGACCGAACCGCGACTGTCGACCGCCTGCTCGATTTCTCCCAGACCATCCAAGGGGCGGGGAGACCCGATCAGATCTTCGCAACTCTCAGCCATTTCTTGCGAACCGAGCTGGGCCTTTCCGGTTTGGCGATCCTCACCACCGAGGCCGAAGCAACCCCAGCCGTCCAACTTCGCGTCGCCTGGCCCGAAGATCTCGTCAGCCTCTATCCCCTGTCGGAATTGGATACCGCTACCTGCCCATGCCTGAGGCAGAACCTTCCCCGCGCCTTCAGGCCCGAGGGATCGCCCGTGCGGTGCGCGATCGACTCCTGCCTCAAGCTTCCGCCGACTTACCCGGCGTATTGCATCCCATTCACCATCGGACGCAAGATGCAGGCCGTCGCCCACATGTTGCTTCCTCCCGGAACGGCCTGGTCGGAGAATCGCCGGCAACTGGCGCAAACCTACGTCAATAGCGCCCATTCGGCCCTGACGAGCCTCCATCTGCTGGCCGAGGCCGAAAAGCAATCCATGACCGACGCCCTGACCGGGTTATATAACCGCCGATCGATGGAGCAGCTTTTGCAACGCGAAGTCGCCCTGTGTGATCGGCACAATCATGCGCTTTCCCTGGTCATGATCGATCTGGACCATTTCAAGGAGATCAACGACGCTCACGGACACGCCGCGGGCGATCACATGCTTCGCTCCTTTGCCGATTGTGTTCGGATCACGCTGAGGAAAACGGACTTGGCGTTTCGGTATGGCGGAGACGAGTTCGTGATTGTCCTGCCGCAGACCCCGCTGTTCCAGGCCCAGCAGGTCGTGCAGAAGCTTCGGCAGGCTTTCCTGTCCGTGGATTTCTCCCAGGCAATCACCCATCTGGACAATCACCCGACGTTGAGCATCGGTGTGGCGGAGCGAAGCAAAGAGGGGAACATCCTGACGTTGGCCGCTCTTCTGTCCGCGGCTGACCAGGCGTTGTATGCGGCCAAGAATAGCACGCGCAATTGCATCCGCGTGTTCGAGCCTCCGCAGGCCGCGTAAGCGGCGATCAATAAATCCTCGGCGCGAAAATAATCTTCAACGCGAAAATCCCGCGGGGCGGGTCGCGAATCGGACCGCGGCCGGTGATTTTTCGGTCGTGGCCCCGGACGTGTTTGACAGCGCATCCGTCAATTGCGTTTCGACGTCCTTCTTGCTCTTGGGATCGGCCAGATACTTCAGTTGCTCTGACTTGCCGGCTTCCAGGAGCCGCAGAATCAGCATCGGATGGGCGGTCGCGTCCTGCATCGTCCAGCCTCGGGCGTCCACGTAAGTGTCGTTCATATCGAGGCGGTTTTTCGGGACGATTAGCAGCTTCGATTGCTGCGGATTATCCGGGTCGGGCGTGCGTACAACGTGCAGGCACAGCCCTGCAACGATCCAGCCGCTCAAAATCAGCAACAGGCTTACAAAACGGGCGATTGATTTCACGCTCTGGCTCCTGACCGACCTCCCCACAATACGGGCCGATGCGAAACTGATCGGCCAAAGAGTATATCCGTCTTTCGAGCCGGGGGTGTATTTATGGGCGCCGTTTGCCCGCAACTCTTCCGTTTATTCCGTTTTCACGAGCTAAAAGGGCTGGTGGGATTCTCCGCCCCAGCGTCTTCGTCTTCGGGGGGAGCGGGCTCGCCCGGATTGCCGGGATCCACCAATTCATCGTCGTCGGCAGCGGGAAGAAAAACGGACTGCGAATCCAGGGGATCTGAATCGTTCGCAGCTTCAGTGTCGGGCTCGGAATTGACGTCGAGCCCGCTGGGTTCAGTCGTGCCGGCGGATTCTTCGGCAATTCCGCTCATGGGAGCGCTCTCCGGCAGCTCCGGCGCATCGGGATCGGAATTGACGTCGAGTCCGCTGGGTTCGGTCGTGCCGGCGGATTCTTCGGCAATTCCGCTCATGGGAGCGCTCTCCGGCAGCTCCGGCGCGTCGGGTTCGGGGTTGACCTCGACGCCGCTGGGTTCTGTCGTGACGGCGGATTCTTCGGCTGCCCCGGGGCCGCCCTGTGGGGGCTCCGTCGCATCGGGTGTGGAGGGCGAGCCCTCCACGTGCGAAACCGCTTCGCTTTGTGACGTTGATTCCGGAGCGGCCTGGCCGGTCACCCCAGGCACATCCGTCCGCTGCGGCATTCGCAAAAAGCTGGTGTAGAACCCAACCGCGAAAAGACCCTGCTGTTGCTGATACGGAAGATTGATCAGCTCGCAGAATTCCTTGAGCAGGCTCTGGGCGGTGGGGTCGCTGCGTTCGGCGGCCTGTATGGCCAATTGGTGCTTTCGATCCCGAAAATGCATGATTTGCACGAATCGGCCCGACGTTTCATTAGTGCTCCAATTCGCGCCGACTTGTTCGTAAACCTCAAAGTGATCGCAACCCAGGCGCAACAGAACTTGGCGGAACCGCCGCAGGAGCCGGGCGTGTTCCATCCTCTTCTCTCTGGGGACGATGTAACTGTTGGTCTGCAGCAGCATCGGCACGAATCCTCACGTAAACGGCTGGGACAGAGCCATTGTGCCACAAGGTCTCGCCGCATTCAAACCCTCCGGCCGCCGTTGCAACGTCCGAGGCGGCCGGTCATCCGGTATAGGCGTCATATCACAATTAAATTATCCCCGAATGGAAATCAATTCCGCGGTGATCCCCTCCAACTCACGGGCGATGACCTGTTCGGCCACGATGCTCTGATTGGCGCCGCGACGCATGGCTTCCAGTCCGGTGGACGTAAACGAGCAGCGCGCGATGATATACGCAGCCGCGTTCACCTTCCGGATGATCGGAATTGCCGCCAGGACCACCTCGTCAATGGGGACCATAAGTGCCACAATGGTGGCTCGCTCGATCCCGGCCAGACGCAATGCTTCGGCATCCGAAGCGCTGCCGGGAAACATTCGGATTCCCCCCGCGGTGGCCCGCTGGCACGTCTGGGGGTTTAATTCGATGACGATATACTCAATGTTCCTGCGGATGAGGGATTCGACGAGGGTCCGCCCCGGCAATCCGTACCCCGCAACCACAACAAAAGGCGCCCGCCCCGCGGCGATGGGCAGAGTCGGCTGGTCCATTGCACCCACGATTGTCCAGCCGCCCGCCCGCGCCTGTCAATGCCATCCCCCGCCTTACGCGCACTTTTTGCGTTTGCGTATCTTTTTGCGCAACCCTCCGTGACAAGCCATTGCACGTCCCTATAAAGCCGGTGCGCTTGCAAACGCCCAACCCCACCGCTAAAACCCTGCACCAAAGAGTCTAACGCGTGAAGTTCAATCTTCTGGACAGGATCGAAGAGGTTTCCGACAACCGGCTGGTAGCGGTCAAATACGTCAGCCTGGCCGAAGAATATCTCGGCGATCATTTCCCGACGTTCCCGGTGCTTCCCGGCGTTCTCATGCTGGAGGCGTTGACCCAGGCGGCCGGCTGGCTCATGCACCGCAAGAACGCGTTCGCCAAGTCGATGGCCGTGCTCAAGGAAGCCAGGAACGTCAGATACGGCACCTTCGTCGCGCCGGGCAATGCCCTTCGCGTCGAAGTCGAGGCGCTGAAGCTCTCGGAGTCCGGCGGATCATTCAAGGCGTCGGGGACGGTCAATGGAGATACCGCCGTTTCCGCCCGCCTGGAGATCGCGTATTTCAACGTCGCTCAATCCCTGCCGGGCGCTGATGCGCAACTGGATCGCAAATTGATCGAGCACAACCGTTCGAGGTGGATGCTTCTTACCCAATCGGGCCAATCGGTCGCCACCTGACTATCTAAGGAAGGATGGATCCTATGCCAATGTCTAGAGACGAGATTTACAGCAAGGTTCAGGCGGTGTTGGTGGACGCCCTCGGCGTCGATGCCGAGGAAATCACTCCCAAGGCAAC
>Ga0209415_10020871_pt1 | contig 10140 bp, 9 predicted proteins | sample PeaSoiSIISIP2007_FD_187696 | JGI IMG/M metagenome (GOLD analysis project Ga0209415, IMG submission 187696) | Peat soil microbial communities from Weissenstadt, Germany - SII-SIP-2007 (SPAdes) (version 2) | ecosystem: Environmental > Terrestrial > Soil > Wetlands > Peat | place: Germany...
GACACCCGCCGCGGATAGCGGGCTTGGTTTTTTCCGGATCCCGAATCCTCTTGTCCAGTCCCACATGCCGCTGACCCTGGATGAATCCGGCCTGGTCGCGGAAGCTCGCCACGTTCCGTCGCCGAATTGCGACGAGCGCCCTGCCGGCAGCGCGATCGAACTGCTGGTGATCCACAACATCAGCCTGCCGCCGGGCGAATTCGGCGGCCCCGGCATCATCGATCTCTTTACCGACAGGCTCGACCTTGACGCACATCCCTATTACCGCGGTCTCGCTGACCTCAAGGTTTCGTCGCACTTCCTGATCCGGCGAGATGGCGAATCGATTCAGTTCGTACCGTGCAGCCGGCGGGCGTGGCACGCCGGCGAATCGAGTTGGCGCGGCCGCAGCCGCTGCAACGATTTCTCGCTCGGCGTCGAGCTTGAGGGGACGGACGACCTGCCATTCACTGACGCGCAGTACGCGCGTCTCGCAGAGATCACACGTGCGCTCCAGGCGAAGTATCCAATCACTGACATAGTCGGACATTCCGACATCGCGCCCGGGCGCAAGACCGATCCGGGGCCTTGTTTCGACTGGGCGCGTTACCGGCAATTGCTCAAAAAACCTTGGCCGCAAAGACGCGAAGGCGCATAGGAAGCAGTTCCCGGTCTTAGCTTCAGGTCCGCATCACCCGGCGCCTTTGTGGTTCGATTTTCTCATCCGACACCGGATTATTGCAACGCAACATAACCACCGTCAAAGCCAGATTTGACGCCATTTTTGGCGTTTTAGCTGTGCATTTTTTAAGCAGATTTTTCCCTGTTGCAACAAGTAAATCCAAGCTTTTCTGCAAGTAATTACTAGGGGGTAAAAAAAGTTTAATAAAGGTATTGCACTCTCCAAATCTAGCCACTAGAATTAGTTCGAACTCCCAAGTTGAACACAATATATAGTGGTTCAGGGGTTGCCGCTTGGCGATAAGCCACACGGCAAAAAAAACATAACGAAATGAAGGATTAAGGAGAGACCACCCATGCAGCTAGCCACCGACACCCCTAGCGCTGCGCCGGCAGCGAAATTCGCCCCTGAAGAAGCGCCGGAAATGGCGCAATCCCGCTATAGCGAATACAAAATTATCCGCCGCAACGGCGCGGTAGTCGGTTTCGAGCCGTCCAAGATATCGATTGCGATGACCAAGGCGTTTATCGCCGTCAACGGCGGACAGGGCGCAGCGTCGGCGCGCGTGCGCGAAGTCGTTTCCCGGCTCACGGAAGCCGTGGTCGGCGCACTCATGCGGCGGCAGCCCAACGGCGGCACGTTCCATATCGAGGACATCCAGGACCAGGCCGAACTCGCGTTGATGCGTTCGGGCGAGCACGAAGTCGCGCGCGCCTATGTGCTGTATCGCGAGCGGCGCGCGCAGGAGCGCGCCAAGCAGCGCGAAACGCAGGCGCAGGACGCCGCCGCGCAGCTGGTGATCAACGTCACCGAAAAAGGCAAATCGCGCCCGCTCGACATGGCCAGGCTCACGACGCTGGTGCAGGATGCGTGCGAAGGACTCGGCCGCGCGGTCGATCCCGAATTGATCCTGCAAGGCACGTTGAAAGACCTCTACGAGGGCGTACCGATCGGCGAGGTGCGCAAGTCGTTGATCCTGTCGGCGCGCGCGCTGATCGAGAAGGACCCGGCGTACAGTTACGTCACCGCGCGCCTGCTGCTGCACTCGCTGCGCCTCGAGACCGTCGGCGAGGAAGTCATGCAGGCGGAGATGAGGACGCGCTATGCGGAAGTATTCCCGCTGCTGATCAAGAAGGGCGTCGAGGCCGAGCTGCTCGACGAGCGCATCGCCAACTACGACCTGAAAAGCCTCGGTGCCGCGCTCGACGCCAAACGCGACCTCAAATTCGGCTATCTCGGGCTGCAGATCCTGTACGACCGCTATTTTCTGCATGTGCGCGGCCAACGCATCGAGCTGCCGCAGACGTTCTTCATGCGCGTCGCGATGGGGCTCGCGTTGAACGAGCCCGAAGACCAGCGCGAAGCGCGCGCGATCGAGTTCTACAACGTGCTGTCGTCATTCGACTTCATGAGCTCGACGCCGACGCTGTTCAATTCGGCGACGCGCCGCTCGCAGCTCGCGAGCTGCTACCTGACCACCGTGGCGGACGATCTCGACGGCATTTACGAGGCGATCAAGGAGAACGCGATGCTGCAGAAGTACGCGGGCGGCATCGGCAACGACTGGACGCCGGTGCGCGCGCTCGGCGCCCACATCAAGGGCACCAACGGCAAATCGCAGGGCGTCGTGCCGTTCCTCAAGGTCGTCAACGACACGGCGGTCGCGGTCAACCAGGGCGGCAAGCGGAAGGGCGCGGTGTGCTCGTACCTCGAAGCCTGGCACCTCGACATCGAGGAGTTCCTCGAGCTCAGAAAAAACACCGGCGACGACCGCCGCCGCACGCACGACATGAATACCGCGAACTGGATCCCGGACCTTTTCATGAAGCGCGTGATGGAGAACGGCGAGTGGACCCTGTTCTCGCCCTCGGACGTGATCGATCTGCACGACAAATTCGGCCGCGCGTTCGAGCAGGCCTACATCGGCTACGAGGAAAAGGCCGCGCGCGGCGAGTTGAAGCTCTTCAAGAAAATCCCGGCGGCGCAGCTGTGGCGCAAGATGCTGACGATGCTGTTCGAGACCGGGCATCCGTGGATCACGTTCAAGGACCCGTGCAATATCCGCTCGCCGCAGAGCCACGTCGGCGTCGTGCACAGCTCGAACCTGTGCACGGAGATCACGCTGAACACCAACGAGGACGAGATCGCGGTCTGCAACCTGGGCTCGATCAACATGCCCGCGCACCTCGACGTCGCGACCGGCAGGCTCGACCTCGAGAAGCTGAAGCGCACGGTCGGCACCGCGATGCGCATGCTCGACAATGTGATCGACCTCAACTACTACTCGGTCAACAAGGCGCGCAACTCCAATTTCAAGCACCGCCCGGTCGGCATCGGCATCATGGGCTTTCAGGATTGCCTGCACATGCTGCGCATCCCGTACGGCTCGCAGGCGGCGGTCGATTTCTCCGACCGCTCGATGGAGGCGATCGCGTACACCACCTACTCGGCGTCGTCCGACCTGGCCGAGGAGCGCGGGCCGTATTCGACGTTCAAGGGCTCGCTGTGGGACAAGGGCATTTTTCCGCACGAGTCGCTGAAGCTGCTTGCCGAAGAGCGCGGTGGCTACGTCGAGGCCGATCTGTCGTCGACGCTCGACTGGGGAACGCTGCGCGCCCGCATCAAGCAGGTCGGCATGCGCAACTCCAACTGCATCGCGATCGCGCCGACCGCGACCATCGCCAACATCACGGGGCTCTCGCAGTGCATCGAGCCGACCTATCAGAACCTCTATGTGAAATCGAACCTGTCGGGCGAATTCACCGTCACCAACGAGTACCTGGTCGAGGACCTGAAGAAGCTCAACCTGTGGGACGAGGTGATGATCGCCGACCTCAAGTATTTCGACGGCACGCTCGCCAAGATCGACCGCATCCCGCCCGAAGTCCGCAACCTTTACGCGACCGCGTTCGAAGTCGATGCGAAATGGCTGGTCGAGTGCGCGGCGCGGCGCCAGAAATGGATCGACCAGTCGCAGTCGCTCAACATTTACATGGCGGGTGCCTCGGGCAAGAAGCTCGATGAAACCTACAAGCTGGCGTGGCTGCGCGGGTTGAAGACGACTTACTATCTGCGCACGCTCGGCGCGACGCACGCCGAGAAGTCGACCGTCAAGGCCGGCGCGTTGAATGCGGTGCCCGCCGACGGCGGCGTGCTTGCAGTGGGCGAGGAGGAGCAGCCGAAAGCGTGCTCGATCATCGATCCCGAATGCGAAGCATGCCAGTAAGATAAAAAAGCGAGAAACCGGACAAGATTCAGTAAAGAGGTCAGACACAGAGCAACCAAGACGGTATCCCACCTACAACACTGATAAAGGGAACGTCGGCTGTTGATCGTCGTCCACCTACAACATCAATAAAGGAGATTCACCATGTTGCAATTCGAAGAAAGCGTAACTCACGGCGGCAATCTTGCCGCGGTCGGCCTGCAGCCGGTGGCCGGCGCAGCGCCGCAGACCGGTACGCTGCCGCGGGATCCCGCCGCGGCATTGGCCGCGCTGGCGCCGGCGCAGCCCGCAGCGCAATTACGCCGCGTCAATGTCGCCGACAAGCGCATCATCAACGGCCAGACCGACGTCAACCAGCTGGTGCCGTTCAAATACAAGTGGGCGTGGGAGAAATACCTCTCCGCGTGCGCCAATCACTGGATGCCGCAGGAAATCCAGATGAGCCGCGACATCGCGTTGTGGAAGGACCCGAATGGGCTCACCGAAGACGAGCGCCGCCTGATCAAGCGCAACCTCGGTTTCTTCGTCACCGCCGATTCGCTGGCGGCGAACAACATCGTGCTCGGCACCTACCGTCACATCACGGCGCCCGAATGCCGGCAGTATCTGCTGCGCCAGGCATTCGAGGAGGCGATCCACACCCACGCTTATCAGTACATCGTCGAGAGCTTGGGCCTCGATGAAGGCGAAGTGTTCAACGCCTACCACGAGATTGCCTCGATCCGCGAGAAGGACGAGTTTCTGATTCCGTTCATCGACACGCTGACCAACCCGCACTTCAAGACTGGTACCCCCCAGAGTGACCAGGATCTCCTGAAGAGCCTGATCGTGTTCGCCTGCATCATGGAAGGATTGTTCTTCTACGTCGGGTTCACGCAGATCCTCGCGCTCGGCCGCCAGAACAAGATGACCGGCGCCGCCGAGCAGTACCAGTACATCCTGCGCGACGAGTCGATGCACTGCAATTTCGGCATCGACCTCATCAACCAGATCAAGATGGAAAACCCGCACCTGTGGACGTCCGAGTTCCGCGAAGAAATCCGCGCGATCATGCACAAAGCGGTCGACCTCGAATACCGCTATGCCGAGGACACCATGCCGCGCGGCGTGCTGGGGCTCAATGCGCCGATGTTCAAGGAATACCTGCGCTATATCGCCAACCGGCGCTGCCAGCAGATCGGCCTCGATACGATGTACGAGGGCGCAACCAACCCGTTTCCATGGATGTCGGAAATGATCGATCTCAAGAAGGAACGCAATTTCTTCGAAACACGCGTGATTGAATATCAAACGGGAGGTGCGCTCAGTTGGGATTAAGCTTACTCGCGAAGAGATATCCAAGGAACCGACGCCGCATGCATACCATCACCGAATGTCGCGCTGAGGACAACTACACGCTGTGGTTGCGCTTCAACGACGGGCTGGAAGGCCACGTCTACCTCGGCGATCTCGTGCACACCAAGTATTTCCGGATGCTCGGCGACATCGACACTTTCAACCGCGTTGCGGTCGATCCGGTTGAAAACACGGTGACGTGGGAAGGCGGCATCAAGCTGGATCCGGAAGTGCTTTATCGCGATTTGGCAAGCAAAGCGCAGTCCGCTTTGCACTAGGAACTGCTGCGGCACCCGTGCAGCGGTTCGCGCGGGGGTAGTAGCGGTGGTAAACAGCCGGGCAAGAATGCCGGCTGCTGTGGGTAGGTTCACTGCGCGCTCGCGCGTGGTGCCTTTTCAACCTTGAATGGAGGCAGTCCATGGCTAGGAAGAGAAAAGCGGCGAAGAAAAAAACAGCAAAAAAGAAAAAGAAGAAGCTAGCTGGCAGGAAATCCAAGCCAGCACGCAAGAAATCGGCTGCCCGGAAAAAGGCAGCCAGCAAAAAGACCAAGAAAGCTGCTAAGAAAAGACCTGCTGCCGGGAGCAAGGCGGCACCCATGAAACCTGCGGCCAGGCCCGCAGCCGCGCCGGCAATGCCGGCACCGGTGGCCCCGAAACCGGTTTCAATACCCGGTGCATGGCCTTTCCCGATGGGCAACAGGCCTTGATTAGCATTCAACAATGCCTGCGGCCGGTCCGCATCCGCGGGGATGTCCGGCGACATGGCCGCAGGCGTTGGATTTAAACCTTGGCTTGCTCACGTCGCGCATCCGCACGAGGCATTGCTTCTCCCCAATCCGGGTTGTCGTGCGGCGGACCAATGCAACGGTCGGTAAGCTTCTCAAGCGGGAAATTCAGCAGGACCCGCGCGCGGCGGCAAGCACCGGATCATCGTGGTCCTGCTGCAGGGAGTCTTCCCTGGATTTAATGCACTGGGCGACATAACGGCTGAGTTCGTCGCCCGCCAATCCGCGTGCGTTCGCATCCTGGCTGCAAATCGTGATCAGCGCCTGCCGGCTCGACCCAGCGTCGGCGGCGAGGGTGGCCGCGGCCGGGATCAAGGCAATTGCGAGAAGCAGGCGTGTCATCGGAACACCTCCCTGATGCTCATTACAGGGCCGTAGTCGAAACCGGCTATACTGCCCGGAAAAACGTGCCGGTGAAAAGCTGACCACTGACCATTTTAAAGGTTTAGTCCAAACCGCCGGCCATACCAAGGAGGTTTTCATGAGAAAAATGCTGATTTGCGCATTTGCCGCGCTCGCGTGCGGATACACCGCCGGCCCCGCGGGCGCAGCTACCCCCGGCGTCACCACCCAGTCGGTGAAAGGCGGTTTCGACGACGTCAAAGAGCGCGTCGTGGCAGCGATCGAGAACCGCGGCCTGGTGCTCAACTACACCGCACTCGTCGGCAACATGCTCGAGCGCACCGGCAAGGACATCGGCCGCGAGCGGCAGATCTATGCCAGAGCCGAAGTGCTCGAATTCTGCAGCGCCGCAGTGTCGCGCTCGACGATGGAGGCGGATCCGCGCAACATCGTGTTCTGCCCATATGCGATCGCGATTTACACGCTGCCGAAGGATCCCGGCAAGGTCTACGTTTCATACCGCAAGCCGGTCGCGATGGGGTCTGGCCAATCGATGAAAATGCTGCGTGAAGTCGGCAAGCTGCTCGACGACATCGTGCAGGACGCGTTGAAATAAACAGCCGCGCGATGGAGCGCAAACGGCTGAGCGCGAGCAACCTGCGGTCCGCCGGATACGACGAGCGTAACCGGCTGCTCGAAATCGAGTTCACGACCGGCAGCATCGTCCAGTATTCGGGCGTTTCCGCCGAGGCCTATCGGCGCCTGATGAATGCGCCTTCGCCGGGCAGCTACTTTCACGACAACATCGAGGAAAGCTTCAGCGCGAAGCGCATCCGCTGACCGGCAGAAGCCGAGAAAATCAAAACCGATGTAACCGCCGATGAACGCAGATGAACACCGAGTAAAAACCTCAGTCGCTCGGTGTTTCATTTGTTCTGCGCCCTCTGTGATCTCCGTGACTATCCGCTTTTGACCTTATCTGCATTAATCGGCGTTCATCGGCGGTTACATCATTCTTGTTTTCCATACGTCAGCGAAAGCGCTGATCGCCTGATCGACTTCGGCGTCGCCGATATGGCGGTGGGTGACGAAGCGCAACTCCCACGCAGCGCACGGGCTTACCATCACGCCGCGTGGCTTCAACGCCGCCGACCATTCGGCTGCCTTGCGGCCGCTCGCGCGTACCGACGCGCGCACGAGGTTGGTTTCCACCGTTGCCGGGTCGATGATGCTCGCGTCGATCTTGTGCAGTCCCTGTGCGAGCCGCTTTGCGGTGCGGTGGTCCTCGGGCAGCCGCTCGACCATGTTTTCGAGCGCGACGATGCCGGCGGCGGCGATCGGGCCGGCCTGGCGCATGTTGCCGCCGACCATGCGGCGGAAGCCGCGCGCCCGCTCGATGAAATCGCGCGAACCGCAGATCAAAGATCCGATCGGCGCCGACAGACCTTTCGATACGCAGAAAGTGACGGTGTCGCCGTGCTGCGCGACGTCCTTCGCGCTGACGCCGAGTGCGGCGGCGGCGTTGAACACGCGCGCGCCGTCGATATGCACCGGCACCTCGTTTTCATGGGCGATCTTCCTGATCTCGGCCATGTGCGCGAGCGGCAGGACCGCGCCGCCGGCCGCGTTGTGGGTGGTCTCCATCCACACGAGCGAGGTGCCCTGCTGGTTGCGCGTGATGCGCGGTCGGATGCGCTCGCGCAGCGCGTCGAGGTCCATCGCACCACGCTTGCCGGGGAGCCCCCGGTAGAACATCGCCGCGATGTTGCCGACGCCGCCCAGTTCGGCGGTGAGGATGTGCGACGTTCCCTCGACCAGCACCTCGCCGCCGCGGTCTGCGTGCGCGAGCAGCGACACCAGGTTCGACATCGTGCCGCTCGGCACGTATGCGGCGGCTGCCTTGCCGGTCATTTCCGCGGCGAGCGATTCGAGCTTCTGCACCGTCGCGTCGCCGTCGCGCGAATCGTCGCCGAACGTCGCGCTGTGCATCGCGTCGAGCATCGCTTCCGTTGGTTGAGTGACAGTGTCGCTTCTCAGGTCTATCATGATTTCATTTCCTCATTCTTTAACCGCAAAGGTCGCCAAGAAAAACGAGCAAGGCAAATTTGGTAAAGCTCCTCCTTGCATTATACCTTCGCGTCCCTCGCATCCTTGGCGGTTCAAGGTTGAATCAGCGCGCAGCGAGCAGGAAATCCGCCAGCTCGCAGAATCCCGCGCCGCTTGCGGCCTGCGTAACGTAGGCAGGCCCGGCGGCAAGCCGGCCTGCGAATGTCTTGACGTTGGCGACGCCAACCGCGTGCGGGAAGTAAGCGAACATCGGCGCGTCGTTAGGCGAATCTCCGGCAAACACGAATTCATTTTTTCGCGCATCGAGGTCAATATCGAAGCATTCGCGCATTAACGCCCGGGTCGTCGACAGCTTGTCGTAAGCGCCGAACCAGCCGTTGACGTGAATGGAGCTAGCTTTCGCGGTCAGCCCGGCTTGCTGCATGAGCGCAACGATATTGTCGACGGCGGCGGGGGGCAGCCGCGGCACGTCCTCGCAGTAGTCGATCGCGAGATCGGCTTCGCGGTAATGCTGATCGTTTGCAACCGCGCAGCCGGGAACGGCGGAGAGTATCCGGTCGCGGACTGCCGCAAGCTTGTCGCGATTCGCGGCGCGCGTCGCCTCGTCGTCGACAAAACGCCGCCGCATCGCGCGCCCGGCATGATCGTAGCGGAAGTAGAATGCGCCGTTCTCTCCGACTACCGCATCGACCGGCCACATGCGCGCGATATGATCGCACCAGCCCGCCGGGCGGCCGGTGATCGGGACCACCAGCAGCCCGGCATGCCGCAACTCTTCCATCGCCGCGTAAGCGGGGGCGGTAAGGCGGCCATTGGTGGTCAACGTATCGTCGATGTCGCAAAACACGCCGCGAATGCGCGCGCGCGCGGCTTGTGGAATGTCGCTCAACGGCCGCATTTACTCATGCCTGAAGCTGGACCGCAAAGGACGCGATGGACGCAAAGGAAAAGCAAATTCAAGACTTGAGATGAAATAAAAGCGGAGGAATACGCTTGATTTCTCGCGCAATTTGGTTTTATCTCTCATGCCTCAATCCTGCTTCAATAGCATTCTTCCTGCCCCGCGGGCTGGACTGGCCGCTGCACGAAACCGAATTTGGCCGGCACCTCGCTTGCCGCGACTGCAGACATCGCTGTGCTGCCGCGATAGCGGAAGCGGAGGTCCGCCGTGCCGCCATCCTGCAGGAGTTCGATGGCTGCGGCGATCGTCTCTTCGGGCAGCGGTTTGCCGCGCTCGTCGGTGAAGCACGGCAGCATACGGTCGAGATCGCGGTCGTCGATCATGCCGATGCCGTGTTCGGTGGCGAGCAGCACGATGCCCGCACTATCGATCCATGCGCCGTCGATGCGGGTCACCGGACTTCCGGTGTGGGTTTCGATGCGCTGTGGCGCCTTGGGATCGGGGTCCCAGCCAAGGCGGAAGACGAACGGCGTGTAGTCGAGCGCGACGAACACGCGCTGCGGGCCGTTCTGGAAATACCAGCGGCCCGCGGCGTCGTGCTCGTAATTGCGGCTGATGAAATCGGCGACCACCGGATTCGAGATGCGCTCGCCCTTGATCGTGGAAATAATTTCCGCCGGGTTGAGCGTGTCCTGGAAAATGACGGTTGCGCCCAGCAAGGGTGGTATCCATACGCCGAGAAACTGGCCGAAGACATGGCTCAGCGGCACCAATTCCAGGAATCGCAGAGGGTGAAAGAAGCGCTCCCATTTCAAGTACGGTTG
>Ga0209415_10020873_pt1 | contig 10140 bp, 6 predicted proteins | sample PeaSoiSIISIP2007_FD_187696 | JGI IMG/M metagenome (GOLD analysis project Ga0209415, IMG submission 187696) | Peat soil microbial communities from Weissenstadt, Germany - SII-SIP-2007 (SPAdes) (version 2) | ecosystem: Environmental > Terrestrial > Soil > Wetlands > Peat | place: Germany...
TCGAGGCGGGTTCGTCGATCACGCTGCGCTCGCCGATACGCTGCGCAGCGGACGGCTGGCCGGCGCGGGCCTCGACGTGATCGAAGGTGAGCCCATTGCGCCGTCGCATCCGTTGCTCGCGCTCAACGTCATCGCGACGCCGCATGTCGCCGGAGTCACGGATCTTTCGTATGAGGGTATCGCGCGCGAGGTCGCCGCGAACGTGCGCCGCTATGCGCGCGGCGAGGCGCCGCTCCATGCGGCGAACGCGCCCGCGTTCAATCGCGCACGCGCGTAAGCGCGACGCTTCCGGGGGGCCGGGGGCCGGCGTACCAGACGCCCAAGTCGCGCAGCCAGAGATCGCCGGCGGAATGCTCTGAAGGCGGCGCTACCACGTAGATCCGTGTCAGCGTGATCGGCCAGCGCGCTTGCGGCGGCACCTCGGCGCGCACGTTGCGCCAACCTTTCCAGTTGATGTGGCGCGCCAACGTCATGCTGTCGCTGATGCCATCGGCGTTGCGATACCCGATGCGCAGCCAGGCGCCGCCACCGTCGCCATATGCATCGACGCTGACCACGAGGGGCTCGCCGGTCAACGGCACATCGCTTTCGATGAAGGCTGCACGGGTCGCGCGCTGGTCCCCGAGATCAAAGCTCAGATGGAGCGCCGGTGAACCATCGGGTGCTTTGGCCGCGTCCAATGCCGCCGCGAGATCCTTGGGAGACGTCGTCAAGTGCCAGCGGCCCGCACCGTCACCGGGCAACATCGCGCCGCCGAGGCCGACTTCGTGCGCGCCGATCAGCAGCGTCGCCGCGGCACGTGCTCCGCCGGCGCGCGCGACGACGTCTGCACGCGACGGCACGCCGGAACTCTTGAACGTGCCCTGCGCGTCGATGTTGCCGCCATCACCAGAGCTCGACCAGGCGATAGCGTCTGAATCGATGGCAATCGCCGCCCCGTCCGCGCGCGCGGCCTGCACCGTCAGCGCGAACGTCGCGCCGGGCGGGTAGACGCGCTGCACGCTTGCGATGCGCAGCTCGTCGACGCGCGACACCACATCGAGCCGCAGCTCGCCGCTCGCTTGCGCGCTGCGCGCCATGACCGTGATCTGGCCCGGAACACGAGCGCTGAGCAAGCCCTGCGGCGTGATGGCGGCAGACGAGACCGGCGAGATCGAATACGTCACGGCGCTCTCCGGTGGCACCGGTTGATCGTTGGCGTCGACGCTTTGCGCGGTGATCGCGACATGGCTGCCCGTGAGCACTACCGGCGCCTGGGCGCGTAAGACGAGCGTCGCCGGCGGCCCGGGGGTGGCCGAGTTCATCACGAACAGCCCGTCCGCGAGCGATCGCTCGCGTCCGTCCGAAGGCACGTTGGCGACGCTCACGTGCGGATCGCCAAGCCGGCGCACGACCATCTCGGTCGAGCCGCCGCTGTCGAATGCCATCGCGTTCGACGCGCCCAGCGCGCTGAAGAGCGATGCCAGCATCGGGCGCGTGATCCCGACCGACCGCGCCGGCGCACGCCCATCGACCGTGACCAGCCACAGCGTCGCGCCGTCCACCGATGTACCAGCGCCCGTCAACGGGTAGCGCACGTCGCGCTCCTCGGGTGACGGCGAATCGGGATCGTCGTATGGCGCGCCGTCGCGCAGCAGCAGCGGACCCCCGCCGACGCCTTCGCGCAGGCCCGGCAGCTGCGGATCGAGCGTCTGCGCCAGCGTGACGATATCGCCGTCGTGGAACTGTTGCAGCAACGTCACCGCAGCGTCGCCGCGTGCGGCGACGCCGATATCGGTCGGACGCAGCGGCAAGAACGTCATCGCATCGGTCTCAGTCTGGAGCACCTGATAGCGCCCATCGGCGGTCGGCGCGAGCGAGAGCTCCGCGGCTGCGTCGGCCTGCCCCGGCATGCCGAACGCTTGGGTGAACAGCATCAGCTGCGTGCCGTGCGTCCAATCGTTGACCGCGTCGACGGTCATGCTGGTTCCGTTGGTCGCGACGAGCTGCATCTTCCAGGTGACGGGGCCCATCGCGATGCGGTTGTCGTCGCCGACCAGCAACACGGCGCGGCCGTTCGGCGCGTGCTGCACGACGCCGCGCGCGAGCACCAGATTGGTCGGTTCGCCGCCGCCGCTGATGTCGAAGTAGTCGGCGTTGATGCCGATCTCCGCCGAGCGCCGGTCGGCCATCGTCGAGAGCGGTTCGCCCGGTCCCACGATGCGCTCGTAGCGCGTGCCGATCCCCAGTACGACGCGCGGATCACGCAGATCGACGCGCGCGATCGACAGCGTCAGCGGGCCAGCTGCAGTCGCGAGCCGCCAGCGTTCGAACTCGACACCCGGGCCGATGTGTTCGGCTGCGCGTTGTGCCGCCGTGATGAGCGGCCATCCGGCCGGTTGCACGAACGTCGCGGCGCTGAACGTGAACGTGCCATCGTTATCGATGCTGATGGGCGGCGGTTCATCCGCGCGCACCGCGCCGATCGCCAACCCGCACAAGCAGGCGGTAAACCAGAGGCGGATGCTGAACACGCGCGTAGGATGGAACGACATCATCATGATCTGCGGCACGAAGCTGATGTGCGGCGACGTTCTGGGCGGTCCCTGCGCGCGCTGTGCCTGCTCGGGGGGCTGCTCGTGCTCTCCATGCCGGCGCGCGCCGACGACGCGGTGCCGATCGCGCTGCATCTGACTCCCGGCCGTTACGTGCGATCGCAGAAACTCGTGCACCTCGTCACATTCGACATCCCCAAGACCTATAAGGCGATGGCGGGCGGAAGGGCGGATGATCAGACGATCCTCGAGGACCGCGACCAGGTGATCGTCGTCAAGGACGGCGGGGCCGTCGACATCGCGGAGACGAACACGCGCCGCTTCGGCGGCGACCATCCCAAAGAGACGGATAGCAAAGTTCGCACCTCGACGTGGGATGGGTCGATCGCGCCCAACGGCGTCATGACACCGGCGCAAACAATACTCGAAGACCCCGGCGACGGCGCGCTGGACCAACTGCCGGATATCCCGCTGTCAGCCGGGCAGCAGTGGACGTTCTCACGCCACGTGAAGGTCGAGCGCGATTTCGCCGACGGTCCGATGACGTACGTCGACAAGGTCGACCACTTCGAAGACCGCGCGGGCCATCGCATCGCGATCATCAATGTGACCGGCACCGGTCCGATGATGCCGAATAAAGACATGCTCGATCACGGTTTCAAAGCCGCGACGATGGATCTCTCCGGCACCGCCGAGTTCGACACGACCGCCGGGCTCCCGGGCGTGCAGCACTACACCGCAAAGGTGACGTGGTCGACGAAGGCCATGTTCTTGAAGATCCCCGTCACCATCAACGACACCTACGACGCCACCGCCGTCCAACTCAAACCTCAAAGCTGAGCAGCCGTTGCGGGCGACGGATGAACCGCTTACCCGGGTTGTCGTCGAAGCACTGCATGCCAACGATATCGCGGAGCACGCATCCGCGGTCGTGCTGGATCTGCTCGGCGACCGCGAGGCGCGCTGGCGCGCGGACGAGGACATCTACCCCGCAAGTATCATCAAGCTCGCACTCATGACCGAAGCCTATGATCGCTTCGCGTCAGGTTCGCTGTCGCCCGACGAGCGCGTCGTCGTGGCGCGTGCCAATCTCACCGCGACGTCCGAACCGACTCCGCTCGTCGAAGGTTTCGCGGCGAGGCTGCGCGAGCTCGTCGAGCTCATGATCGAACGGTCCGACAACATCGCGACGAATCAGCTCATCGACGTGCTCGATCGCGAGCGGGTCACGGCAGCGATGCGCGCGCACGGCCTCCCGCATTTCCACTTGGGCCGAAAGCTGTCGGGTTCTGAGCCGCTGGTCGAGGGCGTCGACGTCGGCGAGCGCAACTCGATGCGGCCGATCGAGACCGCCCAGCTGCTGCGGCTCATAGCCGACGATGCGGTGCCGGCAGCGGCGCAACAGCGCGAGCTTCTCGCACGCTGCACCGACAACACGAAACTTGCCGCTGGGATCGCACCCGGCGATCGCTTCATGCATAAGACCGGCGTGACAAGTGAAGTGCATCACGATGCAGGCATCTTGCAGACGGCGGACGGACGCCGCTATGTCGTCGTGCTCTACACGCGACGCGGAACAGCGGACAGCGCGCGGGCTGATGCCCGGATGGCGTCATGGATGCGCACCCTGCGCGGTCATCTCGCGCCCTAGGTCGCCTTTGGTCTGCGCGAGCGCCAGGGTCGGACTAGGCAGGGGCGAACCCGTACGCTGTGCCTGATACCCGCGTGGTCGTCACCCTGCCGGAGCTGGGCGAATCGGTAGCCGAAGGCACCGTCACCAGCTGGCGCAAGCATGTCGGCGACAGCGTGAACAGCGGCGAAGCGCTCGTCGACGTCACGACCGATAAGGTCGATGTCGAAGTGCCGGCGCCCACCGCCGGCACCATCGTCAAGATCCTCGCCGAGGAAGGCGCGACCGTCAAAGTCGGCGGACCGCTGGCTGAGATCGATCCCTCCGGCACGCGCGCACCAGCTGTCGATCAGGGCGCGAAGCCCGCGACCAGCGCGGCTCCGACACCCGCGCGCCGGCAATCGACTGCTGACGTCGCGGCGTCGCCGCTCGCCAAGCGCGCTGCTGCGTTGCGCGGAATCGAGCTCGCGTCGCTTGCCGGCAGCGGGCCTGGCGGCATCATCCGACGCGCCGATGTCGACGGCGAGAAGTCGAGCGACGGTCGAATAAATTCGACCGCTCCATCCGCGCCGGTCGCGCCATCAGTTCCCGACGGTCGAATAAATTCGACCGCTCCATCCGCGCCTTCGACCGCTCCATCTGCGCCGGCGGCAGCCCCGTTGCCGGTCGAGGGAGTCGTGCCGCTCAAGGGACCCGCGGCGGCGCTCGTCGGCTACATGGAAGAAAGCCTACGCATCCCGACGGCGACGAGTTTCCGCACGATCGCCGTCGACACGCTCGAAGTCCGCCGGCGCGATCTCAACGCGGCGTTGCGCACCGCCGGCCGCAACGAAAAAGTCTCGTACACGCATGTCGTCGGGTTCGCGATCGCGCTCGCGACCCATCAAGTGCCGGTGATGACCTCCGCGTTCCGGCGCGATGGCGATCAGCCGGTGCGGGTCGACCAAGCCTGCAACCTCGGCTTGGCCGTCGACATGACGCGTAAAGACGGCAGCCGCTTCCTGGTGGTCCCCGTCATCCGCGATGCCGACGCGATGGATTTCGCCACGTTCCACAAGACCTACGAGGCGCTCGTCGCGAAGGCGCGCGCCGGCCAGCTCGTGCCCGGCGATCTGACGGGCGTGAGCATCACCCTCACGAATCCCGGCGGCATCGGCACGATCGCGTCCGTTCCACGTCTCACGGCGGGCCAAGGAGCGATCATCGCCACGGGCGCGATCGGATATCCGCCCGGGCTCGCATCGGTGCCTGAGTCGTCGCTGCGCGCGATGGGCGTCGCCAAAGTCATGACGCTCACCAGCACGTACGATCATCGCATCATCCAAGGCGCGCAATCGGGCGAGTTCTTGCGCCGCATCGAAGAGCTGCTCAGCGGCGCGGACGGCTTCTATGACGCGCTGTTCGCGAGCTTGGGCCTGCCCAAGCCGGCGACGGTCTCAAAGATCGAGACGCGCGCGCCGGGCGTGCAAGCCGCACCAGCCGCGCCGCTCGATCTGCTGCGCGCCGCGACTGCCGGCGCGTCGCTCGTCGCGCGCTATCGGACGTTTGGCCACACCGCGGCCATGCTCGATCCGTTGGGAGAGCCGCCCGAAGGCGATCCGGCGCTCGATCCCGCGAGCCTCGGACTCACCCTGCCGCTGATGGAAGCCGTGCCTGCGTCCGTACTGCGCACCCACCTGCCGGGCAACAATCTCGCAGAAGTGCTGCCGCTCCTGCGCGAGACGTACTGCGGCACCATCGCGTATCAGATGGAATATATCTCGAGGCATGAAGAGCGCGGCTGGCTTCGCGAGCAGATCGAATCCGGCGCGCACCGCCAGCCGCTTTCGCGCGAGCTCGCGCTGCGGCTGCTCGGCGCGCTGAGCAGCGTCGAAATCTTCGAGCGCTACCTCCGCAAGTCGTTCCTCGGCCAAAAGACCTTCTCCATCGAAGGCCTCGACGTCATGATCCCGATGCTCGAAGAAGCGGCGGACGAGCTTGCAGCGGACGGCGTCGGCGAAGTCGATCTCGGCATGGCGCACCGCGGGCGACTCGCGGTGATCACCCACGTGGTCGGCAAGCCGTTCGAGGAAGCGCTGCGCGAGTTCGAGGTCGCCGAAAAGCGCGGTGACAGCGACCTGCCCGGCGACGTGACGGGCGACGTCAAGTATCATCAAGGAGCGCAGGGAGTGCGCCAATCGCCGGCGGGCAAGAACGTGCGCGTCGTGCTGGCGCCGAACCCGAGCCATCTCGAAGCGGTCGACCCGGTGGTCGAGGGCCGCACGCGCGCCGCGCAGACCGATCGCACGCACAACATCGCCGCCGTCGACGCGCAAAAGGCCGCCGCACTGCTCATCCACGGCGACGCGGCGTTTCCGGCGCAAGGCGTCGTGGCCGAAGTGCTCAACATGCAGGCGCTGCCCGGCTATACGACCGGCGGCACGATCCATATCATCGCCAACAATCAGATCGGTTTCACGACGACGCCGGGCGAAGGCCGGTCGACGCGCTATGCCAGCGATCTCGCCAAGGGTTTTGACATCCCCATCATCCACGTCAACGCGGACGACGTCGAGGCATGCATCGCTGCCGTGCGGTTGTGCGTCGCCTTCCGCAAGCACTTCAAGCGCGACATCCTGATCGATTTGGTCGGCTACCGCCGTTTCGGGCACAACGAGACCGACGAGCCCGCGTACACGCAGCCGATCATGTACGAGCGCATCAAGAACCATCCCACCGTGCGCGAGATCTTCGCGCGACGGCTGATCGATCGCGGCCTGATCTCCGAAGACGACGCGAAGACGCTGCTGGAGGATGCGCAGCGGCGCATCTCGAGCGCGCGCGCAACCGTCAAGGGTGCGCAGCAGCGACAAGCGGCGGTCGAGCCGGGCAAGAACGGCGCGCCCGACGCCGGGCCGATGGACACGCGCGTGGCGGCCGAAGCGCTGCGCAAGCTCAACGAGCAGCTGCTCGCCGTGCCCGAAGGATTCACCATCCACCCAAAGCTCGCGCGCCAGCTCGAGCGGCGACGCACCGCGCTCGCGCCCGGCGGCGACATCGATTGGGCGCTGGGCGAAGCGTTCGCATTCGGCTCGCTGTTGCAAGGCGGCACGCCGGTGCGCCTCACCGGCCAAGACACCGAGCGCGGCACGTTCAGCCACCGCCACATCGTGCTGCACGATCCTAAGACAGGCGAGAGCTACGCGCCGCTGCAGCATCTCGCAGGCGCGCGGGCGTCATTCGAAGTGTATAACAGCCCGCTGTCCGAGTACGCGTGCGTCGGCTTCGAGTACGGCTACAGCGCGGCGGCGCCCGACGCGCTGGTGCTGTGGGAGGCCCAGTTCGGGGATTTCTTCAACGGCGCGCAGATCATCATGGATCAGTTCATCTCCGCGGGTCAGGCCAAGTGGGGCGAGTCCCCCCGGCTCACGCTTCTTCTGCCGCATGGCTACGAAGGCGCCGGGCCCGAGCATTCGAGCGCGCGCCTCGAACGATTCTTGCAGTTGGCGGGCGACAACAACCTGCGTATCGCCGACCCGACCACGCCGGCCCAGTATTTCCATCTGCTACGCGACCAGGCGCTCAATCCGAAAGCCCGCCCGCTCGTCGTCATGACCCCCAAGAGCCTGCTGCGGCTCAAGGCCGCCAGCTCGACGCTGCCCGATTTCACCGATCAGGGCTTCAAGGCCGTCATCGACGATCCAAGCGTGCGCGACCGTGCGAAGGTCCAGCGGCTCATCTTGTGCAGCGGCAAGATCTACTACGATCTGAGTTTGGATCCGCTGCGCCAAGCCGCCGCCGATCTGGCGATCGCGCGGGTCGAGCTGCTCGAGCCATTCCCGCTCGACGACGTGCTGGCGCTGGTGAAATCGTATCCGTCGCTCACCACGGTCGCGTGGGTCCAAGAGGAGCCCAAGAACATGGGTGCGCGCGCCTTCGTGTCGCGGCGCTTGCGCGAACGGCTCACGCCGCAGAACATCGCGTTCGGCTATGTCGGCCGGCCCGACCGGGCGAGCCCCAGCGAAGGGTATCCTGGGCCGCACGCGGTCGAGCAAGAGCGCATCATTCGCGAAGCGCTCTCGCAACCGGTCTATAAGGAGGCTCGGTGAGCACGCGCATCGTGGTGCTGGGCGGCGGCCCGGCGGGCGACGTCGCCGCGCTGCGCGCGGCGCAGCTGGGCGCGCAAGTGACGCTGGTCGAGCGCGCGCAGCTCGGCGGCACGTGCTTGAATTGGGGCTGCATCCCCACCAAGGCGCTGCTGGCCAGCGCAGACCTGCTGCGCAAGATCCGGCGCGCGGACGAGTTCGGCATCGACGTTCCCGAGCCGCGCATCAACTTCGCCAAGATGATGTCGCGCAAGGAGGACATCGTCGTCAAACAGCGCTCCGGCGTCGAGGCGGCCTGCAAACGCAAGAAAGTCGAGGTCGTGCACGGCCAGGGCACCGTGGCAGCCGACGCCGTCGTCGTCAATGGCACGCGCTATCCGTTTGATTTTCTCATCGTCGCCACCGGCACCGAGGCCGCCGGTTTGCCCATGCTCGACATGAAACAGCCGGCCGTCATCACGTCCAACGGCGTCCTGCGGTTGGAGTCGATACCCAAGCAATTGCTGGTCATCGGCGGCGGCGTGGTCGGCTGCGAGTTCGCCAGTCTGTTCGCGGCGCTGGGCAGCGAGGTCACGATCGTCGAGATCTTGCCGCGGCTGCTGGCGACCAGCATCGATGCGCGCACCGCCGGACAATTCCAGAAGATCATCGAGAAGGACGGCGTGCACGTGCTGACCGGACGCAGCGTCAAAGAGATCCTGCAGTACCGGCGCGACGGCCTGGTCGCGCAGCTCGACGACGGCACGAAGATCGACGCCGACAAACTGCTCGTCTCGGTCGGGCGCCTGCCGCAGACGCGCGACATCGGCCTCGAAGGCGCCGGCGTCAAGATCGACGGCCGCGGCTACGTCGAGACCGACGACTATCTGCGCACCGCCAATCCGAAGATCTTCGCGGTAGGCGACTGCCGCGGCGGCTTGCAGCTCGCGCATAAGGCGTCGGCCGAAGGCGGTCGCGCCGCCGAGAACGCGCTCGACCACGATCCGATGCCGATGGACTGGAGCGTCATACCGAGCTGCATCTACACCCACCCGGAGATCGCGTCGGTCGGCCTCAATGCCGACACGGCGAAGGAGGCCGGGCACGAGGTCAAGCTCGGCACCGCACGCGTCATCGGCAACGGCAAGGCGCTCGCCGAAGGCGACCCCGACGGCTACGTACAGATCGTGACCGATGCGAAGACCGATCGCATCCTCGGCGCCACGCTCATCGGCATCCACGCGGTCGAATTGGTGCACGAGATCGCCGTCGCCATGTCCGACGCGCTCACCATGGACGAGCTGGGCTCGGTCATCCACGCCCACCCGACGGTGAGCGAACTTGTGATGGACGCGGCGCAGCAAGGCGAAAGCGTCGCCCCCTACCTCTCGTAAAGGAGTTCCCGCCATGCGTTTTGTTCCGCTCCTCATGCTCGCAGCGCTGCTCGTGACATTGCCGGCGTGCGCGAAGAAAAGCTCGCCCACATCCGCGCCCGGCGCGTTGGCGCCGCAAACCTCAGTGCAGCGTGCGACCGTTCAGACCAATGAGGGCAAGGTCACCATGGGCCAGGGCGCGGTCGATCCCGCGAGCCTCGGCTTGCCGGTATATCCCGGCGCGACGCCAAGCGAGGCGGGCTCATATTCGTTGACCGCCCAGCAGGGCAGCGCGCAGATCGTGACCATCGAGACCAAAGATCCGTACGACAAAGTGGTCGCATTCTACAAAGCCAACCTGCCCGCGGGAACGCAAAGCGTGCTCGCAGGGGCCGGCACTGCCGCGACCGCGCAGTTCGCCGTTGGCAAGGCCTCTGACAAGGTCCACAAGCAGATCATCATCGCGCAGTCGGGCGGAACGGTCAAGATCACGATGCTGGTCGGCACCGGTCAATAATCGCTACGATGCAGCGGTCGAA
>Ga0209415_10020874_pt1 | contig 10140 bp, 9 predicted proteins | sample PeaSoiSIISIP2007_FD_187696 | JGI IMG/M metagenome (GOLD analysis project Ga0209415, IMG submission 187696) | Peat soil microbial communities from Weissenstadt, Germany - SII-SIP-2007 (SPAdes) (version 2) | ecosystem: Environmental > Terrestrial > Soil > Wetlands > Peat | place: Germany...
CTGTGGATCGCCGCGGTCCTCTGCGGCTCCCTGGTGCTCGCGGGACTGTGGATGAGGCGGGTATGACGGCGGAACGGGCCGTGGAACGCCTCGACGAGATCATCCATCAGCCGGTCCGGCTCAGGATCATGGCGACGCTTCGGGCGCTGCCGGGCGGCGAACGGATCGAGTTCGTCAGGTTGAGATCCATCGTGCAGGCGACCGAAGGCAACCTCGGCGCCCACATCACGGCGCTCGAGCACGCCGGGTACATCGCGGTCGAGAAGGATTTCGTCGGCAGGAAGCCGCGCACCAGGATCACGATGACACGTACCGGCCGGGCAGCCTTCGACGCGTACGTCGCTTATCTGCGGGGCATCCTCAACGGCGGCGCGTAGCGGAGCCGCCGCGGCCGGCTCGGCGCCGCGTCAGCGCCGACCGGGCCCCCACGCGGCTGCGTCCACCGCAGGCCACGAAGACGCACCGCTCGCCCACGTCCCGACCCTGGGGCGCGGTGGTCGGATCGAACCGGAGCTTGCTCCCGGAGGAACGGCGCGCGCCCGAGCGGTATCATCAACGAGCACGGGCGCACCGGCCCGCCGGGTCGGCGCCCAGCGATCAACCCGGCCACGGGTGGCGCGATGGCCACGTTGTTCCGCATCCTCTGGGTGATGGCGCTGCTCGGACGCGCGCGCACGCTGTTCGTGACCGCGGGCGCGCGACGCCTCGCGCTGGAAGCCCTCGTTGGCATCGGCGCGTGCGGCGCGGCGCTGCTGCTGGCATGGTCCGCGCTCGGGCTGTTCGTCGTGCTCGCCGTGCTGTCGCTGGCCGGCGTCGCGAGCGCCCGGCCCGCGGCGGAGATCTGCGGCGCCCTGTCGCTCTTCGGCTTCTGCCTCCTGGGCGCCGTCGTGGGCCTGCTGCGCCGGACGAGGCTGTGGGCGTTCGTGCGGGAGCTCGGCGCTACGCCACCAAGCCCCCGATAATCGCGCCAAGCAGCAGCGGCCCGGCATGAAGCAGGACGAGCGCGACGGCGCCGAGGCCGACGAGCATGCCCAGCAGCGGAATCCCGGTCAGCGCTGTCCCGAAGAACAGGAGGACGGCGCCGAGGCACACCACCGGTAGGATCACCGCGAGAATCGCGGTGCCGACGCTCCCGGCCGCCCGGCCGCCGACGATCCCCGCGATCAGCGGCCCGATCACCGGCAGCCAGAACAGCAGGATCGAGATCAGAAACATCCATCCTATCGCGCCCAAGACGTTGCCCCGCTTGCCATCCGCCGCGTCTCCCATGTCCCCGCCCCCTCGCCGTGCCTCGGTCAGTCGTGATGGTCCGGCCACGCGGCCGGCCCCGGCTCCGCGCCGCGCTCACACCCGGTGACGCGCAACGACCCGGATCGCGAGTGCGGTGCCGGCCGTGAGCAGCACCGCGCTCGCGATGAACGGCGCCTGGGGGCCGAGGCGGTCGTACAGCGCGCCGCCGAACACGGGCCCCACGATGAGGCCGGCTCCTTGGGCCGTCTCGGACGCGCCCATGACCATCCCCGTGCGACCCGGGGGCGCCGCCTCGCTCATGAGCGCCAGCCACGCCGGCGACGACAGCGCGTAGCTCGCGCCGAGCAGCACCGCCGCCACGCCGAGCATCGCGAGGTTGCCCCGCCCCGCAACCGGCAGGAGCCACATGCCGGCGCTCGCCATGACCATGCCCCACGCGACGGCGCGGGCACGGCCGACGCGGTCGGCCAGCCGGCCGCCGGGGATCGAGGCGGCGGCGACCGCGAGCACCACGACCAAAAAGACGGCGCCGATCGCCTGATCGCTGAGCCGCACGACCTCGTGCGCGTAGATGACGAGGATCGGCGCGAGCAGCCCCACGCCGATCATCTGCACGAACGCGACCGCGAGCATCGCCCCCAACCGCGGGGACGCGCGCACGGTGCCGAGCACGCGTCGGAGGGAGCCCGGCCCCCGCCCGGCCGCGGGTGTCGAGATCGCGCGACCGGTCGCGGCCGCGCGGCCGTCACCGAGCACGCGCGCCGCCAGTGCGGCGGCGGCGAGGAGCAGCCCGCTCGCCAGGTAGAACCCCGCCCGGTAACTCCCGAACGCCCCCGAGACGAACAACCCCAGGCTCGGCCCCAGCGCCAGGCCCGACAGGAAGAACATGTTGAGCGTGCCCATCGCGGTCGCCCGGCGGTCCGGGTCCGCGCGGTCGACGATCGCGGCTGCGGTCGCGGGCCAGAGCGCGGCGCTGCCGGTCCCGTCCACCAAACGCAGCGGCACGAACAGCAATGGAACGCGCAGCACGGTCATCAGGATCGGCGCGGCGCTCGCGAGCACGAGACCGCCGACGACGACCGGCCGGCGTCCGATGCGATCGGCCAGGCTGCCCCAGGTGGTCTTGCACAACGTCTCCACCGCCGCGAACGCGGCGACGACGACGCCGACCAGGGTCGCGCTCGCCCCGAGCCGTTCTTTGAGATAGAGGGGCAGCAGCGGGATCACCGTCGCGAACCCCAGCTCGGCGAGCCCCACCACCGCCGCGATGGCCACCAGCGGGCGGGCGGCCCCGCGGCTCATGCCGAGCGGGGCCGATGGAGGCGCGCGAGCATCGCCTCGCGCGCGCGCGCCTCGAGCGCGTCCGGGAGCGGCGCGAGCGCGACGTCGGGATACCTCCGGACAAGCGCCTCGCGGATCAGGCGGTCGGCGAACGCGGGGTTCTTCGGCAGCAGCGGCCCGTGCAGGTACGTCCCGTACACGTGTCCCGAGACGGCCCCCTCCCATCCGTCCTTGCCGTTGTTGCCGAATCCGGAGACGACGCGGCCGAGGGGGCGCGCGCCGGGCCCGAGGTACGTCCGTCCTCCATGGTTCTCGAACCCGACCATCGGCGGCGCGTCGCCGTCCGGCTGAATCACGAGGTTGCCGATCAAGCGCGGCGCCCGGGGGCCGGCGTGCGCCGTCCACACATCCAGGAGGCCGAGCCCCGGCAGGTCCTCTCCCTCCGCCGGCCGGTAGAACCGTCCGGCGAGCTGGTATCCCCCGCAGACCGCGAGCACGACCGCGCCCGCGGCGGCCGCCTCCGCGAGCGGGCCCCGCTTGAGCCGGATCAGGTCCTCGGACGCGATCCGCTGCTGGCGGTCCTCGCCGCCCCCGATGAAAAAGAGATCCGCCCCGCCGGGCTCGATCGGGTCCCCGAGCCCGGCCTCGGCCACGCCGACCGCGATCCCGCGCCACCGCGCGCGGTTCGTGAGCACGATGATGTTGCCGCGGTCTCCGTAGAGGTTCAGGAGGTCGGGATAGAGATGGCAGATGCGCAGCGTCGGCGTCACGTCTCCCAAAAACCCTTCACCGCCCCCCACCGCTGCAGCACGCCGCGGAGCGCGAGCATCGCGGTGTACGTCGGCAGGACGTACAGGCGCCCGGACGTCGCGAGGCCGAGTGCCCGACGCAGCGCCGCGTCGTAGCCGTGCTCCACCTCGATCGCGTCCGCCGGCACGCCAGCGTACTGCAGCCGGAGCGCCATGTCCTCGGCCCGGATCCCCGTCACGACGACGCGGCCGACCCGGCCGGCGAGCATCTCCGCGTCCACGTCCCACAGCCACGAGACGTCCCGGCCGTCGGCCGTCAGGTCGTTGATCGCGATCAGCACGACCGGAAGCGGCCCCTCGGCCAGCACCGTCCGCAGCACCTCGTTGAACCCGGCGGGATTCTTGACGAGCAGGAGGCGCACCTCGCGGCCGTCGACCATCGCCCGCTCCGCCCGTCCGAACGCGGGGGCAAACGAGGCCACCGCCTCCGCCGCCCGGTCGAGCGACGCTCCCAGCTGGCGGGCGGCGGCCGCCGCGGCGAGGACATTGTACACGTTGTAGATGCCCGGCAGCGTCGTGCGGACGCGCGCGGTGCCGCCCTGCCCCGCGTCGATCGTGAACTCGGCGCCGTCCGGTCCGAGGAGCGAGAGGTCGCGCGCCACCAGGTCCGGCGCGGGCCGCGCGACCCCGCAGGTCGGGCACCGGTACCGGCCCATGTGGCCGAAGTACGTGACCGCGTACTCGTATGCCCCGCCGCACCGGTAGCAGTAGCGCGCCTCCGCGGTGTGCTCGAGCGCGGGCCGCGCATGGCGCTCGTCCTCCACGCCGAACGTCACCAGACGGCCCGGGAGCGCCCGCACCGCGTCGATCACGAGCGGATCGTCGGCGTTCGCCACGGCCACCAGATCCCGCGAGAGCCCGGCGCCCGCCTCGCGCCACCGCCCGGCGATGTAGTCGATCTCGCCGTACCGGTCGAGCTGGTCGCGAAACAGGTTCAGAAAGACCGCGACGCGGGGAGCGAGGCCGGCGACGACACGGGGCACCGTTGCCTCATCCACCTCGAAGATGCCGAGGTCGCCCCGGGGGCGTCCGAGGAGGTCCGCGTGCTCCACGAGCGCGGAGGCGATCCCGGCCGCGAGGTTTGCGCCGGCGCGGTTGTGCACCGGCCGGTGTCCGAGCGCGCGCATGATGTGGGCGAGCAGGTGCGCGGTCGTGGTCTTCCCGTTCGTGCCCGCGATCACCACCGTGCCGAGCGGCAGCCGACGCGACAGGAGGCCGACCACGCGGGGCTCGACGGCCCGCGCCACCCGCCCGGGCATCGTGGTGCCCCCGCCGCGCCGCAGCGCCCGGCTGAGCGTCGCCGTGGTCTTCGCCAGCGCGATCGCGGCGGACAGGCGCACATCGATCCCGCCGTGCCGGCCGGTCGTCAGGTGGCTTCCCCCGCGGCTGCTCGGCATCCAGGCGGTCCCCGGCCTAGCCCGGCGGCGTCAGCAGGCCCTCGTTGATCCGGTTGGTCCAGTTCGCCGTCGCGACCGTCGCCACGAGCTCGACGATCTGCGCCGTGCTGAGGTGGGCCCCGAGCGCCTCGAGATCAGCGGGATCGATGTTGCCGGGGCGGGTCGTCAGCAGGTCCGTGAACCGCAACACCGCCAGCTCGACCGGGTTGAACAGATCCGCCCGCCGCCGGCCCTGCGGCTCTTTCAGCGCCGCGATCTGCTCGTCGGTGTACCCGCGCCGCCGCGACGACGCGGCGTGGGACAGCGTGCAGCGGTAGCACCCGTTCAGGAGCGAGGCGCGGAGGTACGCGAGGTCCTTGAGCTTCGCCGAGAGCGCGCTGTCCGCCCAGATCGCCTCGTTGAGCGCGCTGAACGCCGCGAGGATCTCGGGGGCGTGCCCCAGCATCTTGATGAAGTTGGACGGCCGGCCTCCCGTCCGCTCGATCGACTCGTAGATCGCCCTCGCCGCCGGGGAGGCCTGCGCCTTCTCAAGGGGCTGGATCGCCACGGCACTCGCTCCCTTCCGGTCTGTCCGCACGCCGCACCGCGCGGCGGCGACCCCGTGTCGTCTTCATCCCGGCGCCGGCCGTTCCCTTGTCGCGCAGCCGCGCCACAAGGAAGATCGGCCCGGCGGTGCGTAGTAGGAAATTACGGAAGGCGCGCGGCGGGACGATGCCCGTGTGCGCGCGAAGGAGGCAGCGCGACGCGACAGATCGTCATCGTCGGCGGCGGGGTCGTCGGGAGCTCCATCGCGTATTTTCTGTCGAGCCACCCCCGATTTTCCGGCGAGGTCGTGGTGGTGGAGCGCGACCCGACGTACCGCAGGGCATCCTCCGCCCTCTCCGCGAGCGCGATCCGGCAGCAGTTCTCCACCCCCGTCAACATCCAGCTCTCCCAGTTCGGCGTCGAGTTCCTGCGGCGCGCAGGGACGGTGCTGTCGGTGGACGGCGACCGGCCGAACGTCGACCTCTACGAGCCCGGCTACCTGTTCCTGGCGACCGCGGCCGGGCTGCCGGTGCTCAAGCAAAACCACCGGGTGCAGCGGGACCAGGGGGTCGACGTGGCGCTGCTCAGTCCGGACGAGCTCGCCGCGCGGTTTCCGTGGCTCACCACCGGCGATCTCGCCGGGGGATCGCTCGGGCTGTCGGGAGAAGGCTGGTTCGACGGCTACAGTCTGCTGCAGGCGTTTCGCCGCAAGGCCCAGTCGCTCGGCGTCCGGTACCTGGCGCGGGAGGTCACCGGATTCGCGCGCGCGGGCTCGCGGGTCACCTCCGTCACGCTCGACGACGGCTCGACGCTGCCTTGCGACGCCGCGGTGAACGCGGCCGGCCCATGGGCCGCGCGCGTCGCCGCCATGCTCGACGTCGACCTGCCCGTGCGCGCGCGCCGGCGCCCCGTGTTCGTGGTGGCCTGCCGTGAGACGCTCCCGCGGTGCCCGCTCGTGATCGACACGTCCGGGGTCTGGTTCCGGCCCGAGGGCCAGTACTTTGTCACCGGCACGTCGCCCAAGGAGGGGGACGAGGATCCCGACGACGCGCCCCTCGAGGTCGACGAGCGCATCTTCCACCACCCCATCTGGCCGGCGCTCGCCGCGCGCGTGCGGGCGTTCGAGGCGCTCAAGCTCGTGCGCAGCTGGGCCGGCTACTACGAGCTCAACGTGTTCGATCACAACGGCATCGTCGGGCCCCACCCGTCGCTCGCGAACGTCGTCTTCGCGAACGGGTTCAGCGGGCACGGCCTGCAGCAGGCGCCGGGAGTCGGGCGCGCCGTCGCCGAGCTGATCGTGGACGGCGGGTACCGCAGCCTCGATCTCGCGCCGCTGTCCTTCACACGCATCGTCGAGGGGCAGCGCCTCATGGAACTGAACGTGATCTGACCGGCGCCGCCCCGCGCCGGCGCTGCGATTAGGAGAGTAGGAGCGCGAGATCTTCGCGCGTGAGCGTCCGGATCAGGCTGTTGTCCGCGGTGATGATGGACTCGGTGAGCGCGCGTTTCGTGTCCTGCAGCGCGAGGACTTTCTCTTCGACGGTGTCGCGCGCGATCAAGCGGTAGGCGAACACCGGACGCACCTGGCCGATCCGGTGAGTGCGGTCGATCGCCTGCGCCTCGACCGCGGGATTCCACCACGGATCCAACAGAAACACGTAGTCCGCGGCGGTCAGATTCAGGCCCAGGCCCCCCGCCTTGAGGCTCACCAGGAACAGCCGGCAGGCCGGGTCCCGCTCGAACGCCGCAACGCGCGCCGCCCGGTCATGCGTCCGCCCGTCCAGGTACGCGTATGGCACGCGATCCCGGTCGAGCCGGTCGCGTACGATCGCCAGGAAGCGCGTGAACTGCGAGAACACCAGCGCCTTGTGGCCGCCGTCCACGACCTCGGCGAGGCGCGCGAGCAACACATCGAGCTTGGCGCTCGCCTCGCCGGCGCGCGACCGATCGAGCAGCCCCACATGGCACGCGGCCTGACGAAGCCGCAGCAGGGCTTCGAGCACCATGATCTTCGCCCGCCCGAGGCCCTCGCGCTCGACGCGGACGAGGAGCGACCGCCGATAGTGGTCCCGGATCTCATTGTAGGCGGCGCGCTGGGGCGCCTCGAGGTCGCAGTACAGCGTCTGCTCGAATTTGGGCGGCAGCTCGCGGACCACCTGCTCCTTCGTGCGGCGCAGCACGAAGGGACGCAGTGCCCGCGCGAGGAGTGCGCGCGTCTCCGCGGGGGGATCGCGCAGATCGACGCCCCGGTGCCGAAACACAGAGGAGGCCCCCAGCATCCCGGGATTGAGAAACTCGAAGAGGCTCCAGAGCTCGCCGAGATGGTTCTCGACGGGCGTGCCGCTGAGGGCGAGCCGGTGCCCGGCGTGCAGGAGGCGCGCCGCCTTCGCCGTCGCCGTACCGGCGTTCTTGATCGCCTGCGCCTCGTCGAGGACGACGTAGTCGAACGAGATCGTCGACAGCGCGGCGGCGTCCCGGCGGAGCGTCCCGTACGTGGTCAGGACGATGTCGTACTCACGGTAGTGGTCCCCCGGCGCAGCGCGGGTCACACCGGTGTGGTCGAGGACCCGCAGTTCGGGCGCAAACCGTGCCGCCTCCTGCTTCCAGTTAAACACGAGCGACTTCGGCACGACGACGAGCGACGGACCGGCCGCTTCGCGCCGGCGCGAGAGCAGCAGCGCCAGCGCCTGCACGGTCTTTCCCAGCCCCATGTCGTCCGCGAGGCACCCGCCGAACCCGAACTGCTGGAGAAAGGCGTGCCACCCGAGGCCGTCCCGCTGGTAGTCCCTCAGCACGCCCGTAAAGCCAGCCGGCGGATCCGCGGGCGCGACAGCCTCGAACCGGCGCAGCGCGTGCCGCGCCCGTGCAAACCCCTCGTCCCACACAGCGCCCGGCTGCGACTCCAACAGCGCGTCCAGGATTCCCGCCTGGCTGCGGTTAAAGCGCAGCGCGTCGCCTTCGGCCGTCCCTAGCCCGGCGAGGAGTCCATAGCGCGCGAGCCATTCTTCGGGCAGAACGCCGAACGTCCCGTCACCCAGCGGTACGACCGTATCGCCGCGCCGCGCGGCGGCGAGCACCGCGGGGAGCGGCGCCGACACGTCGCCGAACGCGACCGCGCCTGTGAGGTCGAACCAGTCGATGCCGGTCGTCACCTCCACGTTGACGGCTCCGGAGGAGCGATACAAGCGGCCCTCCGCCTCGACGTGCCAGCCCTCGCGGACGAGCTCTCTCGCCGCGCGCGGGAGCAGCCGCGGCGCAAGCTCCAGCGCGGTTCCGCCGTGGTAGATAGGCGCCCGGCGGAATCCCAACTCGACCAACCGCGCCGCCGCGCGCTGTTCGGCGGCGGGATCGCGCACGATCAGACGGCGCTCGCGGACCTGGAACCGCCCGCGGTCCGGCGCGGCGGCGTCGATCAGCACGCCTTCGTAGTCGAACGAGAGCGTGCCCCACAGCACCTGCGCTTGCCGCTCCCGAGGCGCCATGCGGATCGCGAGGCGCGGCGAAGGGCTCGGCGTGACCTCGTCGTACTGCAGTTCCGGCGGAAGCGCCAGGGCTGGGACTATGGGAAGGTGCATCAGGCCGGTGAGCCACTCGTCGGCCTCCGCCGCCGGGACCGCGATTGGACCGCCCTGCCGCAGTTCTGAGATCCACGCGAACGCCCCGTGGTGTGCGAGCCGCATGCACCGCCCCCCGCCGAACACGAATCCGGCCGGCAACATCAACTCGGGAGTGGACAGTGCCATCTCCTCGTCCCCGCGCCGCAGGGAGCCGGAGACGGTATAGTGATCGGATGCGCCCGCACGGGCCACCTCGAGGTGAAGCTCCCACGGCGCCCCGTCGTCCCACGCGACGGGAGCCTCCTGCCCCGAGGGTAACCGCAGCTGGAGGCGGCCCGTCCGGCTCAAGAGCGGTATCAGCGTATCCTGCAGCGGCTCGGGGACGATGTGCCGCGTGGACAGGGCGCGGTGAAGGCTCGCCTGGTAGTGCCAGGAGTAGCCGTAGACGTCCGAGGTACCGGCCATCAGGCTGAAGATCTGCCGGTCGGCAGAGTCCGGCAGGTCGCCGATCTGCCCGCCGGATATCGGCAACCCCATAAACACCTGCCATTCGCCGGTCGCCTTCTTGCGGCGCGTCTTGATTTCCAGAGTGAGCCCGAGCCCGCTGGGTGCCGACGCCATGTCGATCACGTACGCGATCTCCCGCCCCGCCGGCCACCTCGCCGGGCCAAGCGCAGGACCCGCGCTCATCGCCTGCCCGAGCGACGCGAGACGTCGCTTCCACGAAGGCGCCGCAGGCGGCCGGCCCGGCGCCCGCGGTCGCCCGGGCGTGGGGAGGCGCGTGCCGGCGCGATCCGGTCCGCCGCGTAACGGCGCGGTCCCGCCGGCCCCGTTCGGGTGGGGCTGCGTCTGCCCCGCCCACGCGAGCGCCGCCGCCACGCAGTGTTTGCAGAACACGCCGTCGGCGGCGCGGGGGCACGTGCAGTCGCCGTCGAGTTGGCCCTGCTCGACCCATAGCGTCACATCGTACACTCGGGTGCCGCGCACGGTCGCGCGAATCTCCGACCCGTCTCCGGACAGCGAAAGGACCCTACCGCCTGACGCGTACTGCTGGCCGCGATGAAAGGACAGATCACCGGCGATCCGACGCAAGGACCGAATATCGAGGGCTTCCACAAGCGAGGCCACCATCAATCCCCAGTTCGATGCGGCTCGGCGGTATCCTCTTCGGGCGCCGCCGGCGCACACGCGCCGGAGCGGCGATCTGGCTCAGCGCCAGGTGGCGGGAGCCGGCCCGTGTGGTTCCATCGACCCTGATGCCGAGCGCAACCCCGCGAGCGTTCAACCTCCTCCGAGGGAAAGCGGGCATCCGGGGTGTGA
>Ga0209415_10020875_pt1 | contig 10140 bp, 8 predicted proteins | sample PeaSoiSIISIP2007_FD_187696 | JGI IMG/M metagenome (GOLD analysis project Ga0209415, IMG submission 187696) | Peat soil microbial communities from Weissenstadt, Germany - SII-SIP-2007 (SPAdes) (version 2) | ecosystem: Environmental > Terrestrial > Soil > Wetlands > Peat | place: Germany...
TGGTCTGAACTTTATGCTGTAAAGCGGACAGATCGTGTGTGAATAAAACCGGACATCTTGACTTGTTAGCAACAGCCTCCGAATCGGGCTGCTATGTCGCGGCGACGCAGACCGGGGTCTGGATCACGCCTAGGCGCGCAGAGGGAATCCAGCAATAGGAGACTCGGAGCGACTTTCGTCTGCCTAGGGTGTTTGGGGAGATGGGGACCGGTGCAGTCTCCGGCGAAGGTCCGGCCAGAATTCCTTCGCTAAAAATGATAATGCGTCATAGGCCACCTGTGTGTCCCAAACAGTCATAGCCGTCGACAAGTCCCGATCGCCTCTAGGGTAATAGCTGGTGGAGATGCCGGCCGCGGCCGCGGCACCGAGGATCTCCGAGTAGTTGAACTGGTTGCGTCCACCATCGGTGCGGGTAACGAAGATGCGGCTCACGAGGTCCGGTGCCCGATTCCTCCTTTTTCTTGACTGGAAGTTACGAGGGTCCTGGTGCAGCAGGGACGGAAGGATGGCCTTAATCATAAAGTTTTCAATGGTGCCGTCGGCAAATTGCGCACCGTAGCGTTTGGCGTACCCGGTGGCTCCCTGTCCATAGCCAGGGTCGCTGTTCTCCGCCTGACTGATTCCAGCGGTCCTTCGATGGCCGACGCATCGTCTAACGGTGCAGGAGCCGACGATGATCCTTCCTGTTGGGGATCCCCGGATATGGAAACTCCTCTCTGTCGGCGTCTCGGGTTGTGTGGCCGCCTGTTGCGCTGCGACATCCCACGAGTAAACGCTGAGGAAACATACGATGGGTCGGAACCTCATCTTTGGAACAAATCCCCTCGTTTCGCTTGATGGATTCAGGCAGACCTGTGTTTCTCCGGCCGGAAGAAGCCCGTGGACCGTGCCGAAGAGGTCCGCGGCCAAGGCTCCGCGGCGCGCCGCGTTAAACTAGGTAGGCATGCCAAAAAACTACTCGGCCCCGCCGCCCATGTCCATCGACGCCAAGAAGAAATACACCGCGACCTTCAACACCTCTCGCGGTGAAATCGTCTGCGAGCTGCACGCCAAGGATAAGCCTCTCACCGTCAACAACTTCATTTTCCTCGCCAAGGAGAAGTTCTACGACGGCACCATCTTCCATCGCGTTATCGGCGATTTCATGATTCAGGGCGGCTGCCCGCAAGGCACCGGCTACGGCGGCCCCGGCTATCGTTTTGAAGACGAAATCAAGGATAAACCCAACGTGCACAAAGTTGGCTCGCTCTCCATGGCCAACGCCGGGCCTGGCACCAACGGCAGCCAGTTCTTCATCACTCACGTCAAAACCCCTCACCTCGACTCCAAGCACACCGTCTTCGGCCACGTGACCAAGGGCCAAGACGTGGTGGATGCGGTCAAGCAGGGCGACAAACTGGTGAGCGTGACGATTACCGAAGAATAGGGCGCTGAAGCATCGCGCGCGAAAGACTGACGTGAAGATTCTGGCCGTAGGGCCCCATCCCGACGACATCGAGTTCGGCTGCGCTCCCATCTTGATCCAGGAGGTCCGGAACGGGAACCAAGTCCGGATCGCCGTGCTTTCGAAAGGCGAGGCCGGAAGTCACGGCACGCCCGAGGAACGCGCCGAGGAAGCCATCGGAGCCGCCCGCATCATCGGAGCCGAAATCGGCTTCCTGGACCATCTTCTCGATCATCCTTTGGATCGAGGCGGCGATTGCCACCTCCGTCACAGCCCCGAAAATGCTTTCGCCATTGCGGCCGAGATTCGCCGGTTTCAGCCCCGCATCGTGCTGGCTCCGCACCCCGATGAGAATCAGCATCCCGACCACTCCGCCGCCGCCCGCCTGGTGCGCGACGCCGCCCGCTTGGCCCGCTATCGAGGCCTGAAGGATCTTCAGGACCTGCCTCCCCATGCCATCGGAAATCTATATTTCTATTCCATTACCCAAACTTCTTTGTCGAATCCCGACATCGTAATCGACACCAGCAGCATCGAATCTCAGTGGGAAGCGGCTATCGCTTGCCACGCATCGCAAATGAAGACCAAGGCCTACCTGAATCTGGTTCAGACCCGCGCGCGAGCCCTGGGCGCATCCATCGGCGTCGCCTCTGCCGTGGGTTTGTGGGTGAACGATCCGATTCGCCTGGGCTCGCTGTCCGACCTGACGCTGTCGTCCAGGAACTTCTAGGATGAAAAAACTTGCGATTGGGATCACCTGCTATCCCTCGGTCGGCGGCAGCGGCATTGTGGCTTCGCAGCTGGGGAGCGAGCTGGCGAAGCTGGGCCATCGCGTCCACTTCATCAGCTATGAGCCGCCCTTCCGTCTGGATCTCCATCAGCCCAACATCGAGTTTCACCACGTCGAGATCAACGAATACCAGTTATTTAAGTATCCCGATTACACCCTGCCGCTGGCGGTAAAGATGGTCGCGGTCGCGCACAAGTATAAGCTGGATCTGCTGCACGTGCACTACGCCGTGCCGCACGCCACGGCCGCGTTGCTGGCCGTCGATATCGCGCGCAAACAGGGCCGGCGCACGCCTCACGTCGTCACAACTCTGCACGGCACCGACATCACCCTGCTGGGCCGCGATCCCAACCTGGGACCGATCATCAAGTATTCGATCGAGGGCTCCTGCGGCGTCACCGCGGTTTCCGAAAGCCTCCGCAAGGAGACCGTTCAGGTGCTGCGCACGCGCAAGCCGATTCAGGTGGTCCACAATTTCTACCGCCCCGCCGAGCCTAGCCTGAGCCGCCTCGAAATCCGCCGCTCCCTCAAGATCAAGGCCAGCGATTTTCTGTTGATCCATATGTCCAATCTACGGCCGGTTAAGCGCTTCCCCGATGCGCTGCGAGTGCTGGCGCAGGTGAAGGATCTCAAGCGCGTCAAGCTCCTGATCCTTGCGGGAGGCCCTTCCGATAACGGGGGACCGTTTGACGAATTTAAGCCTCTGGCCGCGGAGCTGGGGGTCCTGGACATGCTGGTGGTCCGCAATAACGTGGTGGATATCGAAAACTACGTCAACGCGTCCGATGCCGGGCTGTATACCTCCGAGAAAGAAAGCTTCGGCATGGGCGTGCTCGAAACCATGAGCTTCGCCAAGCCCGTGGTGGCCACTGGAGTCGGGGGCGTTCCGGAAATTGTCCAGGACGGCAAGACTGGGTTCCTCGCGAAGCTCGGCGACATCCGCTCCATGGCGCGAGACGTGCGGAAACTGGAGGCTGATCCGGCGCTGGCGGCGTGCATGGGCCAAGCGGCTCAGTCGCGGGCGCAGCACGAATTTTCAGCCGAGAAAAGCGTCGGCCGCTATCTGGATTACTATAATGAGGTCTTGCGAGCCTGCCCCTGCGCTCACCAGCGGGTAGTGCGCTAAATCTGTGTCCCTGAATTGCGCGAGGCTATCTGAGCTGGGGATGTTGGCGGATCGCAAAAATGCCGATCGCCGCGATAGCGAGGATAGCGATGCCGAATCGCAACGCGAAGTAGGTGATTTTCGTCCGTCGATCCTTGAGGCCACGGACCCGAAACCACCATGCACGATTTGGAAGGAGCGCATCAAGTAGGATCTGGCTCATCGCTTTCAGCTTAACCCAACAGTTCCCTCACGCTCCACACGTGATCGGCGATCCCAGCGGCCATAGTTACGCGCAACGATATTTAGCGCACTATACACAAGCGCGTTGTGGAATAGGCGTTACTTGAGGCTCTCGCGCAGACCCAGCGTGCGGATCAACCGGATCAGCGAATTGGGATGGATGTTTAGCTTAGCCGCGGCCAGCTTGTAATCGCCGCCGCCCTCTTGCCACGCGCGCAGGATGAGTTGCCGCTTTACATCCGTGACCGACGCCTGCATCGCTCCTGCCTCTTGCGCCGCGGGCGCGTCGAGGATCGTCTCTGGCAGATCCTCGGGCAGCAGCGTTTCCGATTGACCCAGCACCACCGCGCGCTCTATGGCGTTCTCCAACTCGCGCACGTTGCCGGGCCACGGATACGCCATCAGATGCGCCAGAGCCTCAGGCGAGATTCCTCGCACGCGGCGGGAGCTGCGAGCCGCGGCCCGTTCCAGAAAATGCCCTGCCAGCGCCGGAATATCCTCGCTCCGCTCGCGTAACGGCGGCAGTTGCAGCGCGACCACATTCAGGCGATGATACAGATCCTCGCGGAACGCGCCGCGGCGGACTTCGGCCGCCAGATCGCGATTGGTGGCCGCGATCAGACGCAGGTTCAGCTTCATCGTCCGCGTACCGCCGACGCGCTCAAACTCGCGCTGTTGCAGGACGCGCAGCAGTTTGGCTTGCATCGGCGCGGCCATCTCGCCGATCTCGTCCAGGAAAACGGTGCCGCCCTCGGCCATCTCCAGCTTGCCTTTCTTTTGCGCGGCGGCTCCCGTGAACGAGCCCTTCTCATGCCCGAACAGCTCGCTTTCGAGCAGGGTTTCCGTGAGGGCGGCGCAGTTGATGGCCACAAACGCCCGTGCGGCGCGCGCGCTGGCGCGATGAATCTCGTGCGCCACCATTTCCTTGCCCGTTCCGCTCTCTCCCAGCAGCAGCACCGAAGCATCGGAGGCGGCGACGCGCTGCACCATCCGCATCACCTTCTCTAGTGCGGCGCTCGAGCCCACGATGCCGGAGTGCAGACCCGCTCCGTCCAAACGCTCGATTAGCAGCGCCTTTTCCGTGTTCAGCCGTTCCAGCTCGCGGACGGATTCGAGCGCCATTGCGCCCAGCGTGGCGATCGCCGCCAGCGTATCGGCGTGCTCCTCCAGTCGCGCCGTTTCCAGCGGAGGAAGGTGCGCCGCAATCATGCCGGCGATCGCGCCGCGCACATACAGCGGCACGGCCACATAGCCGGTGGCGGCGTCGGCGATGGGGCCATCGCGGCATACACGCGCCGCCAGCGCGGAGATTATCGGGGACGCCGGATCCCGCGCCTCACTGGCAGCGCGCAATTCGGCCGCATCTTGTCCCAATAACACCGCGCCTCCCAGGACCGGCGTCAGATCCCCGATAAGACGCAGAAGCTGCGTCTCCACTGTTCCGCGCGCCGCCGGACTCTCCGAACTCGCTAAGGCGCGAAATAGAAATTGCAGCGCGCAGGTGCGCAGCAAGATTTGCGGCGTGGGCGTATCAGGTTGGGCGGCGGACTCCTCGCGATAAAGCAGGACCGTTTCCCCGATCGAAACCTGATCGCCCGGCTCCAGCGTGTAATCCGAGATGCGCTTCCCGTTGACGAATGTGCCCGTGCTGGAATGGTGGTCGACGATGCGGTAGCGGCCCGCCGCCGGCTGGACCATGCAGTGATCCAACGATACGCCCGGATCGTCCAGAAGGATGGCGGATTGCGGCGAGCGCCCAATGCGCGTCTCGCCCGCGCCCAATGGAAAACGCTCGCAGACGCGCGCGCCGCTGATGACCAGGAGCTCTCCTTCCATGTTGGGAGTGTAGCAGTGACGTGAACCGTGTCGTTAACCAATGTGTTAACCAATGTGTTCATGCGCGTAAACCGTCCGGTTCATGGAAACGGCCTCCATTCCTGCGTCCGCACGGCGATTCAATACTTTGCGCGGCTCGCGGCGGATTTATTGCGATGGCCCGCTGAATGCATACTTCCGCCCCGTTCGCAGACACTTCCGGGAAACCGGCCGAGGGGGGAAAAGGTCATGAGCAACAAGAACAGCAATTGGAAATGGAACGCATTTGCGATCGCAGCGGCGATGGCGGCCGCAGCCGTTCCGGCGTCCGCGCAGGATGTCAAGCTGGAGGCTACCGTCCCGTTTGCGTTTTCGATCAACAAAGTCGCGACTCTGCCGCCGGGAAACTACGTCGTTACACGCGACCGGAATGTGTGGTGGTTCCGGAATGAGGCAACGCTCGAGGGCGTGGCGATTGTGAATTACTCCGGACGCCAGGGTCAGGTCGCCCAGGAGCCGTCGCTCACGTTCGAATGCTTGGGCGCCCACTGCCAGCTTCGCGCTATCCACGCCGGCGGCATCGAGCTCGGCGCTGAGGTGCCTGCGCCCAAGTTGAGCAAAGGAGACAGAGTCGAACTGTTGAGCGTGGCGCTCAAGCCCATTCGGGGTAAGTGAGCCGGTAGGGCATCCCCGTGGAGCCGGGACGGAGCGGAGGGTACCGGAGATTGTGCCGCGGGTTGCGCGGGGCCTCGTCGGAGGGGGCCCCGCGTTTCATAGTAAAATGACCCTGCGATCCGAGCGAAGGGAGGCCCCGCCATGTACCGACCGGCCAAGCAAGTAACCATATTTTTGGTGTATATGTTTGCACTGCTGTGGACACCCGCGCTATCAGCCGCCGACAAAGTCACCTCGGGCGAGTTCTATGCGGAGCGGCCCACTCTGGTCTCTCTTGGATTCGAGTGGAGCATCAGCGGTGACGATAACCGCAACGCCGCCGTCGCGGTTTCCTACCGCAAAAAGGGCGATCAGACCTGGAAGGAAGGCTTGCCTCTGCTCCGCATCGGCAATGAGCGCATCAATGAGAACGCCTTCAATTATGTAGTTCCGAACATGTTCGCCGGAAGTATCTTCGACCTCGAACCCGGTACGGATTATGAGTGCCGCTTCGTCCTAACCGATCCGGACGGCGTGGAGGGCAAGTCCGAAAACACCGTGACGGTCCGCACTCGCCCCGAGCCGAAGCCAGCCGCCGGCGGCAAGATCTATCACGTTTATCCTCCCGGCTACAGTGGGCCAAAGCAGGAGCCTGCATTCACCGGTTTGCTGGCGGCTTACTACATGGGTTCCTCCGGCGCCGATTACTTCAACAGCTTTCCGCCCCGAGTGCAGCCCGGCGACACGATTCTGGTGCACGCCGGCCTGTATAAAGACGACCGCTTCCGTTACGGAGGTCCTCTCGGCACCATCTCCAGCGGCACTTATTTTCTGACCGTGAGCGGGACTCCGGAGAAGCCCATCGTGATCAAGGGCGCGGGCGACGGCGAGGCCATCTTCGACGGTGACGGCGCATACAACCTGTTCAATGTGATGGCCGCGAATTACAACTACTTCGAGGGGCTGACCATCCGCAACACCGACCTCGCGTTCTGGGGAGGCTACAAGAATCTTGCGGGATCGAGCGGCTTGACCATCAAGGGTTGCCATATCGAAAACGTGGGACGCGCGATCTACACGGACTGGTCCGGATCGAAAGACTACTACATCGCCGACAACACCATCACCGGCCGCTTCCGCGCGGACATCCTGATGGGCTTCACCGGCCGCACCTGGCAGAACCTGCCCGACTTCGCGACCAAGCTGGTGTCCGAATATGCGATCAAGATCTACGGGCAAGGCCACGCGGTGGCGTACAACTACATCACGCGCTTCCATGACGGGATCGACGTGGCGACTTACGGCAATCCGGACGGGACGCCCAATCCCATCCGCGACCGCATGCCCGTGTCGATCGATTTCTACAACAACGACATCAATAACGTAGAGGACAACTGCATCGAGTCCGATGGCGGCGCGCACAACATCCGCGTCTTCCGCAACCGCTGCTTCAATCACGGGCATCGCGCGCTCAGCGTGCAACCTGTGTTTGGCGGACCAGTGTATTTCATCCGCAACATCGTGTATCACGCGCCGGAGGGCGGAGCGGTGAAATTCACCGCTTCCTCATCGGGAATCGTCGTGTATCACAATACGTTCCTGGCGCCGGTAAAACCGATGCTTTTGGCGGCGTCGAACGTCCAATATCGTAACAATCTGATTCTGGGCAAGAGCGAAACTCTGGAGACCTTCGCGGTGGAGACCAACACCAATTATTCGAGTTCGGATTACAACGGCTTCCGCCCCAATGAGGGCGCACAGTTTTCGTTTGAGTGGAGCACGCCGCCGTTTTCAATCCGCGCGATTTTTCCGGGCGAGCCCGGGAAACTCTCGACGCAGGCGCAAGGGCAGCTGGAAGCGAAGTCGCGCGAGACGAGGCGATTCAAGACGCTGAAGGAGTACAGCGAAGCTACCGGCCAGGACCGGCACAGCGTCATCGTGGATTACGATGTCTTTCAAAAGGTGACACCGCCAGGTCCCGATCCGCGGACGCTGTACAAGCCCGCCGATTTCGACTTCCAGCTTCGTCCCGGCTCAGCCGCCGTGGACGCCGGCGTGCACCTTCCTGGAATCAACGACGATTTCACCGGCCGCGCCCCGGATCTGGGAGCCCTGGAAGTTGGAGCACCCGTGCCGCACTACGGCCCGAGGTAGAGCGGAATCGCTTTTATCCGCGTCGATCGGCGTTTATCTGTGGCCCGATTTGTGCTTCGGCCAATTCGACGAGCTTCATCATCGCCGCCAGCATCAACACCAGGAGGGTATCCGTAATCTCGGCCGAGCGCCCCGGCAGATAGACCTGGGACAGCCGCAGGCAAAACACCAGCGTCGCTCCGAAGGCCGCGGCCCTGCCGATGGAAAACCCCGAGCGCACCAGCAGCCAAACCATGCCGCCATAGAAAAACGCCTTCTCGAAAAATGCCCGGATGGCGCTGTCGGTCGGCGCTTCCAGGAAGCCGCGAAACGGCACCCAGCCGAACTCGCGCGCGCTCGCGGAAAAATGAAATGGCGCGAGCGCCAGCAGCGCCACCAGAGCCACGAACAGCGCCGCGACGATCCCCGCGCGGGCGCGCACCCGCCACAGCCATAAGCTCCACAGCAGCGCCGCGACGGCTCCTCCGGCGATTTCGAGCGGCTCAATCGCGACCGTCATCGCCCGCACCACCAGCGAAGCAGCCAGCAACACGGGAAGCGCGACCCGGCTGCGCGAGATTCCGAGCAAGGCTTCCAGCATCAATCCCACCGCGAGCCATGCGCCGAAGTAACGGAACAAATCGAGCGGCGTTGGCCTCGGCGGAGTCGCCGGATACCAGCGGTTTCCCAGCCAGCACACCAACACCAGAGTCACATATGGCGACGATACGCGGCCCCGCGCCGCCGCCGCCCCTGCCGCGCCCAGCAACGCGCCCGCTGTGTTCGAGCAAATGTCGGTGAGCTCCTGAAACCGGCCGAGGTCGTAGAACTGAACCAGCTCCACAAGCAGCGACAGCGCGAATCCAGCCGCGGCCGCGCCCGCAATGGCCGCCAGTGTCCGCCTTTGGACCGCGTAGGCCGCGAAGAATCCGAGCGGGAGATACAGAAGGATATTGGACACCACATCGTCGAGCGAATCCGGCCGAAAGCCGCTCTGGAGCAGCACTCCAAGAGGTCCCCGAGGATCGTCGTTAGGATAGAAAAAGAATGGATAAAACGACCCGTAAAGAATCAGTACCGCGATTCCCGCCGCGATCCACGCGTAATGCGGCTCCAGCCGGGCATAATGCCGCTCCAGCCGGAACGGACTGAGAGTGCGGGGCAACTCCGGCGCTACTTCACACCCACCAGGTGCGCACGGTCCTTTTCATTCTCCAGGCAGACGTATTCCATCAGTTCCAGTCCAGGCTTCAACTGGAACACGCGGCTTTGTTTCCAGGGCGCGGTGTAGGCCTTCGGATCGTCCACCGTCACTTCGTACGACATGGTTTTCGGACCCGTGCGCCGAAGACGCTCGATCAAATGGAGCTGATCGCTATGCGGATGGCCGTTCGTATCCAGGCGGGTTTTGTCGTTCATTTCGGTGACATCGATCACCAGCGTATCGCCGTCCCATTTGCCAACGGAATTTCCGAACCACGTGGGATCGAGATTCTTGGGGTGGTCGCGGCCGTCAGTGGGGATCGAACGAAAGATGTGCCAGGATTCGTAAAGGATGACCACTCGTCCCGGAGTCTGGACAATCTCAATCGGGTCGGGAGCGTTCGCCTGCCGCGTCACGCCCACCGGCAGACACGGATCCATTTTGCCGTCGAACAGCGCGAACTGTTGCTGCCCCCAAGGCGTCAACACAGCCTGGGTCCCTCGCGTGAGATCGGGAGTGTAGGGGCCCTGCCAGACTCCCGTCAAGTCTCCCTTCCAAGCCCCGGTGTCTTCGGCCGCAGCTTTCGCAGGCGCTGTCGATTGGCCCGATGCGGTCGCGAGCGCCGCGACAGAAAATATGTAGAACAACAAATTCCTCATCGTGAAAACTCCTCACTTCCCGACAAAATGCCCGAGATCGCGATTATTCTCTTCGCAGATATATTCGAGCAATTCCGTATCGGGCTGGTAGAC
>Ga0209415_10020877_pt1 | contig 10138 bp, 8 predicted proteins | sample PeaSoiSIISIP2007_FD_187696 | JGI IMG/M metagenome (GOLD analysis project Ga0209415, IMG submission 187696) | Peat soil microbial communities from Weissenstadt, Germany - SII-SIP-2007 (SPAdes) (version 2) | ecosystem: Environmental > Terrestrial > Soil > Wetlands > Peat | place: Germany...
GCCGACGGTCAGATCAGGTGCGAGGACCCCAAACAGGGCGAAGGCCAGGGGGGATCTGATGTCTGAGTCTGGCAAGCGGGTGATCTTGACAGGCTCCACGGGCTTCATCGGGGCCAACCTGGCACGCCGTCTTCTCGGGGACGGCCACGACGTTCATCTGTTGGTACGGCCCGCCGAAAACCGGTGGCGACTGAAGTCGATTGTCGACGATGTCCAACTTCACACGGTGGCGTTACAGCAACAAGAGCGACTCGGGGAGATCGTTGCAGAGATAGACCCGGAGTGGGTGTTCCATCTTGCCGCCTACGGTTCGTACTCGTCCCAACGCGACGTGCAGACGATTGTGTCGACGAACTACAACGGTGCGGTGAACCTGGTCGAGGCCTGCCTTCGGACCGGGTTCGAAGCTTTTGTGAATGCCGGCTCGTCTTCAGAGTACGGCTATATGGACCATGCTCCCCATGAATCGGAGTTGGCTGAGCCAAACAGTCACTATGCTGCGACGAAAGCCGCGGCTACGCTCTATTGCCGATTCACTGCCCACCAACAACAACGGCGCCTCGCGACCTTACGCCTCTATTCGGTCTTCGGCCCTTGGGAGGAGCCCACCCGACTCCTTCCGACTTTGATCCTCTGCGCATTGCGCGGCGAGTTACCCCCCCTTGTGTCTCCAACGATTGCACGTGACTTTGTGTACGTCGACGACGTAGTCGATGCCTTCATCTCAGCAGCCAAGGCGCCACTCGACGATCTGGGAGCCGTCTTCAACGTCGGCACCGGCATTCAGACGACGCTCTACCAGCTGGTCCAGATCGTCCGCGATCGTTTCGGGATCGATGTTGATCCGAAATGGGGCTCGATGCCTGATCGCCATTGGGACACTGATGTCTGGGTTTCGGATCCGACTTCCATCCAAGCCCAGCTCGGCTGGAAACCCGCGTACGAGCTTGGCGACGGACTCGAGCATTTCGCCGACTGGTTGGCCTCGGATCCAGCCGTCCACCAGTACTACGAGACCGCCCGCACCGTCCCGTCGTGAGTGACGAATCAGGGGGGAAAGGGATGGAGGAAGAGGGTTCGCCGCTCGGACCGGCAATTCGCCGCGTGGTGTTGCAGCAGTCCATGCGCGCACACGTCGGCCACATCGGATCTGCCCTTTCGATCGCTGACATCGTCGGCGCCGTCTTTTCGGTAATCGGGGCTCAGGATCCCCGCGACGACGACCGGGCGCGGTTTGTGCTGTCAAAAGGTCATGCCGCCCTCGCCCTCTACGCGGCGTTGGCCAACGTCGGGACATTGACCGAAGACGAACTTGCCACGTTCTGTGGGGATGCCAGTCTCCTGGGAGTACATCCCGAACACCTGCTCAGTGGTGTCGATTTCTCGACGGGCTCACTTGGACAGGGACTCTCGATGGCGGTGGGGGCGGCCCTGGCGGCCAGGATGCAGAAGTCAAAGCGGCGGGTCTTTGCGGTTGTCAGCGACGCCGAGTGCAACGAAGGGGTGATCTGGGAGGCGGCCATGTTCGCATCTCAACACTGCCTGCACAATCTGACCGTGCTCATCGACCACAACCATCAGCAAGCCTTCGGCTACACGGCTGAAGTTCTGGCGAGTGGCGCATTGCCTGCAAGGTGGAGAGCGTTCGGCTGGGAGACGATCGAAGCGAATGGGCACGATGAGGCAAGCCTTTGTCGGATCTTGCGGTCACCCATGAAGGATCTCCCCAGGGTGATCATCGCTGAGACAGTCTTCGGAAAAGGCGTCTCTTACATGGAAGGCCAGATCAAGTGGCACTACCTTCCCATGTCGGATTCGGAATACGCGCAGGCTTTGAAAGAAATCGGATCGCAGACGTGAGATCTGCATTCGTCCAGGCCCTTGTGGACGCGGCCCAGGCTGACGATCGGATTGCCCTTCTGACCGGCGATCTCGGATTCATGGCACTCGAGCCATTCCGAGACAGGTATCCCGATCGTTTTTTCAACATGGGTGTGGCCGAGCAGAACATGGTCGGGGTGGCCACCGGCTTGGCTGAGGGTGGCCTTAGGCCTTTTTGCTATTCGATCGTGCCGTTCGCTGTGTATCGGCCTTACGAGTTCATTCGAGATGGACCGGTTCTTCACGGCCTGCCTGTCACGATCGTGGGCATGGGTGGTGGATTCGAGTACGGGACCGCCGGACCGACGCACTTTGGCATCGAAGACGTTGGTGTCATGCGGCTGCTGCAGGACATGGCCGTGATCGTTCCTGCAGATGGGGCTCAGGCCGCCTCCGCGGTCCACGCGTTGAGGGAATGGTCGGGGCCCGCTTATCTGCGCCTCGGCAAGAACGACCGTCTCTCGGTCCCGGGGCTGGGGGGCCGATTCGAGTTCGGCCGAGTCCAGCAAGTCCGAGAGGGCGATGACGTGGTGTTGTTCGCGATGGGCGCGATCGCGTCGTCGGTGGTGCAGGCGGCCGAACAGCTTCAATCAGAGGGCATCTCGGCCGCTGTGGTGATCGTCTCGAGCATTTACCCGCAGCCGGTGGACGACATTGTCGAGCTTGTGTCGACGTATCGGATCGCGGTTACCGTTGAAGCCCACGTCACGATGGGGGGTCTCGGTTCTCTGCTAGCGGAGACCATCGCCGACAACGGCGCAAACTGCCGCCTATTGCGTATTGGTGTTGAGCGTCCGTACGGATCAAAGGGTGGAAGCGAAGAGTACCTCCACGAGCTCCACGGGCTCTCGCCCTCCGCCATGGCGGCTCGGATCGGCGCATTGTGGAGATCGGAGACCTCGGCGTGAAGACCGAGTCCTTCCGTCCGGTGTCGAACACGCCGCCGACGACCCTCCTGGGCAAGATGAAATTCTACGGCCGAATGCTGGTCGATCTGCAGGTCATGACGGTGTACCGAGATCTGCGGAAGCATTTGCCGAGATACCGCGGCAATGTGCTCGATGTCGGTTGCGGCCAGAGCCCGTATCAGTTCCTCCTCGACAGCGGAAAGACCGAATACGTCGGTATCGATATCTCCGACGCAGACAAGTTCGACTATCGGAATTCGGAGGTCGTCCCTTTCGACGGGGAGCACATCCCGTTCCCGAACGATCACTTTGATGCCGTCATTTGCACGGAGGTGCTGGAGCACGTCTCGAACTTTCAGGGTCTTGCCGACGAGATCCATCGTGTCTTGAAGGATGGGGGAGAGGCGATCGTAACCGTGCCATGGTCAGCGCGGTTTCATTATGTTCCATTTGATTTCTTCCGCTACACGCCTTCGAGCCTTCGCAAGATATTCGACCGCTTTCGAGAGGTGACCGTCACTCCTCGTGGGACCGACATCTCCGTCATTGGCTCCAAGATCGTTGTTCTTTGGGTTCGGAATCTCGCACCAACAGATCGGTGGCGGCTCGTATTCGCTCCACTGTGGTTGATCGCCAGTCCCATCATGCTCCTCGCTCTCGTGGCTGCCCACGTCTGTACACTTTCCGGCACGGGATCGACCGACGACCCGCTTGGCTACACCGTCATACTGACCAAATGAACGTGGATTGAGCGAGATGCGAGGCGTCCGAGACGAGAGCGGATACAACCAAGGTTGGACTGGCGGGCTGTCCACACAGATCCGGAGCGAGCGACGCTGCGAGCTCTTGATCAGCAAGATGGACTCACTGCCTTCGCGGAAGGTGCTGGAGATCGGCTGTGGCAGGGGTGAGATCGCGCGGCGCCTGGCCGCCCGGACCGGGATGCAGGTTCTGGGAGTCGACCGGTCGGAACGCTTCGTACAGCAGGCTCAAGACGACGCGGTCGAGGACTCGGTTCGCTTTGAGGTCGTGGACGTCATGCACGCAGAAGATCGCTTTGCGGATGAGCGATTCGACTACATCGTCGGGAACGGGATACTCCACCATCTCTACAACGATCTGGACGCAGCACTTCTGGCGATGCGGAACCTTCTCACCGAGAAGGGCAAGATCATCTTCTTGGAACCGAATCTCCACAACCCGTACGTGTACCTGATCTTCACGCGACCCCAGTTGCGCCGGCTGGCCCGCTTGGAGCCGGACGAGATGGCCTTTTCCCGGCGCTTTGCGATTCAACATCTGAAGAGGACTGGCTTTGGCGAAGTTGAGGTCGAGTACCGGGATTTTCTGATTCCGGGCGTCCCGGCTTGGCTTGTCCGACCTCTCGTGTATGGCGGACGGGTTGCAGAACGGACCCCGGGAGTCAAGCACCTCGCTCAGTCCCTGTTTGTCTCGGCGATGCGTGACCCGATCTGAGCACGCTGGCATGGCGGCGACACCTGGTAGAAATGGAGTCGTCATGACAGAGCTCGCTCCCGCCGAGTTTCTTGTGGACCGCGGACAGAAGGCGCACATGGTCACCCTTACGCCTCGATGTCTGTACGTTCTCCCGGTGCCCTAGTGCGTACCGTCAAGACCCGGGATGCTCGACCTCGTCGTCGGGTCCGGATGGGGGTATTCCTGCTCATCTTGGGATTTTCGGGCCTAGGGGTGTGCTGGGCCGTCACCAACCCCCTCGGCTCGTCGCCGGATGAACCTGATCAATACATCAAAGCGTTGGCGGCGGCGCAGGGAGAGTTCTTCGGTCATCCACTCACAACTTCAGAAAGGGTTGCGTTCAGTTCCTACGGCGTCCCGCAGATTCAGTTCTGGCTCAGGGTTGCCCCACTGACGGATGTGATCGATCAAGGCTTCACCATTCCCTACAGGTTGCAGCCGAACGGTGCGGGCTGTACCGCCGGCCAACCCGTGACTGCGAACTGCATCGATGATGTGGCTCACGGCAGATGGGGTCACGGCAGGGTCGCGTATAGCGACTTTTCGACGTACCAGCCCTACGTCTACGTGGTACCCGGTCTCGTGATGATCAACGCAAGCAGCCCAAGAGAAGCTTTTCTCCTTGGACGCCTGACGTTTCTCGTGATTGCCGTTCTGCTTGTTGCTGCCGGGTGTTTCCTTGCCATGCTGGTCGGTCCGGGACTAGGGGGACTCCTCGGAGTGCTCACGTGCCTGACGCCAATGGTGATGTTCACCTCCGCGATGGTCTCGTCGAGCAGCACCGAGATCGCGAGCGGCATCGCCGTGTTCGGAGCCGTGCTCCATCTTGCGTACGGGGGTTCGCGACCACGTCTCGCCTGGACCGTGCTGGGGATCGGTGGCGCCCTACTGGGCTGCACCCGCTCACTAGGCCCAGGGTGGGTGGCTATGGCCCTTGTGCTCGGGGTCGTGCTTGTGGGTCGGCGCCGCGCCATGGACATCGTTCGTCAGGCAAGGCCCAGGTCAACGGCCGCAGCCGGGGCCCTCATCTTGGGGTGCGCCGCCGGCGTCACCTGGCAACTCGTGGTCCAGCCACGTCCACCATTCAGTGGGAAGGCGCTCGGTCTGGCTTTTGTCCACGGGTTCCAACAGATCCCCAGCGTTCTTCAGCAGGAGATCGGAATATTCGGATGGCTCGATACAACTCAGGCCGGACTGAGCTACGTGATCTGGGGTGGCTTGTTCGTCGGCTTGGCAACGATTGCCCTCTTTCTCGGATCTCGTCGGGAGAAATGGGCGTTAGGCCTTCTCATCGCCGCCAATATCCTCCTCGTTCCGGTATTCAATGCATTCTTTGCAGCGCCTGTGAAAAGTGGAGTCCAGGGTAGGTGGCTCTTGCCCGTGGCAGTTGCAATGCCCTTGCTCTCGGGCGTGATCATCGGGCGCAGTCTTCGGCCCGGCTCGGCCTCAGCTCGCAATGTGGGAGTCTGGATTGCTGCGGCCGTTGGTGCGGTTCAGTTCCTGGCTCTCTACCAGAATGGGCGACGGTATGCCGTGGGCCCGAGCGGGCCCTTGTGGTTCTTTCGGTCGAGCATGTGGAGCCCTCAGCTGGGATGGGCGTTTTGGCTCATCATGGCCGCCCTGTGTTGCACTGTGATCGTGGTTGCATCGGGGATGATCGTCTGGCGTGAATGGCCATTGGAGATCGGTATGTCCTCCCCTGACCGACGAGATCTTTCCCTGCTCGCCCCAGCACCTGATTCGCTCCCGCGATCGCAGCCCCAGGGAGAGGTCCGGGCGGATATAAACACCTGAGGGTTGAACCGTCGTCGCCTTCGGTGGCAACTGGAGCAAAGGTGCCGCACCTTTACCGCCAGACGCCGATCTTCTACCCAGCAACAGATAGCCCATTGCATTTCATCGAGTGGGTTAGGCTCGGGGTTCCGTGACTTTCAGCAAGGGACTTGGGGTGACGTCTACGCAAACCGCAGACGAAGGCGCCAAAGCACCCTTCGCAGAGTTCTTGCCACTAGCGCGGGGCGCCATTCTCTCTCTGTTCCCACGGGTGACGGCGCTGGCCTTGCTGGTCCTGGTAGCGATGCTCTCCATACGTGGCAGTGCGGGTTCGAAGGTGTGGGACCGAGTGGCATTTGTTACCTGTGTTGCCGGCACGGCATTCCTCGCCATCCGCTTTCTCCGCAAGTCAACGGTTCCGCCGAGTCGTCTGGCGTCGCTCATGAGTGTTGGCGGCATCATTTGGGGTATTGCACGGATTGAGCACCACCCTATGACCCCCCCATACTGGGAGGGGTTCGGCACCTCAGTTGCGCTTCTGTCTCTTCCGCTCGCATTCTTGATCATCCCCGTGTCAACTTGGGTGGGGCGCTCGCGATTTCGGAGCAGAGCGGTTGCCGTCCCCTTGCTCGCACTCGCCACGGTGGATCTGTTGAGTTTCTTCCGGGATTTGAGCAACTTCTCGGTGGCAGCCAATAACACCTTCGTCCTGAATGAAGTACTCGCACCAGCTGCAGGTCGTGTCCCGGGGGCAAACTTCATCCCGCAGTACACGACGCTATTTGGATGGGGAATCCTTCCATTTCGGCATGTCGTGGGGACAAATGCGTTGGCAGATCTGGCCATAATCATGCTCAGTTGTCTAAGCATTCTCTCTGTAGTGCTCGCCGTGGTTCTGGGCCGACGCTGCTTGCCCAAACGTTCTCTGTGGTTGGCTCTGGGATTGATCGTACCCCTGGTAACTGTGACCGCCATTCACAATGCCGTCACGAGTTCCATTGGCTCGATCCTTCAGGATCTCCCCGTCCGAATGTTCCCAGCCATGCTCTACTCGGTGATTGCCGTGGAATCATTGGTCGCCCTCATGCGCCACTCGGTTCGCAGATCTTCGATCATCGCTCTTGGCATGCTGGCCGGCTTGATGGCGTGGAACTCGCAGGACTTTGGCATTGCGGTCGCACTGGCCTACGCGTTGGTGCTCCAGGTCGCCGCGCGCGGTTCTTTTCGCAAACGCGCCACGATCCTCTGGCTCTACGGCCTTGCTCCGGGATTGCTCCTTTATCCCGTGGGTGCTGCGGTCATCGGGCATCCCATCAACTTTAGGTATTTTGCCCTCACCGCGAGGTCGTTTTCGGCGGGATTCGCGTCGTCTCCGATTCAAATTCCGGGGCCTGTGATGTTCGTGCTGCCCGTCATTCTTGGGAGTGTCGCCGTCGGTGGCAGCCTTCTTTGGAAGATCGTTGAGCAAGCCACCACTACTTCGAAGGCCCTGGACCATGCGGTGGTGACGCTGGCGTTTGTCGGCACCTGGTCCACCATCGGGTTCGTCTACTACCTCGATCGGTCATACGCATCCGGCCAGCTTCAGCTTTTCTTGTTGCCGGTGGGCGTATGCGCTTGTGCTCTGTTTTCCCTTTGTCGATCAGCGATCGCTTCGGGGAGCGACGGTCCTGGATCGAGTGTTCTCTCACCACTCAGGCATGGGGCCCTGTGGGTCTTGCCAGTGACGGTGCCAATCGTCGTGGGATTCGCGGCGATCTTGCAGACACCTTCCCCCTCCACCTCATTGGATGCGTTGGAGCATCCCCCCCCGTCAATCGGATTTCTCGCCACAGTTCCCACCCAGAACGTCAGAGTTGCTTTGACGTACATCAAGAGCCATGGGGGCGGGTCAGTTGGGTACTTCGGCTCCAGCGCGAATTATCTGAAGCTGTCGACCGGGGTAACTCCTCGCATCCTGTACGACGACCCGAGTGACTTCCAACTCAGTCCCGCTGCCCACCGGGCGGGTTGTGCCTACTTACGCAAGAATCCGACGAAATGGTTGGTAACCGTGCCCTACGTCACTCTCTACGTTGGTCCAACGATCTGCCACGACTACCGGCCGTTGCAAGTCCCAGGTGAAGCGCCAAGGACTGTGTTCAAGCTCTACAATTCATTGGTGAAGCGGTGACGGCTGTCCGAATCTCGGGCTGATCCCCGGATCCATGCTTCGAGGGGGCGCGTCGAGCAATGTCACCACGAGTGATCGGTGTGGCCCGCTAGCCAGGTCGCTTCTGACGAAGTCGGAGTGCTCCGATCACGACGGCGATCGACAGCCCGCCTACACTGCAGAGCGCGATGGTGATTCCGGTGGACAATGCTGCCGGCCAATACCACAACTTGACGGTGTGGGTTCCTGCCGGGACGCGCGCTTGCAGCATGACTCCGGAGAAGGGAACGAGCTGCAACGGCTGCCCATCAATGGTGGCATGCCAGCCGGGGACGTCCGTGAGGCGAAGGCGAAGCATCTGCGGTGTGGTTGCCCTGGTGACGAGCTTCCACGACGAGGGATCCGGATGGGTAACCGGCACGGGCGTCCCCGGGGCTTCAACGGCAGGTAGGCCTCCCGCCGCCGGTAGCGCGGTGAGCGTCGCGGAAGCCGAGCCCGGGATGCGATAGAGGGCCTCCTTCCCAACCCGGACATCGAAAACCGCACCCTTCGGCGCGGGGGCTTGGAGGTATTCGAGGACGAAGCTCACTCCGTACAGCCGAGCCTCGGAGAGGGAGGTGATCCCGGGACAATAGATCCAATAGTTGGGATAGCCCGCCCTTGCACCGGTGAGGGCCGACCACGAGGAGAAGTACGATTCAGGAGCCGAGGGGTCATAAAATGCGAGCTCCTGCACGCCATAGATGAGCTGCGTATTCTGCGGGATCCCGAGCCCCGGGGGAAAGAAGCAGTTGGGCGAGCCCAGTGCCACCAATGATGATCCGGCCGCCCGTTGTAGTGTCCTTACCGCTGGCGTAGGGGCAAAGGGGGCATTGCTCGAGCTCCACAACTGGGACCCTGCCGCCGCCAGAAACACAGTTTCACAAGCAAGGAAGGCAACCGCGGCCAATTGCCCGATGCCGATTCTTCCCGGTGTACGGCCCCCCTCGGTTGCGACCGATCGCCTGTGCGCCAAGACGAGCGCCCCCACAACGAGACCCACCACCGTGTCGACCGTGGGCCAGATAAAGCTTCGGTCTCGGATGCTGGCCTCGGCTGACGTGAGATGACCCCGTCCAAATTTCCACAGAGCCACCAGGACGACTCCGGACACAACGAAGCCAATCCCCGTCCAACGGCGCACGTTCCGTTGGTTGTGAGCCCGGATGACGGCATCCATTCCCACTCCAGCCAACAGGGCGAGGGCGAACGCCAGGAAGAGCAAGGCCCGGCGCCATTCAACTTGGCCATGACGCAGCACTCGGTTCAGAAGCGAGTCCACCGCTGGGACGAATGTGATGGCCGCCATGATGACGGCGACGGTGCCCAACGCGATGACTTCGGGACGACGCCAACGAACCGCTACACCCACCACTGCCAGCACCAGGGTTATCACTCCGACGTAGGCAGCCGTCTCTGCATAGAACGAATCACCGAACCAGTGGTTGCCCGCAAGTGGTAGCCCGTCGAAGGACTGCGTGATCAGGTGCACAAGGTCATGTACAGGGAGCGGGGGATATTGTCCTTGAACCTGACGCTGAGCGATCGAGAGGATCTGGAGGCCGGGCAAGAGCAGCGGTGCTCCGAGCGCCGCTCCGGCGGCGGCGGCAATCCCCGCGTCGAGGGCCGGGAGTCGTATCGGTCCCGAACCCCCCAGTCGCTGTATCCGAAGCGCGAGCACCACAAGCAAGAACACGACAAGAGACAGACCCAGAAGCATCAGCGCCTGCGGTTGCCCAGCGTAGATCGCGGCCGCGACGACCACGGCGAGCAGAGAAATGTGGCGAATCCGATGCTCCCCACGCAGGATCAGGATGGTCGCGGCGAAGAGCCATCCCGCGCACGAAGCCACGGAGACCAGGGGCGAACCGAGCCAACCCAACATCGG
>Ga0209415_10020878_pt1 | contig 10138 bp, 7 predicted proteins | sample PeaSoiSIISIP2007_FD_187696 | JGI IMG/M metagenome (GOLD analysis project Ga0209415, IMG submission 187696) | Peat soil microbial communities from Weissenstadt, Germany - SII-SIP-2007 (SPAdes) (version 2) | ecosystem: Environmental > Terrestrial > Soil > Wetlands > Peat | place: Germany...
TGAGCGGCGCGAAGAACTCGATGTTGTTGAACTGCGCGACGTCGGTGCCGTCGTCCGGGCGGCCGAGCTGCGAGATGACGGTCTCGATGATCTTGCCGTGCTCGGTGCGGTTCGTCTCGTTGCACTCCACCTTCGGGTCGTCGGGGCAGCCGCGCAGGATGCGGCGCATGCGGCTCGTATAGAGCGACGACTGCTCGAGCGAGATGGAGGTCGGCAGCGTCGCGCGGATCCAGAAGTTTCCCTCCTCGAGCTTCGGCATGAACTCGCCGCCGAGGAGCGGGTAGAGGACGGCGCACGCCACGATGGGGATGAGGCCGATGGCCGCCGCGCGCTTGGGGCTCCTCAAGGCGGCGTCGAAGAAGGGGTTGTAGACCTTGTGGAGGAAGCGCATGAGGAACACCTCCTTCTCCTCGGCCTGGGCGGGGATGAACTGCGCCGCCAGAACGGGGGTCAAGGTGAGCGCCATGAAGATCGCGCCGCCGATCGCGAACGCGTAGGTGCGCGCCATCGGCCCGAAGATGACGCCCGACACGCCCGTCATCGTGAAGAGCGGGAGGAACGCCACGCCGATGATCAAGGTCGAGAAGGTCATCGGGCCGCCGACCTCGCGCGCGCCCGAGAGGATGCGCTCCTCCATCGAGCCTTTCCCGTGCGCGCCGATGTGGCGGAAGATGTTCTCCATCATGATGACGGTCGAGTCGATGACGATGCCGAAGTCGACCGCGCCGATCGAGAGGAGGTTCGCCGACGTGCCCGTCGCGACCATCCCGATGAACGCGATGAGCAGCGCGACCGGGATGTTGAGCGCCGTGATGAGCGCGGCGCGCGTGTTGCCGAGGAAGAGGAGCAGCGTCAGCACGACCAACGTCATCCCGATGACGAGGTTCTCGATGACCGTGTGCGTGGTGAGCGCGACGAGCTTGCCGCGGTCGTAGTACGGGACGAGCTCCATGCCGGGCGGGAGGAGGTGGAGGTTTCGGATGCGCTCCACGCGCGCGTGCACCCCCTCGAGCGTGCTCGGCGTCTCGCCGTCGTAGCGCATGAGCACGACGCCCTGGACGACGTCGTCCTCGTCGTCGTGGCCGACGACGCCGAGCCTCGGCGCGAAGCCGATGTTGACGTTCGCGACGTCCCGCAACCGCACGGGCACCCCCTTCTGCTCCGCGACGACGATGTTCTCGATGTCGTGGACGTTCTTGAGGAGGCCGATCCCGCGGATGTTGTACGACTGCTCGCCGATGACGACGCGCCCGCCCCCGACGTTCTGGTTCGCGTTGCCGATCGCCGTCGTGACCTGCGAGAGCGTCACCCCCTGACCCTTCAGCCGGAAAGGGTCGACCTCGACGTGGTACTCCTTCGTCTCGCCGCCGAAGCTCGTCACGTCGATGACGCCGTCGACCTGCCGCCACTGGCGCTCCATGATCCAGTCCTCGGCCGTCTTCATGTCGCGGACGGTGTAACCCTTGCCGCGTAGCGTGTAGCGGTACACCTCGCCGATCGCGTTCCACGGCGAGAGCGACGCCGACATCCCGGTCGGCATCTGGACGAACTGGATGCGGTTGATGACCTCCTGGCGCACGGCCCAGTAGTCGAATCCCCACTTGAAGTAGCACTTGACGTCGGAGAGCTCGAACAGCGACTGGCTGCGGACGTGGTCGAGCCCCTTCATCCCCGCCACGCCGATCTCCATCGGGATCGTGACGTAACGCTCGACCTCCTCCGCGCTCCACCCCGTCGGCTGGACGATGATCTCGACCATCGGCGGGCAGGGGTTGGGGTACGCCTCGATGTCGAGCCGGTGGTACGCGGCGAGCCCCGCGATGATGACCACCACGACCATCGAAAAGACGATCGCGCGCATACGCAGCGCGGTCGCGACGAGCTTCTGGATCATTTTCTCGGCGGCGTCCGGGAACGGAAGTTCGGGGAGGTCAAGAGGGCCGCGGGAGCCGCGCGCGGCGTGAGTGAGAGTGTCGCCGGCGTGCGCAACGTGGCCGGTAGGCGCGAGCACTCAAGCAACGCTCATGCCTCGGCGGTGTTCGGCTGACCCGCGGCACGCTGTCGCGCTGCATGCCACGATCGGCGCGGTCGCGCGTTCGGGCGTTCCCAGAGATTAAGGCGGCTTAATCGGCGACTCGCACTCGCCGTGGCCTCAATGTCCCGATCCAGCCCGTGACGCGCGACAGGACGCCCCGGCGCTCGGGGGCTCGCCCGCGCCTTTCCGCCGTGCCTCGATCGAACGCGAGGTGGCTCGACTATTGTAAGCGCCGCCACCGGTGAAGTTGCTGCAGCTCGACTGTGGAGCGAGGGCGCTTCCTTTTGCCGGCGGTCTTCTCGCGACCGTAGGTGAGGTGACGGTGGCCAATGTCGACGCGAAGCTCGCGATCGCGTCGGAGACCGCTGCCGTCGACATCGTCGTGATCGCCCGGGTCGCCTGGAGCGACGCCGACACCGACGTCTGTCGGGCGCTGCGAGCGCTGCGCTCTGCGCCCCCCGTGCTCGCGATCTGCGGCCCGTGCGACTCGCGGCGCCGTGCGGAGGCCCTGCGTGCCGGCGCCGACGATTTCCTAAGCATTCCGTTCGACCTCGACGAGCTCCTTGCGCGCGCGATGGCGCTCGTCCGGCGCGCCACGGCTCAGCCCAGGCGGGCGCGAGTCGGAGGGATCTCCGTGGACCCCGCGTGCCGGCAGGTCGTCCTCGACGGACGCCCTGCGGTCTCGCTCACGCTGCGCGAGTACGATCTGCTTGCGACGCTCGTCGCGCGCGCGGGGGAGGTCGTCAGCGGTCGCGAGCTCGCCCGCCGCATGACGCCTTCACTTGGGGGGACCGGTTCGAACCTCGTCGCCGTCCACATTAGTCGGCTGCGCGACAAGCTCGGCCCTCTCGGCGCCCAGATCGAGACCGTGCGCGGCGCCGGCTACCGGCTTCGAGTGTCCTGACCGGTTACTGTGGCGGCGGGCGTCGTCTGGGTGTGCCTGCGGTACCGCTCTGTCTTCGCGGTGTCGCGCGGGCAGTTCGAGGGCTTCTACCTCCTGAGGCCGGCGTTCCACGGAGGCGACGGCGGCGTCTTCCTACTGACCAGTCTCGTCGGCGCCTCGACACGCACCGACCGGTGGAGTTGCAGACGGTCCTTTGGGCAGGACGTCGCGCGCGGAATCACCCGTACGGGCCACCGCAGTAGCCGAGCTGCCCCAAGCACTCACCGTCGACGCAGTAACCGCCGGTGCAGTCCGCGTCCGTCTTCTCCGCGGGTACACTGGATGAGCGTCGATGCTCCGCGCCCTTCGACGAGGCGCTACTCCACCGGCTCGACACGCGCTCGACCCCCCGCGTCGGCGAGCGCCCGCGCGAGCGCGTCTCCCTTCTGCGCCGTGAGGCGTTCCACGAGGCGGCACGGGGCGCTCTCGACGAGCTCCTTGGCCTCCTTGATTCCGAGGTCGACCTGCGTCCGGAGAGCCGCGATGACCGCTGCCTTCCGCGAGCCCAGGGCATCGAGCCACACCGAGACGTCCGGCGGGATGGCCACCTTCACGATGACGGTGACCCGCTGGACCTCCGCGCCGGCGTCCTTCAACGCGGTGGCGAGCTGGGACGCGCGCTCCTCCCGCGGCTCGATTTCGAAGCGCTCCTTGCACACCATGGCCTCGGCCGACTCCCGGGGAAACCCGCCCTCGCGCTCGAGGACGCCGGTCACGCGCGCGGCGTTGGACGGTCCGACGCGCACCTTCAGCACGGTGTGCTCTTCGTCACGGGTCGCGCCGGGCGCGTCCTCGACGCGGAGCGTAGCGCCGCAGTAGCGACATGCCCTGACCGCGGCGGCCGCGGTTCCCACGGGCGCCGTGCACCTCGGGCATCGAAGCTCCGCGACCACCATGGATGGCATTGTACCCAAGTGGACGGGGACGATAAGCTCGTTCGGTCGGTCGCACCCCACCGTCATGAACCCCGACTCGTTCATCGTCTTCGCGCCCGAGGTTCCCGAAGAAGAGGGGCACTACCCCCCGCCCTTCGACAAGGAGCGCCTCGGGTTCTTCCGCGACATCGGCAGAGCCGCCGGCAGCAGGTCCATCGGCATGGGTCTCGACCGCCTTCCGCCCGGCGAACGAACGAGCTTCACGCACGCGCACTCTCATGAGGAGGAGCTCATCTACGTGCTCGAGGGCGAGGTCCACGTGCGGCTCATCGAGCCGGGGAAGGAACCGCGGGAAGTACCGCTGCGCGCCGGACATCTCGTCTGCTTCGCCGCCGGCACGCGCATCGCGCACTGCTTCGTGAACCGCGGCGAGCGAGAGTGCCGGTTGCTCACGGTCGGCGAGCGCAAGCGCGGCGTCGACAAGTGCGTCTACGTCGAGGACGGTGAGTACGACGAGCTCTTCCGACGCGAACACCCGGAACGGTACTGGTCGCCGGAGTCGGACCCGTGAACCCCCGCACGCGTGACGTGGCGCGTCACCGTGGCCGTCTTCATTCGCTCAGCGGGCCTTCCGCCGGCGGGACGCGACCAGCCCGAGCGCGACCGCGAGCCCCGCGAGCCCGCCCCACCCCGCTCGGTTCGCGCCGACCGCCGGCGACACCGAGCAGCTCGCGGCGCCGCTGCACACCGAGCCGGTCGCGCCGGTCGTGCACGTCGCCGAGGCCGAGAGGTGGAGCGACTCGATGTAGCTGGCGCACGCGCTCGTGGCCTTCGTGACGTCGATGTACTGTCCGTCGCAGAAGAGGGCGCCCGTCGGGAGCGCGCAGTCGGCGGTGCACTCCGGCGCCGTGGCGGTGGCGGTGCAGGTCGTCTGGCACGAGACGTCCGCCTGCACCTGGCAGGACGCGTTACAGCTCGTCTGGCAGCTCGCGGAGCAGTCGACCGAGCCCGACGTGCCGCTGCAGTCCACCTCGCAGCGGTTCGTGCAGTCGGTGCCGCAGGCGGTGACGCAGGCCGACTCGTCCGAGTTCCCCGAGCAGGCGGTCTGACAGCTCGGCATGCACTCGCCCGTGCAGCTCTCCGAGCAGGTGAACGTCGCCGGCGTCGCCTTGCAGCTCGCCTCGCAGCTCGTCTGGCAGCTCCCCGTGCAGTTGACCGACGCGGTCGCGTTGCACTGCCCCTCGCACTGGGCCGTGAAGCTCCCGGGGGTGCACATCGCCTCGCAGCTCGCGGGCGACACGACGAACTGGCAGTTGGCCGTCGACGACAGGAAGCACGCGTCGGGGCCCGCGTGCGCGGCGGGGGTGAAGAGTGACACGGACGAGCCGAGGAGGGCGGCGAGGAGGAGAGCAGGGGTGCGTTGCATGGGGGGTTCCTTCTTGGGCGAGAGTAAGCCTCGCCGGCGCCGCGAGGGAAGCGCTGTCACGAGCGAGCTCGCTCGGCAGGTGAAAGGGCGCCGCAAGTACCGTGCTGTGGAGTCCGGCGTGCCGCAGGCACATGGCGCACGCGCCGCTCGCGTTGTAGCGTCAGGCATGCCCGAGAGCGAGACCCGGACTTCGCGCAACATCACGATGCTCCTTGCGTTCGGAGCGCTCGCCGTCGCGAGCGGCGACCTCGCGTGCGGCAGCAGCTCGAATGGGGGCGGCGGCTCGCGCTCCGGAGACGGCGGGTCGAGCTCTGGCTCCTCGTCGGGCTCGCTCACGGCCTCGAGATCGGGCTCGCGCTCCGGGAGCACCGGCTCGAGCTCCGCCTGTTCGTCTTCGTCGGAATCGAGCTCTCGCTCCAGCGGGGGGTCGGACGGCGGCGCTTGTTCCGCGAGCGGGACGTTCCAGTGTCCGCCCCCGAGCGCGGGCTGCCTCGGCGTGGATGCGGGCGGCAGCGGATTCGTGATGTGCAACGTCGGACAGATTTGCGTCACGACCGACGAATGCGACCTGAGCGTGCAGGGGGCCGGCTGCGTGGATGTCCCGGCGGCGCAGCCATGCGCGCCGTGTGCGACGGCGGAGGCGACGCTCTCGAACATGGGGTGTCCTCCGAGCTGGAGCCTGAACACCACCTACACCGTCGGGACCCCTGCGACGGGCTGCACCGTCGACTGCAACTAGGCGGGTGTTCTTCGCCGATCCCGCCCCACGGCTACAGTGGGCAGGGGTTCTCGTAGTAGCCGGCGTCGGGGATGTACGTCTGGTAGGCGCGCACGCCGTAGTCGGCGAGGTTCGACGGGTTCACGTAGAGCTCGATCGTGTACGACGTGAGGCAGTACTGGCTCGACACGTCGCCGTAGATCGCCCCTTGCAGCACGGCGACCATCTCCCCTCCCCGCAGCGTGAAGACCAGCGCGCCCGTACTCGCCGGGGGATTGAGAGCGTTCAGCTCGACGAGGTCGTCGAACGTCAGCGAGCAGGCCGTCCCCAGCGTGAGGCTCGACGACGCGTACGTGTGAAGCGCCGCCCCCCCGGCGTCGACAGGTCCCGCGTCCACCCCGACCTGCGGCGGATTCACGGCGACGTCGGCGCTGCTCTCGAGGTTCTGGAAAGCGATCGTCTGAGGCTTGCTCACGAACGACGGGACGCAGCCGGCGCACGTCCCCGTGTTTCCCCCGGAGCTGCCGTCCGGGAGCACGAGGCTCACCGTGGTCACGCCCGCGACCGCCGCAGTCTGCTGGAACACGACGTACTTGTGCGCCGCTAGGCTGTGCACCGTCAGCGACGCCGCGCCGCTGGCGACGCTGAGCGACGCGACCGCGGGACCCTCGGAGATCGACTCGTCCGTGCACGCGGAGCCCCCCCCCGCGCAGTCGGTGCCGAGGACCGACTCGTTGTCGCGCGCCGACAGCGTTCCGGCGTAGACCGTGACGTCGCCGCGCAGGTACTGACCGACGAACGAGTCGAGATACTGGTACCCCTGCGCTTCGGCGAACGCCTGCACCGACACTCCCGTGGGGAGATTCTGCGATTGGACGTCCTGGGACGTCACGGGCGACGGCGGGATCATCGGGATCGCGCCCGAGTACGCACACGACGAGGACGCCGAGCCGGACGCGCCCGAGACGGTGGTGCCGCTGCAGGCGACGGGCACCACGACAACAAGGAGAGACGCGGCAACGGCGACGTCCGAGAAGCGCATGTCCCCAGGTGACGCAACACGTGTGCCGCTGCGCTTGCGCGATTCCTGCGTGGAGAGTGGGCGCCGCGTGACTGCCGCACTTTGTGCCGCGCGCGGCTTCCGCGATCCGGCTGTCAGCCCGATCTTCGCTCCGAACGCACCGCACGCGCGCCGGACGCGTGCCGGATCGCGCCGCGCGCCGCTGGCACGGACCGTGCTGCGGGGGGGGGCATGCGACATCATCTACTGGGTGCCTTGTTCGGGGTGACTGTGGCGGGCTCGTTGTTCGCGGCGCGCGACGCCCGTGCGTGCGGCGGTGACTTTCTCCCGCCGACGGAGACCGAGACGGTGACGACCGACCACCGGATGATCCTCTCGATCTCGAGCCAGCAGACGACGCTCTACGACCAGATCGAGTACCACGGGTCGCCGGCGTCCTTCGCGTGGGTCCTCCCCATCAAGGGGACGGTCACGGTCGGCCTCAGCGCCGACATCCTCTTCGATACGCTGGACTCGCTCACGGCCACCCAGGTCGTGCAGCCGTCGCCGGACTGCCCCGCCCCGCCGACCTGCGGCGAGTTCTTCGGCCCCGAGGCGAACGGCGCCGCGTTTTCGGCGGACGCCGGCGCCGCGGGCGGGGGCGTGACCGTGACCGCGCAGGCGCAGGTCGGCCCCTACGAGACGGTGCAGCTCCACTCGACCGACGGCAGCGCGCTCACCAACTGGCTTGCGACCAACGGCTTCTCCGTTCCGTCGAGCGCGGCGCCCGTCATCGCGGCCTACGTCGCCCAGCAGTTCGACTTCCTCGCCATGAAGCTGATCCCCGGCGAGGGGGTGGAGGCCATGCAGCCGGTGCGCGTGACCTCGGAGGGGTCGGCGGCCGTGTTGCCGATGCGCATGGTGTCCGTCGGAACCGGCGCGACGACGGGGATCACCCTCTGGGTGGTCGCCGACGCGCGCTGGGAGCCGCAGAGCTCCCCCTTCTTCACCATCACCGATTCGGAGCTCGCGTGGGACTGGACGACCAACTCGAGCAACTATGACACGCTGAGGCTATCGAAGGAGGCCGCCCTCGGGGGCGCGGGGTGGCAGATCGAGAGCTCGCTCGATCTCTCGCAGGACGCGGTCACCTCCGGGGTCACCCAGAACGTCGCGGTCGGCGGCCCGAGCCTCGCGGGCGGCTACGCCGCTGCCGTCGACGGAGGGCCCCCGCCCGTGCAGCAGGACCTCGGCGTGCTCCTCTCGGGGATCGACGGCGGAGGCAGCGTGCGCATCACGCGCATGCGCGGCGACATGGCCCACTCCGCGCTCGCGGCCTCCGACCTGACGCTCCAGCTCTCGTCGGATCAGTCCGCGATGAGCAACCTCTACAACCCCGCGAAACAGACAGGCGAACCGCTGTGCCCCGTCTACAACGACAGCTGCAGCGTGATCGGCTCGGCTCCGCGCGACCAGGCGACGGTCGCGTCGAGCACCGGCGGCGGCGGGTGCAACGCCGCGCCGTCGACGTCCGGAACGCCGGCGACCCTCGCCGGGCTCGCGGGGCTCCTCGGGCTCGTCGTGGCGCAGGCGCGGCGGAGGCGGCGAAGCGGGCGGTAAGGGCTCCGCGCCCTCGGGGCCGGCTCGGCTTGACATCGTTCCGGCGTCCGGGTGACGGTGACGCAGCGTGACACGCTTGACGCGACGCCAGTTCTGCGCGCGCTGCCTCTCCGCGGGAGGCGCCGCCGGGGCCGCGATGGCGCTCGCCGCCGCGGGGTGTCGACGCTCGACCCGCCCGGCGCCCGCGGTCACGACGTCGCACCCGGCGCCGTCTCCTCGGCTCCTGACGTTCACGGCGGCGTCCTTCACCGCGCTCTCGGCGGTGTGCGAGCGGATCCTCCCTCGCGATCAAGACCCCGGCGCCATCGATCTGGGCGTGCCGGTGTACATCGACGCGATGGTCGCGGCCCCGGAGCTCGCGTCCGTCCGCGAGCTGCTGGAGAGGAATCTCCCCCTGCTCGACCTCGACGCGAAGATGCGGACCGGCAAGACGTTCGCCGAGTCGAGCCTCGCCGCTCAGGATCAGATCCTCGAGTCGTGGCAGCACGGGAGCGAGCGCCGCCGGCGCTTCTTCGACGTCGCCCTCACGTGGACGCTGGAGGGCGCCTTCGCCGATCCGAAGTACGGCGGAAACGCGGGGGGTCGCGGGTTCGACCTCATCGGGTTCCGACCCGGCCCGCCGTTCGCGAAGATGGGCTCCATGCCCGGCATGACCCGCGACCCCGGCCGCGACGCCGCGGTCGACCGATGAGAACCGACCGCGTCGACGTCGTCGTGGTCGGCAGCGGCGCAGGCGGGGCGCCGGTGGCCTACGAGCTTTCGGCCGCGGGGCTCGACGTCGTGGTCCTCGACAAGGGGCGCCGCTACCGGGACGAGGACTTCGACCACGACGAGGTCCGGATGTGCCGGCGGAGCTTCTTCGTCCCGTCCATCGCCGACGAGCCTCACACGCTGCGCTCGAGCCCGAAGGCGCAGGCGACGCGCTCCGAGGCCGGCTGGCTCGCGTGCGTCGTGGGCGGCGGAACGGTGCACATGGCGGGCTACTTTCACCGCCTTCATCCCGTCGACTTTCACCTTCGGTCCGTGCTCGGCAGCGTGGAGGGCTCCACGCTCGTCGACTGGCCCATCACCTACGAGGACTTGGAGCCGTTCTACGCGCGGGTCGATCAGGACGTGGGCGTCTCGGGCGTGTGGCGCGCCCACCCCTTCGAAGAGCCGCGGAGCGCCGACTTCCCGCTGCCGCCGCTCGCCGAGAATGCCTTCGCGCGACAGATCGACGCCGCGTGCGCCAGGCTCGGGCTTCACCCCTTCCCCACCCCTCGCGGCATCGTCTCGCGCAGCTACCGCGGGCGGCAGCCGTGCATGTTCTGCGCGCTCTGCGCGGCCTACGGTTGCGAGATTGGGGCGAAGAGCTCCACGCTCGCGTCGCTGCTCCCGGCGGCAGAGGCGACGGGGCGCTGCGAGATCCGGCCCGAGTGCATGGCGGTCGAGATCCCGGTCGACGCACGCGGGCGCGTCACGGGCGTGGTTTACCGAACGGCAGGTCGTGGTGGCGACGGGGGGGGCACGACGTTTCAACCG
>Ga0209415_10020879_pt1 | contig 10137 bp, 14 predicted proteins | sample PeaSoiSIISIP2007_FD_187696 | JGI IMG/M metagenome (GOLD analysis project Ga0209415, IMG submission 187696) | Peat soil microbial communities from Weissenstadt, Germany - SII-SIP-2007 (SPAdes) (version 2) | ecosystem: Environmental > Terrestrial > Soil > Wetlands > Peat | place: Germany...
GTGAGCACCGGCAGACGCCGCGTCGTGCAATTCGCGGCGATAATCGGCAGGCGGTGGCGCAGCAGTTGATAGACCGTATCGGACGGGAAAATCATGTCATCGTCGAGGAAGACGAGGTGCGTGCACTTATCGCTCCGCGCGTCGCGCACGAGCAAATGGCGCCCCGAATCGACGGTGGGCCCGATCTGGATCTGAAAGGTGATCTCGAGCCGGCCGCGGTCCCACCAGGCCGGCGCGCTCGACGCGCCAAGCAACCGCATGAGGCTCATGGTGTAGCCCCATTTGGGATTCCTGTTGGAGAGCGTCGCAAGGCCGACGTGGAGCAGGTGCGGCGCCGGCCCGGTTGGGACGATTTCGTCTCCGGTCACTTCCGCCATAGGGCCCTGGCCGCGGCGATGAACAGGAAGCAGACCAGGAAGCAAACGACGGCCAGGAACTGGATCCAGAGCGGCGAGAGGACCCACCACCAGGACCGGTCTATGCAGCCCGTCAGCTTCAGGGCGATGAAGAGGATCGTCAGCAGCCCGGCAAAACCGATGCCACTCGATGACAACGATGAGGTCCTTTCAGTCACCCCCCAAGGGTAGGCGACGATCTCTTAACCGCTCGTTGAAGGACCCTTTTCCGCTTGCGCAGCAACGCCTTTCGGGCCTTCCGGCGGGCCCCCCGATAGGTCTCGGCCTTGCGGGCATTAGTCATTTCCGGCGCCGATAGATGTCGTCCGGGCCGATCCGGGCCAGCTGCTCGAAGCCGGCGCCGATGATGAGCTGGCCGAGCTCGGGGCGCCCGAAATTATCCTCGACCTGCAGAACGTCGATGTTGAAGCGCTCGAACGGGAACACCGAGAGAACCTGGAATTCCGCCCCTTCGAGATCCAGCGACAAGTAATCGATGTCGATAAGCTCGGCGCGCGTCAGCACGTCGGCAAGCTTCATGCAGGGCACGCGAATGATGCGTCGCTGGGACGCGGGGACGCCCTGGTCGATCCGCGCTCGATGCCGCGCCTCGATTGCTGCGCAAAGGCCCGACCAGCCCCATGCGTTGTCTATCTGCTCGAAATCCTCAATGCCCGCGTGATCAGCTAGCGCGACCGGGAAGCATTCGGAATTCGGCCGGTTGTAGAACGCCATGGGGAAAAGGACGGGAAGGGGCTCGAGCAGCACTCCTTTCCAGCCGCGCTCGCGCTCGAAGAACAGGGTATTGCTGTGGAGGACTCCATCAAGCGCCCCGGCCTCGAAGAAGGTGCCGCAGCGCTTGCCCTTGAAGACATTCTCCTCGAGCCAGGCGTCCTGGCCGTACTCAGAGTGAAAGCTCAACGCGTGCGCCTCCGATATTCCCCCGGCGCCGTCCGGAAGACCGCGAGATCGCGGTCATGGGCGGCCTCGATGACCAGGTGAGAATACATCGGATCGAAGTACCAGGCCGAGTCCGTCAAGCCATATTTCTCGCGGCCCCAGATTTGCAGGACCGAAGGCGGGAAGGAGGCAATGCGCCGGAACTCGGAGCGGCGGTCGATCGGTTCATTGAAAAGCGCCTTGCAGGCTTCCTCGATGGCGACGGTATCCTCTTTGACCACCATCCGAACGGTATCGCCGTCGAAGACGAGGAATTCCTTGCGGCCATCGACCTCTTCGAGGAAAAGCGTGTTCTCATCGACGATCGCATTGCGGAATTCGCTCGCCGCCGCCTCGATCTCGGCCTGGGTGATGGCGAAGTCGTCGGCCATATCAGGCCTCGAGCGGGGCGATATTGAGCTTGCCCGATGCCGAATCCTGGATATAGGAGATCGCCGTGGCGCCGCGGGAGTCAAGGCAAAGGCGGTCGCCCGCCTGCACCATGAGATCGCCGGCGGTCGCGCTCGTCCCGGTGCTGTTGCTCAAATTGATGTGGCAGGCGGCGGTCGCGCTCAGCATCAGATGCCGCGCGGTCGTGCCGTTCGCATCGAGCGGAATCGAGATGGCCGCCGACGCGCTGCTGGTGGTGACCGTGGTGCCGGTGGTGAACCCGGCCTTGTAGACGACAGGCACGAAATTCTTTGACGACATGAGCGCCTCACATTACTTCGACGGCGTGCCGGTTCTTCTTGAGGATCTCCGCATCGGCGCGCACGATGACGGCAACTTCATCGAGAGCGAGCGGGCGCAGCGTGCCCTTCTCGGCCGGACCGGGCGCGTCCGAGACGACATTGGCCCAGGGGCGCAAGCCGCTGATGCATTGCACCCGCGCGTACCTCTTGCGGTCGATCGGCGCCCGTTCGGGCTCGTTGAATTCTTCCGCCATCAGCCGGCTCCGGCCGCCGCGGAGGGCAGGAAATTGAAGAAGGCGCGAGCCACGAGCCCCGAGGCCGAGCCGCTTGCCTCGTTGAGGACGATGAAGCTGCTTTGCGGGACCTTCACGGAGACGGCGCCTCCATTGAATGTCCCCGTCGACGCCACGGTCTGGCCGGACATCATCGTGTGGTCCGTGCCGGTCGAGGTCGTCGAGACGCCGGCGGAGACCGTGCAGGCGCCGCCCGAGACCGTCGTCACGTCCAGCGTATTGAGCGTGACGATGATGTCGTAACCGAGCACGTTCTGCCACGCGAGCAGCGGATTGGCGCCCCCGCCGATATTGAAGTCGAGGGAGCCCTCGCCGAGAAAGCCCGGCGTGTTGCTGGCGGCTGGGCCGGCGTAGCCTCCGGAGCGGAAAGTGTCTTGGCTGTCGCGCTCGCGCCGCAGCGCCAACGAGCCGTCGCCGTGTTGTTTGAGATCCATGGATGGTGATCCTTGGCTGGGGAAAAGGAACGGGCGCCCGAAGGCGCCCGCTTTCAGCAAGTCGTCAACTGGTCGTAAGGTCGGCCACGACCGCGCTGCCGGCCTCGTTCCTCGCTTCCAAACTATACTCTGCAAGCACGAAACCCTTCTCTGAGTCGCCCGTCTTCGCCAGGTCGATCGTCTGCATCGGCCGAAGATAGGAGACTGCCCACAGATCGGTGGTGAGGACGTGGAGATCGCGATCCCGCGAGAACTTGTTCGGGACGATGCGATGCTCGCCAAAATCTGAGATATATAAATCGATTGCGCTGGCGAGCTTCGCATCCGAAGTATCCTGCACGCGCGTATTGTTCCCGGTGAAGCCGGAAATGACCGTCTTGTTGAACGGTCCCGACATGATGAGGTCGGGATCGCCGCCGGCGGTCCACGCCGCTTGAATCTCAGGCTTCAACAGAGATTCGGTGAGCGGCCGCTGCGTCCCGTCGGTGACAAAAGCCGTCGACGTGCCGTTCGCCCCGCTCGCGCCGCGGGAAGTATTGGTCGAATACCAGTTCGGCAAGGGCCGCAGCGCCCGCGCCGTAGTGGCGTTGGCCGATGCATTCGGCACCGGGGTCTGGTTGTTGGTAAGCACGTACTCCATGTCGCGGCGGAGTTCCTTGGCCCTCTTCATCAACTGATAGACGACTTCCTTCTTGCGGCCCGCCTTGTTCACGGCATCTTGCGTGCCGGAGACGATCACGGTCTTACGCGAGATCTGTGTGTTGTTGTTGAGGCGGCTGGTGGCACTCGGCGTCGGGAAGAATCCCGCCGTCGAGCTGTCGTCGCCTTCGATCTGCGCGTTCGCCGCCGCGGTGGCGAGCGAATCGGTCTGCCACTCGTGCAGAGTGCTCGTCGCGCGGGTCTTGGAGATATTCGCCTGGAAGGGCGTATCGGTCGGCGAAATCATATAGATTTCGTCGACTAGATCTTCGCGATTGCCGATCGCGGAGAAGGTCTCGAACGTTCCTTGAAGAACCGTCATGGGAGAACTGCCTTAGACGATACCGGCGATGAGCTCGGCCTTCTCGGCCAGGCTCCTCGTGCGGTGCGCCTGCTTAATGACTGCCTTGTTGCGCTCGGATTGGTTCTTGTCGCCGGTCTCGCCAGCGGCGTTGGGCCTCAATGTCGGCGATGCCGGAGCGCCGACGCGCTTGGCGGCGAGTGCCGCGGCTGCGCCCTTGTCGCGCTTTGCGATCTCCTCCTTGAGCTGGGCGTTCTCGGCCCGGAGCGCTTTCGCGTCCCTGGCGTCGCGCGCCATCAGCACATAGCGGTGATCGCCGATGACCTTCACTTCCTCCGGCGTGAAACCGTAGTCGGCGACGGCGAATTGGCGCAGCCCCTCGAGCGCCGGCTGGGCGACGTTGACGTCGGACCATTCCGGAACTTTTTGGAGGAGCGCCCTTTCCTCGCGGGCGAAATGCTCGCCCATCGCGCGTTGCTGGACGCTCGCCTGCTCCTGGCGCATGGCGTTGATGACGCCGACGCGTTGCTTGTAGGCGGCGTCGAGCTCGGCGTAACCGGCGGGATTTTCCCTCGCCAGCTTCGCGAGATCGGTGCGCTGGTATGCGGCAATGACGGGATCGAAACCTTCGACCGTCTGCAAGATCGACTGAAGGGTCTGAGCGTAACGGTTATGAAGCTGGGCGGCCTCGGTCGCTCCGCGCTCGAGGGCTACGGCCCTGTCCTGCGCTTCGCGGCGTTGATTCGCTGCTTCGTTCAGCCTCTCGTTGACGCCATGTGTCCGCTCCGTCTCCCACTGGGCGAGATGCTGCTGCAGGTCGCGGGGCAGGTCCTTCCATCGCGTCTTGAGGTCGGCTTTCCACGAGGACGGGGGCTCGATGGCCGGCTCTGCCGGTTCGGCCGTCTTCGCGGGCGGCTTGCCGCTGGCCGCAGGATCGCCCTGCGGTGCGGCTTCCCCGCCTTGCGGCTGGGATTCGTTTGGCGTCTGCTCGCCGGCGGCGCCAGCAGCGGGATCTTCCCCGCCGGCGCCAGGGTCCGCGGCTGCCGCTGCGGCAGCGGCGCCCTCGGCCCCGTCGAGTTTTGCCAAAACGCTCGTGGCCCGAGCGTCTTCGCCCAGGTCTTCAATGGGTGGCATGAATTCCTCGCTATTCTTGGAAATACTTTGAGGCGATGCCGAGAGCGACTGCGGTTTCCTCGCGCGCCCTGATTTCGGCCTCGCGCCGCGCCTGGGTGCCTTGCGCCTTTACGCGCGCGGCTCGGCCTGTCGCGACACGCCCCTCGAGCTCGCTGCGGATGGCGCCCAAGACGGCGACCATCATCCAAATGCGCTCGCGGCCTTCGGCATCGCGCGTGGGCGACGTGCGCCAGCGCGCCATGCAGTCGTTCTCGATCTCGCGCCAGGTCTCGGCGAAGGTGTCGCTTTCGAGGAGTGCCTGGGCGCGATCGCCGCGCCTTATGTCTTCGTCGTCGCTCATGAGGCTAGCGGTGGTCCGGACTCTCTTTTACCGATATTCCGCTTAAAGAATTGCGCGATGCGCCACTTGCCCCCCTCGAGCCCCAGGCGCATGAAGCCGCCGGGCTCGATCGCGTCGGGCTCGGACGCCAGCTCCTCGGCCTCCTGTTCGGCCATGCGCTCGACGTCTTGGCCCGCGCGCAGCCACAGCTCCAAGAGCTGAACGTTCCTTGCGTGCGTCACGATGGCAACGGCGCTGCCATCGACTGCGGCCTCCCCGAGGATCCGCTCGGCCTCGTCGATGAAACCGCGCATGAAGCTGTCGAAGGATTCGCCGCCCGCCGGCTCTTCCAGCGGATTCTCGACGAAATGGACAATCCGATCGATCACCGCCGGCGTCGTCTTCTGGCCTTGCAAGTCGCCGAGATTCCAGGACCGCAATTTGCTCGAAGCCTCGACCGCCACGCCGGGATGCTCGCCGGCGATCGCCTGGGCCGTCGCCCTGGCCCGCGACATGTCGGATGAGAAGATGCGGCCCAGCGGCGCTTCGGCCAGGTGATCGGCCAAGCGCCGCGCGTCGGCTTCGCCTTGCGCGTCCAACGGCACGTCGAGATGGCCGCGGATGCGGTCCCTGCCGACGCCGCCCAGGTTGAATTGCGTGCTGCCATGGCGGCAGACGTAGACAGTCGGCTCGCCCATCCCGGCATCTCCCCCGATGAGCGAGGCGAGGAGCTCGTCCTCTTCGTCGGCGTCGGCAGCGGTCGCGAGCTGCTCCGCGCGCTCTTTGGATTCCAATTCCGCCGATTTGGAATCCATCGCGGCGAGGATCTGCGCGACGGCGCGCTCAACCGCCTCGTCAATGACTTCACGGACGACGGCTTGAATCTGCTCGACGGTCGGCGCGCCAGCTTGCTTGCGAGCGGCAGGCTTCGGCTCGGCCGCGACGGGACTTGCAGGCGCTCCTCGTGCCGGCGTAGAAGGGACGGAGACAATCGGAAGCTTTGTGGGCTCGGCGACCGCGGGCTCACGGGAGGCGGGCGCCGGTTCTTGGATCTCCGCAGCGGGAGATGCTTGGACCGGCGCTTCCTTTTTCGGCTCCTCGAGCTGCTCGACCGGCTCGCGCGCGCGGCGGCGGAAGCGCTCGGCCTCTTCGTCCGTCCCGTAGACGCGGTAGCCATTCGGCAGATCGTGCCAGCGCTTCTTGGGCTTGCGCTTGCCGACCCAGCCGACGGGAGCAACAGGGACCGTCGCCGGCGGTCCTTCCACGCTCGGCGTGTTGAAGATGAGATTGCCGAGGACGGCGCGAGTGAAAACCGGCTGGCTGAAGCCGGCGATGAAGTGCGTGTTGGTCTCGGCCTGGATGCCGAGCGGCGGAATATCGGAAACCGAAAGCTGCCACAGCGCATGCAGCAGGTTGAGCTGAATCGGATTGAAGCGCGCCAGGAAATGCGGCTGCGTTTCGGCAACCGGCGGCTCAATGTCCAGATGGTTGTAGCGGAATTGCGAATAAGCAATCGGCCGGAAGCGGCCGATGAAGCTGACGTTGGTTTCGGGCTCAGGCGGTCGATCGTTCGCCGGATTTTGCCAGAGCCCATCCAGCAGCGAAATCCGCGCCGGCTGAAAGCGCGCGATGAAGTGCGGCTGCGTCTCTGCCGCTGGCGGCTCAACGTCCCAAGTGTTGAAGGCGAAGCGCTGATAGACGACGGGCCGGAAGCGCGCGAGGAAATGAACGTTCGTCTCGGGCTGCGGCGGGATGAAGAAATCGGTATTCGTCGTCTGGAAGAGAGACGGCAGCACCGCGAGGCGCGTTGCTCGGAAAGTCCCGATGAAATGCGGATTGGTCTCGACCGCGGGCGGCTCAATGTCCGCGTGATTGAAGGCGAAGCGCGAATAGGCGACCGGATTGAAGCGCGCGAGGAAGTGCGTGTTGGTCTCGGCGACCGCGACGGCGCCGGCGAAGGTATCGCTGTTCTGATAGTAGAGCGCCGCCTGCCGCAACGGCCCGACGCGGCTTTGGTCGAAGACCAAGAGTATCGAGGTGCCGCAATAGCCCGTCGCCGGCGGCGCGACGACGACCGTGGCCGCGACATCCCCAGCAGCATTCTGCCAATAGTCGGCATGAATAACGAGACGCACGGGGCGGAAGGCGCCAAGAAAGTGCGGCTGCGTTTCGCCGACGGGCGGTCCGAAATTTGCCTGCCGGTAGTAGAGCTGCGCCGGGATTATCGGGCCGGGCTGGCTCTGATCGATGACGACGAAGATCGAGGACATGGGGCGTTATCTCCCCGCGCTCTCCGTCAAGCGCCGAAACGCCCCATGCGGATGATGAGCGTGCCGCCCCCGCCATCGACCGCTGGCGGCTCGAAATCGATGTTCTGCCAGAGATCCCGATTGAGGCGCTGGCGGGGCAAAATCAGACGGCTGATGAAATTATGATTGGTCTCGATGACGGGCAGCGCCGATGCGATGCCGACTGGCCGGCGCGCCGACGGCCAAATGAAAAGATCGTAAGGGGCAAGATGCAGCTGGGCGACCTCGCTTGGCGCCAAGACGCGGTTCCAAACGAGCATGAGATTGGTTCGGCCGCCATAGTCGCCGAGCCCGTGCGCGATATAATTGGCTCCGGGCGTCGCGCTGTACCGGATCGGGTTGGCGCCCGCGGCGGCCGATTGCACTTGGGCGCCGTTGAGGTAGAGCAGCATGTTGCCGCCGACCTGGATCGTGCCGCAGACCGACGTGATTTTGTTGGTGTCGTTCAGGAACGCCGCTTCGCAATCGAACCGCGTCGCGGTGTTGTCATAATAGACGAGATCGAGGGCCAAGCGGTTATTGTTGATGCCGAAACTTGTCGTAGGATTAACTTGCGGGCCATACCAATTCTCGACGAGATCGATGGCCGAAGCCGATGAGTTGAGGAGAGTGCCGCGCCAAAGCATGGAGACTGCATTGCCGGACGCCTGAAGCAGAGGCGAGCCGGAGACTGCGGTCGGATAAAGCCCCCAAAGCGAGCCCGTGGTCCCGGTGGTGTCGGCAACGCGCCCTTCGGCATTGGCGGCCACCTTATAATTCTGATGGCCGACGAGCGGGAATTGATCGCCGCCTTGGATCGCCAGGTTCGGGTAGAAATTTCCGAACGGCGCGATGACGTAGGCGGCGACCAGACCGACGGCGAGCGGATGATTCCAGTCAACGACAGGTATCCCGCCGAACGGGACCGGGTTGCGGCGCGGCACCCTGGGCATCGCGGCGCCCTAATACTGCTCGGCGACCGGGCCGCAGTAAATGACGTTGCCCGAAGCCGGGAGCGCCGTCGCTCCCCAATTCTGGATCAGCACCTTGAAATCGGTCCACGGCGCCGGAACGACGCCGTTGGCGCCGGATGCAAATCGCAAATTGCCGGAGGCGAAAGCGGCATTGTCCAGGGGGATGATGAAATCCGGCTGCCGGCTCAAGGCCGGGACCGTCGTGCTCGGCGTCGCGACTTCGGTCTCGTAAGCGGTATTGACGGAATCATAGCCCAGGAACCATCCGAGCAAAGCCTGCCCGGCAGCGGGCGTGAAGGTGCCCCCGGATTTGAACCAGATCGCCGCTTCTTGGGCATTCGCGGTGTCGCTTTGCGTGAACACGCCAGAGCTGCCGCCGACCGAGCTCACCGCTGCGGCGCCGGCGCCCAGGGCGTTCAGTTCCGTCGTTTCGAGAGCAAACGGCGTGACGATGAAGCCATGAGTGCCAGCGGCATGAAGGAAATTCGTCGCCATCTCCGGTCATTCCCTTCGTTGGCCGCCCTACCCGATGACGTGCTGGCTCAGCATCGCCTCGTCGATCTCCGGCAAGGGTGCCGCGCCATGCAAGCCGGCGCAGTCGTTGCAGATATAGAAGACATGCGCCGCCCACTCCGGCGGCGTGACGGCTCCGCCGGGTGCGCCGCAGTTGGCGCAGAAGACGCGCTCCGCCCACATCCGGCCAAGCTGTATCTGCGTATGCTCGCGCGCCATGCCGGAAAGACGGCACTCGGGCAATGCTTGCTCGAGCTGCCGGTCCCAATTGCGCAGCGGATCCGGCATCAGATGCCTTCGCCGATCTCGAGCGTCATGTCGGCGGTGACGGTCGCCGAGCTGGCGAGCGCGGTGATCTCGACGTCGATCGGCAGGCTCGCATTCGGCATCATCTGAATGGCCGCGGTCGGCTCCACCGCCACCCAGCCGCCCATGCCGCCGGTTTGCGCAAATCCGACGGTGACGCGCGTCACCAAGGTCGTTCCGGCGGTGATGGTCGCGCCGCCATTGGCCCAAGTCGACGCCGCCGCCGGCGCGCCGCGCAGATTGCGCGGGCTCGGCGTCTGCCCGGTGCCTCCCGAAGCGGTGGTGCCGGTGTTGTGCTTGATGCGGGCCTGCGCGCCGCCGGCGGTGCCGAAGCGCGAGGCGACGTAGAGACCGGAGACGCGGACGGTCTCCTGGTTGGCCGCAGTCTTGCCCCACATCTGCGAGACTTCGGTTCCGGCCGAGCCGCTGGTCGTCAAGGCGTAGTTCAGGTCATAGTAATAGGGCACGCTTGCCTCCTTGGTTGAAGCGAGAGTTGAGAGAAACGCTGATTTTCGGATGAGCGCTGTGAGGCCGCGCGCGCCTAGAAAGAGGGAACCTTAATTACGCTGCGAAGCGGCCGGGATTGCGCGGCAACCGGAAGATGGTTTGGCCGAGCGCTTCGCCGCTCGCAGGCGCTCCACTCGGCGTCACCGCCAGCGGCAGCCACAGCTCGTCCTCGGGGTAGATCAGGAGGCCGTAGGGATCGAGATGTAGGGCGAGATTTTCCTGATCTGACAGTTGACGATTAAAGGTGCAGATGACATTGAACGGGATGTTTCCCCAAACACTACTGCTGTAGTACCAGTTGCTTATCCAAAGATTTAGATCGCAAGTCGGGTATGTCCAGCCG
>Ga0209415_10020880_pt1 | contig 10137 bp, 11 predicted proteins | sample PeaSoiSIISIP2007_FD_187696 | JGI IMG/M metagenome (GOLD analysis project Ga0209415, IMG submission 187696) | Peat soil microbial communities from Weissenstadt, Germany - SII-SIP-2007 (SPAdes) (version 2) | ecosystem: Environmental > Terrestrial > Soil > Wetlands > Peat | place: Germany...
GCGGGCGCGACGGCGCTGACCGGACCCGGGGTGACCGTGGTGGTGGACGACGGCAAGACCGGGGTCGCGGGGCAGCCGCCACCGGTCGTCCAGTACGTGGACCTCGTCAGCGTGGCAAACGAGCTCTGGGCCGCCGGTGCCGAGGCGGTCGCGGTGAGCGGGTACCGGATCGGCGCCACCACCGGGTTCAGCCAGGTGGGGGGGACGATCATCGCGGACCGACAACGCCTCTCCGCCCCCTACGAGGTGACCGCGATCGGCGACTCGCAGACCCTCGCCGGGGCGCTCGGCATCCGCGGCGGCGTCGTGGATGGGTTGCGGGGGCTCGGGCTCCGCATCGTCATCACCCCGCAGAAGACCGTCACGGTCCCGGCGGTGCGCGCGCTCCCTGCGCTGCACGTCGCCCGGCCGCTTTCCCCGTGAGGCTGGTCATCTACGGCAAGGCGGACTGTTGCCTGTGCGACAAGGCGCGCCAGGTCGTCGCGCACCTCAGGCGAGAGTTTGCCTTCGAGGTGGACCACGCGGACATTACGGCCGACCCCGATCTGTACGCCCGGTACCGCGAGGCGATCCCGGTCGTGGTGCTCGACGGCGTCGAGGTCGCACGCGGTATCGTGACGATCACGGACGTGCGCGCGGCGCTGACCGCCGCGGCGCGGCGGTGACGCGGTCGCCCCAGGTCGGGGCGCGGGGCACTGACAGCCGGCGGCCGCGACACACGCGGGCGGGCGACGCCGGAGGACGGGAGGACGGCCGATGCAGTGCGTAATCGTCGGGGCGGGCGCGATCGGGGGGACGATCGGGGCGTATCTGGCGCGGGCGGGGCACGACGTGGTGTTCGTCGATACCGTGACGGAGCACGTGCAGGCGATCCAGCGCGACGGCCTCCAGATCGAAGGCCGGGAGGAGTTCCGCGTGCGGGTGCCCGCAGTGACCCCGGGAGACCTCGGGACCGTGTTCGCGGGAGCAGGACCGGAGGTCGTGATGCTGGCGGTGAAGGCGATGCACACGGCCGAGGCGCTCGAGCCCGTCGTGCCGCTGCTGGGCACCGAGAGCTACGTCGTGTCGCTGCAGAACGGGCTCAACGAGCGGGTGATCGCGGCGCGGATCGGCGCGGCGAAGACGGTCGGGGCGTTCCTGAACTTCGGCTCGGACTATCTGGGTCCGGGGCGCGTGCTGTACGGGGGCCCCGGGGCGCTGTACCTGGGGGAGCTCGACGGACGGATCACGCCGCGCCTGGACCGTCTCGGGACCGCGCTGCGCGAGGCGTTCCTTCCCAACACCACCTTGACGGACAACATCTGGGGCTACCTGTGGGGGAAGCTCGCGTGGGCCGCGGTGTTGTTCGCGACCGCGACGGTGGACGAGACCGTGGGGACGACCCTGGCCGCGCCGGAGAACGAGGCCCTGCTCGCTAACCTGGCGGGCGAGGTGATCCGGGTCGCGGAGGCGGAGGGGGTGCGGTGCGAGGGGTTCGACGGGTTCGAGCCGGGGCCGATGCGGTTTGCCACGCCGCGGGATTGGGCGGGGATCCGCCGGTGCTTTGACGCGTTCGTCGCGCGCGGGCGCACCTCGCTCAAGACGAAGACCGGGATCTGGCGCGACCTCGCCGTCCGCCACCGCCGCACGGAGGTCGATTACCAGCTTACCCCCGCCGTCGAGGCCGGGCGGGCGCACGGCCTGCCGCTCCCGCTGACCGAGCGGCTGATCGGGATCGTCTACGACCTGGAGGCCGGCCGGCGGCCGATGGCGCCGGGGAACCTCGAGGAGCTGCGCCGGCTGAACGAGACGGCGTATCCCGACCGCGCGACGCGGTCGACCTGACGCGGCCCCGGTTTTCGTCGCGCGGGGCTCCCTCTCGTCCCGCGCGCGCCACCACGCGCCCCCTGGCCCGACGAGGAAGGAACGGATCCAGGGGCGCGGCGTACTGGTGCGTCCGACGCGACGCATGACGCGCTCCACGACGCCGTCGGAGGAGCATCTGTTCTACCTGACCGGTTACCAGACGTACGCGGGCAAGACGTTTTCTGCGCTCCTGGTGCCCCGGCGCGGCACGCCGACGCTGGTCCTCCGGTACCTCGAATCGTATCTCGCGGCGCTGTACACGGAGGGCGCCGAGGTCGTGACGTACGACGACCACGAGGATCCGGTCGAGCGGCTGGCCGGTGAGGTGCGACGGCGCGCCGGCACTGGGGCCGTGGTCGCGCTGGAGGAGACCGCGCCGGCGATGAACGCGGCGAACCGCCGGCGGTTGGGTCAGCTCCTCGGCGGCCGTGCGCTCGAAGACGGATCGGGCATCGTCGAGCGGCTCCGCCGCGTGAAGTCGCCCCGCGAGATCGCGCACATGCGCCAGGCGGCGCGGTGGACCGCGGCCGGGATGCGCGCGTCGATCGACGCCTGCGTGGACGGCGCGACGGCGGCGATGGTGCGTGCTGGATCCGAGTACTTCCCGGTCGAGCCCGTGGTGACGTCCGGATACCGGGCGGGGATCCCTCACACGACGTTCGAGCGGTGCCGCCTCGAGCCCGCGACACGGTGTTATTGGAGATGACGGCCTGCTACGGCCGCTACGTGGGGCCGCTGATGCGCGCGGTGAGCCTCGGCGAGCCCGCGGCGCACGTGCGGTGCATGGCCGACCTGTGCCGCGAGGGGCTCACCCAAGCCATGGCCGCGATGCGTCCCGGCGCGACGGCCGACGCGGTCGACGCCGCGTGCCGGTCCGTCATGGTGGACGCCGGGATGTACGAATCGTTCCGCAAGCGCACCGGCTACTGCGTCGGGTTCGCCTTCCCGCCTGGATGGAACGAGGGCCACATCATCAGCCTGCGGGAGGGCGACACCACCGTGCTCGAGCCGGGGATGGTCTTCCACGTGCCGCCGGCGCTGCGCGAGTACGGCAAGTGCTGCGTGGGCATGAGCGAGACGATCCTGATCACCGCGAGTGGGTGCGAGTCGCTGACGGCGTTTCCCCGGGAACTGTTCGTGGTCTGATCGGACGCGTTCCCGGCGTCCGGGCGGCCCGCGTCACGCGTGTGCGCGCTGGCAGTGCGGGCAGAAATACGCGGTCCGACCGGAGATCGTCGCGGTCCGCAGACGGTGGCGGGATCGCGGACACACGCCGTCCCGCGTCCGTACCCGCAGGAGCTCCCCGACGGGGCCATCGCGGCGGGACAGCGCTCGAATCGCCCGCGTAAGCACGGTCCTGATGGCGTGGTAGAGGCGTCGCACCTCCTGCGGGCGCAGCGCGTGGGTCTGTTGGGCGGGATGCAGCCTCGCGTGGTACAGAATCTCGTCGGCGTAGAGGTTGCCGATCCCGGCGATCACGTCCTGGCGGAGCAGGAACCCCTTCAGCGCCCCGCGGCGGGCCCGGACCAGGTCGCGAAACTGCTCCAGCGTGAACGCCGGACTGAGCGGCTCCAACCCCAGGCCCCGCAGGCCTTTGACATCGTCGACCGCGCCGGTGGCGACGAGGTCGACGTGGCCGAACCGGCGTTGGTCGATGAAGCGGATGTCGCGGTCGTCGAGCCCGATCACGAGACGCGTATGTCTTCGCGGCGGCTCGCGCCTGGGGAGAACGACGAACTCCCCGGTCATCCGCAGGTGGCCGACGACCGTGGTCCCCCCCGACAGCGCGACGAGCAGATACTTGCCGCGACGATGCACGCGCTGGACCACTCGACCGCGCAGACGTCGCGCAAACAGGGCAGGCGTCGGAGACCGGACGACCGAGCGGTCCAGGACCGTGACCCGGGCGATCCTGCGACCCACGGTCCGTCTGCGCAGCATGCGGACGACGAATTCAACATCGGGCAACTCCGGCATCGATTCCGCCTCCGCGGCACCCCGGTCGTCCGGTGGCGTCCGCTCCGGTGCCGGGGCGAGCGGTGTCGCCGATGGTCGGCGTGCCCCGGCGCTGCGCGCGACGCCCCGTTGTCAGCCGACTGCCGGCAGCGCTTCTCGGACGCTACCGGCCTTCGGGTGGGTCGCGGTCCAGTCCTTCGAAGCGCTCGCCGGTCTTCACGCAGGTGTACGTCGCGTAGATCTGGGACGCGCTGCATTCCATCGCCTGGATCTTCAAGCCGGCCCGCTCAAGCATCGGGGTGAGCAGCCAGGTGAAGGTGCTGTGCTCGTCGCGCACATGGGTCTCCAGTTCCGCGCGCGTCCAGCCAACCTCCGGTCGGTGGGATGCGCGCGCGAACCAGTCCTCGAGTACGCGATCGGCCTCGCACGGATCGAACGAGGACACCAGGTCACGCAGCCGGAACACGCCGGCCGGCCGAAGCATCGCGGCCACCCGCGCCAACGCGACCGCCTTCCAGAAGTCCGGCAGGTGGTGTAGGGCGTGCCGCGAGCAGATGAAGTCGGCGGGCTCACCCTGATGGGCATAGGTGAGGAAGCCCGCCTGCACACACTCAAGGTTGCTGATGCCGCGCTGCGTGGCGTGTGCCTTCAACACGGTGAGCATCCGCGCTGAGACGTCGACCGCCACCACGCGCCGGCAGAACGGCGCGGCCGCCAACGCGAACGCACCGGTGCCCGCCCCCAGATCGACGAGGGTGCTGGTCTGATCGAGACCGAACTCGCGCAAGGTCGCGAGGTCGCCGCTGGGATCGTAGCCGGTCTTGCGCTCGTAGCCGGCGACGTACTCCGCGTCGAGGTGCTCGGCACCGGCGTGGGCCAGTTCATCAAGACGCCAGCGGGGACTCTGCACGAAATGGCCTCCGAATCTCGTCATCAGTTCGGGGACGTACGGCCGGATGACGGGACGGTGCCGGAATCTCGCGCCTCGAGGTTCGAGTCGACCTCGGGGCACGCCCAGGTGACGTTGATTCCCGTTGCTCCGAGCTTTCTGGCTCTTTGAATCCGACAGTCCCGTGTGAGGTTCCTGCACTCCTCACTTCTTCATGGAAGCAACCGTCCCCGCGGTAGCCGGAGTCGCGCGCCTGCGGTGTTTCACCGCGAAGCGGCGGTGTGCGAGCGCCCCGATCAAATCCCCGCGGTATGCATCAGGACCACGCGCCAGCCATCCGGATCCTCCACGGTTACGCTCTGTCCGGTCCAGTACGGATTCTCGGGGGTAACCGCTGGGTACCCCATCGACCCGAGCCGGGCAGCCACGCGATCGAGGGCCGCCCGGTCCGGGATGTAGAAGACCAGCAGGTTGTCGCGGGTTGGCGCAGGGCATGGGCTCCCTGCGGCGTGACGCGTGAACTCAAGGTGGTAGGCGCGGTCCGGAAGGCCGATCATGACGCCATCGTAACCCACATGCCCCTGGAACGAAGCAATGATCGGGAGGCCTAACCCGTCCCGATAGAAGCGGATCACGTCGTCGAGTCTGTCGGTCGGCCGCGCGATGCGGACCTGCACCGCGGGTAAGGTGGGCGGCCATGGCGTGTCCACACGATCCCTCCGTTCATCGGTGAGGCGGGTTTCATCAGCCGGTCTTGCGCTGGGAGCGAGCCTGTTGTTGGACCGCGAGTTCAAACGAGCGACGCAGCAGTGCCACGGCCTGCTCGACGTCCTCCGGCCGCTTGATGTAGAAGCTGATCCAGCCGCTCTGGGGCAAGACGTGGTGGGGCTCGGCAAGTCCTGCGTCGATGATCTCGTGTCTTACCTTGGTCGGAAACGGGATATCGACGAGGGCGTCCCCATGGACGTGACCGATCTCGCGGTCGTTCAAGCGATATTCGATTCCTCCGAAGCGATGGGGTGACGCGGTCACGCCTTCCCATCCGGCGACGACAGCCCCGATCCGTGCACCAGCTCCGCGCACGCTCATCGCAGCACCTCCTTCGATTCACGTACGTAACGAGGGTACCGCCTGGCGACCCGTCGGGCACCCGGCGGAGCGGCAGGGCCGTGCCTGTCCGAACGGCCAGCCCCCGTTGCCTGAACGTTGCGCCGGGACGTGGCGGGTCGAGGGAACGGCGGGTCCACGCAGCGCCACCCCTCGCGCACGTCTGCCGGTCGACAGACCAAACAGAGAGGCCTGCGGTACCGCGACGGTTCGCTGTATGCGGACCGGCGGCCGGACGCACGAGGAATCCTCGGGCGGAGGCGCGGTTCGGATGAGTGGTGCCGGAGGAGCGGCACCCCGTCTTCTCCGTACTACCGGTGGTGTCCGTCGCGGTTTCCTAAACCGACGTGCCAGAAGCCCGTGCTTTCTTCTTAGCTCAACACGCCGCCCGGAGTCGGCTTCCCCAGCCAGCTGGTGGCCGTTGAGCGGGACTCCGGACCGGCGGCGATACCGTTAGGTTATCGGGGAGAAGGCTCACTGGCTTCGGGTGAGGACAACCTTGACTTCTTCGCCGGTGGGGAGCGACCGGGTGAGGGTAACTTGCTGGTCATGCACGAGGCTCTCCACCTGGTCCAGCCGGATCGTGATCTGGAGCCGCACGGAGTCCGGCTCGCGTGGGATCTGCTTGGTCTTTCGGAGGTTTTTGATCTGCCCGATCGACAGGCCAGCGTAGCGGTCAGCCGCAACCCGCTGGTCGCGCTCGCGGACGCACTCGAGGAACCACCTCCAGGGCCGGTCCGCGTACTCGTCCCGGAGTTCGAGCGGGAACGCCCGCGCCACCCGGACGAGGTTGTAGAGAAACCCGCCGCTGAGCCGGCTGCCGCTGGCGATGCCGCGGCACAGCGCCCGCACGGCGGGAGGCGACTCGGCGTTGCCGCGCGATGTGCGCGACGAGACAGTCGCCGTACTCGAACAGCGACGCCCGGCGCGCGTCATTGAGCTCGTTGCCGTACGCGATCAGGTCCTCGAGGGTGCGGAGGTTCCGCTGGATAAATCCGCGGCGCTGAGCGGTCACACTCGGCATGGCGCGGCTCCCTTCAACACATTAACGGCTTTCTCGAAGAGCCCAAGCCCGATACGCGCTTCGCGATCGGACAGGATCAACGGCGGGCAGATCCGGACGATCCCCGCCCCAGCCTGGTTGTGTGCCCCACGTCCGTCGTGGGGAACTGGGAGCGTGAACTCACCCGGTTTGCTCCGTCGCTCCCCGTCGTGCGTCATTACGGTACGGAGCGCGCACGGGCTCCAGAGGCACTCGCGGACAGTCAGGCGGGTGCCGTTGTGCTGACCACCTATGGCCTGCTGCGCCGTGACGCCCAGGTGCTGTCAGCCGTCGAGTGGGCGGCGGCGGTGCTCGACGAGGCACAGAACATCAAGAACGCGGCGTCCCACACGGCCCGGGCGGCGCGGGCGTTGCGCGTCAGCCACCGCTTCGCGCTCACCGGCACGCCGGTCGAGAACCGGCTTGCGGAACTCTGGTCGATCTTAGAATTTGCCACGCCGGGGATCCTCGGCCCGTTCGAGACCTTCCGCCGCCACTACGCGGTGCCGATCGAGCGCTACCAGGACGACGAGGCCGCAGAACGGCTCCGGCGGATCGTCCGCCCGTTCATCCTGCGCCGGCTCAAGAGCGACCCGACGGTGATCAAGGACCTGCCACCCAAGAACGAGATGAAGATCGTCTGCTCGCTGACCCGGGAGCAGGCCACCCTCTATCAGGCGGCCGTGGACGAAGCGATGCGCACGATCAGAGAGTCCGAGGGGATCCAGCGGAGGGGACGCGTGCTCGCGCTCATCACCGCCCTCAAGCAGATCTGCAACCACCCAGCGCAGTACCTGGGTGAATCGGTGCCCCTCGGAGGTCGTTCCGGCAAGCTCGCTCGGCTCGGAGAGATGCTGGAGGAGGTACTCGCCGTCGGCGACCGCGCGCTCGTCTTCACCCAGTACCGCGAGATGGGTGACCGGTTGGTCGCGTACCTCAGCGACACGCTGGCGACGGAGGTGCTGTTCCTGCACGGCGGCGTCCCGCGGGCGGCGCAGGACAGGATGGTGCAGCGCTTCCAGGAGGATGAGCGCGGCCCGCGCATTTTCGTGCTCTCGCTCAGAGCCGGCGGGACCGGGCTCAACCTCACCGGTGCGAGCCGCGTGTTCCACTTCGACCGCTGGTGGAATCCCGCGGTGGAGGACCAGGCGACCGACCGCGCCTACCGGATCGGGCAGAAGAAGGCGGTCCAGGTATACAAGCTCCTCACCGCGGGCACGGTGGAAGAGAAGGTCGATCGCATGCTGGAGGACAAGCGCGATCTCGCCTTCCGCATCGTGGGCGCAGGTGAGCAATGGATCACGGAGCTGGACGACGTCGCGCTGCGCGACCTCTTCACTCTGTCGGCCGACGCCGTCGTGGCGGCGGACGACGGGGACGGGGAGTCCGCCCGGGCGCCCCGGCGGGCGCATCTGCACGGCCAGCGCGGCCGATCACAACTCCTGGGGAGGGAACCGTCATGAGCCGGCGGCGGCGACGCCGCAGCGGCTACTGGGGGCCTGGAACGGCTACGGCTGGTATCCGCCGGCGCCCCCGAAGCAGCCGCCTCCTGCGCACGGCAACAAGGTCAAGAAGATCGGGACGACCTGGTGGGGCCAGCGCTGGATCGAGGCGCTGGAGAACCTCTCCTGGGAGTACGCCAATCGCCTGACGCGGAGCCGAACGTATGCCCGCGCCGGCCGCGTGCATGACCTCGAGATCGTCGCGGGCAAAGTCTCCGCGCGCGTCACCGGCTCCAGGCCGACCCCGTACACCGTCACCCTGCACCTGCGCGGATTGCCCGCCGCAGCATGGGCGAAGGCCCTGGCCGCAATGGCAAAGGAGGCCATCTTCGCCGCCCAGCTCCTCGCGGGGGAGATGCCGAAGGACATCGACAGGGCGTTCCGGGCCGCTGGCGTAAGCCTCTTCCCTGTCAAGGGGAGCGATCTCAAGACTGAATGTTCCTGTCCAGATTGGGCCAACCCGTGCAAGCACATTGCGGCGACGCATTACGTCTTGGGCGAAGCGTTTGACCAAGATCCCTTCCTCCTGTTCGAGCTCCGCGGGCGGACCCGGACGCAGGTGCTCGACGCGCTGCGCCGGTTGCGGGCAGGCACATCAGCCGGTGCGGCCACGACGGACCTGGCCGCGGGCAATGCGGCCGCCGTCGCAAGCGTATCGCTGGACAAGGCCGCGGCCGAGGGCTTTGAGCGATGTCGTGCCCCTCTGACACACCTTCGTTTTCGGATCGATGCGCCTCCGGTCCATGCGGCCGTGCTGCACCAGCTTGGGGCGCCGCCGTCGTGGTCGCTGCGTGAATCCCCGGCGGAGGCCCTCGGCGCCACGTACGAAGCGGGAGGTGCCTTGGCCCGACGCCTCGCACTCGCCGACGACAACTCCCTATGAGGGCAACCAGATGGATCACGGACCTTCGCCACTTCATGACGGTCGGGGGCCGCCTTGTCAGTGATCGGCGCACGAGCCTTCCAGCGTATCTCAGTATGGTGGTGGAGGCAGCGACGGCACGGCCCGCGGGTTCATGGGTGCCCTCTCCGATCCGGTGCTACCGCCGTCCAGGGCGCAAAGGCTGCCAGGGACGCATCCACGTTTATCGGGCAGAATCCCCTGACCTCGTCGAGTGGGCATGTCCCGCGTGTGGGGCGTTCGGCATCATCACCGGGTGGGAGGCCAGCCGCTGGGATTTGCAGGATGCGTGGACGCAGCCCCCTGTTCGCGGACACACACCTTCTCATGAGGTAGAGCTGTCCGACGACGAGTACACGGCGCTCCGGTCGTGCACCGAACTGATGCGCGAGCATCGGGTAACAGTGGTGCGGGCAATCTTCCGGGACGGGAGGATCGTGCTCTCCGGCAGCTCGGGGGAAGCCTGTAGCGAGGCACGGGAAGTAGTCCCACGGCCTGAAGAAGGGCCACGTGCGTCGCCATGCGCGTGACGGCGACGTCGCGGCCGTCCCGACTGAGCAGGTCGCGCGGATCAGCGGAAGCGGCCGTGGCGTCGTGGAGCAGATGCACCGTGCCCGGCCGAGCGTTTCGTAGCCGCTCGCCCACCCCGAGGGAACTCATCGCTCCAGTGCTGTTCTTGGGCGGGAAACCGGTTTCCTGCGGAAGCGATGCCCCGCCCGTACGCTTGGGCTTACGCGTCGTCCGCCTCGGGCGGGCGCTTGGCACCGTGCCGCAACACACGTTCCAGTTCGTCGACGCCGACGAGGACGTCCCGGGGACTGCTCCCCTGCGACGGGCCGACGATGCCTTTCTCCTCGAGCTGATCGACGACGCGGGCGGCACGCACGTAGCCGAT
>Ga0209415_10020881_pt1 | contig 10137 bp, 10 predicted proteins | sample PeaSoiSIISIP2007_FD_187696 | JGI IMG/M metagenome (GOLD analysis project Ga0209415, IMG submission 187696) | Peat soil microbial communities from Weissenstadt, Germany - SII-SIP-2007 (SPAdes) (version 2) | ecosystem: Environmental > Terrestrial > Soil > Wetlands > Peat | place: Germany...
TATGGTCATCGCCGTTCCCACTGGTGTTAAGGTTTTCAACTGGTTGTTTACACTGTACGGCGGGCGCGTGCGATTCACCGTGCCGATCTACTGGACACTCGGTTTCATCGTCACGTTCGTCATTGGCGGAATGACCGGGGTGCTGATGGCAATTCCGCCCGCTGACTTTGTGCTTCACAACAGCTTGTTCCTCATTGCACACTTTCACAATGTCGCGATCGGCGGTGTGGTGTTCGGAGCCATGGCGGGATACACCTACTGGTTCCCGAAGGCCTTCGGCTTCAAGCTCAATGAACGCCTCGGCAAGGCGAGCTTCTGGTGCTGGTTCGTCGGCTTCTACCTTGCCTTCATGCCGCTCTACGCGCTGGGTCTCATGGGTGCGACCCGCAGGATGCAGCACTATCCAGACGTTCATTGGCAACCGCTCATGCTCGTGGCGCTCGCCGGGGCCGTCGTGATCCTGATTGGAATTGTCCTGACTGTCGTGCAGCTGGCGGTAAGCATTCGCCAGCGGAGCGCGAACTGCGATGAGACCGGAGATCCGTGGAACGCGCGAACCCTTGAGTGGTCGATGCCTTCGCCGCCGCCCGCCTGGAATTTCACGGTGCTGCCGAGCGTTGAACAGATCGATGCCTACTGGGAGACGAAGAAGAAGGGTGTGATTTCCGGGGCGCTGCCGGTCTCCTTCGCGGACTTGCATTTGCCGCGCAACACTCCCGTCGGAATATTCATCGCGTTCTTTGCCGTGATCTTGGGATTTGCGTTGATCTGGCGGATTGAATGGCTCGCCGCCGTGGGTCTCATTGGTGCCATTGCGGTAGCCCTGCGGGAGTCCTGGAAAACCGATCGGGAGGAGGTCGTGCCGGCGCAGGAGGTCGCGGCATTCGAGCGCGCGCATCGCCCGCCCGCGCACGACCTCGCGCCCGCCGGCGATCTCAATGAGCGGCGCGAGATCGGCCATGGCCGCCGCCGCGTGCGCTTTGCGACAGAGGAGGAGTCATGAGCGCTGGCGAAGAAACCCTGCACAGTCCGCCTGGCGTTCCGCTTTCCTTGCGAGGACCTGCGCCCATCCGCGTCGTGGCTGGCTTCGGGTTTTGGCTGTTCTTGCTTTCCGACATCATCGCTTTCGCCGCCCTGTTTGCGACCTATGCGGTGCTGTGCCACTCCACGGCAGGCGGACCGACTGGTCCAGAGCTCTTCGATAAGCCGCGTGTGTTCCTCGAAACCATGTGCCTGTTGGCCTCGAGTGTGACCTGTGGCTTCGGCTCCATAGCGATTTTTCGAAACGACGCGCGAGCGATGTACTTCTGGATGGGGATCACATTCCTTCTGGGAGTGTGCTTTCTGAACATGGAAGGCAGAGAGTTCGCGAGCATGATGGCCATCGGTGCGGGCCCCTCTCACAGCGCTTTTCTATCAGCCTTCTTCACCCTCGTCGGAACGCATGGCTTGCATGTCAGCGTGGGTCTGATCTGGCTCATCGTCATGCTGCTTCAAGTCGCGACCCTCGGCTTCAAGCCCATGGTCATCCGCCGGTTCTACTGCTTCGGTTTGTTCTGGCATGCGCTCGACATCGTCTGGATTGGGGTATTCACCATCGTATATCTAGGAGCCAATAGTGGACATGCAGGTTGAGGCGCAAGGTCATGCGCCAGGTGTCGACCCTCACGAGCAGCACAATGCACGCGGTTATTTGATTGGGCTGGGATACGCCCTCGCTCTGACCATTGCATCGTTCTGGGCCGCCTCGACCCCATTCGTGTACACGCCAGCCGTGCCGGTACTGCTCGCGGCGCTCGCGATTGCGCAGATGGGGGTGCACCTGGCGTTCTTTCTCCACATCTCGAGCGCGCCCGATCAGGCGAACAACTTCCTCGCATTGGCATTCGGTCTGTTTGTTTCGGGCCTGATCATTTTTGGCTCCCTCATGATCATGGCGCATCTCAACCACCACATGATGCCCATGGATCAACTCATGCAGATGCAACGGTAGCGGTGCGGCGGCAGCGAAGCTCGCCCCATGCAGTGTACCGATCGTATCCGCATCAATACTTATAATCATCCCCCACCCATGGCGATCGCCCCGACTGATCCGCTGATAACCGTGCTCTCCACCCCGGGGTGGCGCGATTTTCTGGAGCTCACCAAACCCAAGGTGAGCTTGCTGATCGTGTTCACAGCGATCGTCGGGATGGTTCTGGCCTCACCGGGGATGGTGCCGGTGCCGGCATTGACGTTCGGCACACTCGGCATCGCCATGGCATCAAGCTCTGCGGCAGCATTCAATCACATCCTCGATCGGCACATTGATAATCGAATGGCACGCACCAGGCGGCGGCCTCTGCCGACCGGCCGGTTGCTGACGAGTCAGGCGCTCGCGTTCGCGGGTCTCTTGGGTGTCGGCTCAATGCTGGTGCTGTGGCCCTCGGTCGGAGGTCTTTGCGCCGCACTGACGTTGAGCTCACTCATCGGGTATGCGGTCATCTATACCGGCTGGCTCAAGCGCGCGACGCCTCAAAATATCGTGATCGGGGGGGCCGCCGGCGCTGCGCCGCCGGTGCTCGGATGGGTAGCCGTGACTCATTCAATCGATGTGCAGGCATTGCTGTTGTTCTTGATCATCTTTGCGTGGACACCGCCGCATTTCTGGTCGCTGGCAATTGCGCGGCGCGACGAGTACGCGAAGGTTGGCATACCCATGCTGCCAGTGACCCACGGGATTCCGCATACGCGTCTTCAAATTGTGATCTACACGGCCTTGCTGATTCTTTGCACGCTGATACCCGTCCTCATCCGCATGAGTGGATTGATCTATCTCGCGACCGCACTCATCTTAGATGCGCGCTTTCTTTACCTGGCCCTCGCTCTTCATCGAGGCACGCGGCCCGACTTGCCGATGCGAACCTTCCGTTTCTCGATCACCTACCTCATGGTCTTGTTCGGCGGATTCATCGCCGATCATTACTGCACGCTGCTGCTGTAACCCGAGCGTGGACCCTTCAAAATGACCCGCGGTGTAGTCGATCGATATATTTCGGGCGACAGGAGGCAAGCGCAATCTGGGCGACGACTGGGCGCGCCACTGGGCCATGCCACGGCCAATGAACGGCTAGGGCGACATCGCGGCGCCTGCCGGAACGGATGGTCTCGACGAGCTGCCGCCGGGCCCGGAAATCACCCCCAAGGGATTTGTCAACCGGCTCTGCCGGTGAAAGGAACGACCGGTGCCTGACGAGACGGTGATCCGCTTTCCTGTGGCGCGCCAACCGGGAGGACGCGAGCCACGTGACACCCGCGGCCGGCCGATGCGCGACCTGCGCATATCGGTCATGGATCGGTGCAACTTTCGTTGCACGTACTGCATGCCACGGGAGACCTATCACGAGGGCTACCGGTTCCTGAAGACCGCTGAACGGCTGTCGTTCCAGGAGATCGTGCGCCTCGCGCGCCTGTTCGTGCAGCTCGGCGTGCGCAAGCTCCGCATCACGGGGGGCGAGCCGCTGCTGCGGGCGAATCTCGCCGACCTGATCGGCGATCTCACGTCGATTCCGGGCGTCACGGACGTCGCGCTGACGACCAACGGCGTGCTGCTCGCGAAATATGCGTCCGAGCTCAAGGCGGCTGGGCTCAACCGCGTCACGGTGAGCCTCGACAGCCTCGACCCCGAGGTCTTCACGCGCATGAGCGGCGGGTTTGGCGGCGTCGAGCAGGTGCTCGATGGCATCAACCATGCCCGGCGTGCCGGCCTCGCCCCGATCAAAGTCAACGCAGTCGTCCAGAGGGGCGTCAACGACCATAGCGCGCTCGAACTGGTTGAGCACTTCCGCGACTCGGACGTGATCGTGCGCTTCATCGAGTACATGGACGTCGGCAATCGCAACGCGTGGCGTCCCGATCACGTCGTCCCCTCGCGCGAGCTTGCCGCCGCTATCGAGGCACGGTGGCCGATCCGGCCGCTTGGGCGCGGCTATCGCGGAGAGGTGGCCGAGCGCTACGCGTTCGCCGACGGTCGCGGCGAGATCGGGTTCATCTCCTCGGTAAGCCAGCCGTTCTGCGGCGACTGCTCGCGCGCCCGGCTGTCCTCGGACGGCTCGCTCTATACCTGCCTGTTCGCGACCCATGGCATCGACCTTCGGACGCGCCTGCGCACGGGGGCGAGCGATGCGGAGCTGCTCGAGCTGATCGCATCGGTGTGGAACGCGCGGACGGACCGGTACAGCGAGACCCGCTCCGCATTGCGCACCGGGGTCGCGGCCGAGCATAAAGTCGAGATGTTCTACATCGGCGGCTGACCCGTGACCAGGATGTGTTCGACAGCCGCGTGCCGCTCGACAACGTCAACACCCGCAAGGAGCTTGCAATGATCATGAACCGCACAGAGAACTCCATAGCGCAGCCGGTGCGAGTGCAGTACTTCGCGCTGCTGCGCGAACAGGCGGGCCGCAGCGACGAGGCACTCGACACGTGCGCGCGCACGCCGCGTGAGCTGTACGAGGAGCTACGCGCGCGGCATCCGTTCACCCTCGGGCCCGACCTGCTGCGGGTAGCGGTGAATTCCGAGTTCGGTGCGTGGGACCAGCCGCTGCATGCCGGCGATAGAGTTGTCTTCATCCCGCCGGTCGCGGGTGGCTGACGGAGCGGACTCCATGGAGCGCTTCTGCTTCAGTAACGTCCCGCTCGAGCCCGCGGCGCTTGCCCGCTCGCTCGCGGATCCCGCTTGCGGAGGATTCGCGGCCTTCGAGGGCTGGGTCCGCGATCACAACGAGGGACAGCCGGTCGCGCGCCTTGAGTACGAGGCCTACGCCGAGCTCGCAGTGCGCGAGGGTGAGCGCATCGTCGAGGAGGCGATCCGGCACTTCGACGTCGCCCGGGCGCTGTGTGTCCATCGCACTGGGAGCCTCGGCATCGGGGACCTTGCGGTGTGGGTTGGCGTGAGCGCGGCGCATCGCGACGAGGCCTTCCGCGCCTGCCGTTATATCATCGACGTAGTGAAACATCGGCTTCCGATCTGGAAGAAGGAGCATTACCGGAGCGGCGACTCGGGGTGGGTGAACTGCGAGCGCTGCGCGGCACCTACGGCGCACGAATGCGAGGCGCACGGCCATCATGAGCACACGCAGGTGCCGCGGCCCGATTATTCGCGCCAGACAATTCTCGCCGGGGTCGGCGAGCGCGGCCAGCGTCGGCTCAAGGCCGCGTCCGTGCTGGTCGTCGGGGCCGGCGGGCTCGGCGTGCCCGTTCTCTCCTATCTCGCCGGGGCGGGCGTCGGCACGCTCGGCATCGTCGACGGCGACCGTCTCGAGCCCTCGAACTTGCATCGCCAGACGATGTACTCGATGGCCGATTGCGGTGCGCCGAAGGCGCGCCTCGCCGCCGCACGCGTGCAGGCGCTCAATCCCGAGGTGCGCACCGAAGTCATCGTAGAGCGATTGACGACGGCGAACGCCGACGCGATTGCCGCCCGCTACGAGCTGATTGTCGACTGCACCGACAACTTCTCGACAAAGTTCCTCCTGAACGACGTCGCGCAGCGCCATGGGCGGATCCTCGTGCTCGCGAGCGTCTACCAGTACGAGGGACAGCTGCAGGTGGTGCGCGGCGAGCGGTGCGGGGCATGCCTGCGCTGCGTGTGGCCGGAGGCGACGCGGGACGGCCTGGTCGGCAACTGCGTGCAGGCAGGGGTCCTTGGACCCGTTCCAGGTGTGTTCGGAAGCCTGCAGGCCCTCGAGGCGCTGAAAATCCTTCTCGACCTCCCCGGGCAGCTGCGCGACGAGCTCCTCATCCTCGACCTCACGACCTTCGCGACTTCGCGCGTGCGCGCGCAGCGCAACGACAGATGCACCGCGGGCCCCTGCGTCCGCGCGGCCGTGATGCAGGACGTGTCGGCCGCGGCGGTTGCACCGCTCGAAGTGGAGTTCGACTCACTCGACACCGCGCTCGAGGCGGGCTACGCGATCGTCGACTTGCGCGAGCCAGCCGAGATCGCTGCCCAGCCGGCCCCGGTGCCGGTGCGCCGACTCCCGCTCGCCGAGTTGTCGCGCGATCCCAGCGCACTCGACCCGGCGAGCGCGGCGCTCCTTGTCTGCGCGCGCGGGAGTCGGAGCCTCGCGGCGACGCAGGAGCTGAGGTCGCGCGGCTATGCCAACGTGAAGTCGCTGCGCGGAGGCCTGCTCGGCTTGCTCGCGAGGTCCTGAGCCGGGATGCGGGGGACTCGGGCGGTCTCTTCAACTCCCTTGATTAGGTGTCGTTGAGCGCCTGCGCCAGCTGGCGGCTAAGATCCGCGATGAGTTCGCTCAAGGTGCCGACGGCGCCAGAGGGGTCGGTGTCGGGTCCCGGGCCACTGCGCGAGAGATGGCTCTCGCCGGAACGCAGAACTTCTTCTCCCCCCGCTGAGAGAATGCGCCAGCGGGCGACGAGCACCGCCTGGCCGCTGGAACTCACGTCGAACTCCTCGATGCTGACACCCATTTCCATCTCAAGGTCGTCGCTTGGCCCCACCGACATGCCAATTTTATTCGTGGGCAACAACGAGGACAGATCCGCCGCTAGCACGGCGGGTATTGCCGTATCGAGTCGCTCCGCCCAGAGCGTCCCGGGGGGATAGACAATTTCATTGGCGCCTTTGCGGACCGCGAGCGATGAATTGAAGAGATAGGCCGGGATCTTCACGTGAACCGTGGCCGCGCGCGAAGGGCTGGGGGCGAGGTTGGCCGTCTGCGTCGCCGGCAGAGGCGTCAGAATGAATTGCCGCGAGGTATCGGGCACCGGTTTTAAGAAACTGCAGCCCGTGAGGAAGGCGCAAGCCATCAAGGGCACTAGAAACGCCGCGGGATGCGCCACGATGCGACCCGCAAAGGCCGCGATGCGACCGCGGGGGCTGCGGGCCGTGCGTCGCCGAGCAAGTCGGCAGAATCTTGCGTCGAATCCGTCGCTGCCGGCGCCAGCTTCGTTGCAGCGTTTCATGGCTTTTTCTCCAATTTCTCGCGGCCAGTAATCAGTGCGTTGGGATGCTGTTTCAGAAAGTCGAGCAGCGAGGACATCGACTGAAGGGAGTTAGAGAGCTGGCGCAGCGCCTGGTCCAAGTCGTTAGGTAGTGGCGCATCGGGCGCTAGCTGGATGCGCACGTTTTGCGCGGCGCCGCGCACCTGAACGAGGGCGCGATCGGCGTCCGCCAGGGTTTTCTCGACATCGTCAGCCAGCGGATCAATGCGCTTGTTGAGTTTCTCCCCCACCAGTCGATATTGGTCTAGGGTCGTGTGCATGGCGACTAGGTCCTTCTTAAGATCTGGGGATGAAGCCAAGCGATCCACCGAACCCAGCACCTTGATGAGATCGTCATGGATTTCCGCGAGGTGCAGACTGCTGATGGAGTCATTGAGGTTGACAAGCAGCGCGTTCAGATTTTTCTCGATGCTTTTGAAATCGAGACTGGCGAGGTTGTTCATCAGTTGCTGAACATCGGTGGGCTCGCTGGGTACCTCCGCATAGATCTTCTCGAGCTGATGGAATCCCGGCGGCGGCGCATTCGGCTCAAATTCTAGGCCCACGAAAAGAACGCCGGTGAGCAGACTGTTGGTTTGCAGGCTGGCACGCAATCCATTGCGAACACTGCGCTCCACCGCGCCGCGCGCGAAAAGATCCACACTCTCGTCACCCAATCGCTTGCGCAGCAGCGTCTGGTCCACTTCGAGGATCACCGGTAGCGCAAAATCACCCGTGGCTTGGTTGAACCGGATCATGACCCGCTTGACAAAGCCGATGGTCACGCCCCGATATTTCACTGGAGCCCCTTCGCTGAGTCCATTGAGCGAGTTGTCGAAGTAAACAATCATCTCGTCGGTTCGTGAAAATAGTTTCGAGGAGCTGAACAGCAGCAGGCCGATCACGCCGAGCGCTACGCCGACAACAATGAACAGGCCGATCGCGGTGGTATTGATTTGTTTGCTCATGGGGCACGCGCGCTAATAGGGTTGACAGTATTGGCTTTAGCCGATAATTCGCCGCGCGTGAGAAACTCTTGCACGGCGGGATCCGCGGAGGTTTTTAGCAGTTCGCGCGGGTTCCCGCGCGCCCGCATCGTGCGGGTATTCGGATCGAGAAATACCGAAGTGTCGCCAATGGTGAAAATGCTCGCCAGTTCGTGGGTAACGATGACGAAAGTGGCGCCGAGCGTGTCGCGGAGTTCCAATATCAGATTGTCGAGGTTGCGTGAACTGATCGGATCGAGGCCCGCGGAGGGTTCGTCGAAAAATAGGACGTCTGGATCGAGCGCGAGGGCACGGGCGAGGCCGGCGCGCTTCGCCATGCCTCCCGAAATCTCCGCCGGGTAATAGTCCTCGAAGCCCTTCAAACCGACGAGGGCGAGTTTTAGTCGAGCGATACCGCGCAGTTCCGCCGGCGGGAACTCGGTGTATTCACCGAGAACCAGCTCGATGTTCTCCGCGAGCGTCAGCGAACTCCAGAGCGCACCGCTTTGAAACAACACGCCGAAGCTTCGCAGCTTTTCGGTACGCGCCTCCTCATCCGATTGCCAAAAGGCTGCGCCGTCATAGTAGACATCCCCCTGCGCCGGTTGCTTCAGCCCGATCATGTGGCGCAGCAGCGTGCTTTTGCCGCAGCCGCTGCCCCCCATGATGATGAAGATTTCACCGCGCCTAATCTTGACGTTGATGTCGCGCATGACGACGAATGAGCCGTAGGCCATCGTCAGATTGCGGATCTCAATCTTGCAGTCAGTTGTTGGTTTCATGGCTCAAATATTCAGGACGTTGCAGATGACGGCGAATAGGCCATCCGATGCGATGATCCAGGTGATGCCCGTTACCACCGCTGATGTGGTGGCCTCACCGACAGCGGCGGCATTGGTGCCACACTGCATGCCGCGCAGGCAACCGGCGAGCGCCACCAGCACGCCAAAAAATGCGCCCTTAAAGATACCCAACAAGAAGCTCACGAGGCTGATGGCCGCTACCGCGCGGTGCAGATATAAGGCCGGTGTAATATCGAGCATCAGGGTTGATATCAAGAAGCCGCCCGCAATGGAGATCAGGTCAGCAAACAAACAGAGAAGTGGCATCATGAGGATCAAGGCCAACAACCTAGGAAGGACGAGGAACTCAAAAGGCGAAATGCCGAACGTTTGGAAGGCTTCGATTTCGTGATTCACCTTCATCGTGCCCAATTGCGCGGCAAACGCGGCGCCGGTGCGGCCGCACATAATGATGCCGGTCATGATGCATGCCATCTCGCGCACCGTGGCGATGGCCACGAGATCGGCGGTGAAGATCGAGGCCCCGAACTGGCTGAGTTCCGTGGCACCCACAAACGCGAGGATCAATCCGATGAGGAGATTGATCAGCGCGACGATACCCAACGCTTCCGGTCCGCACTGTTGGATGACCAGTAGCGTGTCCGACCAGCGGAATTGCGCCCGGCCCCGCAGCATTTGCAACAAGGCCAGCACGCTTTCACCCACGAAGCCGAGCATGGCGCCGGCGCCGTTCCAGGCATCGAGGCTCGAGTCCCCGACGCGGTGCAGGAATGTCTTCTTAGAGTCCTCGCGCGCTGCGTCCTTCTTTTCCGGGACGGCCTCGGCGAGCGCGATGAGCTGCGCGAGTCCGTCCGGCAACGTCTTAGCTCGGAACTCGACATTGGCTTTTGCGCACAGATCGTAAATCGCGAGAATGCGCGCCATCAAAACGCTGTCCCAGCGACCCAGCTCGTGGGCTGCAAACTCCAAGGCATGCACACTGCCGTCCTCCAGCTCCTTTGTCACGGGCCCGACGTCCGGCAGGTTTTTTCGACCCAGCCAATCGCCAGCAATCTCGACGACGACTACACCGCCCACGCCTTGCCGGACAGCCAGCCGTGGCGGGATGGCCTCAACAACAGTCGCATTGACGACCGATCGCATCGAATCACCGATCTGCGGAGCAAAACCAATCTGACTTTTCGCGGCACATGCGCAAGGCTCGGTGCAAGGGTCTCGCGCAACATCGCCTGTGCAGCCCCAACCCGGCGGTCCTTGCGCAGCAGCGACTCGACAGTCTTGCGATGCTAATCGAGGGCATGGCAGCCTCTTGCGCTCATATTGCTTCAGACCGCGACGGCCTGGAGCTGCTCGTCGGCCACGAAGCG
>Ga0209415_10020882_pt1 | contig 10137 bp, 8 predicted proteins | sample PeaSoiSIISIP2007_FD_187696 | JGI IMG/M metagenome (GOLD analysis project Ga0209415, IMG submission 187696) | Peat soil microbial communities from Weissenstadt, Germany - SII-SIP-2007 (SPAdes) (version 2) | ecosystem: Environmental > Terrestrial > Soil > Wetlands > Peat | place: Germany...
TAGCATACGTTTCTGTGATTCAGGTCCGAAGCGAGCAAGGAGATTGTGTGACGGAAGGCACAGACGTGCTGGTCATCGGCGGCGGGCCCGCAGGTTTAGCGACAGCCATCGCCGCGCGCATGAAGGGCTTCGAGGTAACCGTCGTGGACGGCGCGAAACCTCCTATCGACAAAGCCTGTGGTGAAGGCTTGATGCCGACCACTATGTCGGCCTTGCGCGCGTTGGGGGTGGCGATTGGTCCAGGCGATGGCCAGCTTCTTCGCGGAGTTCGTTTTAAAGATGAAGAGTCCTCCATGGAAGCTAATTTCTCGAGTTCCAGCGGTTTCGGAATGCGTCGAACCGTCCTTCACCAGAAGATGGTGAATCGGGCGGAAGAGTGTGGAATCACGCTGCTCTGGAACACTACCGTTGCAGGCTTGTCAGAAGATAGCGCCACACTGGGTGATCGGGTTTTGAAGCCGAAATGGATGATTGGGGCGGATGGAGTTCAGTCGCGCGTTAGGCGTTGGGCCGGCCTGGATGCCAAGGGGAGGCCAGCAACGCGGTTTGCGCAGAGACAACATTTCCGCATGAAGCCCTGGACCGATCACATGGAGATTCATTGGGGTGAGGCGGCTCAGGCCTATGTTACGCCTTTGGGTAACGATGAGATTTGCGTTTCTCTGATCTCGCGTGACTCGCGGATGCGCCTGAAGGATACCTGGCAGAAATTTCCCGAATTGGCCCGCCGTTTGAACCAGGCGGAAGCAAGCAGCGCGGAGCGAGGCGCAGTGACAGTGACGCGCAGCCTGCGCCAGGTCTACCGAGGGAATGTTGCGTTGACAGGAGACGCCTCCGGAAGCGTCGACGCCATCACCGGGGAAGGACTCTGCCTGAGCTTCCACCAGGCCATCGAACTGGCCGAGGCCTTGGCGAAAGGCGACCTTGAGTCTTATCAGCGAGCGCACCGGCAAATTGCAAAGCGGCCGATGACCATGGGCCGGCTCTTGTTGCTGCTGGATCGGTATCCATCCATGAGAAGGCGAGCGTTTCGCGGAATGGCCAGAGAGCCTGAACTATTTGCGCGGCTGCTGGCAACACATCTGGGAGAGGCTTCTCCGAAATTTCTGGCGGCCACCAGTTTGCGTCTGGGCTGGCAGTTTCTGACGGCGTGAACCAAAAGAGCGAATGATGAAAGCATCTCCAAGCCGTCTGAAAGCGGTGTTCTATCTTTGCGTTGCGGTGCCTATAATGGTCGCTGCGCTGAGCGCCTTGCCGCAGCACGCAGCGCCCCAGTCTCCTGCAAGTGAAATCGTTCTCGGCATCGATCCGGCTCAGAGCAAAGTGCACTGGACGCTGGGCACGACCCTGCACACCGTTCACGGCACGTTTGCCTTCAAGAATGGAACATTGCACCTTGATCCGGCGAGCGGCAAAGCCAATGGCGAAATCGTCGTTTACGCGACCAGCGGCGATAGCGGCAACGATTCACGCGACAAGAAAATGCACAAAGAGGTTCTTGAAAGTACTCAATACCAGGACGTCATTTTTCGACCGGACCGGGTGGAGGGGAAAATTGCCCCGCAGGGCGCGTTTACGGTCCAAGTGCACGGAACTCTTATATTGCATGGCGGCGAGCACGAACTAACCGTTCCTGTGCAAGCACAACTGGCCGGAGATCATTGGACCGGCAACGCGAACTTCAACATACCTTTCATCGATTGGGGATTAAAGAATCCAAGCAGTTTTTTCCTCAAGGTGGAGCACACCGTACAGATCGAGCTGGAATTAAAAGGCCGTCTCCAAAACTCTGCAACGCCGTAAACCGGGCCTACTCCTCCGATTCCTGCGTGACAATATGAACGTCCACCGCCGGCGATTCGCGCAGAAAACGGTGCACCGCGGACAAGTAGAGATATTTGCGCCAATCGCGAATTGCGGCGCGCCCAAAAATCACCTGGGTGATGTGTTTCGAGCGCACAAATTCGGCCACACTGTCGGCGACGCTCCGCCCTCTTAACCGGACCACCCGGGCCCCTAGACTTTCCGCGAAACGCAGATTTGCATTGAGCGCGTTCTGGTTTGCATCCTTCACGCCCAACTCGCGGTCCACGTGCACTACATACAGCTCTGCATCCATGCGGCGCGCCATGCGAGCTCCTCGAGCAATCAGGTACTGTCCTGCGGGATTCGAGGAGATGCACACGGCCATGCGCTCCCGCACCGCCCAGTTCTTCCGGATGTCCTCTGCTTCCATGTAGGATTCGAGGCTGCGGTCCACCTGTTCCGCCACCTGGCGCAGAGCAAGCTCGCGCAGAGCAATCAGATTGCCGCGGCGAAAGAAATTCTTGAGCGAGCGTTCCACCTTCTCGGAACTATAGACGTCCCCGCGTTTCATGCGGTTTTGCAAGGCTTCCGGAGTGAGATCCACCATTACGGTTTCGGTGGCAGTGAGGGGAACCCAGTCGGGAACCGTTTCGCGGACGGTGATACCAGTGATGGAGCGCACCACGGGCGCGATGCTCTCAATGTGCTGAATGTTTAGGGTCGCCACCACATCGATCTTGGCGGCCAGGATTTCTTGGACGTCTTCGTAACGCTTGCGGTGCTTGCTCCCGGGAATATTCGTGTGGGCCAGCTCGTCGACGAGCACCACCTGGGGATGGCGCGCGATGATGGCGTCGACATCCATCTCCTCAAAGTTCGTTCCTTTGTATTCGATTTGTTTCCGCGGGACACACTCAATATCAGTGAGGAGTTCTTCAATTCCTTTGCGGCCGTGGGTTTCCACGACGCCAATCACCACGTCTTCGCCGCGGCTTTTGCGGCGGCGCGCCTCGCTCAACATGCTGAAGGTTTTGCCGACTCCGGGAGCGTATCCCAGGAAAAGCTTGAAGATGCCGCGCGCTTTTTGCGGGGGAGAGGCGATTTCCAACCAGTCTTCCGGCTTCTTGGGCAAAGGATTATCTTCTCCCCGGCAAGTCGAAGGCCTGAGCTAGAATAGACAAATGCAAAGGTTCCTCGCCGGCCGGACATTTGGCTTCGCGCTGTCCATCGCCATCGTCGCCGGAATCGCGTTTCTTTATCGCCACGTACTTGTTGTAAACCAAACCACGGTCGCACTGTCGCTGCTTCTGGCAATTCTAGCAGTTTCGGCGGTCTGGGGAATGGCTGTGTCCGTCTTCATGTCCGTGGTTGCCATGCTGGTCTTCAACTATGAGTTTCTGCCGCCCATTGGGACACTCACCATCGCCGACCCGCAGAATTGGGTGGCGCTCGGCGCATTTCTGGTGACCTCCATCATGGGCAGCCAGCTCTCGGCTCGCATCCGAAGGGAGGCCGACCAGGCGAATAACCGCCGCCGCGAGATCGAAAGGCTCTACAAATTCAGCCAGAAATTGCTGGGAGAAGGCAACGTCATCCAGTTGATGAATGCCATTCCAAACTACCTCGTGGAAAGCTTCGAGGGAGGCGCCGCCGAGCTATTTCTTCCACAGAAAGAAAAATTTTATAGGTCGGGGTATGGTGCTGCCCACCTCGATGAAGAGAAAATGAAGACTGCGTTCCTCCGCGATGAAATGACCATCGAACCGCAGCAGAGCATTTACTTTGTTCCCGTGCGCCTCGGTGTGAAAGCCATCGGGAGCCTCGGCATATCCGGAGCGAGGCTATCTCGCCAAACGCTGGATGCCGTGAGCAGCCTGGTGGCCATCGCCATTGAACGCGCGCGCGCCGTCGAGCAACTCAGCCAGACGGAGGCCGAACGGCAGGGGGAGCGGCTGAAGTCCGCGCTGCTGGATTCCGTAACCCATGACTTCCGCACGCCGCTGACTTCTATGAAAGCCGCCGTGACGAGTTTGCTCGGCACTTGCGCGGCGGGTGATTTGCAAGCCCACGAATTGCTCAGCATCATCAACGAGGAGTGCGACCGGCTGAATCACCTCGTCGAAGAGGCTTCCGAGATGGCTCGCCTGGAAGCCGGTGAAATCGAGCTGCATTATGCCCCAACATCGATCGAAGATATCATTCAAGGAGCGCTCGTCCTTTCCAAATCTTCCCTCGGCGCGCGGGAGATTCAAGTGAGAATAGCTCCGGATCTTCCGCTTGTGGAGGCCGATCAGGACCGCGCCCAGGATATTTTGGTGAAGCTCATCGATAATGCCAATCTGTATTCGCCAAAGGAGCAGCCCATCATTATCACCGCGGAACTGAGCGGCGATTACGTCTCCACCAGCGTAGCTGACCGCGGTCCAGGCATCGACGATCTGGAGCAGGGAATGATCTTCGACAAATTTTATCGCGGGAAAGATCAGCGTTATCTTGTTCGTGGCACTGGCATGGGGCTGCCCATCGCCAAGGCAATTGTGACGGCTCACAAGGGAACCATCGGTGTAACCAGCCAGCTTGGCCATGGCTCGGTCTTCGCTTTTTCACTTCCCATCGCCCGAAGAACGGAACGATCGATATGACGGACGCTTCCATCCTTGTTGCGGACGATGAGCCGCAGATTCGCAGGGTGTTGCGCTCGACTCTCTCTAGCCAGGGGTATGTGATCATCGAGGCCAAGACTGGCGAGGAAGCCGTAGATGCCGTTCGCAAAGAGAAGCCCGACCTCGTGCTCCTCGATGTCAACATGCCGGGGATCGGCGGGATCGAAGCATGCCGGGAGATTCGGCAATCTTCCGATGCCCCCATTATCATGCTCACCGTTCGGAACGCGGAGCGCGATAAAGTGCTCGCGCTCGACGCCGGCGCGGACGACTATGTTGTAAAACCTTTTGGCATCGAGGAATTGCTGGCGCGCATTCGCGCGGCGTTAAGGCGCTATGCACCCGGTGATGCCTTGCCTCCCTATGTCTCGAAGGATTTGACTCTGGATTTTGAGAGCCGGCAATTGATGGTGCGCGGCCAGGAAGTCCACTTGACCCCGAAGGAATTCGACGTCCTCAAGCATCTGATTGCCAATCAAGGCAAGCCGCTGACCCATCGCAGGCTGCTGCAATCCGTCTGGGGGCCGGAGTACGGCGAAGAAACGGAAAATCTTCGCGTAGTCATCAATCAATTGCGCAAGAAGATTGAAAGCAATCCGGCTCAGCCAAAGTACATCCGCACCGAACCTTGGGTGGGTTACCGGTTCCAACCACCGCGTGCAAGCCAGCACAAGACGGCTTCTCGAAAACAATGAATGCTGCGTCGATTCCCGGGGTCTTTAAGTCGCCACAACTCTGACTGGTTACTTCGAGAGTGAATGCTGTGCGTCGAGGTCCAGATTCAGTTCCAAAACATTTGTGCGTGGTTCGCCTAAGACGCCAAATTGCCTTCCTAACGTATGCTTGGCTACGAGCGAGCGCAGCTCAGCCTCGCTCACGTGCCGTGCGCGCGCCACTCGCGGAATCTGGAATTCCGCGGCAGCAGGAGAAATGTCGGGATCCAGGCCCGAGCCTGAAGTGGTTATCAGATCGGCAGGGATGGGCGAACTCGGATTTTCCGCATTTAATTTCTGCACGTCGCCATTAATGCGGTCGGCAAGGGCTTTGTTCGTGGGCCCCAAGTTCGAGCCGCCGCTGGCCGTGGGGTCATATCCGTTTCCCGTACCTGCCGATGATGGGCGCGAATGAAAGTAGCCGGGGCCGGTAAACGCCTGCCCGATAATCCGGGAACCGACTGGCTTGCCATTGTGCTCGATCAGTTGGCCGTTGGCCTTGTCGGGAAACAACAGTTGCGAGAGGCCGGTGACAACGAGCGGATAAATCACGCCGAACAGGACCGTGGTCAGCAGCGTGAACCATATCGCAATGAGAAGATTTTTTTTCATGATCGCCTCTAGGCCAATCCCAACCGCGTGAGCACGATGTCAATCAGCTTGATGCCAAAAAACGGCGCGATGACTCCGCCGACGCCGTAGATCAGCAGATTCCGCCGCAACAAGGCCGCCGCACCTAAAGGCCGATAGGTTACTCCGCGTAACGCCAGCGGAATCAGGGCAATGATGATTAGGGCGTTGAAGATCACCGCCGACAATATTGCGGATGCGGGCGTTCGCAATTGCATCACATTCAGCACATTCAGCACCGGAAACGCACCGGCAAACATCGCTGGAATGATGGCGAAATACTTGGCCACGTCATTGGCGACCGAAAAAGTAGTGAGCGCACCTCGGGTGATAAGCAATTGCTTGCCGATTTCCACGATCTCGATCAGCTTGGTGGGGTTGGAGTCGAGATCGACCATGTTGCCCGCTTCCTTCGCTGCTTGAGTGCCGGTATTCATGGCCACGCCGACATCGGCTTGCGCCAGCGCTGGCGCGTCATTGGTGCCGTCACCCGTCATGGCGACCAGCTTGCCCTTGGCCTGTTCGCGCTTGATAAGCGCCATCTTGTCTTCCGGCTTGGCTTCCGCAAGAAAATCGTCCACGCCTGCCTGCCGCGCGATGGCGGCGGCGGTTAGCGGGTTATCGCCGGTGATCATCATGGTGCGGATCCCCATGGCCCGCAGATGATCGAATCGCTCCCGCATGCCTCCTTTTACAACGTCCGTCAGGGCGATGGCGCCGAGCACATGACGATTCTGAGTCACCAATAATGGGGTGCCACCGCCATTCGCAATTTCGCGAGTAATCTGCTTGATTTCGGGAGGCACACCCTGGCCTCTCTCAGCCACGTACTTCTCGATGGCTTCCGGCGCGCCTTTGCGGATTTCATGGCCGTCCAAATCCACGCCGGACATGCGCGTCTGCGCGGAAAAGGGTATGAAATTCGGATTGTGCGGCGCCAACTCCCGGCCGCGAAGGCCATACTTTTCCTTGGCGAGGACGACGATGGAGCGCCCCTCCGGCGTCTCATCCGCAAACGACGCGAGTTGCGCGGCACTGGCCAGGTCCGACTCCGTAACATTGGGACAGGTGTGGAAAGAAGTAGCCTGGCGATTTCCAAGCGTAATCGTGCCGGTTTTGTCGAGAAGCAGCACGTCCACATCTCCCGACGCTTCCACCGCCCGGCCCGACATGGCGATGACATTTCGCTGAATCATGCGGTCCATTCCCGCAATCCCGATGGAGGAGAGCAGTCCGCCGATGGTTGTGGGAATCAGGCAGACCAACAGCGAAACCAGCACGAAGATGTTCTGAGGCGCGCCCGAGTAGATCGCAAAAGGCTGCAGCGTCATGACCGCCAGCAAGAAAATAATAGTCAGGCCCGCAAGAAGAATATTCAACGCGATCTCGTTGGGCGTTTTTTGGCGGGAGGCACCTTCGACCAGGCGGATCATGCGGTCGAGAAACGTTTCGCCCGGATTGGAGGTGATGCGGACTTTAATTTCGTCGGATAGCACCTTCGTGCCGCCCGTGACTGCCGAGCGATCGCCGCCCGACTCACGAATCACTGGCGCGGACTCTCCCGTGATGGCGGATTCGTCGACTGACGCCACACCCTCGATAACTTCGCCGTCGCCGGGTATGAACTCGCAGGCACAAACGACGACCGTGTCTCCCGAGCGCAATTTGGAGCTGGCAACCGTCTCGATCGAACCGTCCGCACGCAAACGGCGCGCCTCCGTCTCCGCTCGCGCTTTGCGTAGCGTGTCGGCCTGCGCCTTGCCGCGTCCTTCTGCCATAGCTTCCGCGAAGTTTGCAAACACAACGGTAAACCACAGCCAAAGGGTGATCTGTAATCCCCAGCCGAAACTGCCCACATGATGCATATAGTCGCGCACCAGCTGAATCGTGGTCAGCAGCGCGCCCACTTCCACGACGAACATCACGGGGTTTTTGATCATCGTCCGCGGATCCAATTTGCGGAAAGAGTCCCCGATGGCTCTCCGCAGAATCTTTGAATCCGTGAGCGATATGGGTTGGTGTTGTAGATGCTCAGTCATTGCCGCCTCAGAAAACCTTTCCTGCATGCATCTGCAAGTGCTCGAGAACGGGCCCAAGACTGAGCGCCGGGAAGAATGTGAGCGCACTCACAATCAGAATGGTGGAAACGAGCAAAGCCGTGAAGAGCGGACCGGTGACAGGGAAGGTGCCCACGGACGCCGGGGAGATTTTTTTCTTCGCCAGATTCCCCGCGATGGCCAGGATGGGAATATGCATGAAGAAGCGGCCCAGCATCATGGCTACTGCACCGCTGGTGTTGTACCACAGCGTGTTGCCGTTCAAGCCGCCGAACGCGGAGCCATTGTTGCCCACCATTGACGTATAGGCGTAGAGAATCTGCGAGAGCCCGTGCGGCCCCGGATTGGAAATGCTGGAAGTTCCAAATGGCCGCACCACGGCAACCGCCGAAAAACCAAGAATCACAAACGTCATGATCAGAATCGAGAGCATCGCCATTTGTACGTCATAGGACTCGATCTTTTTGCCCAAGTACTCGGGCGTTCGGCCGACCATGAGTCCAGCGATGAACACCGCGAGGATCACGAAGACCACCACGCCATAAAGTCCGGAACCGACGCCGCCGAAAACGACTTCTCCAAGCATGATGTTGATCATCGGCACCATGCCGCCCAGCGGCGTAAAGGAATCATGCTGGCTGTTGACCGCGCCACAACTCGTGTCCGACGTTACGGTGGCAAACAGAGCGGAGTTCGCGATTCCGAAGCGGACTTCCTTGCCTTCCATATTCCCGCCGGATTGCAGAGCGCCGGCCTGCTGATCCACACTGCTTAATATCGGGTTCCCCTTGGCCTCCGACCAATAAGCCATCGTCACACCCATCACAAACAGCACCGCCATGGCGGCCCAGACTGCCCAACCATGCCGTGGCGACCCGGTCATGCGGCCCAGCGTGTACGTTAGCCCCGACGCGATCGCGAAGATCGCCAACATCTCAATAAAATTCGAAAGCGGCGTGGGATTCTCGAAAGGATGCGCGCTGTTGGCGCCGAAGAATCCTCCGCCATTGGTGCCCAATTCCTTGATGATCTCCTGCGAAGCCACGGGTCCTTGCGCAATCACCTGCTGGCTCATGACTTGCGTGGAAGTCTTCCCCTCCGGGCCCGTCACTTGAACGGTCTGGGGCTCCGTAAGCTCCACCGTTGTATAGGGCTTCAGGTTTTGCACCACGCCTTGTGAAACCAGCGCCAGCGACCCGACCAGGCAGAGTGGAAGCAGCACCCATAGCAGGCAGCGCGTCATGTCCACCCAGAAATTGCCCAGCTTGTCTGTTTCTTTCCGCGCCAGCCCTCGGATAATCACAAGCGCCAGGACAATGCCCGTCGCCGCCGAAGTAAAGTTGTGATACGCCAGCCCGGCCATCTGCGTGAAATAACTCATCATCGATTCGCCGCTGTAGTTTTGCCAGTTGGTATTGGTGGTAAAGGACGCGGCCGTGTTGAAGGCCAGCGGCGGCGGCACATTGACCATCTTCTGCGGATTGAAGGGCAGCCACAGCTGCGCACGCTGGATCAGATAGAGCAGCGTCATCGAGACGCCGCTGAACAGCAGCATGGCCACGGTGTATTCCGTCCAGCGCATTTCATGCTCTTCGTCCACTCCGATTAGCCGGTAGACGAGCTTCTCGATAGGGCGGAGGATTACGTCCAGAAACGTCTTTTCCCGATTGAATACTTTCGTCAGGAAAATGCCCAGTGGCTTGGTGACCGCCAGAGTCACTCCCAGCAAAAGAAAGATCTGGAACCAGCCATTTGCCGTCATGTCAGAACTTCTCCGGTTTCAGCAGCGCCATCAGCAAGTAGCCCAACAAAAACACGCAGATAACGATAAGGAAGACGTTTTCAATCATTCCGGGTCTCCGTTTTACTTCAGGCGTTCGCAGCCGCGCACGTAAAGAATCGCGATCGCAAAAATGAGGACCGTTGCCACAATGTAAATGAAGTCTTGCACAAGAATCTCCCCGAATATCCGGCGTCAACAAGCAAACGGAACCGTTGACCTGCGCACCATTCTGGCAAAAAGAGGCCCGAAAGCACACCAGCAGGCAGGGGACACATTAGCGGGGAAAGGCTTAGGAAGCAATGAACGGTACCTAAGGATTTTGTGAAGGCGGTAGCGTCTGGACGCAGCGGGGCTATCAATAGTGCGGAAGCCCTAATCTCCTCTGCTACTTACGGTTGTCAGGTGGTTCTAAACCTGAAATCCGAAGTTGAAGGTGGTTCATAGGGACTCCTTGATGGAATTTGGGCTCAAGTCGCGAGCCCAGA
>Ga0209415_10020884_pt1 | contig 10136 bp, 9 predicted proteins | sample PeaSoiSIISIP2007_FD_187696 | JGI IMG/M metagenome (GOLD analysis project Ga0209415, IMG submission 187696) | Peat soil microbial communities from Weissenstadt, Germany - SII-SIP-2007 (SPAdes) (version 2) | ecosystem: Environmental > Terrestrial > Soil > Wetlands > Peat | place: Germany...
GACATCTCGACCGTCACGCACGTGATCAACTTCGACGTGCCGACCTCGCCCGACACCTACGTGCACCGGATCGGGCGCACCGGCCGCGTCGGGCGCTGGGGCCGCGCGATCACCTTCGTCGAGGCGCGCCAGAAGCGGGAGCTGGAGGCGATCGAACGCCACATCGGCACCGAGATCGCGCCCTGGTCGCCGGGCGCCAGCGCCAAGCCGGCCCCGGTCACCGAGCGCCCGCGACGCCACTCCAAGCCCCACGTCCGTCATGCCGCGGACGAGCCGCGCGCGCGGCTGGTGGCTAGCGGCGGGCGCGCGGCGGGAATCGAGGTCGCGGATCTCGTGGCCGCGATCACGCACGCCACGGCGCTCGACGGCGAGGCGGTCTCGGACGTCACGATGCTCGAGCGTTTCGCGCTGCTGAGCGTGCCGGCGGGCGACGCCGAGCGGGTGATCGAGCGCGCGTCGGGGATCGAGGTCGCCGGACACACGCTCGCACTCGAGCGCGCCGGAACCTGACACCACGCCAACGACCGAAGGTGGTAGCCGATGTCCAAAGCCACGCTGAACACCTCGAAGGGAGCGATCGAGGTCTCGTTGTTCGACGCCGACGCGCCGAACACGGTGAAGAACTTCAACGATCTCGCGGCGAAGGGCTTCTATGACGGCCTGATCTTTCACCGCGTGATCGAGGGCTTCATGCTGCAGGCGGGCTGCCCCCAGGGGACCGGCACCGGCGGGCCGGGCTACACCTTCGCGGACGAGTTCAACTCCCACCCCGTCGTGCGCGGGTCGGTCGCGATGGCCAACGCCGGTCCGAACACCAACGGTTCCCAGTTCTTCATCGTCACCGCGAAGGACTGCCCATGGCTCGACGGCAAGCACACGGTGTTCGGCGAGGTCTCAGCGGGCATGGATGTGGTCGACGCGATCGAGTCGACGCCGACCGACGCGGGCGACCGCCCCACCTCGCCGATCACGATCGACTCGGTGGCGCTCGAGGGCTGAGGTGGCGCCCAGCGAAGCGGTCGCGCCCGCGATCGAGGTTCGAAGCCCAGCCGACGGGCGGCTGATCGCGACCGTTCCGTCGCTCGACGCCACGGCCGTGGCGGCGCTCGCGGCGCGCGGTCGCGAAGCGCAGCCGGCGTGGGCCGGGCTCGGCTTCGAGGGCCGCGCGAAGGTGCTGTCGGCGATGCAGCGCTGGCTGCTCGAGAACGCCGAGCGGGTGATCGAGACGATCGCGTCGGAGACCGGCAAGACCTACGAGGACGCACAGCTGCTGGAGCTCGGCTACACGGTCTCCGCGCTGTCGTTCTGGTCGCGCCGCGCCGCCGGTTACCTGGCCGACCGGCGCTCGGTCGTGCGGGCCCCGCTGCTCGCCGGGCGGCGCGTGATCACGCGGCACTCCCCTCGCGGGCTGGTCGGCGTGATCGGCCCCTGGAACTACCCCCTGCTGAACTCCTTCGGCGACGCGATCCCCGCCCTCATGGCCGGCAACTCCGTGCTGCTCAAACCCTCGGAGCTGACGCCGCTGACCTCGTTGCTGGTCGCCGAGGCGCTGCGCGAGTGCGGCCTGCCTGAGGGCGTCTTCGCCGTGGCGACGGGCGCCGGCGAGACCGGCGCGGCGCTGATCGCCGTCGTGGACTTCGTCATGTTCACCGGCTCGACCGCGACCGGGCGCAGGGTGGCGGCGGCGGCCGCGGCGTCGCTGACGCCGTTCGCGCTCGAGCTGGGCGGCAAGGATGCGCTGATCGTGCTCGAGGGCGCGCCGCTCGAGCGCGCGGCCAACGTCGCCGCCTACTACGGCATGATCAACGCCGGCCAGAGCTGCGTGTCGATCGAACGGGTCTACGCCCAGGCCTCGATCTATGACGAGCTGCTGGAGAAGATCGTGGCGAAGGTGACGGCGCTGCGAGTGGGCGCGCCGGCGGGCCCGGCGAGCGTCGAGGTTGGCGCGATCACCTCGGCGGCGCAGCTCGAGCTGATCGAGGCCCACATCGCGGACGCGCTGGCGAAGGGCGCCCGCGTCGCCGTCGGCGGGCACCGGCGCCCCGGCGAGGGCCGCTTCTTCGAGCCAACGGTCCTCGTCGACGTGGACCACGGCATGCGCTGCATGATGGAGGAGACCTTCGGCCCGACCCTGCCGGTGATGGCGGTCGCCGACGCCGACGAGGCGGTGGCGCTCGTCAACGACTCGCCGCTCGGGCTCGGCGCCGCCGTGTTCGCGGCCGACAGCGAGCGCGGCGAGGCGATCGCGCGCCGCCTGGACGTCGGCGCCGTCTGCGTCAACGACGCGGCCGTCAACTACTTCGTGCTGCAGGCGCCGATGGGCGGGCACAAGCAGTCCGGGATCGGCGTTCGCCACGGCGCCGAGGGGATCCGCAAGTACTGCAGCTCGCAGACGATCGTGATCAGCCCGCGGCTGATGCTCCGTCGCGAGCCGCAGTTCTACCCCTACACCAGGGGCTCGGCGAAGCTGGTGCGGCGGCTGCTGAACACGCTCTACAGGCGTTAGCGCGCGGCCGCGGCGTCGAGCCCGGCGCCGATCGCCTGGGCGATCAGCTCGAAGTGCTCGCTCGTCGCGGTCAGCGGCGGCGAGACGGCCACGCCCGATCCGAGCTGGCGCACGAGCACGCCGGCCTCGCGAGCGCCGCTGCCCAGGCGTGCCAGCGCCCCCGGGTCGGCAGCCAGGAGCTCGGGGTCCAGATCGACTGCCGCGAGCGTCCCGGTGCCGCCGCGAACCGCGCCGGCCGCCGGGTGGGCGCCGAGCGGGCGCAGCGCGTCCAGCAGTGGCTGCTCCATCGTCTGCCCGCGCTCGAGCAGACCGTCGCGTTCGAGCAGCTCGATGTTGGCGAGCGCCGCGGCCGCGCAGGTCGCGTGCCCCGAGTAGGTGGCGCCGTGGCGGAACACGGGCCCGCCCGGTGTGCTCCAGAACGGCTCGGCGACCCGCTCGGAGACGATCACGCCGCCGAGCGGCAGGTAGCCGCTGGTGACGCCCTTGGCGAACACGATCATGTCCGGCGTGACGTCCCAGCGCTCGATCCCGAACCAGGTCCCCAGACGGCCGAATCCGCAGATCACCGCGTCGACCACCAGCAGGATGCCGTGGCGGGCGCAGATCTCGGCGACAGCCTCGATATAGCCGGCGACGGGCGGGTGTACGCCGCCGGCCCCGATCACCGGCTCGACGAAGAACGCCGCGACGCGATCGCCGCCGATCCGTGCGATCGCCTGCTCGAGCGCCTCGGCGGAGTCGTGCGCGACCAGCTCCGAGGGGACCTGCGGTCCGAAGCCGAGCCGGTTGGCGGGGATGCCGCCGATCGCGGTGCCGAAACCGTGCGTGCCGTGGTAGCCCTGCGTGCGGCTGACGAGGACCGTGCGATCGGGCGCTCCGAGCTCGTGCCAGTAGCGGCGCGCGAGCTTCGCGGCTGTGTCGATCGAGTCGCCGCCGCCTGAGGTGAGAAAGACGCGGGCGGGCATCGGTGCGCGGTCCGCGAGCACCTGACACAGCGCCAGCGCGGGCGCCGAGGCGAGGTCGCCGAACGCGGAGTAGGCCTCGAGCTTCGCGAGCTGGGCGGCGATCGCGTCCGCGATCTCGCGCCGGCCGTGCCCGACGTTGGCGTACCAGAGGCTCGCCGTCGCGTCGAGGTAGCGCCGCCCGCCGGTGTCGAAGACCCAGACGTCCTCGCCGCGCTCGAGCACGAACTCGGCGCCTCGGACGCTGCCCATGTCCGCGAATGGGTGCCAGAAGCGCGTGTCTTGCATCAGTCCCTCCTTGGGCGCCCCGGTGGCGGGCTGCGCCGACCCCGGCCGTTCAGACCGGCGTCAGGCGGAAGGTTAGTCCCCGCCGCCCGGCTAGGCCGTGGCGGGCGTCGGAGCGTTCGGCGACGGCCAGGCGCGCGGCCGTCCGGGGCTCAGGCGAGGCTCGCGAGGATCTCCGCGATCCGGTCGTCGTCGATCGTCGCGAAGGCCTCCAGCACCGCCGGGTCGAACTGGCCGTCACTGCGCTCGATCACCTCGCGGGCCTTCGCGATGCCGACCGCCGCGCGGTAGGGCCGGTCGCTCGTCAGCGCGTCGAGTGCGTCGGCGAGCGCGAACACGCGCGCGACGAGCGGGATCTCCTCCCCCGCCAGTCCGTCGGGGTACCCGCCGCCGTCCCAGCGCTCGTGGTGGTGGCGCACGAGCGGCCTCGCCGGCTCGAGGAACGCGATCTCGCGGATTATCTCCTCGCCGATCACCGGGTGGCGCTGCATCACCTCGCGCTCCTGGGGATCGAGCGTGCCGGCCTTGAAGAGGATCCCGTCGGGAATCGCCACCTTGCCGATGTCGTGCAGCAGGAAGGCGCACTCGAGCTCGGACTCGTCGGCGATCTCCAGGCCGCTCGCGGCGGCCAGCGCGATGCCGTAGGCGGTCACGCGATCGCCGTGGTGGGCGGTGTAGGCGTCGCGAGCCTCGACCGCTCCGGCCAGCGCCCGCACGGTCGCCATGTAGCTCTCGCTCAGTTCGCGGGCCCGCTGGCGCTCGCGCCGCGAGGTGGCGCGCAGGTCCGCCGCGTAGCGATCGAGCTGGCGTTCCTTGATCGCGTTCTCCGTGCGCTGATGCTCCAGCTCGGCGCGCAGCGCCGCCAGCTCCTCCTCGGCGTCCATTGCCGCGCGCGACGCGTGGGCTCCTGCCATGAGAGCAGCCTAGCGACCGCGCCGGTCGCGCCGGCGCCCACTGGTGGGCGTTCTCGAGACGCTGCACCGAAGACGTCGGCGCCGTTTCCGCCGGAACGTTGCGGGAAGGGCCACTACGATGGCCGCGCCACCGTGTTCGACACAGTCCTCCTCGCCCTCGCGGCGTCGCTCTGCTGGGGCACCGCGGACTTCACCGCCGGCCTGAAGGCGCGCACCGTGCCGCTGCCCACCGTGCTGGCGCTCGCGCAGGGGGTGGGTCTGGCGCTCGCGATCCCGCTCGTCGCGCTCGGCGGGCGCCCGTTCCCGCCGGCCGGGCCCGCGCTCGCGTCACTCGGCGCCGGCGTCGCCGTGCTCGTCGGCCTGGCCTGCTTCTACCGCGCGCTCGCGAGCGGCACGATGAGCGTCGTCGCGCCGGTCGCTGCGACCGGCGTCGCGATCCCGGTGATCGCCGGCCTGGCCTCCGGCAACCGCCTCGCGGCGCTGCAGCTGTTGGGGATGCTCGCCGCGGTGCTCGGTGTCGTGCTGTCCGCCCGCCATCCCGACCCCGCCAGGACCGCTGCCGGCCGGCGCCTGCACCGCGACTCGATCGGTCTCGCGGTTGTCGCGGCGGTCGCCTTCGGCTGCTATTTCCTGCTCGCGCATATCGGCACGCGCGGCGGCGTCGCATGGCTGCTCCTGCTCTCGAACGTCGCCGGGGTGCTCGGCGTCGTCGCGGTCGGCGCGTTGCGCCGCGCGCCGCGCGCCGCGCGGCCGGGCGCCGGGGACCTTTGGATCCTCGCGCTCGCCGGGCTGATCGAGTTCGCCGCCACCGGCCTCTACGGGCTCGCCAACCGCCACGGGCAGTTGAGTGTCGTCGCGGTCGCCGGCTCGCTGTATCCGGTCGCGACCGTTCTGCTCGCGCGCGCCGTGCTGCACGAGCGGCTCGCGCGGTCGCAGGCGGTGGGCGTGAGCCTGGCACTCGTCGGCGTCGCGCTGATCTCGGCATGATGTGTTCTCGCCGCAGCGAAACAAATCGATCCGCGCCGGGTCTTAGTGGGAGGCGACCGGGGGGGAAGGTCGCGACACGCATGCGCTCAGCCAAGCTCACAACCCTTCTGATCGCCGCAGCGCTGCTCGCCGGCGGCGCGGTGGCGGCTCCGGCGGCGCTCGCGTCGCGCAGCGAGATCGTCTTCTTCGAGGCGCCGCGCGATCTGCTCGGCGTCCCTGCAGCGACGCAGGCCAAGACGCTCGCGAAGCTGCAGTCACTCGGCGTCCACGCCGTGCGGATCGTGCTCTACTGGGGCGAGGTGGCGCCCGGCCCGACGCACCGCAAGCGGCCGAACTTCAACCAGACCAGCCCCGCCGCCTACCACTGGGGCGCCTACGACCAGCTGATCGACGCCGTCAGCGCGCTGCACTGGACGGTGCTGCTGACGGTCAGCGGCGGCTTCGGCACGGTGCCACGCTGGGCGACGCCGCACGGCGAGGACACCTACAGCTACCCCAACGCGAGCGAGTACGGCAAGTTCATGGAGGCCGTGGGCCGCCACTACGGCAAGCAGGTGAAGCTCTTCTCGATCTGGAACGAGCCCAACCAGCCGCAGTATCTGCGACCGCAGTACGTGCACGGTCAGCTGGCGTCTCCCGCGATCTACCGCGGGCTGTTTCTCGCCGGCTACGCCGGCCTGAAGGCGTCCGGGAACTTCTCGGGCATGCGCGTGCTGATGGGCGAGACCTCGCCGGTCGGCGTGCAGGCGGCCGGCATCCCGGCGCCGCTCGCCTTCCTGCGCGGCGTGCTGTGTCTGAACTCGAACTACCAGCCCGTGGGGCACTGCTCGAAGCTGCCCGCCTACGGCTACGCGCAGCACCCCTACGCCGAGGGGCCCGGCCCGTTCTGGATCCCGCCGCTCGATCCCCATCACGACGACGTCACGATCGGCACCCTGGGCCGGCTGGTGACGGCGCTCGATCGCGCGGCCGGCGCCGGCGCGATCCGCGCCGACATGCCGGTCTATCTCACCGAGTTCGGCATCCAGAGCGTTCCCTACCCGATCGGCGGCGTGTCGCTGGCCAAGCAGGCCGAGCTCGACGCGATCTCGGAGAGGCTCGCCTGGAGCAACCCGCGCGTGGCGTCCTTCGACCAGTACCTGCTGCGCGACGACCCCAACTCCGGTGGCGCCGGCTTCCAAACCGGCCTCGAGACGAGCAGGGGCGTGACGAAGCCCTCATACGGCGGTTTCCGCCTGCCGCTGGTGGTGACGCGAACGCACACCGGCGTCTCCTTCTGGGGCCTCGTGCGACCCGCGGGCGACACCGTCGCCGCGTCGACGACGCCGCCCGCCGGCGCGACCGGCGCGACGGGGGCGAGCGGGGCGGTCGGCGCCACGAGCGGTCCGACGACCGTGGTGCTGCAGTACTCATCCAACGGCGGGCGGAGCTGGCGCACGCTGACGACCGTGCACACCAACTCGAGCGGCGCCTGGAGCGCGAGTGGGCGCTTCGCCTCCCGCCGCATGTGGCGGACCAAATGGGTCTCGCACGGCACGACCTACTACGGCGCGCCGACGCGGGCCTACAACACGGCCACCGGCACGGTCGACTACTGAGAGCGCGCCGCCGGCGCCCGATCGGCGCATTGCGACCGGGGCCGGGGCGTACCCTTGGCTCACTGTGCCCGAACTGCCCGAGGTCGAGATCACGGTTCGCCGGCTGGACGGCGCCCTGGCCGGCGCGCGGATCGTGTCCGCACGCGCGCCGGGGATCAACACGCTGAAGAGCTTCGCGCCGCCGCTCCAGGCGCTCGCCGGGCGCCAGATCGACGGCGTCCGCCGGCGCGGCAAGCAGGTCGTGCTGCAGGCGGGGGGCGAGCTGGCGCTGCTGATGCACCTCATGTCGGCGGGCCGGCTGCAGCTGTTCGACAAGCCCGCCACGCCGCGCGATCGCACCTCGCGGCTGCTCGTCGCGATCGACGACGGGCGTGAGCTGCGCCTGCGCGAGTTCGGCACCAAGCAGGCGGCGTGGGCGAAGCTGCTCCCGCTCGGCGAGCTCGCCGCCGAGGAGTCGCTCGCGCGCCTGGGACCGGAGGCCTGGCCATCCCCGCCGCCCGACCTCGGCGCCCGCCTGTCGGAGCCGCGGCCGCTGCACGCCGCGCTGCGCGACCAGCGCGTGATCGCCGGAATCGGGCGCTCCTGGGTGGACGAGATCCTCTGGAGCGCCGGCCTCTCGCCGTTCAAGCGCGGATCCGACCTCTCGCCGGCGGAGCTGGCGGAGCTGTCGGAGGCGATCGCGTCGACGCTCGGCGCGGCGCTCGAGCACTACGAGCGCACGGTCTCGCTGCCGATCCCCGACAAGCTGCCGATGCCGCTCGCGGTTCACCGCCGCGAGGGCGAGCCGTGCCCGCGCTGCGCCACGCCGCTGGCCGCCGTCAACTACGAGGACTACGTGATGAGCTACTGCCCGAGTTGCCAGACCGACGGCCGCGTGCTCAAGGACCGCCGCCTCTCGCGGTTGCTGAAGTGACGCCGCGAGGCGACCGCCGGCGTGCGGACGCCGCGCCGCGATGCGCCTGAGCCTGCTCGAGCTGCTGCGCTGCCCGCGCTGCCGGGCCGGCGCGAGCTTCGAGGCCGACGCGCGGGTCAGCGACGGGAGCGAGATCCGCGAGGGTGTCGTGCGCTGCCGCGAGTGCGGGCTGGAGCGCCCGATCGAAGGCGGGATCGTCGACCTGCTGTACGAGCCGCCGGACTTCGTGGTGCGCGAAGCGGCGGGCCTTCAGCGCTTCGCCGAGGTGATGCGACGGGACGGCTGGGACCGCGAGCGGATCCGCCAGCTTCCGAACGTTCACCTGGGCTACTGGGGCGAACAGCAGCGCGCGATGCGCTACGTCCTGACGACGGTGCCGTTGCGGGCCGGGGAGCGGATCCTCGACCTCGGCGCAAACACCTGCTGGGCGAGCAACCTGTTCGCGCGCCGCGGCCTCGACGTGGTCGCGCTTGACATCACTTCCACCGAGCTGCAGGGCCTGCGCACAGCCGAGTACTTCATCGACAGCGGCGAGGTGTATTTCGAACGCGTGCTTTCGCTGATGTTCGCGCCGGCGTTCGCGGACGCGAGCTTCGACTACGTGTTCTGCTGCCTGACGATGCACCACAACGACCCGGAGAACCTCCGCCGCACGATGCGCGAAATGCATCGCATCCTCCGTCCCGGAGGGCGCCTGCTGATGGTCAATGAGCCGCTGCGCTTTCCTCTGCGGCTCAAGCGGGACCACGGCAAGGAGGTGGCCGAGTTTGAAGGCCACGAGCACGTGTACTTCCTGCATGAGTACTGGCGGGCCGCCCGAGCAGCTGGGTTTCGCGTCGCCTTCCCCGGGGTGCGCGCCGCCGCCTACGGGCTGCGCGGCCACGACGCTCACGTCCCCCCGCCGAAGGGCCGGCTCGCACCGCTGAAGGCCTTCCTGCGACGCCACGTTGCCGGCCGGCGGCTGATCCACGGCTACCGCATCGCCTACTACTGGTGGAAGCACGCGATCGCCGGCGACGCCAGCCTCGACCTCTTCGCGAGCAAGCGCTCGGGCGGGTGAGGCCGCTGCGTCGGTGCGTCAGTGTCGGGGTTCGACCAGGCGGCCGAGATAGGCGCGGGCCAGACGCGTGGCGATCAGCTCGCGCCTGCCCGCACGCGGCGGGCCTGCCGCGACGACGACGGTGACGAGGCGCACGCCATCGGTCGTGGCGAGCTGGCCGGCGCCGGCGAACCAGGCGGCGTCGAGGCCGAGATGCGCGACCCGGACGGGGTAGGCGCTCTCGGGCTGGTGCTCCCAGATGACGTTCTGGCCGGTCTCGACGATCTGGCGCTCGAGCCGGTAATAGGCCTGCGGCGCGCTGTCGAGCTCCGCGGCGACCTCCAGCCGGCCGGCGGGGGGCAGCGCTGCCGTGAAGCGGCAGCTGGCCGCGCCGCTGCTCGCCGTGAAGGGTGTTGCGGCGATCGAGGCGGGCGGGATCGCGGCGGCGGCGGCGAGCGCGGCGCGCGCCCGAGAGGAGCAGGGGCTCGCAAGAGCCGCCGTGGCGCCGGGCGGCCGGCGAGCGCTCTGGTGGCGATCCACGCCACAGCCGGCCGCTCCAAGTCCCGCTGCGAGGAGGAGCGCGACGCACGCCGCCGTGCGCGGACGGGGCTGCAACACCCGTTCAGCGTAGCTCGGCGCCGGTCCGTGCGAGCGAGGAACGCGGCCGGTGTCGGGTGACGAGCCAACGCCGCCATCCGGGCCGAATCCGCGCGTGCTCGTCAGCGTTAAGCCGTTCTCAGTCGTAGTGGGTGAGGTGGGGCCAGAGCGTTCGCCACGGCGCGGTGGTTCGGCAGAGCATGAGGGGGAGGCCCTGCTCGTTGTTGTTGAGGCCGACATGGTCGCTGACGACGGCGAGGGTGTGACACTGCTCGAAGTAGGGCGCGGCGTCAGCTGGATCGTTGAAGCCGGCGAGCAGGGCGTGCGTGTCGGCG
>Ga0209415_10020885_pt1 | contig 10136 bp, 7 predicted proteins | sample PeaSoiSIISIP2007_FD_187696 | JGI IMG/M metagenome (GOLD analysis project Ga0209415, IMG submission 187696) | Peat soil microbial communities from Weissenstadt, Germany - SII-SIP-2007 (SPAdes) (version 2) | ecosystem: Environmental > Terrestrial > Soil > Wetlands > Peat | place: Germany...
CGGCTTCCTTGATCTTGTTGAGCAGGGTGCGCCTGCTGATGCCGAGCTCCTGTGCGGCGTGGGTGCGGTTTCCGCCGTGACGCGCGAGGACCTTTTCGATGAGCTCCCGTTCCTGGTCACGCAGCTTTCCCATCCGGGGGGCGCGCTGCGAGCGTGCGAACGGCCCGCCAAGATCGCGCGCGCTGATCATGTCAGATGAGGAAAGGATGTACGCCCGCTCAATGGCGTTTTCCAGCTCGCGCACGTTCCCCGGGAAGTTGTACGCGGAAAGCCGGGCAAGCGCTTCAGGCTCCAGCCCGTGAACCTTCCGTCCCATCTGCCGGTTGAGCTTCTCCACGAAAAAACCCGCCAGGGCCGGGATGTCGCCGCGCCTCTCCCGCAGGGGCGGCACTTCTATCCTGATGACGTTCAGACGGTAGAACAGGTCCTCGCGGAACCTGCCCTCTGAAAGGAGGGTCTCCAGGTCCTTGTTCGTCGCCGCGACGATCCTCGCATTGATGGGGATCGGCTGAGTTCCTCCCAAGCGCTGGATTTTCTTCTCCTGAAGCACGCGGAGGAGCTTGACCTGCAGATGCATGGGCATGTCGCCGATCTCGTCGAGGAACAGGGTGCCGGATGAAGCGAGCTCGAACATGCCGCGCTTGCGCTCAGCCGCTCCCGTGAAGGCTCCCCTCTCGTGCCCGAAGAGCTCCGACTCTAGGAGCGCCTCCGGCACGCCGCCAATGTTGATTGCGACAAACGGACCGTCTGGAGTGGCCGACAGCGCGTGCAGGAGACGCGCCACCACTTCCTTGCCCGTGCCGCTTTCCCCGGTGACGAGGACCGTGGAGGAGGTCATCGCCACTTTTTCCACCAGGGCGCGCACCGCCTTCATCTTCTCATCTTCCCCGATCCAGCCGCCCGCGGCCATTGCCCGCCGTCCCGCTTCCGCCTGGCCGGCAAGCGAGCTTTCCGAGAGCAGCCGATGCAGCCGCATGACCAGCTCTTCCGGGTCGAAGGGCTTGACCAGGTAGTCCCTGGCGCCCAGCTTCATTGCCTGCACCGCGTCCCTGACGTCCCCGTACGCGGAGATGACGATCACCGGCGTGGGCGGACCCGCCTCCTGCAGCCACGCCAGGAGCGCCAGCCCGTCCATCCTCGGCATCCGAAGGTCCAGGATGAGGCAATCGAAGGCCTCGTCTTCCAGAAGAGCGCGGGCCTCCATTCCATCCGCGGCCACCAAGGTCTGGATGCCTTCCGAGGCTATGAACGCCGCAATCGAGTCCCGGATGTTCTTTTCATCATCTGCAATCAGGACTTTCACGGCGTGCCCCGCGAGGGCAGCGTGATGCGCGCCTCCGTGCCCCCGCCGCCTCTGGCAACAAGGGACAGTGCGCCGCCGGCCGCCTCGATGAACCGGCGGGAGAGGGAAAGCCCGACTCCCGAGCCGTGCACTTTATCCGTGAAGAACGGGTCGAAAACTTTTTCCATGAGCTCGGGGGCGATCCCCTTTCCCCTGTCCCGGACCGCGATGACGATGGACCCCTTTTCCTTGAGAAGCGCGAGCTCCACGTCGCGTGGGCCGTCTCCTTCGGGGTAGCTCTCGTTCGCGTTGCGCACGAGGTTTTCAACGACCGAGCGAAGCAGGTCACCATCAAAGCTCACCGCGGTTCCCCGAGCCGCCACGGCAGCAGAGTAGGAGACGGGAGTGGGCATCTTTCCCGCAAGGTCAGCGAGGAACTCATCGATGATTATCCTTCGCGGTTCACCCCGCGGGTTTCTCAGGAAGTCGGCCACCCGGCGGGAAAGCAGGGAAAGTCTCTCCACCTCCTCGTCGATTGCATCCAGTTGGGGAGCGGCGTCCGCGGAGCCATTGGCTGCCAGCCGCTTGCGAAGCAGTCCAGTCTGGATCCGTATGGCGCTGAGCGGGTTCCTGATCTCGTGCGCAAGCGTGCGGGCGCTTTCCCCCAGCCTCGCGAGGGTCTCCTGCTCCTGGGCGCGGCGCCGATGGCGCATGTTGCTCGACAGCAGGGAGAAGAAAAGCGCCGCAAGACCTGCGACTGCGATGGGGGAAACCACGGCGGCGGTTCCGTAGAGAAACTGCAGGCGGTAGTAGGAGGAAATGTCCATGGTCAGGAAGAGCGCGCCGGCAGGGCCGTGAAACATTCCCCGTGGTCCGCCGAACGGGGCGCCGCCCGGAAAGCCTCCCCCCATCATCGGAAAGCCGCGGCCCGGCCCGCCACCCATCATCGGAAGGCCGGGACCCGGCCCGCCACTCATCATCCCGGGGCCGAAGATCCGCTGCAGCGTGAGGAGCCCTCGATGCGGGTCGTAGCGAAAGCCCCCGCGCTCCCTCTGGACATCAAAGGTGTCCGGGGCGTCACCGACGCGAACCACAGGGTTTCCGCCGGGCGCGTACAGGCCGAAGCCCCTGATCCTTGGGTCGAGCCTGCCCTGGTCCAGCGATCCTTCCGCGCGGAAAGAGTCAGCGAGTGTCGATGCGATGCGCTCCGCCTCGTATTCCACGAGGATTTGTGCCCTGCTCGATTCTCCCGTGAACAGGAAAACCGAGAGGATTCCCAGGCCCACGAAGAGCGCGAGGAATGCCGGAACGAGAAACCGCGTTTCCCACGAAGGCGCTTTCATCCGCGGCAAGGATATCGCCCCGAAACAAAAAGAGCCAGCGCGCGCTGGCTCAGTTTCGACGGGGGCTCCCTCTCTCGAGCCGGTCAATCCCAGTCCCAGCCGCCCATCATTCCGCCTGGCCCGCGGCCGCGGCCCATCATGCCGTATCCGGGTCCATACCCAGGGCCGCCTCCCATCATCCCGTAACCGTAGCCTGAGCCGAATCCCCGGCCACGTCCGCCCATCATCATTTCCCCGTAGTAGCGGGCAAGGTCGTAGTCCTTTCCGTCGATCGTGGCCTGGGTGACGAACAGCCCGACGTAGCCCTTGTCAGCGCCTGCCCAGCCGAACCGGGGGGTATCGGTGAACTGGTAGCCCTGCACTGTGACCTGCATGCCATCCTTCACCCCGGCGCGATCCACGAGATAGGGCGGGACCATGAGAAGGTACTGCTTGTCCGCAACCTTCAGGATGGGGTGGGGGAAGCTCTGGAGAGACACTGTGCCCTTGAGGACCAGCTTGTCACCCTGGAAGATCCCCTGCTGCGGTTTCTCGTACTGGCCGTTTGCGAAGGCAGCGGTTGCCAGAGAAAGGGTCATGAGAACAATCAAAAATCTCTTTGCCATGAATGGCCTCCTTGCATGTTGTCAGCTGGTTAGCTGCAAGAGTCGTGCCAGGAGCATGCGGCCCAAGCCTCGTGTTTGAAGCAAATAGGGGCTGAATTCCTGTTGAAATGCCGCTTCGTGAGTCAAGAGCTGCGCAGATTCTTCGCACAGGGATTCTTCTGAGAATGGTTTTCTCAGCCCCCCCCTGTCGCCAATAACGAAAAATTATGAGATATTCATGCAGCATTCATGGCGGATTTTGCGCCGACAATGACTATAACAAGGTTCAGGGGAAGGCTAGCCTGAAAGGGGGAGGTTGTCCTTGACTGTTGCCCAGTACAAGAAGCTCGAGAACCGCTTTGCCCAAAGCCTCGGCCTCTGGCTGAGGCGGACCTGGGTCAAGCTGCTCGAAGCCCTTCTGCTGGCCATGAAGAAGGGGAGACAGCGGTTCACCGTCATGATCATCCCCCACACGGAGAAAAGGATCTTCAATTTCCAGATCTCCTTCTTTTCACTCATTTTCTTCACGTGCGTCATCGGAATCGTGCTGGCCGGATTCACGGTCCTGGTCATAAACTTCCGGCCCATGAACGACCGGCTGACGCGGGTCTCCCTCAGCCTCCTGGACAGTGATACGGCAATCCAGGGCCTCCGGGACCAGGTCTCGGCTTTGCGCAAGGCTGAAAGGGGCTTCCGGGTCAGCCTCCAGAACGTGCGAAGCTCCATTTCCAACCCGGATCCTTTCACTGCAACCGGGACCGGCGCGGTGGCCTCGCAGTTCCTCGCGCCGGAGACCACCAGCCAGGGCAGCCTGAAGGAGCTCGCTGACCTCAAGAACACGACGAGCCTCATGGACGGCTCCACTGAGACTCTGGATGAGATCGGCAAGATGCTGAAGACCTACAAGGAGCTCCTGGCCGACACGCCAACACTGTGGCCGCTGAAGGGAGTGCACGGCATAATCACCACGCGCTTCGGCTGGACCATCCATCCGTTCACCCACATGGGATACCTGCATCTCGGTGTGGACATCGCCTGGGGCATGGGCACTCCCGTGGAAGCGGCCGCAAACGGAACAGTCCTGCAGACAGGCTACAATGACGACCTTGGCAATTTCGTTTCGATCCAGCACAAGTACGGATTCACCACCAGGTACCTCCACATGATGCGCGTCGTTGCGCGCAAGGGCAGTCACGTGAACCGCGGGGACATCATTGGCTACCTGGGGACCACCGGCCTCTCAACGGGGCCCCACCTTCATTATGAAGTACACCTGGGCGGCAACTATGTGGATCCAATGAACTTCCTTTCCATTCCACCGGACCTGGATGCAAAGAGGGCCCCCGGGCTGGCAAGCGATTGAGGGCTCGCGCCTCTCAGCGGCGCCTTCGGTGCCTCTCAGAGCTTGACGTCCCCCGGAGGGCGTGATACGGTGCCAGAGGTTCGGCTGGAAGAACAGTGCGAGAGAGAACTCGAGCAGGAGCGAAGCTCCTGCGGAAGTCGCCGAAGGGGCAAGCAGCGGGCCGGCACACGGGCCGCTGAAACTCTCAGGCAAAAGGATCGCACTGGGACAGCACTCTGGAAAGTAGCCGCAGCGGCTCCACGGGGAGCCTGCCGGTCGCCGAAGGGGCAATCCCCGGGCATGAGGCGGAAATCCGCGGGCAACCGCGGAGGACGCCGTCCGGGAGCAATCTCTCAGGCCCATGACAGAGGAGAACGGGAACGTGACCGTTCTCTTTTTTTGTCGGGGGAGCCGCACTATTCGTGCGAATCGCACTTTTCGTGCGAGGGGAGGTTGCATGCAGACAAAGCTGCATGACTGGCACGTGCGGGCCGGCGCACGGATGATTGACTTCAGCGGATGGGACATGCCCATCCAGTACGGCACCGGCCCCCGGGAAGAGCACCTGCGCGTACGGTCCGCCGCGGGACTCTTCGACATAGATCACATGGGCAGGTTCGAGATAGCAGGTCCGGACTCCCTGCCTTTTCTTCAACTGGTCCAGACGTGGGACATTTCCCGCCTTGCGGAGGGCCGCGCTCACTACAGTCTCCTGTGCTCCGAGTCCGGCGGCATCATTGACGACATCTTCCTCTACCACCTTCCCCAGTCCTGGCTCATGATTGTCAACGCCTCCAACACGGCAAAAGACCTTTCCTGGCTGCAGTCGCGGGCGCGAGGGATGAAAGTCAGCCTCCGGGATCGCGGAAGCGACACCTGCATGCTTGCACTCCAGGGTCCGGCGGCGCGGGAGATAATAAGGCCCTTGTGCGAGGGGATGGACATTGACGAGATGGGATTTCACCGCGTCAGGGAGTGCAGCCTTCTTGGCGCTGGGACCATTCTCTGCACCACGGGGTATACGGGAGAGCCGGGCTGCGAGATGCTGATCCCTGCCGGTGACGCTGGGCGCCTCTGGGCCGCAATCCTCAAGGAAGGCGAGCCCCGCGGGCTGATCCCCTGCGGCCTCGGAGCGCGGGATTCCCTGCGGGCGGAAGCATGCCTGCCCTTGTACGGCCACGAGATAGATGAGAGCACGGACCCCATCAGCGCCGGCCTGGCCCGTGCGGCGGTCCGCCTGGAAGGTCACGAGTTCATCGGCAAGCGCGCCCTGGAGGCCGTTGCCTCCCGGCCGTTGTCGTGCCGTCTCGTGGGCTTCGAGATGATGGAACCCGGAGTCCCCCGTCAGGGCTACCCCGTCCACGCCGGGGGAAAGAAAGTCGGGCGCGTGACAACCGGGCTGGCAAGCCCCTCGACGGGACGCTTCCTCGGAATGGGATACGTGGACGATGGCTTTGCGGACCTCGATCGCGAGGTGCAGATTGTCATCAGGGAATCACCAAAAGCCGCGCGGATCGTGAAGCGGCCCTTTTACACATCGCCCCACTGGAGGTGAGAGGGATGGAGTACAAATTCGACCAGAAGGCGCGCTACTCGAAGACCCACGAATGGGTGAGGATGGACGGCGCGGAGGCCGTGGTGGGAATCACGGACTACGCGCAGAACAAGCTCTCCGACGTGGTGTTCACGGATCTCCCGGCCGTCGGCAAGGTGCTTACGAAGGAGTCCGCGTTCATGGTGATCGAATCCGTGAAGGCCGCCGAAGAGGTGTTTGCCCCCGTCTCGGGGGCGGTCACCGCGCGCAATGAGAAGCTGGTCAAAGCGCCGGAGCTGGTGAACAAGGATCCATTCGGCGACGGCTGGCTCGTGCGCGTCCGCCTGAGCGACGTGAAGGAGCTGGACTCCCTCATGGACCTTGCCTCCTACAGGAAGCTCGTGGAGACCTTATGAGCTTCATTCCCAACACGGATGCCGACCGCGCGCACATGCTTTCCGCCATCGGCGTCGCTTCCACCGCCGAGCTGTTCCACGATGTGCCGAAGGATTTCCGTTTTCCCAGGCTCGACCTTCCCGCGGCTCTCTCCGAGCACGAGGTCCTGGGCCAGCTGGATGCACTCTCGCGCCTGAACGCCCAGGGACCCCAGACCCCCTCGTTCCTCGGTGCAGGCGCGTACAACCATTTCATACCGGCCGTAGTGGATGCGATGGTCTCCCGCTCCGAGTTTGCGACGGCATATACCCCTTACCAGCCGGAAGTCAGCCAGGGAACGCTGCAGGCAATTTTCGAGTATCAGAGCATGATCGCCCGGCTCACGGGGATGGAGATCTCCAACGCCTCCCACTACGACGGAGCCACCTCCACGGCAGAAGCCGTCATCATGGCCCTGAACGTGGCGCAAAGGGAGAAGAAACGCGTGCTTCTTTCCGCGGGGGTGCACCCGCAGTACAGGGCGGTGGTCCGTACCTACACGCAGGGCATGGGGCTCACCGTCACGGGAGACGAGAGCACCTCGATCGGCTTTGATCAGCTGGGAGATTTGTGCGATGAGTCCACCGCCTGCGTTGTCGTGCAGTACCCGGACTTCCTGGGACGTGTCGCCGAGCCGGCCCAGCTCTCCGGTCTTGCCAAGCGCGTGCACGCGTGCGGCGCCCTGCTTGTTGTCGTCGCCAACCCTGTTGCCCTTGGGCTTCTGGTTCCGCCGGGGGAGATGGGAGCAGACGTTGTGGCAGGCGAGGGCCAGGCGCTGGGGAACCACCTGTCCTTCGGTGGTCCCTACCTCGGGTTCTTCGCCTTTCGGCGGGACCATATCCGCAAATCAAGCGGGAGGATTGCCGGAGAGACCGTGGACCAAGATGGCCGCAGGAGCTACGTCTTTACGCTCAGCACCCGCGAGCAGCACATCCGACGGGAAAAGGCCACCTCGAACATCTGCACAAACCAGTCCCTGAATGCCCTCACCGCCGCGGTCTACCTCACGGCACTCGGACCCCGTGGGCTCAGGCGCGTCGCAGAGTTGTGCTGGCACAAGGCCCACTACCTGGCCTCCCGAGTCGGGAGCCTGTCCGGCTACTCCGTTACGAAGGGGGAGTTCTTCCACGAGTTTGCCGTTCGCTGCCCCCGCCCGGTTTCGCGCATCAACGCGAGGCTCTTCGAGAAGCATGGTATTGTTGGAGGCTATGACCTTGGCGCGGATTATCCCGAGCTGCGGGACGCCATGCTTCTCTGCTGCACCGAGGTCACAACGAAAGAACAGATCGATCGCCTGGTTGCCGCCCTGGAGGATTGCCGCAATGCCTGAGCCGCTCATTTTCGAAGTCTCCCGAAAGGGAAGGCAAGGGGTATCCTTGCCCGCCTGCGACGTGCCCGAAACCCCCATCCCGTCTCACCTGTGCCGCTCGGAGCTTTCCCTCCCGGAGGTTTCCGAGATGGACGTGGTGCGCCACTACGTGCGGCTTTCTCAGCTCAACTACGCCGTAGATACCGGGTTCTATCCCCTTGGCTCCTGCACAATGAAGTACAATCCGAAAGCAAACGATGCAGCCGCACGCTTGCCGGGGTTTGCGGCGTTGCATCCGCTCCAGGACCCTTCGACGTCGCAGGGAGCTCTCGCTGTCATGCATTCCCTCCAGGAGATGATTGCCGAGATCGGGGGATTTTACGCAGTGTCCCTGCAGCCTTCCGCCGGCGCGCACGGGGAGCTCACCGGCATCCTGATCCTGCGAAAGTACCACGCGGACCGAGGGCAGACGGGGCGCACCAGAATCCTCGTCCCTGACTCCGCTCACGGCACCAACCCCGCCTCCACCGCCATGGCGGGTCTTGAAGCCGTTGAGATCCCATCCGACAAAAGGGGCAACATCGACATCTCCTGTCTGAAAGCAAACCTCGATGATCGCGTGGCCGGCCTCATGCTGACCAACCCCAACACGCTGGGCCTGTTCGAGGAGAACCTCCTGGAGGTCACGCGCCTTGTCCATGCGGCGGGAGGCCTCGTCTACGGAGATGGGGCGAACTTCAACGCCATCCTCGGTATGGCCAGGCCGGGTGACATGGGGATCGACGTTATGCATTTCAACCTCCACAAGACGTTCTCCACGCCGCATGGCGGTGGCGGGCCCGGCGCGGGCGCCGTGGGCGTTGTGGAGGAGCTTGCCGATTATCTGCCGGGACCTGTGGTCGCGGTGGTGAGCAAAGACGCGGCGGACCCGCGGCAATACGATTGGTGCATGCCCGCTCGATCGATAGGACGGGTCAAGAGCTTCCATGGCAATTTCGGCATCCTGGTCCGCGCATACGTCTACATCCGCATGCTGGGACCTGACGGGCTGCGCGCTGTTGCGGAGAATGCAGTGCTGAACGCCAACTACCTCCAGGCGAGGCTGAAGGGAGTGTACCCCGTTCCCCATGGCGATCGCACCTGCATGCACGAGTTCGTTGCGCAGGGAAAGCTCGCCGCTGCACCCGATATCCGTGCCCTGGACATCTCCAAGAGGCTCATCGACTACGGCTTCCATCCTCCGACAAACTACTTCCCCCTGATCGTGCCGGAAGCCCTGATGATAGAGCCCACGGAGACGGAGAGCCTGGAGACGCTGGACAGCTTCGCGCAGGCGCTTCTGGAAATTGCCCGGGAGGCAGGCGCAAATCCCGAAGTTCTGCAAGAAGCGCCGCACTCCTCGCCCGTGCGCAGGCTGGACGAGGTCAAGGCGGCACGAGAGCTGAAAGTCACAGCGGGATAGATCCTGGTGCCTGCTTTCTTGAACAACCCCTACGCAAGCGCCACGGGAACGTGGGTCCGGGGAAATCTGCATACTCACTGCCGCGAGCACAGTGGCTGCGCCTCGGTTCCTTTGTTCGAGGGCATAGGGAAGTATTGGGCGGCAGGGGCCCGGTTCCTGGCGATCACCGATCACGATCACGTGACCGACCTCCGCGAAGCCCGAAAGCGCTGGCCTGAGATGGTCCTCCTGGAGGGCTTCGAATGGTCGAAAAGCGAGAATATCCTCTTCATAGGCTCGACCGTTTCGCCCCTGCACACGCGGCCGCTCTCGGAAGCGTTGAAGGCCAGTCGAAACCTGCTCACCGTTGTCTGTCATCCCCGGCCGAGCTGGGTCATCGAATACTGGACCGTTCCCATGATCCTTGCCCTTGACCCGCCTCCGATCGGGATCGAGGTGTACAACGGCCATTACGCCGGTGAGCACCGCTCCTTGCGCAGGACGAACCCGCTCTATTCAGAGACGTGGGATGCTCTTTTGACCGGCGGTGCTCGGTTCTGGGGCTTCGTGAACGACGACTTTCACCAGCTCTCGGATTTCGGGCGGACGTTCACCATGGCCTGCATACAGGAGCAGAACGAGGATGGGCTTCTTGCGGCCTTGAAAGCCGGGAGGTTCTACGGATCCACGGGACTCTTCCTGAAAGAGGTAAGCGTCACCGGTCTCTGTGCTCGGGTGGCCCTGGAATCACCGGCTGCGGGCCGATTTGTCGGACCAGGCGGAAAGACGCTTGCAAGCGGCGAGGGGACTCTCTTCGAGTACCGTGCCGCCGACGAGGCCTACGTCAGGTTCGAGGCCGAGGGGGA
>Ga0209415_10020887_pt1 | contig 10136 bp, 5 predicted proteins | sample PeaSoiSIISIP2007_FD_187696 | JGI IMG/M metagenome (GOLD analysis project Ga0209415, IMG submission 187696) | Peat soil microbial communities from Weissenstadt, Germany - SII-SIP-2007 (SPAdes) (version 2) | ecosystem: Environmental > Terrestrial > Soil > Wetlands > Peat | place: Germany...
GGGGGGGGGGGAGCCCCTCGCACAGCATGGCGTAGGACGACCGGGTCCCGGACCGGCCGTGGGACCACACGACGCAGGGATGGGAGCCCGGCATGGCCGGTGCATCGGCGTGCGCCGACGCCGTGAAACCGATCCCGGGCAGCAATTCGTAGACCGACAGGGGATGTTCGCCGACGAGCGCCGGATACCAGCAATCGACCCCGAGCGCCCGGTGGCTGCGGGCCGAGTCGATGAGCACCGTCGAGCTGCGACCCACGGGGAAACGCGGCGGCTCGATCGGCGCCCCGGCGGAGAGGACCATGGTCATGTCGTGCCTCGTGCCGACCTCAGGGAGTCGCACCCGCCTTGGAGGCGACACCGGTCTCCCGCAGGGTGGCACACCGCAGGCGTACCAGAAGCCTGATGCACCACCAACCCGGGTCGATCTCGCCCCTGGCGAGGCTGAACCGGCTCGAGGTGGTGGCGGCGTGGTGATTGTTGTGCAGCCCTTCGCCTACCACGAGCCAGGCCAACCACTGATTGTTCGTGGCCAGGTTGTCGAAGGGCCTTCGCCCCCAACGGTGGCCCACGGCATTGATCGCTCCTCCGCCGAGCAGGTAGTAGACGGCATGGACCACGGCGGCCACGAGCGCCAGCTCCCAGCCGAACAGGGCCACCAGGAGGATCACTCCCAACCCCAGGCCGACAAAGGCATGGTCGAAGAGGAGCCGGTCCCAGCGATCAGCAGGGAGGTCGCGGGCATATCGGGCCGTCGCCGCCGGATCGCGGGCCACACGTCGGTACAGCAGGGCGTTGGCGAACTGCACGCGCGCAAAACCCAGGATGATCGGAGAATGGGGGTCGCGCACCGTGTCGGTGAAGGCGTGGTGCTTGCGATGCACTGCGACCCACTGCCGCGGGCGCATGCCCGTGCTGACCCAAATGAGCACGCGACAGGCCCCTCGGACACCGGGGGAAAGCTGAAGGGCGCGGTGAGAAAGACACCGGTGGAGATACACCGTCGAAACGAGCAGGGCAATTTGGGCGATGAGAAGGCCGATTGCGATGGCACCAAGGACTCCGAGCACTGGTGCGCAGGCTAGCTGCTGGGCCCCCGACCTGTTGGCTGCCCGCTCAGGAAGGCGGTAGCCGTGGTGCGACGGAGCCACCGCCGAGACCGCCGGGGGCGGCGCCGGGCGGCGCCGGTCAGGCGTTGACCCGGTCGAGGTGCTCGAGCACCGTGGGAAAGGTATCGCGCGGCGCCTGCGCGCCGATCAGCACGTCCTGGTGGCCGTAGCCGTCGAATACCACCCGCCGGAACAAGTCTTGTCCCAATTCGGTGACGAGCAGCGAGTAGGTGCGCTCGGTGGACTCGGGCACCCAGACCATGTTGTGCTTTCCCGACACGAAGGTGATGGGCAGCCGGAGCCTTTCGAGGTTCGGGATGTAGTCGTCGAAGCCCTGGGCGCTCACCGTCCGCTCGACCCGGGCCATGCGAGACAGATGAGCCATCATGGTCATGTCGGTGGGTCCGAACAACTCGTGCATGGTGCTGTGCGTGCGCTCGTTGACATTGACGTGACGGACCGCCACGCCGTAGATGAAGGCCAGGCGCCGGCACACCGCCTGGTCGCACCGCTCGCCGCGCGGCATCGGATAGGCGCGCAACGACTGGTCGAGGAGGCGGGCACCCAATGACTCCCCCGAGAACGAATCGGAGGTCAGCTCGCGCACCCCGGCCCCTTTCATCACTTGGGCCAGGAAGAGCCCGGCCTTGATCCGGGTCAGGGTGGGGCCCACGGGGTGCATACCCACCGAAGAGCACAGGAGCGACGTCGGGGCGGCCGTACCGGCCAACGTGGCCATCATCCACGTGATGCTGCCGACACAGTGCGAGACGACGTGGATGTCGGTGCTGCCCGTTCTCTGCTTGATGGCCTCTTGGACTGCGGCGTGATCGTGGCGGGCCACGTCATCGGCGTTGAACTGGTCGTGCGCCGACGGCAGGAGGGTGGAGCCTCTCCACTCCTGCAGCCAGACGTCGAAACCGTGTCCCACCAGGTACTCGACGAGGTTCGGCTGGATGGTGTCGAGCATGAACGTCAGGGGGTTGGCGCCCATGCCGTGCACCAGGAGCACGGGTCCCCGACTCCCGCCCTGGTAACGGGAGAGCCGAAGAGCCACCCCGTCGGCGGTCCGGTACTCGAACTCCTGGCGGGTCGGTAGGTCCAGAGCGCGACGACGCCGGGGTGCCGCCTTCGGGTTGAACCGATTGGGCCGGTGCAGGACCGGTCCGTAATCCTCGTAGAGCCGACCGGCGAAGGCCCGCCCGAATCGTCCCTCGAGCGCGAGGCGCTCCCGTGCGCTCACGGGGCCGGTGACCGACATAGTGCGCAACTGCTTGGCGAAGTCCTGCGCTTTGATGTGCAGCACTCCCCGGCCGAGCACCGGGCCTTCGGGCCCGTCCTGTCGCAGAGTGACATAGAGCGTGGTTGTGGCCGCCCAGACGTCGTCGAGCCCACCGGGCGCGACGACCTTGAACCCCGTGAAATCGAAACGTCGACCGTCGACAGCCGCCAAGGGGAGTCGGTACCACATGTGCCCGACCTCGGGGTGGCTCGCATCGTCGGCCACCATGAGTTGGAACCGACCGTCGAGCACGGTCAGGGGGTCGTTGGACAGCGCGGGCGCATCCACCGTGCCCGTCGCCGACATGGGCCGAGACAGGTCGGATATCTCGGCCCGCAGGTCGTCGGTCGACAGGGTCAACTCGAAGGCAAGTGTGGATCTGGCCGCTTCACCGGCCGCCGCGGCCTGCTCATAGTCGGCGAGGTCGTCGGCAACGGTGGCCGACCAGTATCCCGCCATCCGTTCCGTGAAGCGCAAACCGGGCCGCTCCGGCGGTGGGAGCGGTTCGTCCCGGCCCGCTGGCGTTGAACTCGGGCCCGACTCGTCGATTTCCCACCCTCGGGAGGCCGCCAGGGCGAATGCCGCTCGTTCGGCCAGAGCCGAGATGGTGAGGAGGGGATTGACCCCGAGCGGCCGGGGCACGATCGAACCGTCCCACACGAACAACCCGTCGTGGACGGCCGCCCCGGCCTGGGAGGAGAAGACGCCGCCCTTGTCGTCCACCACGCCGTCCTCGGCCTGGTCTGCCATGACACAGCCCCCCAGAGGGTGCACGGTGATCAGGCTGTGGCGCAGCCACCGCGACCAGATCGGGCTGTGCATGAACATTCCGCCCTGGACCGAGGCGGCCCGGCCCACCACCTGGGTCGCCCGCTCGTAGTACCGGCGGGTGCCGGCGCCGGGCCACTGGACCCGCACCCGGTCCTTGTCGAGGACGATGGAGCCTTCGTCGTCGTCGTTCCCCATCACCAGGAGCGTCTGGATCCGCGCTGCCACCCCCCGGCGGCCGTCGGTGAGCACGCTCGCAAGAGCCTGCAGGGGCCCACCGCCGCGCCCCCGGCCTCGCCGCCAGGAGGTCACCAGCTGGGAACCCAGCTCGAGGGGAAGAAGGTCGGCGACCGCTCCCGGGACGACGGCGTCCTCGATGATGATGCCGTCCTCGAGCGCGAGCCCCTCCCGTTTGTCGATGACCGAGGTGATGCACGGCCCTGGTGGGTGTTGGCGGTCGGGGGCGCGGTGACCGGCGCCGATGGCGCGCACCGGGCGGCCCGGCCGCAACGAGAAGCCCAGCACGTCGCCGTTGCCGCTGAAGCGCCGACCGAGGCGATCGGACGTGTCCAGCCCGTGCTGGCGGGACTCGAGGAGCAACCGGGAGGTGCCGAGCGTGCCGGCGGCCAGGACGACCACGTCGGCCGTGATGGCCAGTGGTGGCGCCCGGAAGCGGTCGCGGCCGGTCCCGAGGGGCTCGGCCCGCACAACCCACCGTGGCGTTGGCCCCTCGACGTTGCCGTCAGGAGGCGGTTGCACCCGTTCCACCCATCGCACGTCGATCTCGGTGAAGATCTCGGCTCCGTGTGCGACGGCATCGGGGAGGTAGTTCATGAGCAGCGTGTTCTTGGCGCCGTAGTTGCAGCCGGTCACGCAATCTCCACATCCGGTGCAGGCCTCTTGGTGGACGCCGGCCGCATTGGGCCCCGCCCGGAAGGTCACGTTGATGGGCGTGGGGTACCACGACGCTCCCTCGGCGGCGACGCGCAGCGCCTCCATCTTGGCCAAGGGCGGATACGACGCCGGGTAGGTGGCGGGAGTGAGCATGGCCTCGGCCCGGGTGAACCCGCCGTCGAGCCCGGTCCTGTCCGCACGCAATGCGTGTGGCCAGCGCTCGTCGGCGAAGATCCTGGGGTCAGGGCGCAGAGCAACGTTGGCATTGACCAGTGAAGTACCGCCGAGCCCGCAGCCAGAGAAGACGTTGATGTCGGTCCCCACGTGGAACCAGTAGAGGTCACGGGGGTCGCCGGTGTCGCCTTCGGAGGTGCTCACCTGCAGGTGCCGTCCGGCCTCTTCGATCGTCGTCGGGTATTCGCCCGGATGGATCTCGCGACCTCGTTCGAGCACGGCCACCTTCTGTTCGGCCCGGCTGAGCCGGCAGGCGGCGATGCTCCCGCCGTAGCCCGAGCCCACCACGACGACGGCGTAGTGTTCCTGCAGCTCGGTCAGGGGTCGTGACAGCCTATGCATCATGTCCTCGGTTTCGCCCCAGGCGGGAATCCTCATCGCGCCGGGCGGTCTCGGCCAGGCGCGCCTTGAGCTGGCGACGCCGCTCGCGCTCGACCTGGGTGGTGGCGTCGGCCAAGGCCCGCCACGGGTCACGACCGGGGTCGATCCTGCTCCGTAGGTCGTCGGCCAGGGGATTGGTGGCCCCGATCTCGGGACCGTCGACGTGTATCTCGGGGTCAGGCCCGTCGCCCTGGGCGAAACACCGCAGGACGGCGACGTTGAGGTCCGCATCGATGAGGATGACCGAGGCGCCCTTGTTGGGTTGGGCCTCTGGTGTGTCGACAACCCAGCCGCCGGTGTTGACCACGGGCACGGGGCTCGGCAGCCCCGACACGTGACGCAGCCTGACGAAAGGCTTGTGCGTGTGGCCGAACACGAACAGGACTTCGTCGGGTTGGCCGATCTCCTGGGCGATCTGGGACGCCACCGGTCCCGAGAGGTAGGAGATGAGGCCGCTCTCGGCTTTCGTACTCAGGACCTCGGGTACATGACGCTCGCGGCTGTTCGACCTCTTCACGGCCGAAAGCAGCATCCCTCCGAGGACGACGCTCTCGAGGCGTTTGCGCACCCGGGCGCCCTGTCCATGGCTGATCACCCGCCGGATCGCCCGTATCTCTGCATGGATGGCGTCCTCGCTCTGCAATGACTCGTACAGGCCACGAGCCCAACCCGAGACGTCCCCACTATCTCCCATCGAAGACCAGAAGAAGTCGATCCAGGAGCCGTTCTCGGCCTCGAGGTCGTGCACGGTCTCGGGAGCTGTCGGCCCCCGTGCGAAGACGTCCTCGAGCGTCGACATCGCCCGGTACAGGGGTTCGATGAAGTGTCCGTGGGACAGCACCACGACCCGCTTGCCGGTGGAGTTCACCAAGCCAAGGTTTGGGTAGCTCTGCTCGACGGTGACCGGCACAGCCGTCTCGACGCGCCCTGCCATCATCTCAACGATCTTGTCGCGCACGGTGAAGGGGTCGCTCGGTGTGGGCACCAAGGGCGTGGCGTGGGGCTCGGGGATCAAGGCGACCCCGCGGGGGACGCCTGCCATGTAGTCCACATAGCAGTCACCTCGGGCGCGGCTCCACAGATGGTGGTCATGGTTTCCGGGCAGGAAACGGATGGTGGGGGACACCGCGGCGTCGGGACTGCCCGGGCGCAGGGCCTCGATCAAGTGGGCGAAGGTGGCGGCGGCATCATTGGTGGAGGACAGCGCCAGCTCGAAGAGGTCGCCCAGCACGACCAGCTGGGGAGGGTCCCCCTGGCTGGCGACCATCCGTAAGCCGTCGCACAGCGCGGGCAGGACGGGGGACACCGAGGATTGGTCGACACGGTCACCGTCGGGGTGCACAGCAGTGAGGACGCTGTTCAACGCCCCCAGGTGGAGGTCAGAGACGCATACCCAACGGATGGGTGCCATCGATCACGAACCCTGGACGCGGCGTGCGCCTGGCGCCATCGCCTCCGGACCTGGTGGCCGCGCCGAGAACGCGCTCATGGCGGCCCAACCAATGGTGCGGAGATGTCTCTCGTCGGCTCGAGTCCAGAGTTTGCTCGACATCGGCTCCCGCTTCACCGTCCAACACGCCCGGTGGATGCAGAAGAAGCCGGACTTTCGCAACTCGGCCTTGCGCACCCTAGACGGCGGCACAATCGGCGGTAAAGACCTCCGACCGGGCGACACCTCTGCACGGTGCGGAACGAGATCCGAGGTGCGGGCGTGGGACCCGCCGCCGCGTGCGCCGTCACCACCGAGACGTGGGGGACGCGACGAGAGAGTCACACGGGCTGACCCGCTCGCGCCCCGGGTGCGCCTTGCTGTGCTCGCGCCCTCAGGTCGTTGCGGGCGAACGAGCGATGAGTGAGGCACGCCCTTCGCGGCCAGAGACGCGTCTGGTGGGTTGGCGAAACCAGAGACTCCTGGCACCCTCGGCGGGGCGGCCCTGGTCAGAATCCGGGCGGGGCGGGTGGGAAAACGAACATATGTTCGACTACGGTGGCCCCCATGGCACCGCCTCGACCGGCCACGATCCTGCACGCCGACCTCGACGCCTTCTACGCGTCGGTCGAGCAGTTGCTCGATCCGTCGCTGCGGGCGCGACCCATCGCTGTGGGAGGCGGCGTGGTCCTCGCCGCCTCCTATGAGGCGAGGGCTTTTGGGGTCGGTGCGGGCATGCCGGGATGGAGGGCACGGCAGCTGTGCCCGAGCTTGCTGTTCGTGGGCGGGCACTTCTCCGACTATCAGCGCCTCGCCGACGAGGTCATGGCCGTGCTCGACGCCTTCACCCCCCTGGTCGAGCGCATCTCGATCGACGAGGCGTTTCTCGATGTGGCGGGCTCGATCCACCTGTTCGGTTCGCCGACCCACATCGCCGAGGCGATCCGCCGGCGCGTGCGCGCGGAGATCGGGTTGCCGGTGTCGATCGGGGTGGCCCGGACCAAGCATCTGGCCAAGGTGGCTTCACAGGTGGCCAAGCCCGACGGGTTGGTCGTCGTGGCGCCCCAGAGCGAGAGCGAGTTTCTCGCGCACCTCCCCGTCGAGCTCATGTGGGGCGTCGGCCCAGTGACCCGGGCCCGACTCGCCGACGCCGGGATCCACACCATCGGCGACCTGGCCGCCGCCCCAACCGCACTCCTGGACCGCCTGCTCGGTAAGGCGGTCGGCGCCAAGCTCTCCGCTCTCGCCACCAATATCGACGCCCGACGGATCGAGACGACCCGGCGGGCGTCGTCCATGGGAGCCCAGGCGGCGTTGGGGCGCAGAGCGGCCACAGCCGGCCTGGTTCGCTCGACCCTGGGCTACCTCGCTGATCGGGTGGCTGGCCGGCTGAGGGCGGCGGGCTGGGCGGGGCGCACGCTGACGGTGAGGGTGCGATTCACCGGTCTGCGGTCAGTTACCCGTTCGGCCACGTTGCCGGTCCCCATCTCGGCCACGTTGACCCTGACGGAACTGGCCACCGAGCTCGCTGGCGCTGCGCTCGCCGCTCATCCTCGTGAGCACGAGATCACCCTCCTGGCGGTGTCAGTGGGCAACTTGGTTCCCGAGCCGGCCCTTCAGCTCGAGCTGCCGCTCGATCCCGGAGACGACCGCTATCGGCCCAGGACGGCGCGGGACGCGGCTCGCTGGGTGGTGGACCGATCCGTGGATGCCGTTCGCGCTCGCTTCGGGCACGATGCGGTGCGCTACGCAACCGTCATGTTCTCGGACGTGCAGCGCGTGCCCGAGGCCTTCCGAGAGCTTGCGGAGCACGCGGCGCTGAAACCGCAAAGTTAGTCTGACCCTCGTGCCCGACGACGACGGTCTCATGCGAGCATGGCGGACCCACGAGTACGGCCATCCCATGGAGGCGCTGAGACTCGACAGGGTGCCGATCCCCACTCCCGGGGCCGGCGAATTGCGGATCAGGGTGCAGGCCATCGCCTTGAACCTGAACGACCTCGAGCGGATCACGGGCGGCAACATGATGGTGCGCCCTGAGCTGCCCTACAGCCCGGGGATGGAGGTGATGGGGATCGTCGACGGCTGCGGTTCCGGTACCGAGGACTGGCGCCATCGACGCGTGGTGGCGATGCCGAAGGGCGCTCACGGAGGCTATGCCGAGTACGCGGTATGCCCCGTCGGCTCGACGTTCGACATGCCGGACACCATCCCATTGCCGGGCGCGGCAGCGTTGTACTTCCCGTTCCATCTTGCCTGGCTCGGGCTCTTCGACCGCGCCGATCTCCGAGCCGGAGAGACGGTGCTCGTACACGCTGCAGCCGGAGGCTCGGGTTCGGCGGCTGTCCAACTGGCGGTGAACGCCGGAGCCCGTGTCTTTGCCACGGCGGGCACCGACGAGAAAGTCCAGCTCTGTCGCGACCTCGGCGCGGACGTGGCGATCAATTACAACGCCACCGACTTCTCGGAGGTCGTGCTGGCGGAAACCGCCAACGAGGGCGTCGACATCGTATTCGACAACGTCGGCGAAGCAGTCATGGAGCCGTCCATGAAATGCACCAAGTACAACGGGCGCTACCTGATGATGGGGTTCGCATCCAACAAGTCGATCGCCGACGAGAAGTTCATCGTCCCCCGCCGGGTGGCCCTGGGAAACCTCAAGCTTTGTGGCGTCCTGCTCGGCTACCAGCCGCCCGACGCATCGGCGTTCCTCAAGATGGGGATGGGTTGGAACTTTGCCTCCCAGGAGCTGGGCGAGCGGATCATGCGCCACATCGTCGAGCTCGTGCTAGCCCGAGAGGTCAAGCCGGTGATCGGCCAGGTGGTCGGCTTCGACGACGTCCCCGCCGCCATCGATGCCATGGCCAACCGAGACACCGTGGGGCGCACCGTCGTGATGCTGGAGGCCTGAGGGTTACGGCAGCTCCTCGTCCGGGACGTCAAAGAACTCCTGGTACGGGCGCATCCGTTCGCGCAGAGCCCCGGCGTCCAGTCCCGTGTCGGCGAAGCTGTAGCGGTGCCCGCCGTGCTTCTCCTGAGGATTGTCGGCCAGGAAGCTGCGCATACGCCGGTCGGCCTCGGTGGTGAGCTCGATCCCGAGGCGGTCGTAGATCTCGTACACCACCGCCATGGGGTCGGCCAGGAAGTCGCCGAAGAACACGTCGACCGCCTGTTGCTCGGGGATGAGGCCGTCGCGCCGGGCCGCCACCGCCCGATCCAGGCCCACCGCGACGTCGTCAAACCATTCGGCTGCCACTGCGGCGATCGACACGTCGTCGCTGGCCAAGCGGCGCAGAAGGTCGATCAACGATGCCAACGAGCACACGACGCGCAGGGGATCCCGGTGGGTGTTGACGACCAGGGCGTCGGGATACTCACACATCATCGAATCGACCGCCCACAGATGGGCAGGCGACTTGATCACCCAGCGCTCGGCCCTGTGCTCCGACTGGAGGTATTGCAGAAACAGCCGGTGGTAACGGTAGGCCGGTCCCATGTCTGCGTCGTGGAGCAACCAGCGTTGGTATTCGGGGACCCGGTATTGAGTGGAGAAGATCATGCTCCGGAAATCGCCCCCCGTGATCCGCACACATTCCTGACCCAGCCTCGCTCCCACGGCGTGCATCCCCATGAAGCCGGGAATGAGGAGCTCGGTGCTCTCCAGGTTGGCCTGGACCTCAGCGATCCTGGGGTCGGATTCGTAGGTGGCGGTGTCCGGAGGCGGCCACGGCTGATCCACCTCCCACGTGAGGGGCACGCGATTGGCCGGGTCCTGGGCGAGGACCCCGAACAAGATCGTGGTGCCGGTCCGGGGCTGCCCCAGGATGACGATCGGGGGACGAACGTCTCGTTGTGTGATGTCCGGGTGGCGCGTCGTCCAGTCGATGATCCGCAGTCGGTTGCTGAGGTAGCCGGTGATCTCGGCCGATGCGATCACGGCCCCGAGCTCGTGCAAGGCGGCCCCGTCGTTCAGCTCGTCGACCAAGCGTTCGGCACCCTCACGCCAGCTCCCCTCGCCGAAGTCCTCGAGCCCGGTCGAACG
>Ga0209415_10020888_pt1 | contig 10135 bp, 5 predicted proteins | sample PeaSoiSIISIP2007_FD_187696 | JGI IMG/M metagenome (GOLD analysis project Ga0209415, IMG submission 187696) | Peat soil microbial communities from Weissenstadt, Germany - SII-SIP-2007 (SPAdes) (version 2) | ecosystem: Environmental > Terrestrial > Soil > Wetlands > Peat | place: Germany...
ACAAGCAAATCGGCGGCATCATCGCCGAAGCCATGAAGAAGGTCGGCAAGGATGGCGTCATCACCGTCGAGGAATCCCGTACGATGGAAACCACCCTCGAAGTGGTCGAAGGCATGCAGTTTGACCGCGGCTACCTCTCGCCCTACTTCATCACCGACCCCGAGCGTATGGAATGCGTCCTCGAGGACGTTCGCATCCTCATCCACGAAAAGAAAATCTCCTCAATGAAGGACCTGCTCCCGTTGCTCGAGCAGACTGCCAAGATGGGCAAGCCCCTCTTGATCGTCGCTGAGGACATCGAAGGCGAAGCGCTGGCGACCCTGGTCGTCAACAAGCTCCGCGGCACGCTGCAGTGCTCCGCCGTCAAGGCCCCTGGCTTTGGCGACCGCCGCAAAGCGATGCTCGAAGACATCGCCACCCTCACTGGCGGCAAGGCCATCACCGAAGACCTCGGCATCAAGCTTGAGAACGTGAAGCTCGAGGACCTCGGCCGCGCTAAGAAGGTCACCATCGACAAAGACAACACCACGATCATCGAAGGCGCCGGCAAGTCCGCGGACATCGAAGGCCGTGTGAAGCAGATCCGCTCTCAAGTCGAAAACACCACCAGCGACTATGACAAGGAAAAGCTCCAGGAACGCCTTGCCAAGCTCGTCGGCGGCGTTGCCGTCATTAAAGTCGGCGCGGCCACGGAAACGGAACTGAAGGAAAAGAAGGCCCGTGTCGAAGACGCAATGCACGCCACCCGCGCGGCTGTCGAGGAAGGAATCGTTCCCGGCGGCGGCACGGCGTTGCTCCGTTGCATCGCGGCCATCGAGAAGATCAAGCTCCATGATGACGAAGCTGTCGGCCTCGGCATCGTGAAGCGCGCTCTCGAAGAGCCTTCCCGCCAGATCGCGCTCAACGCCGGTTTTGAAGGCGCTGTCGTGATCGGCAAAATCCGCGACTCGAAGGACGAGAACTACGGCTTCAACGCGGACACCGGCGAGTACGGCGACATGGTCAAGATGGGTGTCATCGACCCAGCCAAAGTCACCCGCCTTGCCCTTCAGAACGCTGCCTCGATCGCGAGCCTCATGCTCACGACCGAAGCCCTCGTCGCTGAAATCAAGGAAGAGAAGGCTGCAGCGGCTGGCGGCGGTGGAGCCCCCGGCGCAGGCGGCATGGGCGGCATGTACTAAATCCAGGTAGCACAGGCTTCAGCCTGTGCTCCGGGCGACTTTACCAACTCGCCCACAAACTCAATCCAAGGGCGTCCTTGGCACAAGCCAGGACGCCCTTTTTATTTCCTTCGTCCCTCCTCGCGTTCAGTCGTACTTTTGCCACCCTCCATGTAGAATCCGGTTTACTCATGTCAGCACGAGCTCCCGAACCGACATCCATCTCTTGGCCGCGGCGCCATCCCCTAGTCTGTTATTTTGGATTGACTTTCCTCTTATCCTGGCTCGGCGCCTTCCTCGTAGCCGCTCCTCATCTTCTCCACCGCCAACCTCTCCCAAACTTGACCGGCATCTTGATGTTCCCCGCAATGCTTTTAGGCCCCAGTGTTTCCGGCATTCTCCTCACGCGCCTCTTCGACGGCCCCGCCGGCCTGCGCGATCTTTTCTCCCGCATGCATCGATTCCGTTTTCCCGCTCGTTGGTACGCCGCACTCCTAATTCCCCCAGTCTTAGTCCTCGTGATTCTTCTCCTGCTCGAGACATTTGTCTCCCCCGTTTACTCTCCCAATCGCTTTTGGATCGGCCTGGCCTTCGGCATTCCGGCCGGCATCTTCGAGGAAATTGGCTGGACCGGCTTCGCCTTCCCGAAACTTTCAACAAAGCTCCCACCCCTCCGCGCAGCGATCTTGCTCGGCCTCCTCTGGGGCTGCTGGCACATTCCCGTCATCAATTTTCTCGGCACCGCCGTCCCTCACGGCGCGTACTGGCTTCACTTCTTCCTCTCCTTCACTGCGGCCATGACCGCTATGCGCGTCCTCATTTCCTGGCTCTATTCCCACAGCAGAAGCATTCCATTAGCGCAGCTCATGCACGCCTGTTCAACCGGTTCGCTCGTCGTCTTCAGCCCGCCACTCGCCAGCGCGCGCCAGGAAGCCTTCTGGTACGCCGCCTACGCCGCTGCTCTGTGGATTCTGGTGGCTGCTCTATCTCTTTCGCAATCGGGCTTTCCGGCAGTCTCTAGCCACTCCTCAATCGAGAAACACTAATCCCGGCTCACTCTCCCCCTGACGCCTTCCTTGCCTCTCGTCCCCTCCTCCGCTAAACTCTTCGGGCCTCGCCACTACGGCTCTTCAGGGGAGAGTCACATCATGCCAGGACTTTTGCAGCGGCTTATGCCGCATGAAGAGGGATTTCTCCACCTTTTCGCCAAGCAGGCCGAGAATATCCATGCCGGCGCCGAATCCCTCCTCAAAATGCTTTCGCATTACACCGGGGTTCCCGAGCAAGTCCAGATCATCAAGGCCATCGAGCATGAGGGAGATGAAATCGCCCACAACCTCCTCACCAAGCTTAATCAGACCTTTATCACTCCCTTCGATCGCGAGGATATTCACGAGCTTTGCAACCGTCTCGACGACGTCATCGACCTCATCGACGCCGCCGCCAGCGTCCGCGGAAGGTGGACCGCTGGTTTCGCCGCTTGCAGTTGCTCTCTGCCGCGCTCTTCAGCCTCGGTCACGGCACCAACGACTCACAGAAAGGCATGGGCATTATCACTGCGGCGCTTGTCGTCGGTGGTTTGCTCAAGTCTTCCGCGGTTCCTCCCTACTGGGTCATTATCTGCTGCCACCTGGCCATGGCTGGCGGCACTATGGCTGACGGCTGGCGCATCATCAAAACCATGGGCCAGCGCATCACGAAGCTCACCCCCTTTGGCGGCTTCGCAGCGGAAACGGCCGGCGGTCTTACCCTCGTGATGAACGCCGCTTTCGGCATCCCCGTCAGCACCACTCACACCATCACAGGCGCTATCGTCGGTGTCGGCGCAACGCGCCGCCTTTCCGCCGTCCGGTGGGGCATCACCCGCCCCATCGTCTGGGCGTGGGTCCTCACCATCCCCGGGGCAGCCCTTATCGGTGCAGGCGTTTTCCATCTGCTCGCGCCGCTCCTCCACTCACTTCCGTAGTACCTGGGTAATGCCTTGTCCGCCTTCGACCGAGCGCGTCTCACTCCCAAATCGTCCTCTTCGCTTCGCTGAAATCCCCTTGTCTTTCTTCCACTCCTTTTGATACACAATCTCCATCAAACCAGCGGAGGTGTATATGAGCACATTTAGCCGGTTGACAGGTGGGGCACGCGAACTGGCTCTCGAGCTCCTCATCATGCGCGTCGCTTGCGCCCTTCCCTTCATCTACCATGGCTGCGCCATTCTGTTCGGTATGTTCGGCGGTCCCGGCCCGCAGGGTTTTGCCGCTTTCATGCATTACCCCGTCATCATCGGCTACCTCGTCGGATTGGCCCAATTCGCCGGTGGCATCGCCATCCTGCTCGGCGCGCTACTCCGCGTCGGCGCCGTCAGCGTCATCATCGTCATGCTGGGCGCCATCTTCATCGTCCATCTCCCAAACGGCTACGACATCGGCCACGGCGGCCTCGAATACGCCCTTACCGAATTGCTCCTCTCCGTCGGCCTGCTGCTCGCCGGCCCCGGCAAATACTCTCTCGCCGGCGTCCTTCCCGCTCCGCTTCGCAGGCTATAGCGAGGAGCAACTCCCCTTGGGGACTCGCCTCCTCAACAATCTCTCTCGAGCGCCCATGCAACCTTTTCGTTCCCTCGACGCAACCTATTATCAGCCGTTGTTTATATCGCATTCGTAACCTGGGGTGGGGGCGATGCGTTACCAATCCAGTTGTATCTTCAAAGTCGTATTCGTGTGCCTTCTCTTCGTGTCCGGGTCCCATGCGCAGACCAGCGTGCGCGTGAAGGAAGATTCTGCCCGCATCCAATTTCTGTCCGGTAGCGCCGTTATCGATCTCCCTGCGGAAAACCAGACGCGCAACACCATCACCGCGCATATCCTTCTCGAATTGCTCGATCCATCCGGAAAAATTCTCGCTCATTCCGAACAGGACGCCTCTCTTCCTCCAGGCCTAACAAAACTCAGCAACACTCTGCCGCTCGCCTCTGCCTTGAACAACAAGGCCGATCGCAGCAATCTCTTGTGGTATCGCCTGCGCTACACCATCACACCAGGCGCCTCCGCAAATTCCCTTCCATTTCTAATAGACATTCTCTCCGTAGGCGAAGCAACGCGAGGCATCTTTGAGCTTCACGTCGCCACTCCGGAATTCGTTAGAGAATCCGGACATTACGCGCTCCGCGTTCGTGCGATTCACCCCGTGAGCGGCCGCCCCGTCCCTGGCGTTGCCGTCCAAGCTTCTTTCGACGCCAGCTCCGACGACGACAAACCTCTCTTAACCAAAACCGTCGCCACCGATCGCCGTGGCTTCGCCACGCTTCCTTTCACACTTCCACAAGCCATCGAGGCCAGTGAAGTCGATGTCACAGTGACGGGAAAGCTCGGAGACTACTCCACCAAAGCGGACGACAGTTTTCAGGTAGCCCATTTCTCCAACGTCTCGATCAGCACCGACAAGCCCATCTATCAACCCGGTCAAGCTCTCCACATGCGACTCATGGCCTTCGACACCAACAAAAAAGCCATCGCCGCCGAGCCCGTAACCCTGAAACTCCTCGATCCCGACGACACTCTCGTCTATCGCGCGCAATTGAAAACCTCCACCTTCGGCATCGCCTCCGCCGATTGGCAAATCCCCGATAATCTCCGCCTCGGCTCCTATCGCATTCAAGCCACTTTCGGCGAAGGCCGCTATGAAGACTCCAGCGCCAACGCCACCGTAAAAATCAGCCGTTACGAACTTCCCACGTTTACCGTAACGGCCAAGCCAGATCGCGCCTTTTATCTGCCCGATCAAAACGCCTCCATTGAAATTCACGCCGACTATCTCTTCGGAGAACCAGTCAAACACGGCCACGTGCGCGTCGTCCGCGAAACCCAGCGCCAATGGAATTACCGCGAACAAAAGTGGGACACCGAAGAAGGCGACACCTACGAGGGCGATACCGACGACCACGGCCACTACATTGCCAAAGTCGATTTGTCAGACGATCATGACGACCTCGCAGGCCAGGACTACTCCCGCTTTCACGATTTAAAACTCGCCGCCTATTTCACCGATTCCTCCACCGGCCGCACCGAGCAGCGCCGCTTCGCTTTACGCGTCACCAAAGATCCCATTCACATCTACCTCATCGGCTCAAACAACTCCCAATCGAACGGTCTTCCTCTCGAGTTCTATCTTTCCACAAGTTATGCCGATGGCTCGCCTGCGTCCTGCGACGTTGAAATCAATTGGGCGGATGACCTACCAACCTCAAAAACTGCCGGTTCCGGCCAACCCGTCGAGCAGTTCCTCCGTCGTGTCCACACCAATCACTACGGCGTGGCAAAAGTCGCAGGACTCACCGTGCCGCGCCTAGCCGTGCCACCAGATAAAGGCGCCGCCGATTTTGAATTGAGCTTTCACGCCAAAGACAACAAGGGCGAGGTCGGCCATCACAGCGAGTCCATGTGGTTCTCCGACAGCCCCGGAATTCGCGTCTCCACCGACAAAACTCTCTACAAGCCCGGCGAACCCGTCCAGGTCCTACTGACCACTTCCGAGCCAGACCTATCCGTCATTGTCGAAGCCGTCCACGACCTCCAGGTCATCGCTTCAAAACTGGTCCATGTTCGCCACAACACCGCCGACGTCGCCTTCGACTCCACCGACAAATTTGAAAACGAAATCACCATTCTCGCTTACACTTTCGGCCGCAAGCCCAGCGACGACTACTACACCTCTTCCATCTCTGGCTCGCATACCGTCTCGTTTCCCAAAAACCACGAGCTGCAAGTCGAGGTTAAGCTCGCCAAATCCGTCTACCGCCCCGGCGATGAAGCCACCGCCAATCTGCAAGTCACCAGCCCAGACGGCATTCCCGCCAAAAGCGCCCTCGGCCTCGTTGTCGTAGATCAAGCCGTCGCAGAACGCGAGCGCACCGACAATGACTTCGGCGCACAAGGCGGCTTCTACAATTTCCGCGAGGACTGGGGCGCGACAAATATTGGCGGCCTTCGCCGCAGCGATCTCGACAGGCTCGATCTCTCCAAGCCTCTCCCCGACGGCCTCGAACTCGTCTCCGAAATCCTTCTCCAAGGCAATTCTTTCGGCCCCAAGACCTTCACCAGCGATTCCGGTCCCACCGACTTAGCCAAGCTCTTCGCCTCGGAAATCAATCCTCAAATCGTCCCCATCCGTACCGCTTTGGAAAATCGCTACGCGCAAAAGGGTGAATATCCCAAGACCGAAGCCACTCTAGAAAGTTATGTGTCCGCTGCGGGCTTCTCCTGGCGCGACGCGAAAGATCCCTGGGGCACGCCCTACCACGCCAAATTCACTGTCGCTCGCGAATCCGACGTCCTCGAAATCTCCAGTGCCGGCCCCGACAAAATTCCCGGCACCGATGACGACTTCGTCGTAGCTAGACTGTCCTGGCCCTATTTCAAACCCAACGCCGGCGCCATCCAGCGTGCCGTCAACGAATTTCACGCCCGCACCGGCTCTTTCATTCGCGATGAACAAACCCTCAAACTCGAACTCACCCGCTTCGGCCTCGACTTCGATTCCTTGAAAGATCCATGGGGACACCCTTACCAATTATCTTTCGGCGTCAATCGCACCCAATTCACGGTGACCGTCACCAGCGCTGGCCCCGACGGCCGTTTCACCACCAAGGAGTTTCCCTCCGAGGACGACTTTCCCCTTGCCACCCTCGGCATCGACTACTTCTCCGAAACGAACGCGCAAATCGACGCAGCCCTCACCGCCAATTTCAAAAAAACGCAGTCATTTCCGGAAAGCCTCGATGAGCTAAAGGACGCCTTGAGCCGCGCTGGAATCCACTGGGACGCGCTTCGTGATCCTTGGGGCCATCCTTACTACGCATTGTTCCGCCGGGAAGCCCGCTACTCCGATGACCTCACCATCGAAACCTACGAGCATCACACGCAAAAAGAACAACTGCGCACCAACATCGCGCCCGTCACGCAACGCATGAGTTGGGTTGTAATCCGCAGCGCCGGCGAAGATGGTCTCGAGGGCACATCCGACGACTTCGACGTCGCCTCCTACGCTCGCGGTGTCGTCGAACAGAGCAGCAAGGACAAGTCGCCCGTTCCCATCGGCAATTCCACCGTCTTGCAGGGATCAAGCGGCGCCATTTCCGGCACCGTCACTGACCCGTCCGGTGCCGCCATCCCCGGCACGGAAATCAGCGCCAAAAATTCCGCGACCGCTGCCACCTTCACCACAAAAACGGGTGACAACGGCGACTATCTCCTGCGCAATCTCCCCGCAGGCTTCTACGTCGTCCAATTCTCCGCCCTCGGCTTTCGCGTCTACTCCATCACCGGCGTTCCAGTCCGTTCTTCCAACGTCACGAAACTCGACGCGGTTCTCAATGTCGGCACTGTTACGGAAACCGTTGAAGTCGAAGCTGCTGCCGTCCAGTTGCAAACGACGACGAGCGCAATGGCTGTCACGCAACAGAGCATTTCCTCACTGCCAATCCAGTCTCGGCCGCAAACTCAGCTTCAGCTCTCCACTCCCCGCCTCCGCGAATATTTCCCCGAAACTCTCCTCTGGCGCCCCGAACTCCTCACCGACGAAAAAGGCCGCGCCCAACTCAAATTCCCTCTAGCCGACAACATCACCACCTGGAAACTCTCCGCCGTCGCCTCCACCATCAACGGCGAACTCGGCTCTTCCGAAAAATCCATTCGCGCCTTTCAACCCTTCTTCGTCGAGCACGATCCCCCGCGCTTCCTCACCATCGGTGACGAGATTGCCCTCCCCGTCGTTCTCCGCAATTACCTCGACCACCGTCTCCAAGTCACTGTCGAAATGAAGCCCGCTCCCTGGTTCGCGCTTCAAAGCTCCGCCACCCTGAACACCGCCATCGCGCCGAAGGATTCCGCGCGCGATATCTTCCGCTTCAAAGCCGTCGAAACCGTCAAGGAAGGCAAACAAGCAGTGCATGCCATCGGCGCCGACGCTAGCGACGCCATTTCCCGCTCCGTCACCGTTCGCCCCAATGGCGAAGAAAAAACCGTCAGCGCCAGCCAGATTTTCGCCGACACCGCGAGCCTCGACCTTCAGGTTCCCGACAACGCCATCCCCGGCTCCATCCAAACAAATCTGAAGATCTATCCGAATCTCACCGCCCACGTACTCGAAAGCATCGAAGCCATCTTGGAGCGCCCCTACGGCTGCGGTGAGCAAACCATCTCCTCCACGTATCCCAGCGTCCTGCTCCTCAAATTCGCGAAAGCCTCTCCATCTGAAAAATCTCCACTGCTGCCACAAGCGCGTCGCTATGCGCGAATGGGCTACGAGCGCCTTCTCTCCTATCGCTCCGCCGATGGCGGATTTTCCTACTGGGGCAAGGGAGACTCCGACCTCGCTCTCACCGTCTACGCCATCCGATTTCTCAGCGATGCCCGCGAATTCATCGACGTCGACGACTCCGTCCTCCAGCAAGCCGCTGCCTGGGTCCTCAACCAGGTCCGCCCCGATGGCCACTGGCCCGCCAAGGATTGGAGCGGCAACGAAGTCTCTCCCCGCAGCGTCATGCTCACCGCTTACATCGCCCGCATGCTCGTCGCCGCAAAACTCACCACCGAAACTTCCGGCGGAAATGCGCAACTCGCCAAAACTGCTTCCACCGCCGTCCAGCATGCTCTCACCTACCTCCAGCCACACATCGATGCGCTCGACGAGCCCTACGTCATCTCTTCCTACGCTCTAGCCGCTCTCGGCGCCGGAAACAAATCCGCCTTCGCCGCCAGCCTCGCGCGCCTCCACAAACTCGAGCACCGCGAAGGCGACTCCAGCTACTGGTCCCTCGAAACCAACACTCCTTTTTACGGTTGGGGTTTGGCCGGGCGGGTCGAAACCACCGCCCTCGTCCTTCAAGCCTTCAACGCGGACCCCGCCTCTTCCTCTGACTCCGACGCTTTGATCTCGCGCGGCCTGCTCTTTCTTCTTCGCAATCAAGATCGCTACGGCATCTGGTATTCCACCCAAGCCACCATCAACGTCCTCGACGCCATCGCCTCCCTGACTTCGCGCAATTCGAATCCTCCCGATCGCGCCGCACAAAACGCATCCGCCGCCTCAAAAGCCACCGTCCTCGTCGACGGCCAACAAGCTCTCTCCATCGACCTCCCGCCGCCCCATGCTCTCAGCGCGCCTATCATCGTCGACTTGTCGAAATTCGTCATACCTGGTGCGCATCACATCGAGATCCGCCGCCCCGCCGGCTCCTCCCACGCCTCCGTTCAAGTCCTCGCCGACTACTACATCCCCTGGACCCACACCTCCACCGAAACCGATCTTCACCAGGAAGCAAAGCTTTCCGACTCCCTCCGCCTCACTGTCCACTTCGACAAACTCTCCGCCAACATCGGCGACCCCATCCAATGCAACGTCATCGCCGAACGCATCGGCTTCCGCGGCTACGGCATGCTCCTCGCCGAAATCGGCCTTCCTCCCGGCGCCGAAGTCGACCGCAATTCCCTCGAACAAGCCATGAAATCCGCCGGATGGGAACTCAATCAATACGACATCCTCCCCGACCGCCTCATCGTCTATCTCTGGCCCCGCGCCGGCGGCACGAAATTCTCTTTCACCTTCAAACCTCGCTTCGGCCTTCGCGCCCTCTCCGCCCCCTCCATCCTCTACGACTACTACAATCCCGACGCCCACTCCGTCGTCCAGCCCTCTCCATTCACAATCCAGTAATCTTGCACAATTTCCCCTGGCAAACTCCTCTTGACACGCTACGTTTTCGTCACGTAGCATCGCGCGCATTCGTTTCTGATCCGCGCCGGTTTTCTGGCGTTTCAGGACTCCCTCAGTAACCGTGGTGAATCGTATGCACAGCCCTCTCCCGTTCTCTGAATCAGCTTTCGGCGGAGGTGCTTCTTCTGCCGGGCATACAGCGAAAATTCGAGTAGCAAAAATCCTCAACAAGCAAGGAGCAAAATCTATGTCTGGTTTGAAATCGTTTG
>Ga0209415_10020890_pt1 | contig 10133 bp, 11 predicted proteins | sample PeaSoiSIISIP2007_FD_187696 | JGI IMG/M metagenome (GOLD analysis project Ga0209415, IMG submission 187696) | Peat soil microbial communities from Weissenstadt, Germany - SII-SIP-2007 (SPAdes) (version 2) | ecosystem: Environmental > Terrestrial > Soil > Wetlands > Peat | place: Germany...
CGATCTCAAAAGTCACCGACAAGCCGATCAAGATGCTTGTCTACTCTCACTCACACAAAGATCATATCGGTGGCTCGGCAGCGTTTAAGGACATTCAAGGTCTGCAGATCGTGGCACTCGACAGTGTCAGCGATTTTCTGAAAGAAATGAACGATCCCAATCGATTGTTGCCGACCGTAACATTCAAGTCAGAGAAAACGATCAAACTAGGAGGCAAAACTGTCGAGCTCACGCGCCACAACTATCACTCGCCAGAAGGTGATCTTTTCATCTATGTCCCTCAAGCGAAATTCTTAATGGCCGTTGACTCCGTAACTTCCGGCTATGCGCCTTTCCAGGGATTTGATCTGACGACAAATTTTCACGAGTACCTCAAAGTGTTCGACGAGATCCTCGCTTATCAGTTCGACACATTCGTAGGCGGGCATCTCACCGATACAGGGACCAGGAAAGACGTCGAGATTACCAAGGAATTCACATATGACGTCTACAACACGGTGAAACGCATTCATAACAACCTGGACCCAGCCGCAGTCACGTCTGAAGCTGCGAAAACGATTGGACCGGACAACGAGTTCTTGTTGTTCAAGGTGTTTTTGGATGAGGTCACCAGCGAATCCGTTAAAGAACTCCAACCTCGCTGGATTAATCGATTAGCCGGTGCGGACGTTTGGCTGCCAAGTCATGTACGCACGGCTTTGATTTATGTCCGATGGGATGATAAGGAATGAGGAAATGGGGAAGCGAGGACAGGCAGGCAGGAGAGTATAGCGATGAAAAGAGATCAGTCCGGAATTAATACTGCTTCAAAGCCAAGTGGAGATGGTTGTGTGGAGTGTCTGGCTACGGGAGGTTGGTGGCTTCGCCTCCGTCGATGTGCGGAGTGTGGACACATTGGGTGCTGCGATAGTTCTCCCAGTCAACATGCCTCAAAACATTCACATCTGACGGGACATCCTGTGGTCGCAAGCTTCGAACCGGGTGAGGACTGGTTTTTCGACTACGAAAAGAAGCGGATGATCAAGGGCGTGGAATTGTTGGCGCCTCATTCGCATCCGGCCAATCAGCCGGCACCGGGCCCAACGGGGAGAGTTCCAAGCGACTGGGAATCTCTCCTGCACTGATCTTGGTGTGCGTCAGTCCCTCAAGGATACTCGCGCGGGCGAGATGGGCAACTTCTGACGATTTGCAGCATTCTCGCGCCAGCGGAAGCAAACAGCGTCGTAGCACTCCACAGGGGAGCTCCAGCAAATTCGAACCAAAAAGGAGTATGAATGACCAAGGGCCGAATGGAGGCTTTCAGTGACGGGGTACTCGCCGTCATCATCACAATCATGGTGCTGGAAATAAAGCCGCCGCACGGAACCGGCCTTATGGCCTTACAGCCGCTCCTTCCTGTTTTCTTCAGCTATGTCATGAGCTTCGTGTACGTGGGCATCTACTGGAACAACCATCATCACCTTCTGCATGCGGCGCAGCATGTCACAGGCGGCGTCCTGTGGGCAAACCTGCATTTGTTGTTTTGGTTGTCGCTGACGCCATTCGCTACCGCCTGGATGGGGGAGAACCACTTTGCTCCCTGGCCAGTGGCGTTGTACGGTGTGCTGTTACTGCTCGCTGCAGTTGCTTACTTCCTTCTGACGAAGACACTTATAGCCCACCACGGAAAGGATTCAACGCTGGCAGCATCAATTGGAAGTGACAGGAAAGGCAGGGTTTCTGTCGTGGTCTATGTTGCTGCAGTTCCCCTGTCGTTCGTGCAGCCGTGGATTGCCTGCGCCTGCTACGCCTTGGTCGCTGTCATGTGGCTAATCCCCGACCCGCGCATCGAAAAATCCCTCGGTAAAGAGTCGTCACGCTCCAGCTGAATTCGAATATTTAAGTAGAACCATAAAAAAGATGAGGTGTGGAGGTGTTGAGTGTTCAGAAACGCCTGCAAAAACTATGTCAGCACTACGATCTTCCCACCCGCCTTGTTTTCCTCCATACAGCGATGTGCCTCAACGATCTGGTCAAGGTGGAAGGTCCTGCCAACCTGGACGTGCAACGTTCCCGCCGCGATCTGCTCGACCAGTTCTTCAAGCGGCATCCGCATGAAATCTTCCGATTCGCCGGCATAGGTCGTGAGGCTGACCGCAGTCGGGATCGCTTCCATAGGGCTGAAACTGTCAAATGACCATTTATCGCCGACCATGCCCGTCATGCAAACAATCCCGTGCTGTTTGGCGCAGCGCAGCGAATCCTTCAGAGTCGTCGTGCCCACCAATTCGAGCACCTTGTCGACGCCCCCCGGACACACCTCCTTGACCTGTTCGGCGATTGACCCGGTATCGATGAACACCTGATCGACGCCCCTTGCACGCAGCAACTGATCGCGATCGGGCTTGCGAGTCGTCCCCGCGACGAAAGCGCCGTGACTCTTGGCAATCGCCGCGGCTGCCAGCCCGACCGAGGTCGTGCCGCCGCGGATTAGCAGACGCTCACCTTTTTCGAGGCGAAGCGACTTGAACAGCGAGCCCCAAGCAGTCTGCAGCATTTCAGGGATGGCGCCAAGCGTTTCCCATGGGAGTTCGGTCTTGATACCCTGCACCTGCTTCGCCGGCACGCAGGCGTATTCGGCGTAGCCGCCATCAAACTGCCGCCCCATGCCGCCCATCACGGTCGCCACGATATCGCCCTTGTGAAACTCTTCTCCTGGTGCTTCCTCAACAAGTCCAACCGCCTCGATCCCGAGGACACGCGGGAACTTGACGCCGGGCGAATGGCCCTGACGGGTGAACAGTTCGGAGCGGTTGAGTCCGAACGCTTTGACACGGATCAGGACTTCGCCGCTGTGCGGCGTGGGGATCGGGAGGCTCTCAATCTTGAGAACCTCCGGCCCACCTGCTTCACGGATCACTGCGGCTTTCATCGTGGTCATCATTGGGGTCCTTACATTTCATGCGTGCGCAGGATTGGTAGTGGAGAAGCAGTAACGCGCTATCTTCCACTTCCCGTCGGTGCCCTTCCTGAAAACGAAGAGTTCCTGGTTCGCTTCCGTGCTCCTGGCGCCCGTCGCGTTGAGAGTGGCCGTTCCTGCCGAGTTGGTACGCGCGAAGGCCCAGTCGGAGGCCACTTCAACAACCTCGGCTACGTTGAACTTTACGCTCAGCTTGATGGCCTTGAACACGGCGTCATACGCCTTGCGCACCGCGTCCGCACCGACGCTGGAAGGACTATTCTGCGGCATGAAAACACCGTCGGAAGCATAGAGCTTCATGACCGCCTCAGTATCGGATTGGTTCAACGCGTCTTGATACTTCGCGAGTACAGCGGCCACGGCCTCTTCGTTTGCATTCATGGTTTCTGTCCTTTGTATTTGAGGATGCCTTCAGAAGAGAATATAGGCTTGCCGAGTCTGCGCGACTAGCGGGAGAAACTACAAATGTGTTTTCCGAATTTGGGATAATCTTGTGAGAACGCAGACATTCGAGTGGTGCGCTATGCGGCAATTTTGCCGCGATTTTCGCGATATGTGCCCCCTGGAATCGCGCCATCGCCGTGAAGCCACTTGTGGCGAGTTCGAATCGCCTCGGCTTCGGTCTCGACGGCGCTTGCATGGCGAGTAACCGGGCCGAACATCCGTCCCGTGCGAGGGGCATTACGTCTTCGGTGACCTGAAGGAGCAGGAAGATAACGACGATGTCGGACCTCAATTCTCTGATGATTTTCGCCAAGGTTGTCGAGGCGAACAGCTTTTCGGAAGCGGCGCGCCGCCTCAAGATGCCGACCTCGACCGTCAGCCGCCGCATTGCCGACCTTGAGGACCAACTCGGCGTTCGCCTGCTCGAACGTTCGACCCGCAGCCTGCGCCTCACTGATGTTGGGTCCGAGGTTCTCGAATATGCCCAGCACAGCGCCGAACTCAGCGAGACGGTCGACAACATAGCCTCGAACCATATGTCGAATGTCTCGGGCTTATTGCGGCTATCCTCGCCACCCAGCATCTCGGACTCGTTGCTTGCGCCCTTGGTCGGCGCATTCCAGGGAACCTATCCCAACGTCCGCGTGCAGATCTTCGTCACCGAACGGTTCGTCGATCCTATCGCCGAGGGCGTCGACCTAGGGTTCAGGGTCGGCACGCTCAAGGATTCGACACTGGTCGCGCGGAAGATCCTGACCTACCGGCATCAGCTTCTAGCAAGCCCTGCCTATCTCGAGAACTGCAAGCCGCCCGAAACACCACAGGATCTGCTCGGCCACCGGCTGCTCGCGTTCTCGCGTTGGAAGCCTGAGAGTAGCTGGAGCTTTACCCATGCGAACGGAAAGGACAAGGAAACGTTGACGTTCCAGCCTTACCTCTCCATGAACGACTACACCGGTCTCGCGCCCGCACTGCTCGCGGGCGTCGGCATCGGCGAGCTTCCGCCGCTGGTGCAGCCCGAACTACTGCGCGACGGGCGGCTCGTAGAAGTCATGCCGAATTGGCGGTTTCGCACCTTCAACCTCTCGGTGGTCCATCTCGGCAACCGGTACCTCCCGCGGCCGGTGCGCGTGTTCAAGGAATTCGCCGTGCAAATGGCGTCAACACTCTTTCCAACACTTCCGACTTGAGTCGTCGGGTCCGCAATGAGTCCTTAAGGCGCTCTCCAAAACGCGTTTGCGTTCTGCCAGACTTAGCTGCTTGAAATGTAACGTTTTCGACAACTTCAATTCTCGCTGACGAGAACAGAGCTTTGCGTGAACTGGGATAAGGGGTTCCGTGAGGTCACATGTAGATCGTGGGTGTGTTGTCGGCAAACTGGAAGCTATCCAGAAAACGGGGTTTCGGGGAGATCTCCTCGAAGAGGACTTCTCAGGACTGGTCTCTTTACGGCGTGATTACCTCCAGATAGCCGTCAATCCGTCCCCAACCTAATGCTGGTCTTCGATTTAAAAAAGTGCTCCACATCGACGTTTTCGCTCAGGGCACATCAGCGCTTCAGCCTTCGACAATGCCAACTAGATCTCGTTCCAAACCTACTCCCGTAGGGGACCAGTCCCGTAGAGGCCGGTGTTCAGGTCACGCGTCGTCACGAGTACAATTGCCTAACCGCCCCCAACGCACGACCGCCCGGGCGGGTCATTTATGGGCGCGCTTCCCGACAATGAGATCGTCCCGCCAGCGATATCGGTCGAAGACCGTCTCCGGTTGGTCATCAATACGATTCCCTGCCTGATCCTGCGCGCTACGCCGGATGGCGCTTTCGATTTCATCAATCAGCAGTGGCTGGAATTCACCGGACTCAAGATGGAAGAGGTGAAGGGCCAGGGCTGGCATAGCGCTCTTCATCCTGAGGATGTCGAAAAAGCCCTGAGCGTTTGGCATGCGGGGTTGGCTCGCGGGGAGCCGTTTGAGCACGAGGCGCGCGTGCGACGGGTGGACGGGGAGTATCGCTGGTTTCTGATTCGGAACGTGCCCCTGCGGGATGAGCAAGGCAGGATCGTGCAGTGGTATGGAACGGGGCACGACATCGATGAACTCAAGGGAGCCGAAGATCGGCTTCGGCTGGTAATCGACACAACGCCCGCCCTGCTCCACAGCGCTCTTCCCGACGGCGACATCGATTTCTTCAACCAGAGGATGCTGGATTATCTCGGTGCTCCGCTGGAAGAACTTTGCGGCTGGCGCTGGACCAAATTCATTCATCGTGACGATGTTGAGCAAATCGTGAGCAAGTGGCGGTGGTCCCTGGATACCGGGGAGCCTTTTGAGAGTGAAGCACGGGTGCGGCGGGCGGATGGAAAGTTCTGCTGGCAACTCCATCGGAAGGTGCCACTCCGCGACCAGGCTGGAAACATCGTGAAGTGGTTTGGCTCGAGCATTGACATTGACGACCGAAAGCGCGCGGACGACGCCCTGCGCAAGAGCTACGACGAAATCAAAGCGTTAAAGGATCAGCTTTACAAAGAAAATCTTGCGCTGAAGCAGGAGATCGACCAGACCTCGATGTTCGAAGAGATCGTCGGGTCGTCGGAGAAGTTGCGCCGGGTGTTGGTGCTGGTGGCCAAGGTGGCGCCGACGGTCGACGGTATTGATTACGGGCGAGACTGGGACCGGCAAAGAACTGATCGCCCGCGCCATTCACAAGCGTTCGGCGCGTGGCGCGCACGCTTTTGTGTCCCTGAATTGCGCTGCGATTCCGCTGTCTCTGGTCGCGGCCGAGTTGTTCGGCTATGAGAAGGGCGCTTTCACCGGGGCCACTCATCGTCGGTTGGGCCGCTTCGAACTGGCCGACGCTGGAACAATTTTTCTGGATGAAGTCGGGGAACTTCCGGCCGAGACCCAAATCACGCTGCTGCGAGTGCTGCAGGAGCGAAGCTTCGAGCGGGTGGGAGGCAGCCAACCGATTGCAGTGAATGTAAGAGTCGTCGCCGCTACGAACCGCGACTTGCGCGCAGCGGTCGAAGCGGGGACATTCCGGCAAGACCTGTTCTACAGGCTCAACGTCTTTCCCATCCATGTACCTCCGCTACGCGAGCGTGTTGATGATATCCCCCTGCTGCTCCAGTACCTGACTGAGCGGTATGCCAGCAAGGCCGGGAAGCGGATCGGGAGCGTGAAGAAAAAGACGATGGACTTATTCCAAGCGTACGACTGGCCGGGAAACATTCGCGAACTGCAAAACGTGGTGGAAAGAGCTGTAATCCTGTGCGACGGAGATACGCTGGAAGTGGATGAAGCGTGGCTGCAACGTGAGTCTCCCAAGGCAGCAGTTGCCACGCGAGGATTAGGCAGACCGAACGAAAATCAGGAAAAGGAAATCATCGAGTGCGCGCTCAGAGAGTGTCAGGGGCGCGTGTCCGGTCCGCTGGGCGCCGCGGCAAAGCTCGGCATTCCGCGTTCAACGCTGGAATCGAGGATTAGAATCCTGCGAATCAACAAGCACCACTTCAAATCTGATCAGAGTTCGCCGGCTGGCGACTCGACCAAATTCTCTTAACCTTCTCTTGTGTCGAAAGGGACGCCTCAGCGCTCCCTCGTGCGTGCGTTGCGCTCATGTCGGTGCTCTATCTCGCCAATTGCCGAAATTCACCACGGAATATGCCAGCGAAGCCGCGTTGTGTCATCAACTTACGTGTGGCCCAACAGTTGCACTCCTTGCCAGTGAGATCTGCAAATGGTTTTGAAGGTCGAGAGCGTGTCGGATGGGTCGGACACGGTTCTCAGGCTCAGCGGGCGAATTGAATCGGAAGATGTACAGGACTTGAAGACACAGATTGACGGAAGAACACGCGGGCTCGTGCTGGACCTTGAGGACGTACGACTCGTGGATCTCGATGCGGTGCACTTCCTCGCAGTTTGTGAAACGAAGGGAATCAAGCTTCGGCATTGTCCGCAGTATGTGCGGCAGTGGATTGTTTCCGAAAAGCCGCGGATTCGTGAGCTCGAATGAGGGTCGGCTCGGACAGTAATTCAAACCTAAGAACAGGAGATGACTATGGATCGCATGCTGGTAATGGTCTTTGACAACGAAACTAAAGCGTACGAAGGAAGAAAGGCTCTTCTCCAACTGGACGGCGAAGGCAGCATCACAGTTTACGCTTACGCCGTGCTGGCGAAGCACGCAGATGGCACCGCAACCGTAAAGCAAGAGGACGACTCCGGGCCGATCGGCTCGTTGGTCGGCACCTCATTCGGAAGCCTCATTGGTTTGCTGGGTGGGCCGGCGGGGGTAGCGATCGGGGCTGCGGCCGGGCTGGCTGCCGGCGGGGCCGCTGACTTGCACAATGCGCGGATCGGCGACGACTTCATCGAAGACGTCACCAAATTCCTGTTGCCCAACAAAGTCGCCCTGGTCGCCGAAATCGAAGAGGACTGGACAACGCCGGTCGACACTCGCATGGAAGCGATCGGGGGCTCGGTTTTCCGGCGCGCTCTTTCGGATGCAAAACACACCATCCACGAAGAGAACGTCGCCGCCATGAAGGCCGACCTCGCGCAAATGAAGGCAGAACACGCCAAGGCCCACGCGGACCGCAAGGCGAAGCTCCAGGAAAAGATCAACCAGCTCGACTCCAAGATTCAAGCGCAGTTGCAAAAGGCTAAAGACGGACGTGAGGCTGCGGAGCGTCAGGCCCAGGCCAAGGTCCGGGTGCTCGAAGCAAAAGCCGCAGCTGCAAAAAGCAAAGCGTCGTAACGCGAGGCTCTCTAGCCCCGCTGGTTGAGGCTCTGTGGAGGGGAGGTCGAAACCCGGCTTCTCCCCTTTTTAAAAGAATGCGAAACTGAGGAGGATCAAATGCCTGCACAAGACTTAGCTGAGGAACTGAAGAAGCGTTCCGCCTGGAGCATTTTCATGGGCGTTTTGACCGCAGCCCTTGGGGTGTTCCTCATCGTTTACCCGTTGGCAACTGCGACGATCACGACTGTTCTGCTGGGTTGGGTCTTGATCTTCGTGGGTATCGCCCTGTTTGTTTTCGCGCTTCACTCGCAAACGGTCGGGAACTTCTTCCTGAAGATTCTCTTGAGCCTGCTTTATGGAATCTGCGGTATCGCGTTGGCGTTCTTTCCGGTCGCCGGGGTCGCAGCCTTGACCCTGATGCTCGGTACGCTATTGCTGATTCAAGCAGGAATGCTTACTGCTATTGCGTTCCAACTGAAAACAGTGGAAGGTTGGGGTTGGTTTCTGGCGGATGCCGCAACCAGCTTGCTGCTGAGCGTTCTGATTTTCGCCAAGTGGCCCTCCAGCGCGATTTGGACAATTGGGACGCTGGTTGGCGCGTCAGTGCTGATGAGCGGAATTTCCAGGATCATGATCGCAACCAAGATACGGAGTGGCGCCGCCACCATGGAACGACTTTCTCGAGCGGCGTAGCCGCAATCTTCGCGGCCGGGACCCACGCTGGCTTGGCAAGCCACATAGTGTGAAGACGTTGGGGCTTGGGCCTTCTCCGCTTCTGTGCGGCGGAGTTGAGCTCGAGTCCAACATCGTAAGCGAAGGGAGCGAGCATGAATGTGTTCAAACTAATTCGCGTATCGGTGCTTTCCCTCGTGGCCTTGACGGGGCTGGCGTCCTGCGGAGGCGGAAGCGGAGGACGAGAGGCTTCGGATAAACAGCCGAGCCCGGACCAAGACGAGGAAGCGCAGATGGGCCAGGAGGTCTTCAACGAACTGAAGGCGAAGGGCGAAATCATCGAATCGTCCCCACTGTATGAGCAGCTGAAGCCGATTGCCGATGCCATTATGAAGGCTGCGCAACCGCGCTACAACCACCCTTTCAAGTTTTACCTGGTTCACGAAACGCAACCGAACGCTTTCGCAACTCCCGGCGGCAACGTGTATGTTGTCGATTCGCTCCTTTACTTCGTGAAGAACACAGAGGAGCTTGCCGGAACTTTGTGTCACGAGGTCTCGCACACCCTCCATCACGACACTGTCACCTTGATGGAGAAACAACAACAACTGGAAAAACGGGAAGTCGGAGCTGCCGTTCTTCTGGGCCCGACTCGTGCGCACGTGCTCGCCATCCTTCTGCTCGGAAAGCTTCATTCGCTGGGCTACTCGCGAGACGTCGAATCACGCGCTGACCTTACGGGCTCCGACTTGTGCGCCGCTACGGGCTACAACCCGTGGGGACTCGTATGGCTGTTCCAGGATTTTAAGAACGCGCAGATTGGCCAGATACCACAGCTTTTATCGGATCACCCCGATGACCAAAATCGAGTTCATACGTTAGAGGAGCATTTTCACAAGAACTCGGCCGTGTTTGGAAAGTTCAACCCGGACCCAAAGTCCGCGACCCCATTCATTGTTCCCAAGAATGCTCCGGAGGTTTTCTTGCACTGAGAACGGACTCAGTCTCGGCTCGTCGGTCCGATTAGTACCGATAAACGGGCTTGTGGGAAGCCTCAGCTGAGGTGTCCTGGGCAAGTGGTTGCCGGCCCGGAAGTTGAGCCTCAATGCAGAACACGGTGCCGCCGCAATAAGTGTCAGACGACCGGAGACCGACTTGGTGCCCGGTGGATCAAGGTCAGGTTTTGGGCATCTGAGGAACCATGAAGTGGACTCATCCGAACCGCTTGATTGAGATCCAATTCTGCTTGTGAGATGCACCAAACTCAAACATTTGTTCATCTCATAATTCTTTTGCTCCCGCGCGCACGATTAACTCCAC
>Ga0209415_10020891_pt1 | contig 10133 bp, 4 predicted proteins | sample PeaSoiSIISIP2007_FD_187696 | JGI IMG/M metagenome (GOLD analysis project Ga0209415, IMG submission 187696) | Peat soil microbial communities from Weissenstadt, Germany - SII-SIP-2007 (SPAdes) (version 2) | ecosystem: Environmental > Terrestrial > Soil > Wetlands > Peat | place: Germany...
CTCATGCCCGCAGCGAAGTTCACCCCCGTGCGTCCCAGAACGACCACCGTGCCGCCTGTCATGTACTCGCAGCCGTGGTCCCCGACGCCCTCCACAACGGCGGTGGCCCCGCTGTTTCGCACGGCGAAGCGCTCTCCCGCCATGCCGTTGATGTAGACTTCCCCGCCGGTGGCCCCGAAGAGATTCACGTTGCCGGTGATGATGTTGTCCTGCGCCCGGAAGGTTGCCGCGCGCGGCGGGAACACGATGATCTTCCCGCCGGAGAGGCCCTTGGCGAAATAGTCATTCGCGTCTCCCTCCAGCTCGAATGTTATGCCCGGGGCAAGGAATGCGCCGAAGCTCTGTCCTGCCGAGCCGGTGAAGGACACGGAGATGGTGTCCGGCGGGAGCCCCGCGCTTCTGTAGCGCCTGGATACGGCGGCCGAAAGGGTGGCCCCGACAGTCCTGTTGCAGTTGCGGATGCCCATGTAGAGGCGCACCTTCTGGCCCCCCTCGAGGGCCTTGCGTGACCTTTCGATGAGCTCCCGGTCCAGGGACAGGGAGAAATCGTGCTGCGGCCCGCGGGTGCAGTGAAGAGCGGTCCCGGTGGGCACATCGGGCTTCGCGAGGAGCCGGGAGAAATCCAGCCCTTTTGCCTTCCAGTGGTCCACGGCATGCCGCGTCTCCAGCACCTCGACGTGCCCCACCATTTCCTCCACGGTGCGGAACCCCAGGGAGGCCATGGTCTGACACATGTCCTGGGCGACGAAGCGCATGAAGTTCATGACGTGCTCGGGCTTGCCGGTGAACCTGGCCCGCAGCCTCGGGTCCTGGGTGGCCACTCCGACGGGACAGGTGTTGAGATGGCACTTGCGCATCATGATGCACCCGATGGTGACCAGGGAGATGGTGCCGAACCCGAACTCCTCCGCCCCCAGAAGGGCGGCGATTGCGATGTCGCGACCCGTTCTCATCTGGCCGTCTGCCTGGACACGGATGCGATCCCGCAGGCGGTTGAGCACCAGCGTCTGCTGCGTTTCCGCCAGCCCGATCTCCCAGGGGATGCCCGCGTGCTTGATGGACGAGATGGGGGAGTTCCCCGTTCCGCCGTCATGGCCGGCAATCAGGACCATGTCCGCGCGTCCCTTGGCCACCCCGGCGGCCACCGTCCCCACGCCGATCTCCGCCACCAGCTTCACCGACACGCGGGCGTCGGGGTTCGCGTTCTTCAGGTCGAAGATGAGCTGCGCGAGGTCTTCGATGGAGTAGATGTCATGGTGCGGCGGCGGGGAAATGAGGGTGACACCAGGGGTGGCGTGGCGGACCTTCGCAATGGTCCCGTCCACCTTGAGGCCGGCAAGCTGTCCGCCCTCTCCCGGCTTCGCCCCCTGCGCCATCTTGATCTGCAGCTCCCGGGAGTTCACGAGGTACCAGGAGGTCACACCGAAGCGCGCGGAGGCCACCTGCTTGATTGCGCTGCGCGCGGAGTCCCCGTTGGGCAGGAGCTCGTAGCGGGCCTCGTCCTCCCCGCCCTCACCCGAGTTGCTGGCCGCACCCAGGCGATTCATGGCGATGGCGAGAGTCTCATGCGCCTCCTTGCTGATGGACCCGAAGGACATGGCCGAGGTCACGAACCTCTTGACGATGTTCTCCCAGGGCTCCACCTCCTCCACGGGAACCGGGTCGCGCTTCCTGAAGGCGAAAAGCCCGCGCAGGGTGCACAGCTGCTTCGACTCGTCATTCATCAGCGCGGCGTACTGGCGGTACAGCTCGTAGCTGTCCTCCCGCACGGCCCTCTGGAGCAGGGCGATGGCCTGGGGGGTCAGCCGGTGGCCTTCGGAGAATGCCCGGTAGTGAATGCTGCCGCCGGAGTCCAGACGCTCGCGCTCCGCGGGAGTCCGGGAATACGTGGCCTGGTGGCGCTCCAGAGTCTCCCTGGCAATGGCCTCTATCCCGATCCCGCCGATCCGGGACGGCGTGCCGGGGAAGTGCTTCGCCACGAAGTCCCCCGCAAGTCCCACGGCCTCGAAGATCTGGGCGCTCTTGTAGCTCCTGATGGTTGATACGCCCATCTTGGACATGACCTTCAGGAGCCCCTTCTTGATGGCTGTTATGTACTGCTCGATTGCGGTCTCGAGCAGGAGCCCGTGGTTCAGCTTCTTGCGCTCCACGAGGTCCGCTATGGTCTCCAGGACCAGGTACGGGTTCACGGCGCTTGCGCCGAAGCCGATCAGCGTGGCGAAGTGCATCACCTCCCGGGCCTCGGCGGTCTCGATGACGATGGCGGTGAGGTGGCGTTTCTTCACCCTCGTCAGGTGGTGGTGGAGCGCCGAGGTCGCCAGGAGCGCGGGGACGGGCGCCCGCTTCATGCAGACATCCCTGTCGGAGAGGATGAGCATGGTGTAGCCGTCGTCGACTTTCGCCTCCGCCTCCGCGCAGAGCGCGGTAAGGGCCTTCTCCAGCCCGGGCTGGCCATCACTCACCGGGAACGTGATGGAAATGACGCACGACTTGTACCCGTTCCTGTCCAGCGTCCGCAGCTTGTCCATGTCGTCGTTGGTCAGGATGGGATGCGGCAGCTTGAGCTGGCGGCAATGCTCGGGGGTCTCGTCCAGGAGGTTCCTTTCCCTGCCGACAAAGCTCATCAACGACATGACAAGGTTTTCGCGGTAGGGATCGATGGGCGGGTTGGTCACCTGCGCAAACAGCTGCTTGAAGTAGTTGTACAGGATCTGGGGACGCTCGGAGAGGACGGCAAGGCTCTGATCATCCCCCATGGAGCTGATGGGCTCCTGGGCATTCTCCACCATGGGCGTGATGATCATGTCGATGTCTTCGACGGTGTAGCCGAACAGCCACTGCCTTTCCAGCAGGGTCTGGCGGTCCGTGGCCACGGGGCCCGAGACCTGGAACAGCCCCTTCATCTCGATGCGGTTGGCATCCAGCCATCTCCGGTAGGGACGGCGCCGGGAGACCCCCGCCTTGATCTCGTTGTCGTAGATGATGCGCTTCTGCTCAGTGTCGACGATGAGCATTTTCCCCGGGGCAAGCCGGCCCTTCTGCAACACGTCCTCCGGCGGGATATCGAGCACGCCGGTTTCCGATGCCAGGACCACAAGGCCGCTTCGCGTCACCACGTAGCGCGCCGGGCGAAGCCCGTTCCTGTCCAGGATGGAGCCGACCTTGATGCCGTCCGAGAACGAGATGGCCGCCGGGCCGTCCCAGGGCTCCATGATTGCCGCGTGGTATTCGTAGAAGGCCCTCTTGTCCTCGCTCATGTGGTAGCGCGCGCCGAAGGCCTCCGGCACCATCATCATGAGGGCGTGCTCAACGGACCGTCCGCCGGCGACAAGGAGCTCCAGCACGTTGTCGAAGATTCCCGAGTCACTCAGCGTCGGGGTGATCACCGGGGAGAGCTTTTCGATATCGTCACCGAAAAGGGGAGACGACATGGTCTTCTCCCGCGCGTTGATCTTGTTGATGTTGCCGCGCAGCGTGTTGATCTCACCGTTATGCGCTATGAAGCGGAAGGGCTGGGAATTGTGCCATGAGGGGAAGGTGTTGGTGCTGTAGCGCTGGTGGATCACCGCGAGGGCGCTTTCGAACTCAGGATCCGCCAGGTCCGGGTAGAACCGCTCGAACTGCGGAGCCACGAAGAGCCCCTTGTAGACGATGGTGCGGCAGGAGAAGGAGGAGACGTACAGGTCCTCCAGGGTGAAGCCCTCCGCCAGGACGGCGGATTCGATCACCTTGCGCGTGACGTACAGCTTGCGTTCAAGGTCATCTCCGGTGAGCTCCCCGAAGGCCGCGAACATCTGCGAGATGTGCGGCATGGAGTCCAGGGCAAGATCGCCCAGGAGCTCGGGGTCAACGGGGACCTCCCGCCAGCCGAGGATTGCGCCCCCCTCCCCTTCCACCACTCCCTCGATGAGAGCCACGGCGCGCCGGCGCTGCTCATGGTCGCGGGGAAGGAAGAGCATGGCCGCGCCATACCCCCCTTCGTCGGGGAGCGCGAAGCCCTGGGAGGCCGCCTCCCTGGCCAGGAAACGGTGAGGCATCTGGGTCATCATGCCGGCTCCGTCCCCTGTCCTCGAATCCCCGCCAACCGCGCCGCGGTGGACGAGGTTTTTCAGGATCGTGATGCCGTTGGTGACGATCTGGTGGGTGCGGTGGCCGTCGACATTGACGACAAACCCCACACCGCAGCTCGAGTGCTCGTAGGAGGGGTCGTACAACCCTTCCCGCTGCATCTTTACACGCGGGTCATCTGTCGTGGGGCGCATGTCGTGTCCCTTCCTTCTTTGGTCCGCCAGTTATGCACGTTGTGCATAAATAGTCAATCCGTGACCGACCTGGCGTGCCTTCAATGTATTGACGCGGCGCACCGGCGGCATCACATTTCCCTGGGAGAACAGAAAATGGCAGCAACAGTGGATCAGCTGAAGACCTGGGTTCTGACGCACCTGAAATGGTTCGGTCAATCCGCCTTCCGCATCTCCACGCAGACCGGCGGGGTCGTCTTCATTGACCCGTTCCGGGTCCCTGCCTCCGCGGGGCCGGCAGACCTCATCCTCGTGACGCATCCGCACCAGGACCACTATGACCGGCGCGCAATCGCCGGCCTGCGCGGGAAGGACACCCTTGTCGTGATGCCCGTATCCTGCGCGGAGCCCGGGCAGAGAGGAATTGCGCCGGGGCAGACGGAGAAAGTTGGCGGAGTGACGGTGACGGGAGTGCCTTCCTACAATGTCAGGAAGCGCTTCCACCCGAAATCCGGCAGCTGGCTCGGGTACGTCGTGGAGGTGGATGGGATCCGCATCTACCACGCGGGGGACACGGACCTCATTCCCGAGATGTCGGGTCTCCATCCCGACATTGCCCTCCTGCCCATCGGTGGATTGTTTACCATGGGGTGGCAGGCCGCAGTGGAGACCGCTCACGCTCTTGGCGCGCCGGTTGCCATCCCCATGCATTACAACATGCTCCTTGGCGGCAGAAGAGCAGGGGACCGTTTCTCACGAGCGCTCGGCGCGGGAGGCCTCGTGCTGGAAAGGGGCAGGTGAAAGGTCCGCGCTCACCCGCTATCCGACTTTCAACACGTCCTTCACGAGCTTCAGGATGTTCGCTTTGGGCAGCGCTCCGACGGCGAGCCGGGGCTTCTCGTTCAACGGGATGAACAAAAGGCTCGGGATGCTCTGGATGCCGAATGCCGAGGCGACGTCCACCTCTTCGTCCACGTTGACCTTGTAGACGTTCAGCTTTCCGTCGTACTCCTTCGCAATCTCATCCAGGACGGGTGAGATCATCTTGCACGGGCCGCACCATTCCGCCCAGAAATCGATGATGCTGGGGACTTCCCCTTCGAACTTCCATTCCGCGTTCTTCTCGTAATCGTATACCTTGGTGACAAACGTTTCCTTGGTCAGGTGTTCCGTCATTGTCGGTCTCCCTCTGTATATGAAAATGCTTATACAACAATATGCTAATATGTCAGCGCGGAGTCAAAGGCCGCCTACGCGCGCCGCTTGACGCCGGAGGTCGGCTCTGCCTCCAGGGGATTCTCCGGCCAGAAATGGCGGGGATAGCGGCCCCGCATCTCCCTGCGGACCTCGGCATACGTGCTCTGCCAGAAGCCGGCAAGATCGCGAGTGACCTGCAGGGGACGGTTCGCCGGGGAAAGGAGCCGGAAGGTCAGGGGAACCCCGCACACCCGCGGGCTCTGGGACAATCCGAAGACCTCCTGAATCCGGGCCTCCACCGCCGGCGCGTCTCCGTCGTAGTCGATCCTGCGCCGGCCTCCCGTGGGCAGGACGATCGATTCGGGGACCTCGGCGCGGAACTGCCCCGCGCGAGCTCCCAGGATGCCCTGCAGGGCGGAGTGGAGCTTCGCGGCGTTCAGGACCTGGCCCCCGTGCAGAGTCAGAAAAGGTCTCAACCACTCCTTCGCTCGCGCGGCCAGGCCGGCATCGCTGAGGTCTCCCAGCTCTGCTTCGGGCCGCGCCATTGCAAAGAACCTCATCCGGGCCAGGAGGGCGCGCGTGGTTTCATTCCACGGAAGGGCTTCCAGACCCTGGCGCGAAAGCCGGGCCAGAAACGAGGCCGCCACGTCGGATCCCGCGGGATGCGCGGCGCGCTCGGAAAGAACAATTCTTCCCGCTCGCCGAACAAGGAATGCCTTGGGCACAAGGCCTTCCCATCGTATTTCCAACTTCTCCTCGGCAACGGCGGCGAGCACGTTCTCCACGACGTCCGGGTCAACGGGGGCCGCCAGCCGGATCAGGCCGGCAGTTTCACCCGCATCCGCGTCCGGAGCGCAGATCCATGGCGCCGCCGCGCGGCTGGCCACAGGGACGCGAGCCGCGCCGTGCGCTTTCCCCGGACCTCGGATCGATGGAAGGCTCGCCACCCTGCCCGTCACCAGCCTGTAGGTCCGGTCGGGTTCCCGGCGGGCCAGCCTGTCGGGGAATGCATACGCCAGGAGGTTTCCGACTTTCGCCTCCTCGGGAGCGGTCCACGCCGTTCCCGCGCGGATTGCCGTTCTCCGAAGGATGCGTTCAGTCTCCGTCATCACCGACCGATGCCAGGACGCGTTCGCGGAGCCGCCGGCGCGCAGAAGCTCCAGCCGAAGCCGCACGTCAGGATCTCCGGTGAGCCCGGATGAATCACGTTCTTCCAGCAGCGCGGCGCATGCAGCGGCCAGCGCAGGAGAGCCCCGCTCAACGCCGCGGAAGACCAGGACACCCAGGCGGGGCGGGAGGCCAAGCGCCGCCACCGTTCGCCCCAGGGCAGTGGGTCCCGAATCTGTCACCAGGCCGAGCATCCGCAGCACCTCCCACGCCTGCGTCCATGCGGCAGCCGGCGGCGCATCCATCCAGGCGAGCGCTCCCGGTTCCTTTGCCCCCCAGAGGGCGCATTCGAGCACCAGGCCCGAGAGGTCTGACCTGAGAATCTCGGGCTCCGCGCGGACCGGGATTTTTTCGGCCTCGCTCCAGAACCGCACGCAGAGCCCCGGGCCCAGCCGCGCCGCCCGGCCCTGCCGCTGGTCCGCAGAAGACCGGCTTACCCGCTCTGTCACCAGTCGATCCAGGCCGGTTGCCGGGTGAAAACGGGAGATGCGCGACCAGCCGGAGTCAGCCACGGTTCGGATGCCCGGCACGGTCAGGCTCGTTTCAGCGATGGACGTGGAGACAATGACGCGGCGCGAGGCTGTCGCCGCGGGCCCGCCCTGAGAAGCCCGAGAAGCGATCCGCCGCTGCTCGGACAACGGCAGAAGGCCATGCAGCCCGAGGACCTCCGCGCGGCCCGCCAGAAGACCGCCCAGCCGGCCTGCCACCCGCCTGATCTCCCCCGCCCCCGGGACAAAGGCGAGGATGTCCCCTTCCCCGGCGTCGAACAGCTTTGAAACGCCGTCCGCGAAGGCTTCTTCCCACCCCCGCGTCGGCGGCAGCGGCTCGTAGAGGGTTTGCACGGGAAAAGATCTGCCGGGGCACCTCAGGACCGACGAGGGGGACGGTTCGCCCGGCTCCAGGAGTCGGCTGACTCCTTCCGTCTCCAGGGTTGCCGACATGACGAGGATTGCGAGCTCGGGCCGTGCCCGCCGGACCTCCAGGGCCATCGCCAGTGCAAGGTCCGCGTGAATGGAGCGTTCGTGAAACTCATCAATGATCACGAGCCCCACGCCTCCCAGGAGCGGGTCCTGCTGGATCATGCGCGTCAGGAGCGCCTCCGTGAGCACCTCGATGACCGTATCCCTGCTCACGCGGACCGCGGTTCGCACGCGATAGCCGGCGCGTCTTCCCACCTCTTCGCCAAGGAGCTCCGCGATCCTTGTCGCAATTGCCGTTGCGGCAAGGCGGCGCGGCTCCAGCATGATGATCCTGCCTCCCGCCAGCCAGGAGGCATCAGCAAGGAAAGGCGGAACGAGCGTGGACTTCCCGGCTCCCGGTTCTGCAACCAGGGCCAGCACACGGCGGTCTTCCAGGATGGAAGAAATGCGCGGGAGAAACGGAACCAGGGGAAGGTCTACGCGGGAGAGGTCCACCAGGAGAGTGTACGGAGAGGCAGAGGCCCGATCAACAGCGCCCCGCGGGCTCGCGGGCAGACCCCAGCGGAGCCGGGTGCATTTTCCGTTCCCGGTAACGCACCAGGAGGCGGCTCAACGTGTCCCCATACGTCGCCGCCAACCGGTCGAAGTGCAATCCGACCTGGCCAGGGGCATGGGCGTCGGAGCTGGTCACGATGCTCACCTCCTTGTCGATCATGAGCCTGAGAATCTGGTCGCACGGGTATGTCTCCGAGATTTCCTTGCGCATCCCCGAGGTATTGACCTCTACGGACATCCCGCGCGAAAGGCAGGCCTCCAGCACTCCCTCAACGTCGTCCCGGTTGGTCGCGAGCACGGGCTTCCCGGGTCTCTTGACGAGGTCCAGGTGAGCCACGCAATCGAAAAGGCCGGTTTCGATTCCCCTGCGCATTTCCCGGAAGTAGTCGCTGTAAGCGTCAGGGAGCGCTCTGTGGCTTCCAAAGCCGAAGACCCATTCATCATCACGCCAGCCGGAGACAAAGTGAACGGACATGAGCACGAAGTCGAAGGCGTGCCGGGAGAGGAACCGCCGGAGCCAGCCCTCCATTGAGGCAATATAGTCCGCCTCCACCCCGCTCAGGATCGTGAGCTCGGGGAAAGCGGCGCGGGTCTCCTCCAGCTCCACCCGGTAGGCGTCGAGCTCGCGTTCGTCCATGCGCAACCGGTCGTTCAAGAACCCGGGGCGAAACCCGGGCAGAGGGATGTGCGGCGTGAAGCAGATCTCCCGGATCCCTTTGCGGCATGCGGCGCGCGCGTATTCGGCCAGCCCGCCGACTGCGTGGCGGCAGAAATGAGAATGCACGTGATAGTCGATCAAGGTTCCCTCAGGAGCTTTGCCCGCCCATGGCTTCCACGGGAAGGCGGCCGGGTTCGCCGGCTGCGACCTTTTGCGGCAAGCGGTTTTCCTCCTCCATACGGGCCACGCGCTTCCGCTCGAACAGATAGAATGCGGCCGGCACGACGAAGAACGTGAGAACGGCAGAGAGGAGGATTCCTCCCAGCATGACGATTCCCATCTTACGCCCGAACTCGGAGCCTTCCCCGCGTCCCAGGATGAGAGGGAAGCTTATCACGAGGACCGTTATCGTGGTCATCACGATAGGGCGGAAGCGCAACCGGGCCGAATCCGTCAACGCCTGGATGAAAGGCATCTTGCCAATGCGTTGAACGACGAAATCGAGGTACAGGATCGCGTTCTTTGCCGACAGTCCGATCAGCATCAACATTCCCATGACCCCGAAGATGTCCAAACCGCCCCCCGTGAGATAGACGAGTATAAGAGCCCCAATGAGCGCCAGGGGCACCGGGAGAAGCAGGTAGATGGGATAGCGCCACGAGTTGAATTGCGCCGCCATGACCAGGTATGCGAGGAAGAACGCCAGAAGGAACGTCAGCGGGCCTGTCACGAGAAGCTGCCGGGCCAGGGCGACCTGGTTGAACCTGTTGTTCGTTGTCAGGGCCATCCCTTCATCGAGCAAACCCGCCTTCGTGAGGTCCGCCGAAACCTTGTCCATGACGCTGAGAGGCGGTGGAGCATCCGGGGTCATGGTGATTGTCAGGTTTCCCGTGTACTCGCGATTGTACCGGCTGAGCGTAACCGGCGCCTGGTTCAACACAAACTTCCCCAGCTGCCCAACCTGGACGGTTGTCTGCAGAAGCGGGGAATAGATGGGCAGGTTGACCAGGGACTGCACACCCGAGAGAGTCGTCGGGTCGGCCTGCACCTGGATGGGGTAACTGAGACCACCGGACACAACGGTAGACGCCTGCACTCCGGAGGCGTAGGTCTGCAGGTCCGAGGCAATCATCGCGGGAGTTATGCCGGTGCCCGTCATCCGCGCCGGATCCGGAGTGAAATCACTTTCGATCGACGTGTCCGACAGGCTGGAATACGCGGAAGCAACCCAGGGGTTTCGCTGCAGCACCTGCAGGATCTTATTGTTGCGGCTGTTGAGAAGGTTTATGTCAGGGCCGACCACACTCAGCGAGAGGGTCGACCCTGCTGAACCGAATCCTCCGCCCGAGCTGACGAAGATTTGCGAGGCCGGCTGATCGCGGAAGAGGGCCATGA
>Ga0209415_10020892_pt1 | contig 10133 bp, 10 predicted proteins | sample PeaSoiSIISIP2007_FD_187696 | JGI IMG/M metagenome (GOLD analysis project Ga0209415, IMG submission 187696) | Peat soil microbial communities from Weissenstadt, Germany - SII-SIP-2007 (SPAdes) (version 2) | ecosystem: Environmental > Terrestrial > Soil > Wetlands > Peat | place: Germany...
ACAATCTCCCCGGGAAAAACCGTGCCGCTTCCATCCACTACTTCACAGAGCTCCCCCACCGAGCAGAATGGTCCCTCCGATTCCACCAATTGGCCGATCAGCTGAGTTACCCGGCCCTGCCAGCGCAAACCGGAGCAAGACTCCAGCCGCTTGAAATATGGCGACAGCAAACCAGTCGCGCTCATACCGTTGGCCGCTTGGCCAGAAGATCGAATAGGCCCTGCTCAATTTCCTTGAGCTGAATTTCCACGCCCAGTTCGGTCGTGCCCAGCGCGGTTTGCAAAACGCAATGATCGGTCTTCACCGCGGCATCTTCCACCACCTCCGGAACATTGCGCGACTCCATGTGCTGCGCAAAATAGCTGCGGCATTCGGAAACCTGCTGCGGGTGCACGCGGACAACAACTTTGGTCGCGCTCTCGATCTTTTCCAGAGCTATCCGCACCATGCCGGCCAGCAGCAGCGGGTCCACCTGCGCTTCCCGATGCAGAATCTTGCGCGCGATAGCCAGCGCCAGCTGTACTACTTCCGTTTCTACTTGCTGATAATATTGGGCACGATCACGGGCCAAGCCGGCCAAGGCCGTGCTTACGCTTTCCCGGATTTCTGCCAGGTGTTGTTCGCCGGCCGCGTGCGCCTGCGCTTCGCCTTCGCGACGGCCTGTCTCCCGTGCCGCAGTTTCCCGCTGCGCCACTATTTCGCCGCTGCCGGGAATGCCTTCCCCCGCTACCGACCCGGCTTCGCTGCCCGTGCCTGCCTCAGCCGCCGCTTCGGCATAGAGAAACGGACGGCTCTCCGGTTCTGGCTTGGCCTCGGGCGCGGGACTATACGACGTACTCATCTTCATCCCCTCCCAGGCTGATTTTCCCCTCTGCCTCCAGTTTGCGCGCCACGGCTACCGTTTCCTGCTGCGCCTTGATCATGTCGCGCGAGCGTACCGGCCCCAATACTTCCATATCTTCTTTCAGCATTTCCACCGCCCGCGATGACATGGACTTGAAAATGTAAGCCTTCAGTTCTTCGGTCGCGCCCCGCAGGGCCAGGGCCAGCGACTTCTTGTCCAGTTGCCCCAGCAATTCGCGGATGCCCGCCTCCGGCACCCCCAGCAGATCCTGAAAGGTGAACATCAGGTTGCGAATGCCCAAAGCGACTTTGGCATCGTCCTTCTCAATGGTTTCGAGGATCAGCTTGGCCTGCACCGGATCCATGTGGTTCAGCAGATCGGCCACTCCCTGAAAACCCGCATAGGCCCGACGATGCTGCTCACCAAGGGCCTGCAGCCGCTTGTGCAGCGCCAGCGAAACTTTCTGCGCGATCTCGGGAGAAAACTGGCGCATCTGGGCCATACGTTTAATCGTCTCCGCCCGCAGCGCCTCCGGTAAGCGCATCAGCAACTCCGAAGCCTGCTTCGAATCCACGTGGGCGAGCGTAAGCGCGATGGTTTGCGGATGCTCACTCTCGAGGAACTTGGCCAGCTGCTGCGGATCCGCCTTCTGCAGAGAACCCAGCTTGTTAACGCTCATTTCGGCGGCCCGCGATACTTGCCTTAACAACTGCTGCGCACCGTCGTCGCCAAAGGCCTTCACCAGTAATTTCTGCGCGTAGTCGGTGCCCCCCTGGGCCAGGTAATCCTGGGTGAGGGCCATGCGATGGTATTCCTCGAGCACGCTCAGGGCGGTCTCGGAGTCGATGTATTCCAGTTCGGCAATCTCTTTGGTCAGCTGCTCGAGATCTTCCTGGGGAAGGTGGCGATAGATCTGGCTCGCAATATCTTCTCCTAACAGCACCAGCAGCACCGCAGCTTTCCGCATCCCTCCGATTGTGCTTTCAGCCGGGCTCACTCTTTCCCGCCCTCCCGGATCCAGCTCTGCACCAGCCGGCTGGCTACGGCTGGCTCCGTCTTCACCTTTTCCGCCAGTTGACGCTTAAGGGTGGTAGCACGCCGCGCCTGCTCCGTGCCCGGAGGTTCGATTTCTACGGCAACCGCCCCGGGCCCAGCGCCTGCTCCCGCCAGTCCTTTCGGGTGGCTCGCCATCCGCGCCGGCAACTCGCGTAGAGAAGTGAGGATCTGCTTCTTCACCGGTCGCAACATCAGGAAATAAACGATCAGAAAAAGCGCCAGGATGCCCAGGTAGCGCAACAGGCCTGACCATTGCGTGAGTATCTTCCGGGTATTGTCCAGCTTGCTTGGCGGCGCCGGCTTTTCCACCGGCAACTCCTGGAAGGACAAGTTCTGCACCGCCAGCATGTCTCCGCGCTGCGCATCCAGGCCGATGGCCGCTCCCGCCAGTTGTTCGATCTCCTTCATCTCTTCCGCCGTGCGCTTGCGCCGGGTCGGAGTCTTGACCCCATTCTTTTCCGCCAGATCGACCGCATCATCGATCAGGACCGCGGCCGCCAGGCGCTTCACCCGTCCCGCCGGTTGCACGGTGTGGCGCACGCTCTTGCTCACCGCGTAAGTCTCGCTCTCCGAGCGGGAATTCTGGGTTTCGGCCGTCACCGCCGTCGCGGTCGCAGCCGTTGCTGCTCCCGGAACATTGCTGGCCGTTCCCGGAACTCCGGCGGGCCCGCCGCCTCCGGCGTTCTCCTCCGATTTTTGCTGGGTGAGCGTTGCCGTAGTCTTCGGATCGTAGACTTCTTCCGTGTTCTCGCTGGTGCTGAGATCGTATTCCACATGCACGCTGGCGCGTACATGCTCAGCTCCAACCACCGGCTCAAGCGTCCGCAGCAGGGTTTTGGCCAGCTCCTCATCCAGATCGTAACCGCCATGCGCCGCCCCCGGACCGTGGGCGTGCAAAAGCGGAGTATTGCTGTCGGCGTCCACCACGGTGACATTTTCCGGACGCAGTCCATCCACGGCGCTGGCCACCAGCTGCGGAATGGCCAGCTGCGCCCGCTCCGAGAGCGCGCCCCCACGAGTCTTCAAAATCACCGCTGCCTTGGCCTCGCGCTCCTGCTCGCTGAACAAGGACTCACGCGGCAGCACCAGGTGCACGCGCACCGCTTCCACTTCACTCAGAGTCTGCAGCGTGCGTTCCAGTTCGCCTTCGAGCGCCCGCTGGTAATTAACCTTTTCGGTAAAATCCGACCCCGCCCAGTTCGGCGTATCGAAGAGTTCGAATCCGAGGCGCGCGTTCCGCGGCAAGCCCTGCGCCGCGGTCTCGAGGCGGCTGGCATCGAGCTGGTCCGCGGGGACGAGCAAGCTGGTGCCATCGGGAGAAAGTTCATGCGGGATATTCTTCGCTGCCAGGCGGGCGCCCAGGGCCTGCGCCTCTTCCGGTTTCAAACCGGAATAAAGGGTGGCGTACTTGGGCTTGCCAATTAGGCCGACAAACAGCCAGAGCGTCACCGCTATCAGGGCTGCTCCGCCGGCCAGCAGAGCGCGCTGGCCCAGGCTGAGGCCGCGCAGCAGTTCCCCCGCCTGCTCGAGCGCCTGGCCGAATGATTTGGGTGCTTCCACTCCCGTCTCCTAACCAGCCGCTCAGAACTGCATGCGCGAGATCTCCTGGTAGGCAGCCACGATCTTGTTGCGCACCTGCATCATGAGCTGGAAGGAGAGATCCGCCTGTTCCACGGCGATCATGGCGCTGTGCACGTCCATGCCGCTGCCGTCGAGCAATCCCGCAACCTTGGCGTCCGCCGTGCCCTGCAACTCTTTGGTCTGATCCATGGCCCCGCGCAGGGTTTCCATGAACCCCCATTCGCGCGGAGCCACGCTCGCGGTTGCACTACTCTCGCTCGGGAGAATTCGCAAACTCGAAATCGGGTCTGGCATATTTTTCTCTTCCTACAACTTCCGCGCGCCGGCCCAGCCCAGCAGATCGTCAGCGCAGTAGATCCAACGACTGCTGGATCATGGTTTTGGTCGATTGCACCGCCGACGCATTCAGCTCGTAGGCGCGCACCGCTCCCAGCAGGTCGGCGGTTTCCTCGACCGGATCCACGGCGGGATAACTCACATACCCCTTGGCGTCGGCATCGGGATGCCCCGGCTGGTAACGCAGAATCGACGGCTTGGCATCGGCGATCACCTGATCCACCCGCACCCCGCGGGAAGCCATACTGCCGAAACCCGCCAGCAGGGCGGGGAACTGCGGCATGCGCCGCGCCCGAAACACCACCAGCTGGCGCCGGTACGGCCCGCCTTCCGGAGTGCGCGTGGTCTCCATGTTCGCCATGTTGCTGGTGACCACTTCCGCCCGTTGCCGCTCGGCGGTAAGCGCCGAGCCACTGACCGCCAGCATGCCAAAAAGATTCATGACGCGCTCCCTTCGTGAATAGCGCTCAAAATGGACTTGAATTCATCGCGCAGCAGCTGCACGCCCAAATTGAAGCGAAGCTGGGTGTCAGCCAGCAGCAGGCTTTCGCGTTCGAGGCTCACATTGTTGCCGTCGGGACGCTCCATCAGGCCCCGCACCTGGTGGGCCGCGGGTGTAAACGAAGCGTATTCCATATTCCCGCTGGCCTGCTCCATTTCCTGCTTAAAGTTGACATCCTGAGTGCGGTAGCCAGGGGTGTCGACGTTGGCCATGTTGGACATGACCAGCTCGCTCCTGAACACATTCACATCGAGGAAGCGACTCAGCGCGGTAATCGTGGGATCATCAATTATTGACATAGTTCCTCCTCGGGGGCAGCCCGTATTCGCGAATCTTGTTGCGCACCGTGCGCAGGCTCACGCCCAGCATCTCGGCGGCGCGCGAGCGATTGCCTCCGGTCGCCTCCAGGGTCATTTCGAGCAGGCGTTTTTCCATGCACTCGAGGGAAACCCCCGGACGCAATTCGTCTTCAGCCTCGGGTTCCGTCGGCGGGCCCGCCGGAAGAGGCGAACCCAGCTCGCAAGGCTGCAGAACTTCCACTCCGATTTCGCTCCCCGACAAGGCCACGGCGCGTCGCATCAGGTTGGCCAGTTCCCGCACGTTGCCCGGCCACGAGTGCTGCTGCAGGCGGGCGAGAAACTCCGCACTCATCCGGGGAACCGCCGCTGGTGGCGCATACAGGCCGGCGAAATATTCCGCCAGTTCGGCAATGTCTTCCGGCCGCTCGCGCAGCGCCGGCAGGCTTAACGGAATCACGTTGAGCCGGTAATACAGGTCGGCCCGGAAACCGCCTTCCCTGACCATGGCTTCGAGCGGACGGTTGGTGGTCGCGATCACGCGAATATCAACTTTCACCACCCGCGTGTCCCCCAGGCGGTCGAACTCCCGCTCCTGCAGCGCGCGCAAAAGCTTGGGTTGCAGAGGCAGCGGCAACTCGCCCACTTCATCCAGAAGCAGCGTGCCTTGGTGGGCCAGTTCAAACTTCCCCGGCTTGGCGCTGGCCGCCCCGGTAAAAGCTCCCTTGGCATAACCGAACAGTTCGCTTTCGAGCAGGGTCTCGGGAAATGCGGCGCAATTTACCGCGATAAACGGGCGATCGCGGCGCGGGCTGAGGCGATGAATCATGCGCGCCAGCAGTTCCTTGCCAGTGCCGCTTTCGGCTTGAATCAGAATGTCAGCCTCGACGCCCGCGACCTGCCGGGCGCGGTCGACCGCCCGCCCGAGAGCCAGCGAGTGTCCCACCAAAGGGCCCGATTCGGACTCGTCCGTCCGGGCGCGGCCCAGGATCTGCTGGGCCGCGTGCTCCAGTTGTTCGAAGGACACGGGTTTGACCAGGTAGTCGCAGGCTCCGTTCCTCATCGCGGTTACGGCGTCGGGCACGCTGCCGAACGCAGTCAAGAGAATCACGGCAGTGCGCGGCGCCAGCGCGCGCGCTTCGCGCATGACTCCGAAACCATCGCCGTCCGGCATGCGAATGTCAGTCACGATCAGGGGATGCTGCCCCCGCCGGAACTTGACCATGGCCTCGGCCGCGCCACCCGCCGTTTCGACGCGCCAGCCATGGCGTAGAAAGCTGATTTCAAGCGCCGCGCGCATGCCCGGATCGTCGTCCACTACCAGCACCTGCCGCGGGGGAATCGGCTTCCTTCCCGCCGACAGGATTCCCGCCTGATTCAGCACAGCATGATTTACTCCGGCGTGACTTATCTCTTCCTCATGGATTGCTGCCTGATTCATACTTTCGCTCCTGACAAAGGGAATTCCAATTTGAAGGTGGTTCCGAGCCCCAGTTGGCTGTCCACCGAGATCGCGCCGCCATGCTGCTGCATGATCGTCTTGCACACCGCCAGCCCCAGCCCCGGGCTTCCGGCGCAGGTGCTGAACCCGGGTAGAAAGATGCGCTCCCGATCCTCGGCTGCGATTCCCGGCCCGCTGTCGGATATTTCGACTGCCGCCGTCGGTTCCCCAGCCTGAGAACTCACCCCGCCACGGATCTCCAGCACGCCCCCATCTGGCATGAAGCGAAACCCATTCAGCGCCAGGTTGAGCAGGACCTGTTCCAGGCGATGCCGGTCCGCGGCCACCAGCACCCCATCCAGCTCTTGCCTCAGTTCCATGCGCACTTGAGCGCGCTGCGCCAAAGGGCGCAGAAAGTCATAGGTCGAGCGCAGCCAATGCCCCAAATCGGTGGGCGCAAGTCCAGGCGAAGGCCGACTATGAAAGTGCAGGACGTTGTTCACCGTAGCCGCCAGCGTGCGCAGCCCCGCCTGCAGTTGCCTCACCCAATTCCGCTCTTCTCCATCCAGGTCCGACTCGGCCAGCAATCCGGCAAAAAGCTCCAGACTGCCCAAAGGATTGCGGATCTCGTGGGCCAGCAACGACGACATCTCCGCCAAAGCCTGACGCCGGCTCAGTTCCTCGTGCTCGCGCTCGAGACGCTTCAGTTCGCTGACGTCCTGCAGAATAAAAATCGAACTGCCGCCCTCCTCCGCACTCAACTGGGCGCGGCGCACCGTGATCCACTCTGCCGCGGGAACTCCGCAGCGATACTCGAGTTCGTTACGGCCGCCCTGGGTGCGGTCGAGCAAGTCACGAATCCAGCCGGGCAAAGCCGACGTGCAATCCGCTCCCAGCAAACGCTCGGTTTCCGGGTTGGCCACGGAAACTTGTCCGTCCGCCTCCCTCACCAGCACCCCGCAGGGCAAGCCTTGCAGGATGCGGTTCAGATGCCGGCGCATACGGTGGTTGTTGTCGAGGCTCGAGGCCAAATCGCGATTGGTGTCTTCGAGTTCATGGCGCAACCGCGCCACCTCCGCCTGCAACTGGACGTAGGAACGCTCGAGCGATGCCGCCGCCTCGGTGAAAGAAGCGAACGCCAGCGTGAGTGAGCGCTCGTCGAGGGCAACCACCCCGGCTTCAATCGGGTGCAGCAACGTGGATAAGGATGCACTGGACATGGCCACCGTTCGCCCGCCCTAAACCGGCTGGCTCTGCGCCTCGCGCGCGATCCCGGCTTTCCGCGCCGTCGAAAAAAGCACATGCTCGCCCCGGATCTCGGGACCGTCTTCGGCCAGGATTGAGGCTCGCTCCATCACCTGCTGCAACTCGCGTACATTTCCCGGCCAGGAGTGCGCTTCGAGCATCTCGGCCGCTTCGCCATCGAGCGCCGCCGGGCTGCACCCGGACGCCGCCGCAATCCCCTGCAGAAAATGTTCCGCCAGCCGCGGGATGTCGCCAGTTCTCTCCGCCAAGGTGGGCAGTTCCAGGGGAAACGCCGACAGCCGGTAATAAAGATCGTCGCGAAAGCGGCCTTCGTTCACCGCTCGAGCCAGATTCGCATTCGTAGCTGCGACCACCCGCACATCCACTTTCACCGCTTCCGAACTGCCCAGCCGCTGCACTTCCTTCTGATCCAGAAAGCGCAACAACTTGGCTTGCAGACTCAGAGGCAGCTCTCCTACCTCGTCGAGAAACAACGTCCCCCCCTGCGCCAAATGGATGCGCCCGGCATAACCTTGCACCGCCCCGGTGAAAGCCCCGCGCACGTGCCCGAACAACTCCGACTCGAGCAGCGCCTCGGGAATCGCCGCGCAGTTCACCACCGCCCACGACTTGGCCGCGCGCGCGCTCAACTGGTGAATGGCCCGGGCCACCAGCTCCTTGCCCGTTCCCGTCGCTCCTGACACCATGACCGTGGTCATACGCGGCGCCACCAGTCGGGTCAGCCGGTACAAGCGTTGCATTCCCTCGGCGTTGCCAATCATTCCGGGCAAGGGCAGGACCGTTCTGCCCGGCACAGCAGCCAACAAATGCGGCCGGGCTGCTTCTGTTGTTGGGTTCGAAATCAGCGCGCTCGAAACCATCGCAGTTGAAGCCCGGCTGCTCGCGGCCGTAACCACGGGCTTCGCCGGATTCAGCCAGGAGTCGTAAGCCGCGTTCTTCGCCGGGAAAGGCGCGCTGCTGTCGGAATCCAGCAGCACGACTTCAATGCCCGGAAAACGCAGCTTGATGATCGCAATCAATTCTTCCACGTCGAGATCGCGCAAACGGCGGTCCAGAAACAAAAGCTGCCAGTGGCCGCTTTCGAGTTTTACCAGAGCGTCCGCGCCGCCCTGCACCTCGTGAATGGGGCCGCGCTCCTCCGGCAGGCTTTTCCGCACTTGTTCGCGAAGCGAGGTGCTGGGACTGGCTACGAGTACGCCGCCCGTGATCGAAGGCATTATTGCTGCACTGGTCATGTTACCGATTTCATTCCGGGGAGATTAGAAGGCGATTAGAAGAGGATTAAGAGATTCTATTTGCGGCAAATCTTTCCCAGTTTTGGGAGAAGTGGCGAAAACGGGAAAAACTTGCCGCCCGGCAACCTTTGCCCTGCAAATGTGAACCCAATGCGTTGTGCAGAGACTCGAAAACGCTCTCACTTCGCCAACGAGACCAAGGGCAAGCGCACTTCGAGCCACAATCGCTCTCCGCTGCCCTCCGCGTGCAAGCTGCCATCCGCAGTCTCAAAGATACGCCGCGCGATCGCTAGTCCAAGGCGTCGTTTGAATTCGCGCTGCTTCCGCTCCGCCGATTCCGCAGTGCTTCCGGAATCTTGAGCTTTCGAACCAGCACCACCCACCAACGAGACTTCTACTGTAACCCGTACCTCGTCGTTTTCTTCGCCAGCCGTAATCTTTACCTTTGCACTCGCCGGAGAGGCGCCCAGTGCGGACTCCAGTAGATGAAACAGCGCTTGCCGCAGCCGGCTGGCTTGGAAGTTCACCAGGCAGTCAGATCCGGATGTCAGCGCGACCTTTACGTGCGTCGACTTCGCCACCGGCAGCAAGTCTGCTAGCACTTCTCGCAGACAGCCCGCCAGCGAAAATACCTGCTGATCTTGCTGCACGTTTCCGGCCTCCCACAACTCCCGGAGATTGCGGAAAAGCTGCACGATGGAACGGACCTGCTGGAGAGCGATTTTCAGGTCACGCCGCAATTGTTTCAGCGGACGCGACAACAGCAGGTTTACTTCCACCAGGCAGGTCAAGGTGCTGAGTGGCTGGCTCAAATCGTGAAACATGTCGGTCATCAGTTGCTGATACTCGCCGTTGACGGTTGAATTTGCAGCGGTGAGAACTGGGCTGACTACCGACTTCCTGGCCGGACTGGCTGCCGCTCCCCTCACGCCTGCGCCCCGGAATGGCCGCTCAATTCATAGCCAACCCCGCGAACCGTATGGATCAGCCGCGTCCCATGTCCATCATCGACCTTGCGCCGCAGATAATTCACGTACACATCCACAACGTTCGTACACGTATCGAAGGACAAGTTCCACACATGCTCAATGATCATGGCGCGCGTGATTCGCCGCCCCGCGTTGCGCATCAGGTATTCCAGCAGGGCAAATTCCTTGCCGGTCAAATCGATTCGCCTTCCAGCCCGCTCGACCCGCCGCTCGACCCGGTCCAGCTTCAAATCGTCCACCGTCAGCACCGATTCCGCCGGCAAATGGCAGCGCCGCAACAGCGCCCGAATCCGCGCCGACAGTTCCGAGAACGAAAAAGGTTTGCCCAGATAATCATCCGCTCCGAGGTCCAGACACTGCACCCGGTCTTCCACCTTGGTACGCCCGGTAAGCACCAGGATCGGCATACTCGGTTTCCGCGTACGCAAATACCGCAGAATGGTCACCCCGTCCAACCGCGGGAGGTTGAGGTCGAGCACCACCAGGTCATAGTCGAATTCGCCCGCCATGGCGCGCGCCTGCTCTCCATCATTCGAGACGTCCACCGCGTAGTGTTCGGCGTCCAGTCCTTTTTTCACAAAGCTGGC
>Ga0209415_10020893_pt1 | contig 10133 bp, 10 predicted proteins | sample PeaSoiSIISIP2007_FD_187696 | JGI IMG/M metagenome (GOLD analysis project Ga0209415, IMG submission 187696) | Peat soil microbial communities from Weissenstadt, Germany - SII-SIP-2007 (SPAdes) (version 2) | ecosystem: Environmental > Terrestrial > Soil > Wetlands > Peat | place: Germany...
GCCCTCGACGTCGACGACCTCGATGCCGTCCTTGTTGTAGTGACCCAGCTTCAGATCCACAAATCCTCCAGCGCCATCAAGGCGTCATCTCCACGTCCCGGCCGCACCGTGCGGCTCAGCCGACCCGAGCGCACGGGGCGTGATCCTCTGCGGCATTCAACCACGCTCCGATGTCATGTCTATACGAAATCATGCCTCCGGGCATCCCCCAACGGGTGACACACTGAGAAACCTGTGTCCACCATCACGCCTGTGCCGCCGGCCGGCCCCGCCGCCGGGAACCGGGCCCTGGGCATCCTGCTGAACGACCCGCGGGCGGGCCGTCCCGTCCACGTGGAGCACATCCCGGCCCGGGCCGGACGTGAGGTGCCCTGGCCGCCGTGGGTTCCCGCCGGGATCATCAGCGCCTTCGGGTCCCGCGGCATCGGCGCCCCCTGGTCCCATCAGGCTGAGGTCGCCTGTCACGCGCAGGCTGGCCGGAACGTGATCATCTCCACCGGCGCGGCTTCGGGCAAGTCGCTCGGCTACCTGCTGCCCGCGCTGACCGCGGTGCTGGCCGGCGACACCGTGCTGTACGTCACGCCGGCCAAGGCGCTCGCGGCCGACCAGCTCGCCTCCATCCGCTCCCTGGCGCTGCCCGGGGTCCAGGCCGCCACCTTCGACGGCGACAGCACCAGGGCCGAGCGGGACTGGGCCCGCAGCCACGCCAGGTACCTGCTGACCACGCCGGACATGCTGCATCAGTCGCTGCTGCCGCGGCACGCCCGCTGGTCGGGGTTCTTCAGCAGGCTGCGGTACGTGATCATCGATGAATGCCACGAGTACCGCGGGGTGTTCGGCTCGCACGTGGGGCATGTGCTGAGGCGGCTGCGCCGGGTGGTGGCGCACCACGCCCCGCCCGGCGGGCCGCCCCGGCCGGTGTTCGTGCTGGCCTCCGCGACGGTGGGGGCGCCGGGTGCCTGCGCCAGGCTGCTGACCGGGCTGGACGCCGAGGAGGTCACCGAGGACGGGTCGCCGCGGGGACCGCTCGCGTTCGCCCTGTGGGAGCCGCCGCTGACCGACACGCGCGGCGAGGCCGGCGCCCGGCTGCGCCGGACGGCGACCGCGCAGACCGCCGACCTGCTGGCCAGGCTGGTCCGGCAGGATGTCCCGACGCTCGCCTTCATCAGGTCCCGGCGCGGTGCGGAGACGGTCGCACTGGCGGCCCGCCGCTCGCTCGGCCTGCACGAGGCACCCGAGGCCAAGGTGGCCGCGTACCGTTCGGGGTACCTGCCCGAGGACCGGCGGAGCCTGGAGGCCGCGCTCAGCGACGGGCGCCTGGTGGGACTGGCCAGCACGACCGCGCTCGAGCTCGGCGTCAACATCACCGGCCTGGACGCGGTGCTCATCGCGGGCTGGCCCGGTACCTGGGCGTCGCTGTGGCAGCAGGCCGGGCGGGCCGGGCGCAGCGGCCGGAGCGCGGCGGCGGTGCTCATCGCGCGGGACGACCCGCTGGATACGTATCTGGTCCGGCACCCGGAGATCCTGCTGCGGCACCCGGTGGAGGCCACGGTCCTGGATCCCGGCAATCCGTACGTGCTGGCGCCGCACCTGTGCGCCGCGGCGGCCGAGCTGGCTCTCACCGAGGAGGACCTGGACGTCTTCGGCCCGCAGGCCCGGCCGGTCGTCGAGGAGCTGACCAGGACGGGCCGGCTGCGCCGGCGCCCGGCGGGCTGGTACAGCATGCGCCGGGGCGTGGCCGGGCCGGGCGGGCTGCGCGGGGCGGGGGACGCCCCGGTGCGGGTGGTGGAGCAGGCGACGGGCCGGCTGGTCGGCACGGTGGACGAGCCGTCCGCCCAGCTGCTCGTCCACGGCGGGGCGGTCTACCTGCACCAGGGTGACAGCTATCTGGTCAGCCGGCTTGACCTGGCCGACCGGGCGGCGCTGGTGGAGCCGGGCGACCCGGGCTACGTCACCACCGCCCGGGATGTGACGCAGATCGAGGTCCGGGACGAGCTGCGCCGCATGACCTGGGGTGAAGCCGAGGTCCGCTTCGGCGATGTCCAGGTGACCCGCCAGGTGGTCAGTTACACCAAGCGCCGCCCCGACACCGGGGCGCTGATCGGCGACGAACCCCTGGACCTGCCGCCGCGCCACCTGCTGACCCGCGCCGTGTGGTGGACGATATCGGCCGCCGAGCGGGCCCGGCTCGCCACGGCCGGCGTCGATCTCGGCGGAGCCGCCCATGCCGTCGAGCACGCCAGCATCGGCCTGCTGCCCCTGTTCGCCACCTGCGATCGCTGGGACACCGGGGGCGTGTCCGCCGATCTGCACCCGGCCACCGGGCGGCTCAGCGTCTTCGTCTACGACGGGTACGACGGCGGGGCCGGCTTCGCCGAACGGGGCTTCCAGGCCGCCCGGGACTGGCTCAGCGCGACCAGGCAGGCCATCTCCGGATGTGACTGTGAGGCCGGCTGTCCCTCCTGCGTGCAGTCACCCAAGTGCGGGAGGGGCAACCACCCGCTCAGCAAGCGAGGCGCCGTGGCCCTCCTGGATGCCCTCCTCGCGGGCAGCCGTGGCGCCCCCCTCGGGGACATCTCCACTGCTTTCCCATTGGACACACGAGACACGTCCATCACTAAAGCCCCGGATTAACTGGCTTAGGACACTCAGGACAAGTAGCATCATCGGTGCCGATTGTTCGCGCGAGGCGTAAGCGGTTGCGGACGCGGGCCGGCGGCTCGCTCTCAAGCCACGAGAATTTGGCTACTGAGCAGTAGTTTTGGGCGACAGTACTGTTCATAGCCGGGCCACTTATGGTCCAATTGGAGTGGCTGACGCTGCATGCGGGGTCGATTCGCGAGCCCAATGCGGATAAGCTTCTCAATAGGACGGGACCGGCCTCCCCCCCCAGGGCCGGACCGTGCGCGCGGCGCCCGCTCTCCCCCCCGGCGGGCGCCGCCTCCTTTTCACCCCCAAGTTCACCCCCTAAGCGGGCCGACGACCGTTATGCGTTGATGATGATCCGGCGAGCCACTAGTTAACGGCATGTGATCGCCAGAACTGATTGAGATCACGAATTGATTACGTGAGAGTCTTTTCAGGCTGGGGATTTCGTCGTAGAACGGTGATACGGACGTCTGAGCGTCCGGGCACGGCAGCCAGGTACCCACGCGCGACCAGCCGCGGGAGGCGTGTCAGGCCAGGTCAGACCGCCAGGTAAAGGACGGTCAACCTGACTGACAAAGAAGGTGCACGCTTGGTAGCCAGGCATGACGTGCTGCGCGGCGGCGCCCCGGCCAGGGGCGCCGCTTGCTTTCTGGGACACGAGCCCCGGGCCCCGGGGCGGATTGGCTCCGCGGCCGGAAATGTGACACCATATCTGGCGAATCGCGACACATCTCGGTCGGTTGCCGCCCGCGGCGGAGCAGGCGACCGAGTGGCGCGGTACCCGGATCGTTCCGTACGGCGGACCTGCGCACGCCGAGGCCGCAGCGCGGGAAACGCCGGTTCGTTCCGGATACTGCCTGATCACGACCGAGGACGTTAGCCTTGCTGCTTGGCGGTCACCGGCCAGGCCCGGGCCGACGGCGGGCAACGGCCCGCATGACGGGAGAGAGACACGATGGTCCGCAGCGAAACGCCAGAACCCGTGGGCGCTGACCAGTCACTCGGGGATCTCGTGGCCCTGGCGGCCAAGGACGTATCTCAGCTGATCCGGTACGAGATCGACCTGGCCAAGACCGAGCTGCGCGGCGACGCGCGGCGGGTCGGCCTGGCCGCCGGGCTGGGGGGCTTCTCCTTCTTCTTCGGCTGCCTGGTGCTCATGCTCCTCAGCTTTGCCTATGCCTACGGCCTCATCGCGGCTGGCGTCTGGGCCTGGGCGGCCTTCCTCATCGTGGCCGGCACCTGCGTGGTGCTCGCCGGGGGGGCGGTGGGGATCGCCTACCTCAAGGTGAGGAAGCTGTCCGGCCTGAGCCTGACCAAGAAGACGGTCACCGAGGACCTCGGCATGCTGCGCCGCGAGGGGCTGCTGCCTCAGGTCAGCCCCGACGGCGAGCGCCCCAGGATCAGCCCCGACGGCCAGCCGACCGAGATCGCCGCGCACCAGGCCGGGTAGGCACGATGGCCGTGAACGCGGATTCAGCGGTGCTGCTCCCCGGCCCGTGGACCCACCGGACGGTGAGCGCCAACGGGACCCGGTTCCACATCGCCGAAGCCGGCGACGGGCCGCTGGTCCTCCTGCTGCACGGCTTCCCCGAATTCTGGTGGACGTGGCGGCACCAGCTGGCCTGGCTGCCCGGGGCGGGCTTCCGCGCCGTGGCGGTGGACCTGCGCGGCTACGGCGGCAGCGACAAGCCACCGCGCGGCTACGACCTGGTCACCGCGGCCGCCGATGCGGCCGGGCTGATCCGGGCGCTGGGTGAGGCGAACGCGGTCGTGGTCGGCCACGGCTGGGGCGGCCTGGTCGCCTGGACGCTGGGCGTGTACCACCCCAAGGTCGCCGGGCGGCTGGCGGTGGTCTCGATGGCCCATCCGCTGCGGATGCGGTCCGCGATGCTCACCGACCCGCTCGGCCAGGGCCGCCGCAGCGGCTATGCGTTCGCCATCCAGCTGCCCGTGCTGCCCGAACGGCAGCTGGTCAGGGACGGGGCCCGCCGGGTCGGGGAGCTGCTGGAGAGCTGGTCCGCACCTGGCTGGCCCGACCCGCAGACGGAGCAGGTCTACGCCCGGGCGATGCGGGTCGGATCGGTCGCCCACTCGGCGCTGGAATATCACCGCTGGATCGCCCGCAGCGCGCTGCGGCCGGACGGCCTGCGCTTCGCCCGGCGCATGCGCACGCCGATCCAGGCCCCGACGCTGCACCTGCACGGGACGCTGGACCGCTGCGTGCTGCCGCGGACCGCCCGCGGGGCGGGCCGGTACGTGGACGGCCCCTACCGCTGGCGCCTGATCGACGGCGCCGGGCACTTCCCGCACGAGGAACGCCCGGAGTCTTTCGACACCGAACTGCGCGGCTGGCTGGCCGACCCGGAACCGGAACGGTGACGCGGGATCGTGATCCCGCCGGGCGGCCGCGGAATGCGCGTCCGCGTGACGCTCTAGGACGGCCGCTCGACCGCGCACTCGGCGCCGGCGAAGCCAGGATTCCCGACGATCTCACGCTCGCCGGGCCGGCCGCGGCCCGGCTGGCCGACGACCTGCTTCGCGCCGGCCGCCCGTTCCACGCGCACGAGGTCCTCGAGGCGTCATGGAAGTCCGGCCCCGCCCACGAGCGCGACCTGTGGCAGGGCCTCGCCCAGGTCGCGGTCGGGCTGACGCACGCCCACCGCGGCAACGCCCGCGGCGCGGTCGCGCTGCTCGGCCGCGGCACCCAGCGGGTCCGCCGCTACCAGGCGCGCGCCGCACCGCCGCCGGACCCGGCGGACCCGGCGGGCCCGCCGGGCCGGGACCTGGTGTACGGGATCGACCTCACCGCCTTCCTCGCGGCCTGCGAGGACCTGGCGGCACGCATCGAACGGGACGGGCTCGCCGGCATCCCGGCCGCGGATCTGCGGCCGGGCCTCCGAGCGCGGCAGGCTTAGTCGCAGGCCCCGGTGGAGACGGCCGAGGTGAGCTGCTCGCCCGCGCTGGCGTCGGAGGACACCTCGGCGGCGGTGAGCGCGAAGCCGGTGTCCGACACTCCGACCGCGGCCGCGAACACGACCCCGTCCACGGTGCCCTCGGGCGAGAGCAGCGGGCCGCCAGAGTTACCCGACTGGACCACGGCCCGGATCTCGTAGATCTGCCGCGTGACGGTGCTGGTCTGATAGATGTTCGGGCCCAGTACGTTCTGGGTGCCGCCGATCCGGGCGGCCACCAGGTGCAGGCTGGCGGCGTCGAGGGGATAGCCCGCCACCACGGCGTTGTCGCCCGGGTTGGCGGCGCCGGCGAAGTGCAGCGGGGGCAGGTTCAGCCCGGGCACGTACAGGACGGCCACGTCCACCTGCGGGTCGTAGTAGACCACGGTGGCCGTCAGGGTCTGGATCCGGCCCACGGTGGTGGTGACGGTCTGCCGGCTGGTCACGCCGGCCACTACGTGGGCGTTGGTGAGGACGTGGTCCGGGGAGATGACGAATCCCGAGCCCTCGATGTACCGCTGGCAGCTCGGCGCGATCCCCTGCACCCGGACCACGCTGGCGCTCGCGTCCTGGACGCCGCGGGTGCCGGTCACGGCGGGATCGGGCGCGGGGATGGCGAGGATGTGCTCCTCGCCGATGCCGCTGAACACCTCGGCGTACGTGCTGTTGCTGGCGATCAGCCTGCGGAAGTCGGAGAACATGGTCTTGGCCGGCGAGGGCATGAACCGGTCCAGGGTCTGCAGCACCAGCGAGTTGTTCACCTGCGTGTCCACCACCGGGAACGGCGACTCGATCAGCACCGATCCGACGACCCACGCGATCAGCAGCACCGACACCACGCTGACTACGGATCCGCCCACCGAATCCAGCACGGTCGCGGAGTGCCAGGTCACCGTCGACCGCATGGCCGCGCCGATGGAAGAGGCGATGAACTGCCCGATCACCGCGAAGCTGACCAGCAGGACGACGGCGATGACATCCTGCTGGGTCTGGCCGCCGACCAGCGCCCGGGAGATGTCCGGGCCGAACTCCGCGCCGAGCAGGGCGCCGCCGACGAACCCGAAGAAGCTCAGGATGCCGACGATGAAGCCCTGCCGGTAACCGGACACGGCGAACGCGGCGACCACCAGGAGCAAAATCAGGTCGAGGACATCTCCGCGCACGACCCCAACCGTATAGCGTTTTTCGCGCGGCCAGGCCCCCGCGGCTCAGCGGGTCACAAGTCGATGACCACGGCGGGGTCCCAGGGCCGTTCCCAGCCGGCCAGCGCGAGCAGGCGGTCCACCAGCACGGCCGTGAACCCCCAGATGAGCATGCCCTTCACCCGGAACGCGGGCGACAGGAACCCGCTGGGCCCGCGCACCGTCACCCGGGTGGCCGGATCGGCCAGCTCGCTGACGGTGACCCGCTCGACCGCGGCGACCTCGGCGGGGTCGACCGGCGCCACCGCGCACGGCTGCCGCCACCACGCGAGCACCGGGACGACCCGGAATCCGGTTCGCGGGATGAACAGCTCGGGCAGCGTCCCGACCACGTCGACGCCGTCCGGGTCGACGCCCACTTCCTCGGCGGCCTCCCGCAGCGCCGCCGCGACCGGGCCGGAGTCGGTGGCGTCGATGGCCCCGCCGGGGAAGGCGGGCTGGCCCGCGTGCAGCCGCAGGTCGGCGCTGCGCTGGATGAGCAGCAGATCCGGATCGTCCGGTTCGCCGCCGAACAAGACCAGGACGGCGGAGGCCCGGCCGCCGCTGGCCGGCGGCTGGGCCAGCGGGTTGATTTCCATCTTCCCGGCCGCGTCGGCGAGCTCGCGCAGCCACCCCGGTACCGGCGGCGCGCCGTCGCCGGTCACGAGAACGGGCCGGCCTTGACGAGCTTGGCGGCGATCTCCGGATCGGTCGGGCCCTCGCCGTACGACGGGCACAGGCTGGCCAGCCCGCACGCGCCGCACGCGGGCCGGCGGGCGTGGCAGACCCGGCGGCCGTGCCAGATCATCCGCTGCGAGAGGTCGGTCCAGTCCCGGCGCGGTATGAGCGTGGCCACCTCCGCCTCGACCTTCACCGGGTCGGTGTTGCCCGTCCAGCCGAATCTGCGGGCCAGCCGGCCGAAGTGGGTGTCCACCGTGATACCGGGGATGCCGAAGGCGTTGCCGAGCACCACGTTCGCGGTCTTCCGGCCCACGCCGGGCAGCGTGACCAGGTCCTTCAGCCGGGGCGGCACCTCGCCGCGGAAGCGGTCGCACAAGGCCCGCCCGAGCCCGATCAGGCTGTTCGCCTTGGCGTGGTAGAACCCGGTCGACTGGATGATCTTCTCCAGCTCGTCGCGGTCGGCGCCCGCGTAGTCCGCCGCGGTCGGGTAGCGCGCGAACAGGGTCGGCGTGACCAGGTTGACCTGCTTGTCGGTGGTCTGCGCGGACAGGATCGTCGCGACGAGCAGCTCAAGCGGCGTGCTGAAATCCAGCTCGGTGTGCGCGTCCGGGTACATCAGGGCCAGCTCGCGGTCGATCCGGCGGGCCCGGCGGACCAGGGCGGTATGCGAAGGGGGCACAGCAGCGGTCACCATTCAAGCTTAGTGAGCGTCTGACCCGGGTTGAGGTACGTCACCGGCGGACGCTCCCGCGGACCGGACCCGGCCATCGCGCCGCGCGACGCAAACCTCTGCCGCTGACCGCCGCACGGAGCCTGTCCGGGGGGACACGCGTCGCGTGGTCCCCCGGCCCCATCTCACGGACCAGTGTGCCACCGTGCGGTCCCGTGCGCGGGTGTTGTCCGGGGTACGGGGCCGGCCCCTTCCTCGGGGATGGGTGGTCTCGGTAGGCCTCTTGGTCATGTGAGTTCCCGGAACGGCGGTGGCTCTGGGCTGGGTCAGACGTGTACCAGGACCAGCCCGGGGTTGACTCCGGCGATGTCGGCGTCATCAGAGGTGAGCACAGCGTGACCACGCTCGGCCGCGGCCAGGGCCACGTGCACGTCGACGATGTCCGGGTGGGAGGTGGCGCCGATCGTGATGCCAATCTGCTTGGCACGCTCGGCGGTCAGCTCATCGATGATCACCGGGCCGCCCCGGGCGCGGCCTGCGCTGATCAGCCGTCCCGTGTTGGCCTGGCGAGGGCTGCCGCGCCAGACCTGAGCGATGACCGTACGGGGCAGGACCACTTCCACCGTGCCGTGCAGCGCCTCGTCAAGAATTCCCAGCAGGAGCGGAGACCTGCGTTCCAGAGCAATGAAGGCGCCCGCGTCGAACACGAATCCCCTCACGCCGCGTGCCCGGCACTGCTGCTCCGGTGCCTGCGGTAGGCCTCGTCAGCGGCGGCGAGAGCTTCGGCTAGACGTGCCTTCGCCTGGTCGTCAAGCTCGCCAGCTTCACGGTGCAGCTCGGTAACGACCGCCTCGAGCTGGGCTCGGGCCTCCAGGAGTTCCAGGCCTTCGGCGATCAGCGCGGACACCGACTCGGCGCGGCCTTCCTCGACTTCGCGGGCCGCCCAGTCATACAGCTCTTGGCGGAGCGAGACGCCGATTTTCTTGGTCATACCTTGAATCATACTTCTGGTCAGCCCGCGGGCGCCGACTAAGGGTTACAGATTCACGGTAACGGTGACGGTCAGCCGTCGATCTTGCCAGTCCGCTGCCACCAGGCCCGGCACCGGTTCCTGCGAACCGTCTGCGTTCTGCCGGGCCGGAAGACGTTGGCTGGCTATCAGGAACAAGGTCCTTCCCTCAGCGGCCATCTGGCCCTGGTGCGGTCAACGGGGTCCGTCGAGCTTGAGATTAATGGAGTGATCGCCAGCATGGAGCATCAATCTCCATGGGTGCCTGGCGCGTCTCCGCGCCGGGAGGTGGCAGTCCCACTCCACCTGCACGCAGCGGAAAGGAGGAAGGGACAGCGCCGGTAAGCAACAACGGCATTCCGGATCTTGGCCGCTAACCGCACGGAATCACGTTCCGGGGCATGCCGACGGGGAGGAGTGACCCGATGATCGAGGTACGGGGACTCACCAAACGGTACGGCGAGGTGATCGCGGTCAGGGACCTGTCGTTCGACGTGTTGCCGGGCAGGGTGACGGGCTTTCTCGGCCCGAACGGAGCGGGCAAGACCACGACCATGCGGCTGATCCTGGGCTTGGGCTACCCCAACGCCGGCACGGCCAGGATCGACGGCAAGCAGTACGCGAGTCTGGCCTATCCCATGCGCGAGGTGGGCGCGCTGCTCGATGCCAGGGCGGTGCACGGCGGCCGTTCGGCCTACAACCACCTGCTCTGCCTGGCCCAGACCAACAACCTGCCCCGGCGGCGGGTCGGCGAGGTGCTCGAGCTGGTCGGCCTGACCGAGGTGGCGCGCAAGCGCACCAAGGGGTTCTCCATGGGCATGAGCCAGCGGCTCGGCATCGCCGGTACCCTGCTCGGCGAGCCGAGGGTGCTCATGTTCGACGAGCCGATCAACGGGCTGGACCCGGAGGGGATCTTGTGGATCCGCAACCTGATGAAGGCGCTGGCGGCCGAGGGGCGGACGGTGTTCGTGTCCAGCCACCTGATGTCGGAG
>Ga0209415_10020894_pt1 | contig 10133 bp, 11 predicted proteins | sample PeaSoiSIISIP2007_FD_187696 | JGI IMG/M metagenome (GOLD analysis project Ga0209415, IMG submission 187696) | Peat soil microbial communities from Weissenstadt, Germany - SII-SIP-2007 (SPAdes) (version 2) | ecosystem: Environmental > Terrestrial > Soil > Wetlands > Peat | place: Germany...
TGGGGAAGAACAGCTCAGGGTCCACCTCACGGCAGGCGGCTTCGTGGCGCCAGTCCATGATGTCCACTCCTTCTGGCGGAACGGGTCCAGCCGCCAGTGGATGCGGCCGGCCTATGCGTCTATCTGCAGCTTGTGAAGGTTTTCACGAGCATTTCCGTACTGTCAGGCGGCCCAAGTTTCCCGGAACCATTATGATGCCGAGCAGAAACCCACCCGGGCCGTACCGGCCCGAGCGTGCCCCCGAAGGCGACGCGGTGCCACCCGAGATGGCGAGCCATCTGGGCTGATGACACGTGCGAGGCGCCCCCGCGCCAGACATCTCGTTAAGCTTTTCAACATCCCCTGACATGCGCAAGAGGCCACAGCAGCCGTTCGTCTTAATTTAATGTCAGATCGATCACATTTTGCTCGCGGCGCTGCCGGACGTAACGCGACGACACGGAGCGCGTGCGGAACAAAGTGGAACTTCACGGCTTCGGTCTCGCCCAGGTAGTCCCCGTCCACCTGGAAGGCGATCGGCCGGACCGAACGGACCGTCAGGGCCTGCTGGCCGGTCACGGTCAGCAGGTGCCGCCCGCGCGGCGAGCGGCGCCTGATCAGCAGCATCTGGCCGACCGCGCTCATGATGGTGGTAGCCCGCAGCTTGCGCAGGGCCAGTACATCCAGGCCCGAGCTGAAATCCGGGTTCGGAACGGGCAGTACCGCCCGGCCGCGGACATAGGTCCAGGGCGAGCGGTTGGTGATGGCCGTCATGAACAGATCCGGGGTGGCCGGCTGCCCGTCCCGCTCCAGCGTCAGGGCCGGGTTCCGCCGGTCGGTGCCCGAGGCATACCGGCGCAGGATCGCCCACGCGAACAGCGCCGCGGTCTGCCGGTGCCCGCTGGCGCGCAGCCGTTCGACCTCGCGCACCACCTCGGCATCCATGCCCAGGCCGGCGCTGAACGTGAAGTACCGGTCGCCGGCCAGTCCGAGCCCGATGGTCCGGTACCGGCCCGCCTCCATGACCTCCTTGATCCTGGCGATCGCCGCCACCGTGTCCACCGGCAGCCCGAGCGCCTGGGCGAAGACGTTGCCGCCCCCGCCCGGTATGACCGCCAGCAGCGGTGCCGTCCCGGGGCCGGCGGTCTCCGGGCCGGCCGTTTCCGGCGGCCGGCCCATGATCCCGTTGACCGCCTCGTTGATGGCCCCGTCCCCGCCGAGCACGATGACGAGCTCGCCGCGCGCCGCCGCGGCCAGCTCGCGAGCGTGGCCGCGGTACCGGGTATGTTCTACGTCCAGGTCGACCAGGCCGGCGAGCGAACGGATCGCCAGATCCGCGGAGTTCCCCGTCGTGGTGGTCGCCTGCGGGTTAACGATCAGGAGGCCTCGCACCCGCTTAGGCTAGCCGCCGCCTAAGCTCGATACCTAAGGCGGGGAGCCGGTGCGGCCCCGGATCTTGAGGATGGGTGTGGGATATGGCAGCGCAGGCCAACGGCACGCGGCGACCGGCCGCGCTGCGCGTGGCCGCGGCCGCGCAGGGGATAGAGGCCGCCGGCCTGTGCGTCGCGGGTGTCTTCGCCGCCATCTCGACCGCGGACGGGAAGTCCTCCCAGGTCGCCAGCGGGATCGTGCTCACCGTGCTGGCCTTCGGCACGGCCGCCGGGCTGGCCGCCATCGCGGTCGGGCTGGCCAGGGCCAGACCGTGGAGCCGCATTCCGGCCGTCATGACTCAGCTGTTCGTGGTCATCGCCGGGATCACCCTGCTGGACGGGCACCGGCCCGAGTGGGGCGTGCCCGCCCTGGCGGCCGCGGCGGCCTGCCTGGCCGGACTGCTGACCCCGGCCAGCCTGCGAGCCCTCAACCGTCCCCCCGCCGGCAGCGCCAGCAGCGCCAGGAGCAGCAGCACCAGAAGCCCCTGACGCTCTCAGTCCTCGGTGGTCAGTCCCTCTCTGAGCTGGGCCAGCGTGCGGGCGAGCAGCCGGGACACGTGCATCTGGGAGATGCCGAGCTCGGCGGCGATCTGCGACTGGGTCATGTTGCCGAAGAAGCGCAGCAGCAGGATCTTCTTCTCCCGCGGCGGCAGCTGCTCGAGCAGCGGCTTGAGCGACTCCCGGTACTCGACGCCCTCAAGCGCCTCGTCGACCATGCCGAGCGAGTCCGAGACCGCGGGCGCGTCCTCGTCGCCCGAATCGGGGGCGTCGAGCGACACGGTGGAGTAGGCGTTGGCCGACTCGAGCCCTTCCAGGACGTCTTCCTCGCTCATCTGCAGGTGCGAGGCGAGTTCGCTGACCGTGGGCGCGCGGCCCTCACGCTGGGCCAGCTCGCCGATCGCTTTGGTCAGCGAGAGCTTGAGCTCCTGCAGGCGGCGCGGGACCCGCACCGCCCACCCCTTGTCCCGGAAGTGCCGTTTGATCTCGCCCACGATGGTGGGCGTGGCGTAGGTCGAGAACTCCACGCCGCGGTCGAGATCGAACCGGTCGATGGACTTGATCAGCCCGATCGTCGCGACCTGGGTCAGGTCATCCAGCCACTCGCCGCGGTTGCGGAACCTCCTGGCCAGGTACTCCACCAGCGGAAGGTGCAGCTCGACCAGGTAACCCCGGATCCTGGCCCGTTCCGGATCGCCCGGAGGCAGCCCCGCGAGCCGCTCGAACAGCTCCCGGGCCCGGGCCCGGTCCGGCGAGGAGTGATCGATCCGCAGGGCCGCCGCCTCAGCATGGGCCGCCTCGGCCTCGACCACCTCGGCCTGGACCACCTCGAATTCCTCGGTCACCTGGACCTCGAATTCGCTGTTCACCCGGGCCTCGACCCGGAGAGGGTTTCCCGGCGCTTGCGCATGACGATGGCCACCTGGTCATCCGGCCCCACCCGGGAATCGACGGTGCCGGCCAGGGCGGACAGCACGGTCCAGGCGAAGGTGTCCCTGGCTGGCATGCGCGGCTCCGCCGCGACCACCGACACCGTGATCGTCATCGCCTCGGCGCCCAGGTCGAAGGCGCACTCCAGGTTCGTGCCGGGGATCGCCTGGGGCAGCAGCATCGCGCACGCCTCGTCCACCGCGATGCGCAGGTCCTCGATCTCGTCCAGGGTGAAGTCGAGCCTGGCCGCCAGGCCCGCGGTGGCCGTCCGGAGCACGGAAAGGTAGGCGCCCTCGGCGGGCATGCACACCTTCACGTGATCCTTGGTCTCGCGATCCGCCCGGGCCGGGCCCGTCTCCCGCTGGTCGTCCCTGGGCCCCCTGGGCCCCACGGGCCCCCTCGGCCCCATGGACCCGTACTCGGTAGTCGCCGCGGTGTCTTCGGTCACGTCTCTCCTCCGGGCGGGATAACCCTCATGGCAAGCAACCTACCGCCCCCCGCCCGTGCCGAGAAATACGCCGCGCCGCCTCGCCCCATCACCCTCGGTGATCCCTTGCTCCCCACCGGCCCCGCCGTCGTCCGCCCCGGGCACAGTGAAACCCGGGTCCCCAACGGAACCCGGGTTCCTGCGGCCAGCTCAGGCCTGCTTGGTCTCCCAGAAGATCTTGTTGATCTCGTCGATCTTGGCCAGCAGTTCGTCGGCCTTGGCGACGTCGGTGCTGCCCTTGGTGCCAGCGGCGCCGGCCAGCTTGGTGGCCTCGTTGAACAGCTGGTGCAGCTGCGGGTACTTCTCGAAGTGCGGCGGCTTGAAGTAGTCCGTCCACAGCACCCACAGGTGGTGCTTGACCAGCTCGGAGCGCTGTTCCTTGATGATCAGGCAGCGGCCCCGGAACTCGGGGTCCGTGTTCTGCTGGTACTTTTCGATGATCGCCTTGACCGATTCCGCCTCGATCCTGGCCTGCGCCGGGTCATAGACTCCGCACGGCAGGTCGCAGTGGGCGTAGGCGACGGCCTTCGGCTCGAGCAGGCGGGTGAGCAGCCTCATCGATTCCCTTTCTCCGACTGTTTGCTTGCAGACCCGACACTACCCCGCTCGCCCGGCCCGACACGGGGGGGGCCCGACCCCGGGAGGGATGCATGCACTGGCCCCCGCTGCTCCGCGTCACGGTCGCCGAACGCTCCATGGAGCCCGCCCTCCGCCCCGGCGACTGGCTGCTGGTCCGGCGCACCCGCCGGATCCGCGCGGGCCAGGTCGTGCTGGCCCGCCACCCCGGCCGCCCGGAGATGCTCATCGTCAAGCGCGCCGCCCGCCGCGTCGACGGCGGCTGGTGGCTCGAGTCGGACAACCCGGACGCCGGCGCCGTGGACAGCCGCCGCTTCGGGCCGGTGCCCGCCGCGCTGGTCGAGGGGCGGGTCCTGGTCCGCTACTGGCGCCGCCGCTTATTTTTCGACCGAACGGGCCGTGGTGCGCGCACCCGGCACACGAAAACCCGGTGGCCCCGCCGGGCAGGCGGGACCACCGGGCTCGATGGAAATCAGTGCCGAGGCGGCTCCGGGGCGTCGGACATCCGCGCGCTCTGCAGCGAGACCAGCCGCTGCACCTCCTCGCGCGGCAGCCGGACGGCGACCGCCCAGTAGTAGACGGCCACGGTGAAGACCGCCACGATCAGCATGTCCCAGCCGAAGGGGATCCGGTAGGTGTTGTTCGGCCCGTACTGCCCCTGCCAGGAGATGATGCCCATGCCGAGCAGGTAGACCGGCAGCCACTGCGCGGACTTCCAGTCCAGCGGCGGCCGCTGCGGGTCGAACGCCATGGACACGCCGATCAGCACGTAGCCGATCACCAGGCAGATGCCCAGCTTCCACAGCGTCTCGAACCCGGACCAGTACATGAGGAAGCTGCAGATTACCAGGCCGAGCGGGCCGATCACGACCGCCCCGGGCATCCGGTAGGGCCGGGATGCGTCGGGGACCTGCTTGCGGAACGCGGCCAGGGACAGTGGGGCGCCCGCGTACATCAGCACGCTCGCGCTGGTGACCAGGCCGACCAGTGACTTCCAGCTCGGGAACGGCAGCAGGAACAGCAGGCCGAACGCGAACGCCATGATCAGGCTGAACCACGGCACGCCGTTCCGGTCGACCCACTGGAAGATCTGCGGGTAGTACCGGTTCCTGGCCAGGCCGTACCCGACCCGCGAGGTCGAGGTCTGGTAGATCATCCCGGTGCCGAACGGGGAGACGAACGCGTCGATGTGCAGGATCGTCGCCCAGAACCCGAGCCCGGCCAGCCCGGCCACGGCGGCGAACGGGTAGACGGCGATCGGGTTCGTAGAGGAAATGCCGATGAAGCCGTGGGTGAGCTCGCTGGGCGGGACGGCGCCCATGATCACCACCGCGCACAGGATGTAGATCGCGGTGCCGAGGCAGCACGCGATGATCACCGCCCGCGGCAGGTTGCGCTGCGGGTTCTTGATCTCGCCGGCCAGCTGGTCGGCCTGCTCGAAACCGAGGTAGGAGAACACGATGCCGACGGCGGGGATGGTGCCGAACATCGTCTTGACGCTGACCGGGAAGAAGCCGCCGGGGCCGGCGGTGAAGTTACCGGGGTGGAACTTGAAGAAGAAGATGATGATGGTCAGGACCGGGATGGCGACCTTCCACCAGGTGATGGTGCTGTTGACCCGGGCGAACTGCCGGACGGCCAGGAAGTTCAGCGCGGTGAAGAGGGCCATCAGGACGATCGTCCAGAGGAATCCGCTGGTCGTGGTGACATGCGTGGTCGGGTTGTACAGGCCGGGCCAGTAGTAACTGGCGTACTGCAAGACCGCGAAGCACTCGATCGGCGCGACGGTGACCGCCTGCAGCCAGGAGAAGAACCCGAACGAGATGCCCGCCACGCTGCCGTAGGCCAGGTGCGGGAATCTGGCCGTGCCGCCCGCGACCGGGTACATCCCGCCCAGCTCGGCGTGGATCAGCGCCAGGATGATGACGCAGAAACCGCCGATGAGCCAGCCGTAGATGGACGCCGCGCCGGCGAGCATCGCTGCGCCCATGCTCGCGAACAGCCAGCCGGAACCGATGATCGACGTCTCGGAGGCCCAGATGGCTCCGATCAGCCCGACTTCCCGTCGCAGGCCGACATCGGCCGGCCTGGTCTCGGCTACAGTCTCAGTTGCCATGATCGATCTCTTTCCCGATCGTGCCCCGTAGGGCTAGCTACCCTCCATCGAGATACCCGCCAGGATCAGGCCGCATCCCGCATGCGTCGAGTGAGATCATCGTAGGGATCATCGTGATTGCTGAGAAGTGTTCATCCGGATTCGTTTTGATAACGCAGGTCAAGGGCCGGTTCTTGGGCTAAAAGGTGGGGATCGGACCCGTCCGCGTGATCACGCGGACATGTCCCGGAAATATCTCGATGTCACCGATCACAATCGTACTTGTGAGTCACTTCACACCACGTCCGCGCCCACATTATGGTATACCGCATATCCCCAGCTTCGCTGCGTAAGGCCTGTCTCGTAACCTGCCCTACGCGGTGGCGCCCGGCGCCTTGCTGTCCGCGTCGTCTTCGCCGCGTTTGCGGGCGCGGAACGCGGACACGTTCGCCCGGTTCATGCAGCGGTCGGAGCAGTACCGCCGGGTGTTGCTCGTGCTGATATCGATGAACACGCCCAGGCAGCCGGGCGCCTGGCACACCCCGAACCGGTCGATGCCCACGTCGGTCAGCCGGACGGCCAGGCCCATGACCGCTCCGGCCGCGTATTTGTCCGCGACCGACCCGCTCTCGCGGTAGTGCACGTGCCACCGCTGGCCGTCGTGCCCGGACAGCTGCGGGTGAATCGGGTGCTGGATGAGCAGCGCGTTCAGCCGGGCCGCGGCGTCCTCGCCGTCGCCCGCCGCGCACGCGACGAAGAAGGCACGGAACTCGGCCCGCAGCGCGCGCAGCGCGTCGAGGTCGTTGCGGGTCATCCCGGTGTTGAGATGCTCCCGGTCGGCGACCAGGGCGCGCAGCCCGTCCAGGTTGACCAGCCGGTCACCGTATTCGCCCCCGCCGCCGGCCGTGTTCACGAGCCGCACCGCGAGTTCAGCGTAGGAATTGAGATCCACTGGAGTCCCTGGCTGGGTCCTCTGGCGCTTCCCAGCTGCGAAGAGGTCGACGTGTAATGGCCTGTTGCCGGTTACGAGTATTACAGAATCTTCCCCGGGGGGCGAGTCCCCGGCGCGTGTTGGCCCCCGGTGCCGCACGCCGGCCGCGAGTGGCCAGACATGCGACATCTTTATGTCACTTCGCTATGCTGGTGCCATGCCCAACCGCACCACGTTCCGCATCGACGAGGAAGTCCTGGCCGAGGCCAAGGCCCTGGCCGCGCGCCAGCACCGCAGCCTCAACTCCGTCATGGAAGAGGCCCTCCGCCGCTGGCTCGCCCTCGCCCAGGAGCTAGCCACCCGTCCCCCCGTCGAGCTGACCACCTCCGGCACCCCCGGCACTGGACCCCATCTCACCCCCGCGGATATCAAGGAAATCCTCGAGCAGCAGGACATCGAGCACTTCCTGGAGGTGACCGCCGATGATGCTCGTGGACACGAACATCCTGATCTACGCCCATCGGCGTGACGCGCAGCGGCACCCGGAGTACCGAGACTGGGTGCGGGCGATGATCAACGGTCCCGAACCGTACGCGGTCTCGGACTTCGCCGTGACCGGCATGGTCCGCGTGGTCACCGACCGGAGGGTCTACCGCGAGAAGACCAGCACGATCGACGACGCGCTCGCGTTCGCCGACGAGATCCGCAACCAGCCCCATGCGCAGGTGATCGGCCCGGGCGCGAAGTTCTGGGGCATCTTCGTGAACCTGTGCCGGCAAGCCGGCGCCGGGGGCAAGCTCGTCCCCGACGCCTACCTGGCCGCGCTGGCGATCGAGCACGGGTGCGAGGTCATCACGGCCGACAGGGACTTCCGCCGCTTCCCCGGGCTGCGCTGGCGTCATCCCCTGAACTAGGTCCGTCCGCTCCCCTCGGTAGGGTAGTGGGCGTGTTTACCGTGACTGCTGCGCGTATCGACGCCGATGATCCGCTGGCCGGGCTGGAGGCGGGGGAGCGGCCCGATCCCGAGGTCCCGGACGGGTGGGTCACGGTGACGGTCAAGGCGGCCTCGCTCAACCATCACGACGTGTGGACGCTGCGCGGGGTCGGCATCTCGGCCGACCGGCTGCCGATCATTCTGGGCTGCGACGCGGCGGGTCTGGACCCGGACGGGAACGAGGTCATCGTGCACTCGGTGATCGGCGACCCGGACGCCGGCGGCGGGGATGAGACGCTGGATCCGCGCCGGTCGCTGTTGTCCGAGCGGTATGACGGCACCTTCGCCCAGAAGGTCGCGGTGCCCCGGCGCAACCTGGTCCCCAAGCCGGCGGCGTTGTCGTTCGAGGAGGCCGCGTGCCTGCCCACGGCATACCTGACCGCCTACCGGATGCTGTTCGAGAAGTCCGGCGCCGAGCCCGGCACGACGATCTTGGTGCAGGGCGCCAGCGGCGGGGTGGCCACCGCGCTGATCGTGCTGGGTCACGCCGCGGGCTACCGGGTGTGGGCGACCAGCCGCGGTCAGGCCAAGCGGGAGCGGGCGGTGGAGCTGGGCGCGGATCAGGCGTTCGAGGCCGGGGCCCGGCTGCCGGAGCGGGTGGACGTGGTGATGGAGACCGTCGGCCAGGCCACCTGGGCGCATTCTGTGCGGTCCCTCAAGCCCGGCGGGCGGATCGTGATCTGCGGGGCGACCAGCGGAGATGCGCCGCCCGCGGAGCTGACGAGGATCTTTTTCACTCAGCTGTCGGTGGTCGGTTCGACCATGGGCACCCGGGATCAGCTGGGCCGCCTGGCCCGGTTCTGCGAGCAGGCCGACGTCCGCCCGCTCATCGACCGGGTCCTGCCGCTGGAACAGGCCCGCGACGGCTTCGCGGCCATGATCGCCGGCGACCTGTTCGGCAAGATCGTGTTTAGGTGTTAGCCCGGGGGGACGACGTGTTGGCCCGGGGGGACGACGTGCTGGCCCGGGGGGACGACCCCCCGGAACCCCCCGGTGCGCTTCGCGCCCTGGCTGCGGTTCCCGCCGTAGTATCGCGTGGCCGGAGGGGCCAAGGCCCCTCGCGGACCCCGCGATGGCGGCTTACGCCGCGCCACTCGCCGCAGTGCGGCCTATGAGGCGGGGGAGTCCTTGCTCTCATCGGTCGGCTGAGCGGGGGCTTCTGGGGCTTCGGGGGCCTTGGGGTCGACAGGGCCGGGCGGGCCCGGCTCGGGACCGAAGATCTCGGTCTTGATGCGCTCCAGCGCCTCTTCCAGGATCGTGCGCAGGTCGGTGATCACGTTCTCGCCGACCGCGCTGGACTGCAGGGCCAGCTTCCTCAGGTCGGAGGTGAACTGGACCGCCACCCGCTCCAGGTCCTTCAGGGTCCCGAAGTCGAGCGCCCCGCTCCAGCCGCGCCGGCCGCGCGTCCGGGTCCATTCGTCCCAGCCGCGCCGGCCGGGCCACTCGGTCCAGCTGGGCCGCCCCGCCCAGCCCGGCGGGGTATCCCAGTCCTCAGTGAACCGTGCGCCGGCCTCGTCGCGGACCCGCTGTGCTTCCTCACGCAGCCAGCGCGCGTGCTCGCGTACCCGCCGGGCCGCCTCCTCGGCCCGGGCCCGTCCCGAGGAACCCGGCTGGCCGGCCTCGCCCTCGTCCGTGGCCTGTTCCCACGGATCCTGCCGGGCCTCCCGGTTGGCCTGCCTGGCCTCCTCGTGCGCCTGCCGGGCCTGCACCTTGGCGCCCTCGTGCGCCTGCCGGGCCTGCTCCTGGGCGTCCGCACGGGCCTGCCGGGCCTGCTCCTGGGCGTCCGCGCGGGCCTGCCGGGCCTGCTCCCAGGCTTCCTCCCGGGCCTGCCGGGCCTGCTCGCGGGCGTCGGCGCTCACATCCCGGCCCGTCCGGCGGGACTCGCGGGCGGCCCAGGTCAGCTCCTCGCGCAGGCTGCGCACGGTCTGCCTGACGTCCTCCCTGACCTCGCGCACGATATCGCTGACCGACGCGGACAGTTCCTCCTCGAGCTCGTCGAGCTCGTCGCTGCGGCTGCGCAGTTCCTCGCGGCCGGCCTCGGTGATCCGGTAGACCTTGCGGCCGTCTACCTCGTCGTGAGTGACCAGGCCTTCTTCTTCCAGCCGGGCCAGCCGCGGGTAGATGGTGCCCGGTGAAGGCGAGTACACGCCCATGAACCGGTCGCGCAGCAGCCGGATGACCTCGTAGCCGTGCCTGGGCTCCTCATCGAGGAG
>Ga0209415_10020895_pt1 | contig 10132 bp, 7 predicted proteins | sample PeaSoiSIISIP2007_FD_187696 | JGI IMG/M metagenome (GOLD analysis project Ga0209415, IMG submission 187696) | Peat soil microbial communities from Weissenstadt, Germany - SII-SIP-2007 (SPAdes) (version 2) | ecosystem: Environmental > Terrestrial > Soil > Wetlands > Peat | place: Germany...
AACGTCAGCTTCATGTAGCGGCGCAGGTTGCCCATGCGCTTGAGGTCCTGCTCGTCGTGCAGGCCGTGGATCACCGAACCCGCACCCAGGAACAGCAGCGCCTTGAAGAAGGCGTGCGCCACCATGAGGAAGATGGCGGCTTCGTAGGCGCCGGTCCCCACCGCCAGGAACATGTAGCCGAGCTGCGAGACCGTCGAGTAGGCGAGGACCTTCTTGATGTCCTGCTGCGCGCACCCGATGGTCGCGGCCACGAAGGCCGTCGCGGCCCCGACCGACGCCACCACGAGCTGGGCGTCGTGCGCCTGCGACAGCAGGGGGCTGATCCGGCACATGAGGTAGACCCCGGCGGTGACCATGGTCGCGGCGTGGATGAGGGCCGAAACCGGCGTGGGGCCCTCCATGGCATCCGCGAGCCACGGGAACAGCGGGAGCTGGGCGGACTTGCCGGCTGCGGCGACGAACAACAACAGGCAGATCGCCGTCCCGGTCCCCCCGCCGATCAGCGACAGGTGGGAGAAGATCCCGGTGTAGTCGAGGGTGCCGGTCTTGGAGAACACGAGGAAGATGGCGATGAGAAAGCCCACATCGGCGAGCCGGTTGTAGATGAAGGCCTTCTTCCCCGCACTCGCCGCACTGTCGCGCCCGAACCAGAACGACACCAGCCAGTACGAGCACACCCCCACGCCCTCCCAGCCCACGAAGGTGAGCAGCAGGTTGTCGGCCAGGACGAGGATGAGCATCGAGGCCACGAAGAGGTTGAGGTACAGGAAGAACTTCGGGTAGTCGCGATCGCCCTTCATATAGCCGATCGAGTAGAGGTGGATGAGCGAGCTCACGCCCGTGACGAACAGCGCCATCGTCATGGACAGGGGGTCGACGAGAAGGGCGGACTTCACCTGGAGGCCACCGACGGGGATCCACGTGAACAGGTTCTGGATGAACGAACGGTCCGGCGCGGCCCTGGCGAGGAGCCCGGCGTACACGATGCACGCCACCACGAAGGAGCCCGCCACCGTGGCCGTTCCCAGCCAGCCGGCCCAGGGGTCGCCGAGCCGGCGCCCGAAGGCGGCCAGCACGACGAAGCCGGCCAGCGGCAGGAGCGGCATCAGATAGGCGGCGTGGAGCATGTGGTTCGGCGTCCCGGTCGTTCGGCGTCAGGGGTATGGGGTCAGGGGGGTATGGGCGTCGGAGGAATAGGCGGGCGTCAGCCCCGCATGATGTGGAAGTCGTCGGCGGCTGAGGTCCGGCGGCGGCGGAACAGGGCGACCACGATGCCCAGTCCCACCACCACCTCGGCGGCTGCGACCACCAGGGTGAAGAACACCAGGGCTTGGCCGCCGACGTCGTTGAGCATGCGGGAGAACGTCACGAAGGTGAGGTTGGCGGCATTGAGCATGAGCTCGACGCACATGAACATGATGAGCACGTTGCGCCGGACGAGAAGCCCCAGAGCCCCGATCGAGAAGACCACCGCGGCCAGTCCGAGGTACCACGCACCGCTGAGGCTCATGGCGCCACCTCCTCGGCTTCGGCATCGTCGGCCGGGGAATAAGCGTCGGGTTGGGCGTCGGTGGGCTCTGCCTCGGGGTCGGTCTCCGGCGCGAGCGCACCACCGGGGCGCCGGGCCAACACCACGGCACCGACCACGGCGATGACGAGCAGCGCCGAGGTGATCTCGAAGGCGAACAGGTACGTGGTGAAGACCGAGCGCCCCAGCGCCGCGACGTCTCCACCGGACTGACCCCGCGCCGGGCCGGCCACCGACCGCGCCCCCACCGACCAGTGTGCCCCGAATCCCATGAGCAGCAACCCGGCCAGGCCGAGCACCATGAGACCGACAGCGAGGGGGCGTTGGCCGCGCAGCGGCTCTTCCTCGACGCGCTCTCTGGTGTCGACGCCGAGGAACATGATCACGAACAGGAACAGCACGACGATGGCCCCGGCGTACACGATGACCTGGACCGCGGCCAGGAAGTTGGCCTGCTGTTCGACGAAGAGCACCGCCACGCCGAACAGCGTCATCACGAGACTGAGCGCGCAGTGCACGGGATTGCGGGCGACGACGACCCCGATGGCACCGGCGAGGATCACCGCAGCGGCGATGGCGAAGGTGAGCGCGTCGACGGTGGAGGCGGTGGCAAGCATCAGGTCTCACCCTCGCTCTCGCTCTCGCTCGCGCTCTCGCTCGCAGTCTCGCTCCGGGTGGTCGGGTTCGCGGCCCACACGGTGGCCTTCGGCGCCATGGCCGGGCGGCGCGCCGCGATGCGCTGCTCGATGCGCGCCCGCAGCGGCGGCGGCATGCGCTGCTCCATGCGTGCCCGCAGCCGGTTGGCGATGCCCCGCATCCCCTGCTGATCGGGGAGGCGGTCGATGTCGTCGAGATGCGACGAGAACGTCTCGCGCAACGGACGGTTGCCCGTCAGCGCGTCATCGCGTTGTTGGCTCTGGCCACCCTCCGGAGCGCGCACGCCGTAGCCCAACTCGCCCGACCACTGCACGCGACCCTCGTAGGCGGCCACCCCCGAGGGAGACGTCGCCCGCATCCAGCCCGAGGTGTGGAGGTCGTCGCCCTCACGCCAGTCCTCCCAGGGAAGCCGCTGCGGGCGGCCGTCGTCGCCGACGAGCAGCTCGTTCTTGGTGTAGATGGCATCGGCGCGATTGGTGAAGGAGAATTCGAACAGCTTGGACTCGGTGATCGCTTCGGTCGGGCACGCCTCGACGCACAGATCGCAGTGGATACAGCGGAGGTAGTTGATCTCGTACACGAACCCGTAGCGCTCGCCGGGCGAGACGGGGTCCGCCGGGGGGTTGTCGGCGCCTCGGACGTAGATGCAATCGGCCGGGCACACCCCGGCGCACAACTCGCACCCGATGCACTTCTCCATCCCGTCCTCGTAGCGGTTGAGGACGTGGCGACCGTGGTTCCGGGCCTGCTTGGGCTTCTTCTCGCTCGGGTACTGCCGGGTCACGCGCTGGCGCGTCATCTGCTCGAGCGTGACCTTGAAGCCTCCGAGGAAGCTCAGGTCGTCCCGAAGCCCGTCGAACAGGCCCATCAGGTCACCATTCCCGGTGCGTCGATCCCCGGTGCATCGATCCCCTGTGCGCCGATCGCGGGCGCGTCGGTGACCGAATCATCGACCTCGTCGCGACCGGATCCCACCAGGACCGAGCGCAACAGCAGGCCTCCCGCCGCGAACAGGGCCACGATCACGCCGACACCCCACCACCGGCCGACCAAGAACGCGGCCAGGAGGAGGACCCATCCCAGCGAAAGGGGAATGAGGACCTTCCACCCGAGGTCCATGAGCTGGTCGTAGCGGAGCCGCGGCAGCGCGGCGCGCAGCCAGACATAGATGAAGAGGAACACGACGGTCTTGCCCAGGAACCACAGCACCGGTACCAGCCACGACAGGATGAAGACGTGCGGGGTGGGCCCATCGGGGCCGCCCAGGAACAGCGTGACGACTATGGCCGACATCGTGATCGTGTTCATGAATTCGGCCATGAAGAACAGCGCGAAGCGAATGGAGGAGTACTCGGTGTTGAATCCGCCCACGAGCTCCTGCTCCGCCTCGACCAGGTCGAACGGTGGACGGGTCAGCTCGGCGGTGATGGCGATCATGAAGAGGAAGAACGGAAGGATGCCGGTGCGGATGAGGTACCAACTCCCGAAGAAGGTGTGGGACTGGCCCTCTACGATCGCCCGGGTCGACAGCGATCCGGCCAGGAGCACGACCATGACGACGGTCAGGCCCAGGGCGGCCTCGTAGGAGATCATCTGGGCCGATGCCCGCACCGAGCCGAGGAGCGGGTACTTCGATCCCGACGACCACCCCGCCAGCATCACGCCGTAGACCGACACCGACGACATCGCCAGCAGGAAGAGGATCCCCACCGGCGGGTCGGCCACCTGGAGCTCGAAGGTGTGCCCGAACACGGTGACGAGCCCGCCGACGGGGACGATGGCGAACGAAAGGAAGGCGGGGAGGATCGACAGGTACGGCGCCAGCTTGAACACGGTCCGATCGGCACGCTCGGGGAGGAGGTCTTCCTTGAAGAACAGCTTGATCCCGTCCGCCAGCGTCTGGAGGAGACCCCACGGTCCGGCCCGGTTGGGACCGACGCGCGCCTGCATGTCCGAGATCACCTTGCGCTCGAACCAGATCATGAGCATGACCGAGACGAGCAGAGCCCCGAAGGCCACCAGGACCTTGATGACGATGACGAGCAGCTCCGCCCAGTGGACACCGTGGGCGTAGAGCGGGTCGCCGAGACCGAGGAGCGTGCCCATCACGCCTCCCTCACCGTCACAGCGCCTCCAACCGCACGTCGACGACCGGTTCGCGCCCGTCGATCAACGAGGCGGCACCGGCACCATCGGCTTCGGGGTCGTCTGCGTGGAGGTTGAAGTCGATGCACGCCACGCCTCGGGGAACGTCGTCGTCGGCGACGGCTTCGAGCTCCAGCGCGCCACGAGAAGAACGCACCCGCACCCGCGTCGCGGTGCTCACTCCGACACGCCCGAGGTCATCGGGGTTGGCTCGCACCCGGGCCGGCGACGCCAAAGGCGCGAGAGAGTGACACGCCTCGACCAACACTCCGTGGTCGTAGAGCCGCCGGGCGGAGACGAGCCGCAGCGTTTCGCCGTCGGGCGCCGGGACCGGGGGCACCTCGACGGGCACGGGCCAGCGCAACGCACCCGGCCGTGCCGGCCCGCCGCCGTTGGCACCCGACGTCCCGTTGGAAGGGAGCAGAAGCTCGTCGCCCCCGGGGGGCTCCGCGAGACCGGCTCTCGGTGGCGCACCTTGCGCCTCGACCGCGTCGATACCGGGCGTGGCCATGGGATCGAAGGGCGCCAAGGCCCCGCGCTTCGTGATCCGCACCGACGACGCCGGCACCGGGGCGATCACCCCGTCGCGACCGGCGGGGGTGTCGAGGACGATCCGGGTGATCCCGGCGTGCACCGGGGACAGCCGTTCGATCTCGTCCCAGAGCTCGGCTGCGCTCGACACTCCGAGGTCTGCGTCGAGCCGGTCGGCGAGCTCCGAGGCCACCATCCAGTCCGGCCAGCTCTGACCCGGTGCCACGAGCTTCTGCGCCAGGCGGGTGATGCGCCCTTCGATGTTGGTGGTGGTCCCGGTCCGCTCGTGGGCAATGGCCACGGGCAGCACCACGTCGGCCAGTGCCGCCGAAGGTGACAGGAACCCGTCGACGGCGACGACGAAGCCGGCGCGGCCGAGGGCCTCTTGCGCCAGCGCCCGGTCGGGGAAGTCGCCGATGGGGTCCGACCCCACCAGCACGACCGCCGTCATGGACTCGTCGGCCAGGGCGCGCAGCATCGCCGCGGTGTCTCTCCCGCGCGCCGGGGGCAGAGGTCCCCACCGCGGTTCGTACCACGCTCGACCGTCGTCGAGGCTCACGCGGCCCGGGAGCAGACCAGGCGACAATCCCATGTCGAGCGCACCCATGACGTTGCCCCGGCGCAGCGCGGGAAGAAAACGCGCCTTGGGCCACGCCTCGGTCATCGCCAGCGCGGCGTCGGCCACGAACGCGCCGTCTTCTGCCAACGAGGGCCGACCGAGCACCACGACCACGCCCTCTCCGTCGGTCCCGGCCCCCGACAACGCGTGGCGCGCCGCGCTCCAGGCGTCGTCGCCCACCGGGTCAGGTGGTTCGGTACCGGCGGCCAGCGCACGGACCAGGGCCGCGGCTCCGGCGGGGCGATACGGCAGGACGGCGGTGGCGAACTCGCTCAGTGCGCCCGCCTGCTGCGCCAGCTCGACCACGGGCACCTCCCCGTCGACGGCGGCACCGCGCAAGCGCAGGAAGAGGACCGGCAATTCCTCTCGTAGGTCACCGGACAACACCACGACACACGCGGCCGCGCATGCCTCGTCGATCGTCGCCCGGGGCAGGCCCAGGACCACCTCGGCGGGCAGGCCGTCCCCGAGCTGCGCGTCGACCGAGTCGGTGCCGATCACCGCCTTGGCGAGCTTGGCCCACGCATAGGCGTCCTCGTTGGAGAGCCGCGCCCCCCCGATCACCCCGATGGCCTCGGCGCCGTCTTTGGCCCGGATCCCCGTGAGGCGCTCGGCCACCTCGGCCAACGCCTCGCTCCACGACACCGGGACGAGCTCGTCCACGCCGTCGCTGGTACGGCGCACGAGCGGCTCGACGAGGCGGTCCCCGGCGTTGACGGCCTCGAAGCCGAAGCGGCCCTTGTCACACAGCCAGCTCTGGTTGAGAGGATCACTGTCGATCCCGAGCAGACGCGTGACACGGTTCGAAGATGATTGGACCGCCACCCTGCAGCCGAAGGAGCACAGCGTGCACGTGGACTCGACCTGGTCGAGATCCCACGGACGCGCCGTGAACCGGTACGGGGTCGCCGTCAGTGCGCCGACGGGGCAGATCTGCACGGTGTTCCCGCTGAAGTACGACGTGAAGACGTGATCCTCGAAGACGTTGACCTCGATGGCGTCGCCTCGTCCCAGGAAGTCGATCTGGGCCTCGCCCGCGATCTCGGCCGCGAAGCGGACGCAGCGGCCGCACTGGATGCAGCGCTCGCGGTCGAGCAGCACGAGCTCGGAGATCGGGATGGGTTTGGCCCAGTGACGCTTCTCCTCGAGGAAACGGCTCTCGCCCGGCCCGTACGCGAGGACCTGGTCCTGCAATGGGCACTCTCCACCCTTGTCGCACACCGGGCAGTCGAGCGGGTGGTTCACGAGGAGGAACTCGAGCACGCCGTCCTGGGCCTTCTTGACCTTCTCCGACGTCGTGTCCACGTTCATGCCGTCGGCGACGGACACGTAGCACGCCGGTTGCAAGGTGGCCCCGCGCGGCCCCGACACCTCGACGAGGCACATCCGGCACATGCCGACGGGCTTCATGCGGGGGTGGTAGCAAAAGCGCGGGATGAACGTCCCGGCCTGCTCGGCCGCCGCGATCAGGAACTGGCCGGCCGACGCGGTGACCTCCCGACCGTCGAGAGTGAAAGTGACCGTGGCGTCGGGGGAGGCCTTCGGGGCGATGCCGTGGTGCGACGTGACGACGGGGTCAGCCATACGGACAGCCCCCTTCCTTGACGTGCACGAGGAAGTCGTCGCGAAACGTCCGGATGCCCGAGGCGATCGAAGACGGGATCGACGACCCCAGAACGCAGATCGTGGTCTGCTGGGGCGGCCACGACACCCCCGGAGCGAGATTGTCGCAGACGTCCATGAGCAGGTCGATGTCGGATTCCCGCCCGTCGCCGTCCTCGATGCGGCGCAGGATCTTCTCCAACCACCCGCTCCCCTCCCGACACGGCGTGCACTGGCCGCACGACTCACGCCAGAAGAAGCGCGTGATCCTCCACGCGGCGCGCACCACACAGGTGGTGTCGTCCATGACGACGATCGACCCCGACCCCAGCATGGACCCCGCCTCGGCCACCTCGTCCTGGCCGAGGGGGAGGTCGAGCTGTTCGGGCCCGAACCACGGAGCCGACACGCCGCCCGGGATGATGGCCTTCACGTCGCGGTCGCCGGGCACCCCGCCTCCGTACTCAGGGGAGAAGATGAGGTCACGAAACGTCGTCTTCACCATCTCGACCTCGTACACGCCGGGATTGCGGACGTGGCCGGCCAGGGCGAACAGGCGGGTGCCGGTGGAGCGCCCGGCACCGAGGGCCGTGAACGCCTCGGAACCGTTGATGATCACCCACGGCAGGTTGGACAGCGTCTCCACGTTGTTGACCACGGTCGGCTCGCCGTAGAGCCCGATGGCAGCCGGGAAGTACGGGGGCTTGATGCGCGGAAAGCCACGCTTCCCCTCGAGGCTCTCGAGCAGGGCCGTCTCCTCCCCGCAGATGTAGGCCCCAGCTCCGGGATGCACCACCACGTCGATGGAGAAGCCGGAACCGAAGATGTCGCGTCCCACCGCGCCGTGCCCGTACGCGTCGTTCAGCGCGCTCTGGACGCGCTCGAGCCCGAGGGCGAACTCGCCCCGCACATAGATGAAGGCCCGCGACGCCTGGATGGCGTAGGCCGCGATGAGCACCCCTTCGATCAGCTGATGCGGGTCACGCTCGAGTAGCAGATGGTCCTTGAAGGTGGCCGGTTCGCTCTCGTCGCCGTTGACCACCAGATAGGTGGTCGGGGCCTTGCGCAGCATCGACCACTTGCGCCCGGCCGGGAAGCCCGCCCCGCCGCGCCCGAGCAGGCTCACGGCGTCGACCTCGTGGGCCACCTCCTCGGGAGACATGCCCAGTGCCTTGCGCAGGCCCTCGTACCCACCCGTGGCGAGATAGCGCTCCAGGGTGTGGGAGTCCTCGTACTCGAGCCGCCCCGTCACGATCCGGGGTGCCTCGGTGACGGCCATCATGCACCCCCGCCGGCGTCGGCGGCAGCCGCCTCGCGCTCGGAGCGGACGGTGGCGTCGTCGACGCGCAGGCCACCGGCGCGGCGCACCCGCGCCAGCGTGCCGTGCGGGGGGATGTCCGCGGCCAGCCGGCCGGCACGCAGACCGTCGACGAGCTCGTCGAAGGACTCGGGCGTGACGTCGCCGACGAAGCGGTGGTTCACCGCCAGGCACGGGGCCCGACCGCAGTCGGCGATGCACTCGGTCTCCTCGAGCGTGAACATCCCGTCGGTGGTGGTGGCCCCGGCACGGACCCCGAGCGCGTCCTGCACGTGGTCCATCAGCTCATAGGCACCGCGCAGCATGCAGGCGATGTTGGTGCACACCGAGATCACGTAGGTTCCGACGGGCTCGGTGTGGAGCATCTCGTAGAACGACGCCGTGCCGAGGACCTCGGCCGGTGTCAGTCCCACCAAGGCGGCGATCTCGTCGATGGCCTCGGGCCGCAGCCACCCGTCCTGCTCCTGGGCCAGGTGGCAGATGGGGATGAGCGCGGAACGCGGGTGGGGGTAAAGGCCCACGAGCTCACGGGCCCGCGCCACGATCTCCTCCGACAGATGCGCGGTGGCGGTCACCGGTCCACCTCGCCCATGACCGGGTCGACAGAGGAAATGGTGGCCACCGCGTCGGCGACGAGCCCACCGTGCATCATGACCGGGAGGCTCTGGAGATTCACGAACGACGGGGCCCGGATGTGGAGCCGGAACGGCTTCGACGAACCGTCGGAGACGAGATAGCACCCGAGCTCGCCGCGCGGCGACTCGATCGCCACATAGACCTCCCCCTCGGGGACCTTGAACCCCTCGGTGAAGATCTTGAAGTGGTGGATGAGCGCCTCCATCGACTCGTCGATGCGGGCGCGCGGGGGCGGCGTCACCTTTTTGTCCTGCACCCGGTAGTCCCCCAATGGCATCTTGTCGAGCACCTGCCACAGGATGCGCACCGACTCCCGTATCTCGTTAATGCGTATGGCATAGCGGTCGAAGTTGTCGCCGTAGGTGCCGATGATGACGTCGAAGTCCACCTCGTCGTACGCCAGGTACGGCATGGTGCGGCGCAGGTCCCAGGCGACCCCGGTCGATCGCAGGATCGGACCGGTGGCCGACAGTGCGATCGCCTCCTCGGCGGTGAGCGATCCCACACCTTCCATCCGCTCGCGGAAGATGGGCTGACCGGTGAGCAGGTCGTCGTAGTCCGAGAGGCGGGAGGCGACGTTGTCGAGGATGACCTCGACATCGTCCTCCCATCCGTCGGGGAGGTCGGCGGCCGTCCCGCCGGGGCGGATGAAGTTGTGGTTCATGCGCAGGCCGGTGGTCTTTTCGAAGAAACCCAACACGAGCTCGCGCTCTCGGAACCCGAAGATCATCATGGTGGTCGACCCGACGTCCATGCCGTTGGTCGCGAGCCACATGAGGTGAGAGGACATCCTCTGGAGCTCCGACAAGAGCATGCGGATCCACACGGCACGCGGTGGGAGCTCGACACCGAGGAGCTTCTCGGTCGCGAGCGAGAAGACCAGCTCGTTGTTGAGCGGCGACAGGTAGTCCATGCGCGTGACGTTGGTGGAGCCCTGTTGGTAGGTCAGCTCCTCGGCCGTCTTCTCCATGCCGGTGTGGAGGTATCCGATGATCGGCTTGGTGCGCAGGACCGTCTCGCCGTCGAGCTCCATCATGAGGCGCAGCACCCCGTGCGTCGACGGGTGCTGGGGGCCCATGTTGATGATCATGGTCTC
>Ga0209415_10020896_pt1 | contig 10131 bp, 8 predicted proteins | sample PeaSoiSIISIP2007_FD_187696 | JGI IMG/M metagenome (GOLD analysis project Ga0209415, IMG submission 187696) | Peat soil microbial communities from Weissenstadt, Germany - SII-SIP-2007 (SPAdes) (version 2) | ecosystem: Environmental > Terrestrial > Soil > Wetlands > Peat | place: Germany...
AGCACGCGTCGGCACGACAGGTGCAGCCGACCCGTGTCATGGACGCCGTCCGAGCGTCCAGGAGCGTGCCACGGCGATCGTAGAAGGTCCACTGGACCGAAGAGTGGGGCGAACATGGAAGTCGAGTTTCTCGGGGCCGCGAGGACGGTGACCGGGTCGAAGCATTTGCTCCGCACGGCGCATGCAAACGTCCTGCTCGACTGCGGGCTGTTCCAGGGAAGGCGTCAAGAGGCGTTGGAGCGTAACCGTGCGGTCGACGTCGACGTCCGCGCGATTCACGCCGTCGTGCTCTCGCACGCGCACACCGACCACGCCGGAGCTTTGCCCGTGCTCGTCAAGGCGGGATACGAAGGGCCCATCTATGCGACACCCGCCACGAGGGATCTGTGCGCGGCGCAGCTCCTCGACGCGGCCATGACGCAGCAGGCCGACGTCCGCTACATCAACCGGATCATCGAGCGCGACGGAGCGGCGATGGAGACCGTCGAGCCGCTCTTTTCCGAAGCCGACGTCGTGAGAGCGCTCGAACAGATCATCGCCGTGCCGTATCACCGCAGCGTCCCCATCGGCGCGGGCGTGGCGCTCACGTTCTTCGATGCAGGACACTCGCTCGGGAGCGCGATCAGCGCCCTCGACGTGGACGAGGGCGGGAAAGGTCGGCGCCTGGCGTTCACCGGAGACCTCGGGCGACGCCACACGCCGATCCTGGGGGACCCGGAGGTGCCGCCTCACGTGGCGTCCGTCATCATGGAGAGCACGTACGGCGACAGGACTCACGAACCCATCGACGCGACGATCTCCGAGCTCGCCGCCTCGGTGCTGCGCGCGTTCGAGCGCGGCGGCAAGATCATCATTCCCGCGTTCGCGCTCGATCGTGCGGAGGAGCTCATCTACGCACTGACCGGTCTCGTCCGTGACAAGCGCGTACCGCCGATACCCATCTACGTCTACACGCCCCACGTCGTGAGCCTCGCCGACATGCTCCGGCTCCACGTCGAATGCTGTCGCGAGAGCGTGCGCGCCCGCATCGTGAGCCAGAGCTCACCTTTCGAGTCGGCCTCGCTCCGTTACGTGTCGTCGGCGGAAGAGTCCAAGGCCATCGACACGGCCTCCGGCCCGGCCATCATCATCGCGGCGAGCTCGATGTGCGAGGACGGCCGCGTCGTACACCACCTCGCCAGGACGATCGAAGAGCCGCGCAACATGGTGATCATGGTTGGATTCCAGGCGATGAACACGCTGGGCCGCCGGATCGTGGATCGCCACCCGAAGGTGCGGGTCTTCGGCGCCGAGCGCCCCGTGCGCGCCGAGGTCGTCGTCCTCGATGGCTTCAGCGCCCACGCGGACCAGCCCGAGCTCCTCAGCTGGGTCACCGCCGTTCGCGCGCACGGGCCGCTCGACCAGATCGCGCTCGTCCACGGCGAGCCCGCGGCGCAAAAGGCCTTCCGTGCGCAGCTCCAGGAGCGCGGCTTCGCCCACGTCGGCATCCCCATGAAGGGTGAGCGGATGAAGCTCTGACGAGCTCAGTGAAGGTACGTGACGTCTCCGTCGATGGCGATGACGTCACCCTTGTTCACGAGACCGCGCGTCGACCCGTCTTGCTCGACCACAGTGCCGCCCATCGGCGCGACGATGGAGCTTGCCGCGCCGTCGGCGGTCCACGCCGCCAGGACGGAGCCCGGGTCGCTACCCGAAAAGACCACCGAGTAGACGTTCGCCGCCGGACCGGGCGCCCCGGACGCGCTCGCTTCTGGCCAGCGGTTACCGACGATCGAGAGGAGCGTCTTGAGCGCGCCGTACGCGGGTTTCGGCGTGGGTGGAACGCCGGCGTCGGCGTCCGCGTCGTAGTGGAGGAGGCCGAACGCCCCTTCGGGTGGGAACGCCGTCGGATCCGGGCCGTCTCGAAGCGTGTACCAGAAGATCCCGCTCGCGCCGGAGCGCGCGGCGAGAATGGTCGCGCGGACCAGGTAGCGAGCCTGCGTGTCGAGGTCCACGATCCCTGCCTGAACGGGCCAACCTATCTCGGTGATCCAGATCGGCGCCGCGGCCCCGCCGTGCTGGGCGAGCAGCCATGCGTGCATCCGGATCTTGTCCTCGAGCGGCGGATCGTCGGTGCCGTTACCGAGCTCCGGCGCCGTGGTGGGGGGGTAGGACTGGTAGGCGTGAATCCCTGCGACGTCGAAGCTCTTCACGAGATCGGGTCGCGCCGCATAGGCGGCCTCGAGCCAGGGGATCGCGCCCTCGATGAGCTGCGGCGTGAAGACGGTGCCGCCGAGCATCACGGGCGTGCCCGGGTCGGCGGTGCGGATTGCCGGCGCGGCGGTCGCGAGCAGCGTCCCGTACGCGACGGGATCGCCGGACAGCGTCGGCTGCCAGAAGCGGAACCCGTTGTTCGGTTCGTTCCAGATCTCGACCCCCGCGAGCTTGCCCTCGTAGCGACTCGCCACGGCCGCCGCATAACCCGCGTAGTCGCCGGGATCGGGGGGGTAGTCGGCGTTGGCGGCGTCGGGATGCGCCCACAGCGTCCCGTAGTCGAGGACCGCCAGCAAGCGGACGCCGCTCATCCCCGCCTCGGCCACGACCGCGTCGTAGCCCGTGAAGTCGAACGTGCCCTTCGCGGGCTCGATGTCGCTGAAGCTGAAGTCGCGTCGGATCATCACACCGCCCAGATCGAGGGCGGCCGCGAAGTATCCGGCGCGCAAGCTCACGCTGGCGGTGTCCGTGCCCAGCGGGAAGTCGCCGGGGTTCGACGCGAGGCCGCAGAGGGTACGAAGGGCGTGCGTGACGGGTGCTCGCACGACGAGGCCCGCGTCACCGAGCCACGGAGGCGGCGCGTCGGCGCGCGTCGCATCGGCTCCTGTGTCCCGGCGCGGCGCGTCCGCGCGCGCATCGGTCCTCGAATCGATCCGCGCGGCCAGTCGAGCGTCGACGTGCACGCCTCCGTCGCTCCCCGCCGTCGCGCGCGTCGGCAGAGGTGACGCGCACGCGGCGGTGAGCGCCAACGTCGTCGCGGTGAGGCTGCGCATCCAACGAGAAGGATAGCCTTCACTCCTTCGGCGGCAACACCGGGAACGCGCGCCACGCGGCCCAGTAGTCGCAGCCCGGGCTCCACAGAAGCCACCCCACACCGCCGTTCGACTCCGCCGCCTTCGCCTCCTTGAGGATGTAGCCAGGGCCGTAGCTCTTCGCCTTGTACGCCGAAGCCTGGAGCCACGATCGCACGATCGTCGACACGTTCTTCGCGTACTTGAGCTTCGCGACGGCCGCCTTCGTCCCGATGCCCACGATCTCCGGGTGGTCACCGGGGTTCTCCCAGCCGTAGTAGCCCGATCGATACTCCGAAGGGTAGACCATCGGGCTGATGGCGTCGGCCTCGCTCGCGATGACGCGGATGTCCTGTCCGAGCTTGTCGATGTCGCTCTGATCGCCCGTCGCCGTGACGCCGAAGATGTCGATCGACAGCTGGACGTGCTTCGCCGTCGTCATGGCATGCACGCGCCTCACGAAGTCGCGCATCGCCTTCGACCGCGCGCCATTGGCTTTCGGCATGACCGCGGCGTTGATGCTTTGCGCCTGCACCGGGAAGCGGATGTAGTCGAGCTGGACCTCGTCGGCCCCTGCCGCAATCTGCTCCTCCACCAGCGCGACGATGTAGTCCTGTGCTTCGGAGTTGGTAGGGTCGAGCCAGCCCATCGGGAAAGGTCCACCCCAGTTGCCCATGAGTGAGAGACGCGGGGCGTGCTTGGCGGCCCATGGATCGTGGAAGGACGCGATGCGCATGATCACCCGGATCCCGCGAGCGTGCGCGAAGCGAATGGCCCGCGCGAGATCGGGAATGTGAGGGAGAACGTACGCCTGGGTCTCGACCGCCACCGCGGCCTTCGACGGGTAGTTCACCGGGCCCTGGTAGTCCTTGGCGTCGAGGACCACGGCGTTGAGCCCGCGGGCCGCGAGCTTGTCCAGCGTGTCCACCCACCGAATGGCGGCGTACGCCCCCGTGACGAACACGCCGCGCAAGACCTTGTCGTCGGGCCAACCGAGGCGGTCGTCGTCCGGCTCCTTGTAGGGCGCTGGGATCACGTGGGGGATCTCGACGCGCGCTCCCGCCGCGACGTCGCCCACCTGCGTCTCGATCGCCGCCGCGAGCTCCTTTGCGTCGTAGACGTCGGTGACGTCGAGGTACGCCGCCGCGATCGTCTGGGGTGTGTCCCTCTCCTTCACGACGTGTACGACGCGCGGCGGCCCGCCGTCCGTCGTCCGGATCTCCGTCCCGTCCGGTGTGTGCGCGCGCAGCCAGGCCACGAAGCGGGCGTCGGGAGAAGCCGGCGCGTCGATCGGCTGGGCGTCTCGCAGCTCCGCGCCGTCATGACGGGCGTCGGCCGGAGCGGCGTCCAAGACCGGCGAGGCGCCATGACGCTTCCCGCACGCCGCGAGGACGAGCGCGAGCGCGACGCCGCGCCTCACCACCGCAGCTTCTCTCTCAGCACGCTGGCGAGCTGCTCGCCCATGGCGGCGTGTGTCTTCCTGCTGGGGTGGTAGTCGCAGCCGAGCCCGTTGGCAGGCTCCTGGGTCGGAAACTCGAGGAACACGACGTTCGCGTCCCCCGCGGCCCGCACGTCCGCGACGGCCTGGGTGATGTACGCGCGCGCGCGCGCCAGCGCATGAGCGCCAGGGGGGTAGTTGTCGGTGAGCATCGGGCCCAGCGCGCACACGATCTGCGCGTTCGTATAGAGCGCGCGGACGCGACGGAGCAGTGCAACATAGGGGCGTGTGAAGGCGACCTGTCCGGGGTCGCCACGGTTGAAGTCGTTCGTCCCGAGGTTGATGACCACGGCGTCCGGCGTCCACGCCTTGAAATCCCAGCGACTCTCGGTGTGTGCGGGGAGCGTGCGCTCGAACAGCTCGCCCATTTCCTCCGTCGTGCGCCCCGACCACGCGATGGTCACGTGGTCGGCGCCGAGCGCACGTGAGGCGATGGCGCCGTACGAGATGTACTCGTTCTCGAGCGACACCATGTCGCCCGTACACGTGGCGCCGCCCCCCTCGTCGCCATAGCCAGCGGTGATCGAATCGCCGATGAGCTCGATGTGTCGCCGGGTCGCGGATGCCGTCGGCGTCAGCGCCTCGCGCGGCTCGAATCCGAGGAACTGCAGCTCCCCCATCCGCGCTTCCGTCCGCTTGGCGAGCACGAGATCGTGCTCGCCACCGTCGAGTCCGCTGGCGACCTCGTAGTCCTCGCGCGCGGGATTCGTCGAAAGGACGCGAACCGGAGCGCCATCGAGGAGGACCTGAAACTCGGCGTAGCCCTTCCCCTTCAGCTTGACGTGAAGGCTCTTCGAAGCAAAGCGCGTGGCGATTGCGCTCGCCGGCCACGCGAACCGCGGGTGCTCCGGGTCCGCCGAGTCGAATCGTCCGACGAAGCGGACGAGCGACGCCGGAGCCGTCGGCGCCTGCGACGCGACCTTCCCCGACGTGCACGAGGACGCGAGCGACGCGAGAGCACCCGCGAACACCGAGAGACGGAACGCTCGAGAACGGGACCTCACCCCCCGAAGTATACGCTTCGTCTTGCGCGCGAGCCGCGTACCTGGCGATCGATCGGGCTCGCCCGCACCCTCTGCCTGCAACCGAACCGGGCGGACAGGAGGCTGGAGCAGGAGCCTGCCCGCCGTAAACTGGGCCCCGTGCGGCGACGTTTCGTACGCTTACCGCATGATGGATCGACGGTTGAAGCGCAGCGAACGGCCCGAAGAGGCGATTCAGTACCTTCTCGAAGCACTCTGCGACCGGAGCGAGGCTCGGGCGGTGGCCCTGGTGTCCTCGGAGATGCGTCTCCTCGCCGGAGTCGGCACGCCCGGCGACATCGCGGGGCTTCGCGGCATCGCCCTTCCGGTCGCACGCGGCGAGCTGTGCGACGCGGTGCTCTCGCTCGACCCCTCGACCGACGTGTTCTCACGACCCGTGTCCCTGGGTTCCTCCACGGTGTACCTCGCCGCCCTGGGCACGCGAATGCGCCGCTTCGGAGACGCCGCCGACGCGGTGACGCGAATCGGTCGCGAGGCGCTCTCGAGCTGAACGCCTGGTTGACACATGGTCGACACGTAGGCCTACCGACGTGAAGTCGCGCGGTGTTCACGTCGTGTTCGGCACGTTGCGACATTGGAGGCGGAGGATGCGCTCTCGTGCAGACCACGACGGTGCTCACGCTGCTCCCCACGGTCGTCGCCGTCGCCCTCTATCTGGTGGTCATGGTGACCTCCGCCCTCGCGATCTTCTCGCGTCGCCGCGCCGGTCGGCCTCTGGGCATCGAGCGTGCGCCGCGCATCAGCGTGCTCAAACCCCTCGCGGGCGCTGACGACGACCTTCGGGACAACCTCGACTCGTTCGCCGCGCTCGACTACCCGGCGTACGAAGTGCTCCTCGGCGTCGCTTCGCTCGACGATCCTGCGGCCCTCGTCGCCCGGGCCTTCGTCGCCCGCCACCCGCGCCTCGACGCGCGCCTCGTGGTCACCGACCCCGACGCCGCGCTCAATCCAAAGGTCGCCCAGCTCCTCGCGCTCGATCGCCACGCGACCGGTGAGGTGGTGGTCATCTCCGACTCCAACATCCGCGTGGCGCCCTCCTACCTCTGGTCACTCGTCGACGCGCTCGCGCAGCCGCGTGTCGGGATGGTGACGAGCGTCTTCGTCGGCACGGGCGAGGCTTCGGTGGGCGCTGCCCTCGAGAACCTCCAGCTCGGAGCGGTGACGGCGCCGGGGGTCATCGCGGCGAGCCGCCTGCTGCGAGAACCGCTCACCATCGGAAAATCGATGGCCATGCGGCGGCGCGACATGGTGCGTCTCGGGGCGCTTCACTCCGTCAAGGAGGTGCTCGCCGAAGATCACGCGCTCGGTCGTCTCTTCCTCGGCGCGGGTCACGAGGTTCGGACGTCCCTCGACCCGATCGAGAACCGCAACGTCGACTGCTCGGTGCGGCGCACCCTCGAGCGGCACTCGCGGTGGGCGAAGCTCCGCCGGTCGATCGCGCCCGTCGCCTTCGCATTCGAGCCGCTCCTCTGTCCACTCGCCACGGCGAGTGTCACGGCCCTCGTCGTCCCGAACCGTGTGTCCATACTGGCGGTCGCCCTCACCGCCCTCCTCCAAACCGTCACTGCGTTCGCGTCCGTCCACGTGCTCCGCGGGCGCTCGCTCGCCTGGTACTACGCGCCGCTCGAGATCGTCCGCACCTACCTGACGATGCTCTGCTGGGCACGCGCGTGTGTCAGCCGGCGCGTCGCGTGGCGTGGACACGACTTCCTCCTCGCGAAAGACTCCGCGATCATCCCCGCGCCGCCGAGCAGCTGGTCACGCCTGCGCGACGCGGTGCGGGCCTAGCCAGCATGGACGCGGTCGTCGTCGCCACGACAGGTCTCGCCGCGGGCGTCGTGGCGGGGTTCGTGGGCGCGATCCCTCCCGGGCCGGTGGGTCTGTCGGTGATGGATCATGCGTCCGACAAGCGGTTCGCGGACGCGGTGCGCGCCGGGCTAGGCGGGGCCACCGTCGACCTCGCGATCTGCGCGGCACTGGGCGTCGGGGCTGGGCCGATCTTCGCGAGGCTCGCGTCCCCACGTGTGCGCATTGTCTTGTGCGCAGCCTACGTCCTCGTCGGGCTCGCGGTGATCGTCCGCGAGCTCCGAACGGCGCATCGCGCGCGCGTCGTGAAGCCCAAGTCGCCGACGCTCTCGTACGCAGGTGGCGTCGCCCGCGGCGTGCTGAACCCGACGCTCGTCGCCAACTGGAGCCTCCTCATCGCGTTCCTGATGGCCATCGGAGTCCTCGTGCCGCGTCTCGCGTCGACGCTGCCGTTCGCGATCGGAGCGGGTGTCGGCGTCGCGTCGTGGTTTGCTCTCCTTGCCCACATCATCGCCTCACGCCGGCCTCGGTGCACAGATACCTGGCTCCGTCGTGCGACGGTCGTCGCCGCCCTCGGTGTGGTCGCCGCGGGTGGAGCGGGGTTCGTCAAGGCGTTCGCGGTAGGGTAGTCGTGCCACCGCCCCGGGCCTCGTCTTGCTCCGCGTGATCAGGAGCACGGCCGCGAGGACAATCGACGCACCGACCGCGCTCGCGAGGTCGATGTGCTCGTGCGCGAACACGACGCCAAGCGCGAGCGCGATCACGGGGTTCACGTACGCGTAGCTCGTGGCGACGGCAGGTCGCGTGTGATGCAGGAGGTAGGTGTACGCCGTGAATCCGACGATGGACCCGAAGACCGCGAGGTAGCCGACCGCGATCCACGCGCGGAGAGGCGCGGCGAAGACCACCGGCTCGCCCATCGCGCGGCTCACGAAGAGCACCACGCTCCCGCCCGCGATCATCTGCGCGGCGGTGGCCATCGCGCCACGTGGCAACGGGAGTCGCTTGCTCGCGACCGAGCCGAGCGCCCACCCGACCGGCGCGCACAGCGCATAGAGCGCGCCGTGTCCGCCGGCGCGGAGCTCGCCTCCCAGGTTGAGCACCACCACGCCGACCAGCCCGAGCCCGATGCCGGCCCACTCGCGCGGGGAGACACGCTCGCCGAGCGCGCGCAGGAAGACCGTCGCCCAGAGCGGCATCGTCGCGACCAGGACGGACACGAGCCCGGAGGAGACGGTCTCTTCCGCGACGTTGACGAACGCGTTTCCCACGACGAAGAAGAGCGCGCCCGTCACGAACGCCGAGCCCCACTGCTTCGCCGTGGGGGGAGCTTCGCCTCGCAGGCGCAGGGCGACGTAGAGGGTCGCGCCGGCGATCACGAAGCGCATCCCTGAGACGAAGAAGGGGGGGAAGCCTTCGAGCGAGACGCGAATGGCGAGGTACGTCGAGCCCCAGATGATGGAGACGGCGGCGAAGGCGAGGAGGGTCTTGATTCGCGTCGCGGGCTCGATCATGGGGGCATCATAGGGCGGGCGGGCGAACGCGACAGCGTCAGCCTGCGCGATGAGGCACCAGCACAGTTCGTCCGATAGGCCACTGTACCGCGACGTCACTTCGCGAACTGTGCTTACCGTCTGTCCGGCGCGAGGCTACGCTGCGGAAGGAACGTAGGAGCGACCCATGACCGTCACGGACGACAGGGCGGAGAGCGCGTTTCTCTACGAGGACCTCGCGGGGGACCTCGGCGAGCTCGTCAAGAAAGGGACGCTCCGTCCAGGCGACCGTCTCCCTTCGGTGCGGCGCCTGAGCTCGCAGAGAGGGGTGAGCGTGTCCACCGTGCTCCAGGCGTACCTCGTCCTCGAGAACCGCGGAGTCGTCGAGGCCCGTCCGCAGTCGGGGCACTACGTGCGCGGACCGCGTCCGAGCGGGCCCCCCGAGCCGAGCGCTCCTCGGCCGTCGTCGCAGACCACGCGGGTCACCGTGAGCGACCTCGTGGCGCGCGTCTACACGGCGGCGCGCGATCCGCGGATGGTGCAGCTCGGCGCCGCTCACGTGAGCCCGGAGCTCCTTCCGACGGACAAGCTCAACCGCCGCCTCGCGGCCGTTGCGCGAACCGCGGGGAAGGTGGGGGTGACGTACGATCTGCCGCCCGGGTGCCTACCGCTGCGGCGGCAGGTCGCGCGGCGCGCCGCGGAGTGGGGCGTCGCCATCGGCGCAGAGGACGTCGTCACGACCGTCGGGGCGATGGAGGCGCTCCACCTCTGCATCCGCGCCGTGGCGTCTCCGGGCGACACCGTCGCCGTGGAGTCGCCCGCGTACTACGGCGTCCTCCAGCTCCTCGAGGAGCTGGGCCTCCGGGTCCTCGAGATCCCCGCGAACGCGCGGACCGGGCTCGACGTCGACCTCCTCGCGGAGGGCATCCGCCGCCACAAGGTCAAGGCGGTGATGTCCGTCACGAACTTCTCGAACCCGCTCGGCGCGCTGATGCCCGACGACGCGAAGCGCGCGCTCGTCCGGCTCCTCGCGGCGCATCGTATTCCGCTCATCGAGGACGACATCTACGGAGATCTTCATTTCGGTGACGCGCGCCCGATGCCGGCCAAGGCCTTCGACCGCGAGGGGTGGGTCCTGCTCTGTTCGTCCTTCTCGAAGACCATCGCGCCGGGCTACCGGGTCGGGTACGCCGTTCCGGGCCGCTTTCGCGAGCGTGTCGAGCGGCTCAAGTTCACCCAGACGGTCG
>Ga0209415_10020898_pt1 | contig 10131 bp, 8 predicted proteins | sample PeaSoiSIISIP2007_FD_187696 | JGI IMG/M metagenome (GOLD analysis project Ga0209415, IMG submission 187696) | Peat soil microbial communities from Weissenstadt, Germany - SII-SIP-2007 (SPAdes) (version 2) | ecosystem: Environmental > Terrestrial > Soil > Wetlands > Peat | place: Germany...
AGCGGATCGAGCCGCTCCGCCAGGGCGCCCCGGTCGACGTCCGGTGCGGCCTTGAGGTGCGCGATGTCATGGCGCAGCGCCGTTTGCACGCGCGCGGCGGCCGCACTGCCCAGCCGGCCCAGCCGGGCCTCGGCCGCGGCCAGGGCGTCGATCGCCACGCTCGTCGAGGCGCCCAGCCGAAGCTGCAGCTGTGTCTGCTCGACCAGGCGCTCGACGTCGATCAGCGCCAGCGTCTCCCGGCGCCGGCGCAACTCCGCATCGCTGAGCAGACCCGCTCCGGCGTCGGCGTCACCTTGCACTTGCGCCCACTGGCGCTCGAGTTCGCCGATGCGCCGCTCCAGCTCGGCGCCGTGCTGCTCCCGCGCCAGGGCTTGCTCGTGCTCCCGGCCCAGGCGACGCTCCAGGTCCTGGGTGCGAAACGCAAGAAAACCCGCCAGCGCCAGGCCCAGCAGGCCGACGAGCAGGGACAGCGAGGCGATCGTCCGCGCGTTGCCCGGCGCCGGCGGGGCGGCCGCAATCGGCGCCGGCACGGCCGGATCGGGGGTCGGGGTCTGCGCCTCGGTCATGATGCGTCCAATGTTACGAAATCCCCGGCCGCGGCGTTGGCGCGGCCGGTGCGGCGCGGGCCTGCAACGCAGCCTGGATCGACTCGGCCCGCGGTTCGCAGCCGCGCACATCGCTCAGGCCGGCAGCACGCAGCGCCTGCTCGATGCGCGGGTGTACGCACAGCGCGACGGCGCCGCGCAGGGCGCTGGCCAGCGCCGGGTCGCCCGCGAGCTGCTGCGCGACCACCGGTACCGCCTCGGTGCTGCTAAAGAGCAGCGCCAGGCGCGGCTGCGCGGCCAGGCTCGCCCGCAGGGCGGACCATTGGGCCGGGCTCGGAACGTGCGCCAGCCGGCGGTAGGCGACGACCGGCTCGACCTGCGCGCCGGCGGCCAGGAAGCGCTCGATCAACCACTGGCGCCCGCCCTGGGCGCGAACGATCAAGATGCGCCGCGGCGCCGGCACCAGCGCCTGCAGCGCCCGCCACAGCGCCTCGGATCCCCCGTCCGCGACCGCCTCGCCAACCGGACAGATGATGCGCGCCCCGCCGGCGCCGCGCAACAGCGTGCGCGCGGCGCTCGCCGTCGCCGCGCCCACCGCGGCGATCGCCGTCGCCGCGGGCCAGTCATCGGCGAGCGCCTGCGCGAAGGCGCGCACCGCCGCCGGACTGACGAACACCGCCAGATCGAACTGCGCCAGCCGGGCCACGCAAGCGCGCAGCGGCGCCGGATCGGCGGGCGCGAGCAGATCGAACGCCGGCCACCAGAGCGCGTCGAGCCCGGCGTCTCGCAAGCGCGCGGCCAGGTTGCCGCCGGCCTGCTGCGGACGGGTGATGAGAATCAAGGGGCGCCCGCTGGCGTGTGGCTTCAAACCTTATCCGCCGGCGAGCAGGCGCTCGACTCCGCGCTCCTTGAGCTCCTCGACCACGCGCAGGCCGATCGCCTCGGCCTGCGCGAGCGGCCCGCTGCCCTGCGCTTGGATCATCTCGCCGCGCGTGGCACTGCCGGCCCAGGCGCGCAGCAGCAGCTGTCCCCGGGCGATCTGGGCATAGGCGGCCAGCGGGAACTCGCAGCTGCCGCCCAGGCCCCGGGAGACCGCACGCTCGGCCGTGACGCAGGCCCGCGTGGGCGCGTGCTCCAGGTGCGCGAGGCGCGCGCGCATGGCCTGGTCGCCCGCGCGGATCTCGATGGCCAGCGCACCCTGGCCCGGCGCCGGCAAGCAGATCTCGGGGGGCTGCAGTTCGGTGATCCGCGCGCCCAGTCCCAGGCGCTGCAGCCCTGCGGCGGCCATCACCAGGGCATCAAAGTCGCCGCGGTCGAGCTTGGCCAGGCGCGTGCCCACGTTGCCGCGCACCGCGAGGATCTGCAGATGCGCAAAGCGCGCGCGCAGCGCCATTTCGCGCCGCAGGCTCGAGGTGCCCACGCGCGCGCCCTCGGGCAGCTGCGCCAGGCTCGCATAGCGCGAACTCACCAGGCAGTCGCGCGGATCGGCGCGCTCGAGGATCGCCGCGAGCTCAAACTCGGGCGCCAGCACCATCGGCACGTCTTTGAGCGAATGCACGGCAAGATCGGCCTTGTGCTCCTGCAAGGCGACCTCGAGCTCCTTGACGAACAGTCCCTTGCCCCCGACCTTGGACAGCGTCCGGTCCAGGATCTGGTCGCCGCGCGTGGTGATCTCGAGCAGCTCCACGCGCAGCGTCGGATCCGCCTCGCCCAGGCGCGCGCCCACGTGATGGGCCTGCCACAGCGCCAGCGGACTGGCGCGCGTGGCGATGCGGATCGGTGCGGAAGGCGGCGCCATGGAGCGCTGAGTCTAGCAAGCTCACCTGCCAGCTCAGACGCCGGCGGCGGCCTTGACCGTTGGCCACTGGCGCCGGCTGATGGGCAGGCGCTCGTCCATGTCGCGCAGCAAAATCTCCCAGTGGCCCTCGGCGGACTCCCCCTCGGCTTCGGGTCGGCCCTTGACCCGCTGGAACCCGGCAATGAAGCGGCGCGCCACCAGCGAATTTCGGTGGATGCGCACGAAGCGATCGCCGAATTCGCTCTCCAGCGTCGTGAGCGACTCCTCGGTGAGGTACTCGCGCGCCGTCGTGCGGATCGTGACGTACTTGAGTTCAGCGCGCAGGTAGACGATCTCCTCCACCGGCACCAGCACCAGGCGGCCGCGTTCCGAGACGCTCAGCTGCGTGCGCGCCGTCCCCAGGCTGTGCGCCAGGGCGTCGAAGCGCGCTTCGCGCGGCAGCGCTCGCCGGGCGCGCTGCAGTGCCGCCAGCAGGCGGTCGGCGCGCACCGGCTTCATGAGATAGTCGATGGCCTGGACCTCGAAGGCCTTGAGCGCGTGCTCGTCGTAGGCCGTCACGAAGATGATCGCCGGTGGCGACTCGGACTGCGCCAAGTGACGCGCCACCTCGATGCCGCTCATGTCGGGCATCGCGATATCGAGCAGCACCACATCGGGCTGCAGACGCGCCACGGCCTCGAGCGCCGCAACGCCGCCGTCGGCCTGTCCGACCTGCGTCAATGCCATCTGCCGCGCGCAGTCGGCCAGCAGCTGCGCCAGGCGCGCGCGCGCCGGCGGTTCATCGTCTACAACCAGCACTTTGAGCATGATAGTCAGGGTTCCGATCGTTGCCGCCGCGCGCGCTGCGCCCCTCAGGCACCGGTCTTGGTTTCCACCGGCACGGTCAGCGTGAGCTCAAATCGCTCGCGCCGCACCTTGGTCTCCAGGCTCGCCTCCAGATCGTAGACCAGGGCGAGCCGGCCGCGGATGTTGTTGAGCCCGATCTGGTTGCCCTCGCGCTGCACGGGTTCGCGCGCGATCGGATTGCTGACGAAGACCTCGAGCTTGAAGCCGTGCTGGCGCACGCGCACCTGGATGTCGCACTGCCCCGCCAGACGCTCGGCGCCGTAGCGCACGGCGTTTTCGATGATCGGCTGCAGCAGCAGCTGCGGCACGCGCGCCCGCGGATGCACCGCGCCGATGTCCCAGGCCACCTGCAGGCGCTCGCCCAGCCGCGTCTGCTCGATTTCCACGTAGCGCCGGCACAGATCGAGCTCCTGCTCCAGCGGCACCAGGCGCTTGACGTCTCCCATGACGGCGCGAAACAGCTCGGCCACGCTCTCGAGCATGCGCTCGGCCCGCAGCGGATCCTCGCGTATCACCGCCAGGACCGCATTGAGGCTGTTGAAGAAGAAATGCGGCCGGATGCGCGACTGCAGCGCCTGGAATTTCGCCTCGTCGATCGCCGGCGAAAACGCCCGCGCCCGCAGCTCCAGGTAGTGCTGCGCGGCCATCCCGCCGAGCAGTCCCAGGCCGGCGGCGATCAGATCGGCCCGCGAGAACGAGGCGAAGCTCGAGCCCACCGAAAGGCGGTTGAGGCCGTATGCCGTCGCCGCCGGCAGCAGCCACGCCAGGGCCCGCTGCACCGGCGCCGAGATCTCCCCGCCGGCGCGCCGCAGCAGGCACCAGCCCAGCAGGGTCAGCAGCGTGGTCGGCTCGACGATGGCCGCCAACTCGAGGAAGGCCGCGGCGTACTGCCTCGATACCTGGTAGGAGGAGAGGTCGGCGGCGCGTCCTCCCAGAACCGCGATCGCCAGAGCAACGTTGATGCCCACACCGATGCGCAGAACGGTGCCGGCGTTGCATCCGTCGGGGATCAGTTGGCGGGTCTCGGGCACGAGGTGCGATTATCCATGGTTTGGCTGGCGCCGACAGCGGCGGCGCGCATGCGCGCTAGAATTTCCCCATGACCGACCCCAAGAGCCGCCGCAGCGGCACGCGCGCTCCGATCGACCCGGGCGCCGACCCTTCGTCCCCGCCGGCCGTCTCCTCCCTGCACGCCAAGCAGCAGGCCTGGTCGGGCCGCTTCTCCGAGCCGGTTGCCGATTTCGTCCTGCGCTATACGGCCAGCGTGGGCTTTGACCAGCGGCTGGCGCCGGCCGACATCGATGGCTCCCTGGCCCACGCCGCGATGCTCGCGCAGGCGGGCGTGCTCTCGACGCCGGACCTGCAGGCCATCGAACGGGGCCTGGCCCAGGTCCGCGGCGAGATCGAGCGCGGCGAATTTCCCTGGCGCCTCGAGCTGGAGGACGTGCACCTCAATATCGAGGCGCGGCTCACCGAGCTCATCGGCGCCGCGGGCAAGCGGCTGCACACCGGCCGCTCGCGCAACGACCAGGTCGCCACGGACCTGCGCTTGTACCTGCGCGGCCAGATCGACGTGCTGCTGGGCGCGCTGCAGCGCCTGCAGCGCGCTTTGGTGGAGCAGGCGGGCGCGCATACCGACACGATCATGCCGGGGCTGACGCACCTGCAGGTCGCGCAGCCGGTCGTGTTCGGGCACCACTTGCTGGCCTACGTGGAGATGCTCGAGCGCGACGCCGAGCGGCTGCGCCAGAACCGGGTGCGCGTCAACGAGCTGCCGCTGGGTTCGGCGGCGCTCGCGGGAACCAGCTACCCGATCGATCGCCAGGCGGTCGCCCGCCGCCTGGGCTTTGAGAGCGTCAGCCGCAACTCGATGGACGCCGTCGCCGACCGCGACTTCGTCATCGAGTTCTGCGCCGCGGCCGCGATCGCCATGGTCCACCTGTCGCGCCTGGCCGAAGAGCTGATCCTTTGGGCGAGCCCCCAGTTCGGCTTCATCGAGCTGCCCGATCGCTTCACCACGGGCTCCTCGATCATGCCGCAAAAGCGCAACCCCGACGTGCCGGAACTGGCACGCGGCAAGACCGGCCGCGTGGTCGCCAGCCTCGTCGGCCTGCTGGTGATGGTCAAGGGTCAGCCGCTGGCCTACAACAAGGACAACCAGGAGGACAAGGAGCCCTTGTTCGACGCGGTCGACACCCTGGGCGACACGCTGCGCGCCTTTGCCGAACTGGTGCCGGGGATCGTCGTTCACCGCGAGGCGATGCGCCGCGCCGCGCAGCGCGGATTTGCCACGGCGACCGACCTGGCCGATTACCTGGTGCGCCGGGGCGTGCCCTTTCGCGACGCCCACGAAGCCGTGGGCCGCGCGGTGCGCCGCGCGAGCGCGCTGGGCTGCGACCTGGGCGATCTGCCGATCGAGGAATTGCGCGCCTTTGCCCCGCAGATCGAGGCCGACGCGCTCGCCGCGCTGAGCCTGGAGGCCTCGGTGGCCGCGCGCGACCACCTGGGCGGCACCGCGCCGGCGCAGGTGGCGCGGCAGGTCGCGTACTGGCGCGCGCGCCTGCCAGGGGCGGCGTAGCCGCCCGGGCCGGGCGCGGCGCTAGCTGCCGCCGACCGTCAGCGCGTCGATGAGCACCGACCCCGAGGTCTTGTTGCCGCGCACGATCCGGTCGGCGCCGACCGCGGCGATCCCGGCGAACATGGCGCGCAGGTTCCCCGCGATGGTGATCTCCTCGACCGGGTGCGCGATAGCGCCGTTTTGCACCCAGAAGCCGCTCGCCCCGCGCGAGTAGTCGCCATTGACATAGTCGATGCCCATGCCGATGAGTTCGGTCACCAGCAGCCCCGTCCCGAGCGTGCGCAGCATGGCCGGAAAATCGTCGCTCGGTCGCGTCAGCGAGGAGCGCAGCTCCAGGTTGTGCGACCCGCCGGCGTTGCCCGTGGATTTCATGCCCAGCTTGCGCGCCGAGTAGCACGAGAGGAAATAGCCCTCCAGCACGCCACCGGCGACGACCTGGCGCGCCCGGCCGCGCACGCCCTCCTCGTCGAACGGTCCGGATCCCATGCCGCGGGGAATGAACGGATCCTCGTACACCGACACGTGACTGGGGAAGACCTTCTGCCCCAGGCTGTCGACCAGGAACGAGGCCTTGCGGTACAGCGCGCCGCCGCTGGCGGCCTGGACGAAGTTGCCCAGCAGGCCGCAGGCCACGGGCGCCTCGAGCAAGACGGGGCATTGGCGCGTCGTCAGCTTGCGCGCGCCCAGCCGCGACAAGGCGCGCTGCGCCGCGTAGCGGCCGACGTCCTCGGCTTGGGCCAGCTCGCCGGCGGCGCGGGTCGAGGAATACCAGTCGTCGCGCTGCATGCCGCCGCGCCCGCGCGCGATCGGCGCGACCGCGACCGAATGGCGCGACTGCGGATAGCCGGCCAGAAATCCGCGGGAGTTGGCCAGCACGAACTGGTCGCAGCCGGTGTGCACGTTGGCGCCCTCGGAGTTGACAATCTGCCGGCTGACGCCGAAAGCGGCCTCCTCGGCGCGCTGCGCCAGCGCGATCGCGCGTTCCGAGTCCAGCGCCCAGGGATGGAACAGATCCAGGTCCACCGGGTGGCGCTCGAGCTCGTCCTCCTCGGGCAATCCGGCCGCCTCGTCAATCGCCGTGTAGCGCGCGATGTCGTAGGCGGCCTGCACCGCCTGGCGGATCGCCGCCGGGGAGAAATCCGAGGTGGAGGAATGCCCGCGCCGCTGGCCCATGTAGACCGTGATGCCCAATCCCTTGTCGCGCGTGTTCTCTATCGTTTCCACGCGCATCTTGCGCGTCGTGACCGACAAGCCGGTCGATTCGCTGGCCTCGCACGCGCAATCGCTGGCGCCCAAGGAGCGCGCGTGCGCGAGCACGTCAAGTGCCAGTGCGCGCAATCGGTCTTCGGAGATCGAGAAAGGCGAATCCATCGGTGGCGGCGGGATCTGGCCCGCTTGCGTTCTTGGTAGACCGCTATGATAGCCGTCCGCCGACAACCGCCTCGAGCGCATGCCGACCATCGCCTGCCGGTCCGACCGTGAGTGAACTGCCCGTCCCGCCCGAGGAGCGCCCGAGCAAGACCCAGCGCAAGCAGGAAATGCACGCGCGCCAGGCCCTGGGGCAAGAACTCGTCGGACTCAATTCCGAGCAGCTGGCGCAGCTGGGCCTGCCCGAGCGCTTGCACGAGGCGGTCGTGATGGCCCAGCGCATCAGCAGCCACGAGGCGCGCCGGCGCCAGCTGCAATTCATCGGCAAGCTCATGCGCGAGGATGACTTCCCTGCCATCCGCTCGGCCTACGAGGACCTGATGGGCGCTTCGCGGCAGTCCGTGTCGCTGATGCACCGGTGCGAGCGCCTGCGCGAGCAACTCCTCGATGAGGAGTCGGCGCTCGAGGCCTTCGTCCGCGACCACGCGGGGATCGATGTCCAGTGGCTGCGCGCCAAGGTCCGGGCCGCACGCCAGGAGCGCCTCGCGGCGCGGCCGCCGCGGCACGCGCGCGAGCTCTACCGGTGGCTGCATGCGCTGCTGCAGCCTGGCGCCGAGCCCGGGGGCGCACCGTGAGCGCGCCGCCGCGCGAGGCCGCCGGCCCGCTGCTCGTGGGCCTGGTCTCGGTGTCGGATCGGGCCAGTGCGGGCGTTTACCCGGACCTGGGGCTGCCGGGGCTGCGCGAGTGGCTCGGGCGCGCGCTGCGCACGCCCTGGCGCGCCTTCGAGCGCCTCGTGGCCGACGAGGCGCCCGCGATCGAGCGTGCCCTGGTGGAACTGGTGGACGATTGTGGCTGCGACCTGGTCCTGACGACCGGCGGCACCGGCCCGGCCCGGCGCGACGTGACGCCCGAGGCGACCCTGGCGGTGGGCACGCGGCCGATGCCCGGCTTTGGCGAGCAGATGCGGCGCATCTCGCTTGAGTTCGTGCCGACGGCGATCTTGTCAAGACAGGTGGGCGTGCTGCGCGAGTTGCCCCAGCACAGCGCGCTGATCCTGAATCTGCCCGGGCAGCCCAAGGCCATCGCCGAGACGCTCGAGGGCCTGCGCGACGCGCAGGGCAAGATCCTCGTTGCCGGCATCTTTGCCGCGGTGCCCTACTGCATCCAGCTCATCGGCGGCCCGTACGTGGAGACCAACCCCGAGGTCGTCGTCGCGCACCGGCCCAAGTCGGCGCAGCGCCCCTTGGCCGGTTAGGCCGCCCGGCCGACCGCGGGCGGCGAGGACTGGCCGGACGCCTCGCCGATCGAATCGGCCAGCGGGGCGAACACCGCCTGGTTACCCCCGGCGGTCTTGGCCTCGTACATGGCGCGGTCGGCCAAACTGAGCAGCCAGGAGGGTTCGCGGCCCTGCTCGCGCGCCAGGGCGATGCCGACGCTGGCCGAGAGCGATTCCTCGACGCGGCCGCCGACGCGCACCGGACGGGCGAGCTCATCGAGGATGCGGTTGGAGATCGCCTCGATGTCGCGGCGCGCGCCCGCATCGGGAATGAGCAGGGCAAACTCGTCGCCGCCGTAGCGCGCCACGGTATCTTGCGGGCGCACGACCCGCTGCAGGCGCCGCGCCATCTCCTGCAGGACCTCGTCGCCGGCCTGGTGGCCGTAGCGGTCGTTGATCTGCTTGAAGCGGTCCAGGTCGATGACGACGATGGCGCAGCCGGAATTGCGCAGGGCGCTGGTGGCCAGGGCGGTACGCGCGCGCTCGGCAAACAGGCGCCGGTTGGCCAGTCCCGTGAGCTCGTCGTGGCGCGCGTCAAAAAGGGCATGGGCCTCGCGACGCCGGATGGAATCGATGTCGGCCAGGGCCACGACGTACTCGCCCCGATCGACCGAGCGCAGCGTGAGCTGGCACCAGACGGTCTGCTCGTCGAGCGCCGTTTGGTGCGAGCGCCGCAGCTTGATCTCGCGCACCTCGGCCCGGTCGCTGAGCGCGGCGCGGTCGGCCGCCGCCGTTGCCGCGGCCCACTCGCCGCGCTCGGCGAAGATCTCGACGATGCGCAGGCCCTGCAGTTCGCCCGCGCTTCGCTGCAGCAGCTGCAAGAAGGCCTCGTTGCAGCGCGCCACCACCCCGTCGCGGATCACCGCCAGGGCCTGCCCGGCCGCGTCCAGCACGCTGCGCTCCACGCGCAGTGCCTCGGCCAGGCTCGCCTCGCGCTGCTTGAGCGCGGTGACGTCGACCATGATGCCCACGGCGCCGGAGAAGCGGCCGCCGGATCCGGCAAGCGCCGCGGCGCTCACCGCCACCTCGATGCGCTTGCCGTCCTTGGTGACATGCGACATCTCGACGTCGCGCATCACGCGCCCCTCGCGCAGGGCGAGCAGCGCGCGCCGCGAGGCCGTCTGATCGGCTCCGGGATTGAGCAGCACGCCCAGCGACACCCCCACCAGATCCTCGACCGCGTAGCCGTAGAGCTCGCGACAGGCGCGCCGACTCACGAAGGTGAAATGGAAATTGGCGTCGCACGCCCAGATCAGGTTGGGACTGGCCTCGACCAGGGACTTGTAGTGGTCCTTGCGCCGGCGCACGCGGTCGTTTTCCAGCAGCTCGTGCGCCGATGCCACCGTGTCGAGCACCAGCGCCGAGGGCTGCTCCTGGCCCTGCGCATCGGGCCAGCTCACCGGCATGATGTGGCTGCGCAGCGCCAGGCGCCCCCCCGACGGGCTTGCCCGCTCGATCAGCAGGTCGTAGGTGGGGCGGCCCAGCACGGCCGACTCCAGCGCCTTGAGGACGGCATCGCGGGAGCGTGCCTGGTAGACGAAGGCGTCCCACCAGCGCGGCCGCATGGCCGCGCCGATCTTCATGCCCCAGCGGCGCACCTCCGCGCTGTGGGTGTGCACCACGCGACCGTCGGCATCGACCACCCAGGCCAGCACCGGCAGCTTGGCCAGCAGATCGGGCAGCGGCACCGCGGCCGGCGCGCCGGGCGCCTTGGCCGCCG
>Ga0209415_10020899_pt1 | contig 10130 bp, 10 predicted proteins | sample PeaSoiSIISIP2007_FD_187696 | JGI IMG/M metagenome (GOLD analysis project Ga0209415, IMG submission 187696) | Peat soil microbial communities from Weissenstadt, Germany - SII-SIP-2007 (SPAdes) (version 2) | ecosystem: Environmental > Terrestrial > Soil > Wetlands > Peat | place: Germany...
TTCGAACAGCGAGCAAATAGTTGGCCGCATTACCCTTCTGAGCGCCTGGGTGAAGGCGTATAAACCTCGTCACCACTGAGAGCCGGATGCGAATCCGGCTCTCTGGGTGTACGGGGAGGCAGGAAATCCGAAATCCGAAGGCCCGAAATCCGAAAAACGGCGCGCGGCGTTGCCCGCCTGAGGTCGCGAAGCCAGCGCCGGAAAAAGGGTTGCTTCACCCGCAGCGGCGCGTTTTTCGGATTTCGGATTTCGGATTTCCTTCGGATTTCGGGCCTTCGGGTTTCGGATTTCCGCCGATGGCGCCACAAAAAGGTATCGCCTTTTCCCGGCCGCCGGGCTAGTTTTTAGGGCGATGAAACACCAACTCGACTTCGAAAAGCCGATTGCGGAATTGCAGAATACGCTTGAGGAGTTGAAGAAGCATCCCGAAAAGCAGGCCCTGGGGATCAGTTTCGAGGATGAGGTCGCTTTCATCGAGAAGAAGCTGGCCGAGACCCGGCGCCAGATCTACGCCAACCTCAGCGCCTGGAACCGCATCAAGATTGCCCGCCACCCCAAGCGTCCTTACGCCCTGGACTATCTGCAAGCCTCCTTCACCGGCTTTGCCGAGCTGCATGGCGACAGGCTGTTTGCCGAGGACCGGGCGGTGGTGGGTGGATTTGCCTGCCTGGGCCGCCACAAAGTGATGGTCATCGGCACCCAAAAAGGCCGCGACACCAAGGAGAACATCCTTCGCAATTTCGGGTCCGCGCATCCGGAGGGCTATCGCAAGGCCTTGCGCTTGATGAAACTGGCGGACAAGTTCAGGCTGCCGATTATTTCCCTCATCGATACGGCCGGGGCCTATCCCGGCATTGGCGCTGAGGAACGCCACATCGCCGAGGCGATCGCCCTGAACCTGCGCGAAATGATGCTCTTCGAAGTCCCCATCATCGCTCTCGTCATCGGCGAAGGCGGCTCCGGCGGCGCCCTTGGCATCGGCGTCGCCGATCGAGTCTGTATCCTCGAGGATGCCTATTATTCGGTCATCAGCCCGGAGGGTTGCGCGGCCATCCTCTGGAAAGACCGCTCCGCCGCTCCCAGAGCCGCCGAGGCCCTCAAGATTACTGCCAAACATCTGCTTCGGCTCGGCCTGGTCGATGAAGTCATTCCCGAGCCTCTGGGCGGGGCCCACAACGACCCTCAGAAAACGACCGCGACCGTCCGCGAGTACCTCCTCATGCACCTCGAAGAACTCCTTAAATTGTCCGCCCCTGACCGGCTCAAGCAGCGCTACGCCAAATTCCGCAACTTCGGCCACTTCCTCGAAAAAAAGGCCCCTCCGCCCGAGACGACGCAGACGGTGTGATGCCTGCTCTCGGACCGAACCGGGACCCGACTCCCGACCATCCGTGACTCCTAATCTTAATCTTAATCTTAATCTTAATCCTAATCTCTCCTCCCCGAGATTAAGATTAAGATTAGGATTAGGAGGGTCCGCTTCCGATCCTAATCCCAATCCTGCTCTTGGGCCGAACCGGGACCTGACCCCCGACCATCCGTGACGCTCTATCCCTTCATCTTCCAGCCCATTTTTAAGGAACGGGTATGGGGCGGGCGCAGACTAGCCCAACTCTATCATAAGCTTCTGCCGCCCGCCGTACACATCGGCGAGTCGTGGGAGATCAGTGACCGCGTTGGCGATGCCTCCATCATTGCCAACGGGCCCCTGGCCGGCAAGGATCTCGCTTGGCTCATGGCGCGCCACTCGGCCCAGTTGCTCGGGCGCCCCCGTTCGCCCAACGAGCGATTCCCGCTCCTGGTCAAGATCCTGGACGCCCAGGACACGCTCTCCTTGCAGGTGCATCCGCCCGCCGCCAAAGCGGCTGCCTTGGGGGGCGAACCCAAAACCGAACTGTGGTACATCGCCGAGGCGGCGCCCAATGCGGCTTTATACGCCGGGTTGAAGCGGGGCGTGACCCGGGTCGATTTCGAGCGCGAACTCCAAACCGGCGCCGTGGCCAAGTGTTTCCACCGCCTTCGCGTCCATGCGGGCGACGCCCTGTTCCTGCCCAGCGGCCGCGTCCATGCCTTGGGCGGCGGCCTGGTCGTCTTTGAGATCCAGCAGAATTCGGACACGACCTATCGTGTGTTCGATTGGAACCGTCTCGGGTTGGACGGCCAGCCCCGCCAACTCCATGTCCCGCAGGCGCTGGCCAGCATCGACTTCAATGACTTCGAGCCGACCCTCCTGCCCGGCGCCTTTGCCCCCGCCGGCCTCGCCCGGCTGCGGCCACTCGTGCGCGACTCGTTGTTCACCGCCGAGGTCTGGCAACTCGAGGCGGGCGGTCCTTTGCAACTGGCCCAAGACCGCCTGCACATCCTCGGGGTCCTCAGCGGACCGTTGTCCGTCTGTAGCGGCCGGAGCTCACTTTCGCTGGCCGCCGGTCAGTTTTGCCTCATACCCGCCAGCCTGCCCGAGGTGGAGCTCCGGACCAAGACCGCGGCCACCTTCCTGCGCGTCGAAGCCGGGATTCCACTCCCCTCATCATCCCATAGGCGCCAACCTAACGGGGCGGAGTGCGCCCGTCCTCGGGCGCAGCATCGCAACACCTCTAACGGCTCGGGATAACCCGCGGTCTATACGCCATCCAACTCTGCTGCGCCCGAGGACGGGCGCACTCCGTTTCCGTTTCGAACCTCCAAGTTAGCGCCTATGCCCCAGCCCCCTCCCGACGCGCTTCCAGGTTAATTCTTGCCTGAGAATTGGCGGCGGGTATGTTATGCGGATGCTGGACATCAAGCTCATGCGGGAGAAACCCGAGTTTGTGCGCCAACGCCTGGCCAGCCGCGGCGCCGGGGATGAAACCCGCATTGACGAACTGCTCAGGCTCGACCAGCAGCGGCGTGAGGCGCTCCGCGAAGTCGAGGCGCTCAAGGCGTTGCGCAACCGGGTCTCCAAGGAAATCGGCGCGTTCATGGGCCAAAAGAGATTCGCCGAGGCGGAAGCCAGGAAAAAGGAGATCGGTGATTTGGGCGAGCGGATTGCGCGGTTAGACCAGGAAGCGGCGGCGGCGCAAGCCGCGTTCGAGCAATTGAGCCTGCGGCTGCCGAATTTGCCGCACGATTCGGTCCCGGCAGGCAAGAGCGCCCAAGACAACACCGTCGTTCGCAGCCACGCCGAGAAGCCGGCTTTCTCGTTTAAGCCCAAATCGCACGTCGAGCTTTGCGAAAGTCTCCGGCTGGTCGATTTCGCCCGCGCCGCCAAAATCTCGGGCAGCGGTTTTGTCCTTTACACTAACTGGGGCGCCCGGCTCGAACGGGCGCTCATCCAGCTCCTTCTCGACCTGCACACGCGCAAGCATGGGTATACGGAAATCTCCCCTCCTTTTATGGTCGGACCGCAATGCCTGGTGGGGGTGGGGCAGTTCCCAAAGTTCGCCGACCAATATTACGCCGTCCAGGAGGGCCTGGATACCGCCACGCTCGGCAAACTCTACCTCATTCCGACCGCCGAGACGCCGCTGGCCAACCTCCACCGCGACGAAATCCTCGCCGAGCGGCAGTTGCCGATTTATTACTGCGCCTACACTCCCTGTTTCCGGGGCGAGGCCGGCGCGGCGGGCGTCGGCACACGCGGCCTGATCCGGTTGCATCAGTTCGACAAAGTGGAGTTGATCAAGATCGTGAAGCCTGAGCACGGGTATGAGGAGCAGGAAAAAATGCTGGCGGACGCGGAGAGCGTCTTGAAAACGCTCGGCTTGCATTACCGGGTGGTCCTGCTCTGCGCCGGTGACATGGGATTCGCCAGCGCCAAGACCTACGACCTCGAGGTCTGGGCGCCGGGCCAGGGAAGCTACCTCGAGGTCTCCAGCGTGTCCAATTGCGAAGACTTCCAGGCCCGCCGCATGAATCTCCGCTTCAAGGCCGAAACCGGCGAAAACCGTTTTCCGCACCTCTTGAACGGCAGCGGCACGGCTTTGGCCCGCCTCTTCGTGGCGCTGGTCGAGACCTGCCAGCAAGCCGATGGCAGCCTGCTCATCCCCGCTCCGCTCCAGGACTATCTCAAGGCTGAAAGGATCGACCCTTGAGGCTCCTGCTGGCCAGCAGCGAGGTCCTTCCGTATTCAAAAACCGGCGGGTTGGCCGACATGGCGCAAGCTTTGGGCAAGGCTCTCGCTCAGGCCGGACACCGCGTCGGCCTCGTCACCCCTCTTTATCTTGGGGTTCGCGAGCGATTTGCCGGGCTCAAACCGCTGGATTTGCGGCTCGATTTTCCACTCGGCCACGCTCGCTGCCGCGGCGAAGTCTGGGCCTTGGAACCGCACCCGGGGTTGACTGTCTATTTCATCGATCAACCCGCGTTTTATCAGCGCGCCTCGCTGTACCAGGCGCACGGCGTGGATTACCCGGACAATGCCGAAAGATTTATGTTCTTTTCCAAAGCCATTGCGCACCTGGCGTTGCGCCTGGACTGGAAACCGGAGGTGCTCCACCTCAACGACTGGCAGACCGGCTTTGCCGCCCTCTTCATCCAGCATCAGCGGCGTCAGCCGGCCTGCCAGGACGGGCCCGGGACTTGCATGACCATCCACAACCTGGCTTACCAGGGCCAATTCCCGCCCGCCCAATATGCCTTGGCCAACCTGCCGTGGGACTATTTCAGCCCCGAGGGCGCTGAGTTCTATGGCCAGGTCAATTGCCTCAAAGCCGGCCTTGCCTTTGCCGATGTCATCACCGCCGTCAGCCCCCGCTATGCCCGGGAAATCACCACCGAAGAATTCGGTTGCGGCCTGGATGGCCTGTTGCGGAGGCGGCAGAACGTCCTGCTGGGCATTCTCAACGGCGTCGATTACGAGGCCTGGACCACGACTCACAATCCTTTTCTTCCTCACCCGTACAGCCTCGAAGACCTCAGCGGCAAGGCGGCCGACAAAATCGAATTGCAGAAGGAATTCGGCCTGCCCCCCGATCCGGCCGTGCCGCTCTTCGGCAATATCGGACGGCTCGTCGAGCAAAAAGGGATCGAGATTATGTTGGCGGCGATGGGAGAAATGCTCGCCGCCAACCTCCAATTCGTCCTCCTGGGCACGGGCAGCCCAACCTTCGAGCTGGCCTGCCAGGACCTCGCCCGCCGGTTTCCCTCGCGGGCCGCAGTGCGGATTGGATTCGACGAGGGCCTCTCTCACCGGATCGAAGCCGGGTGCGATTTCTTCTTGATGCCCTCCTGTTTCGAGCCCTGCGGTCTCAACCAGATGTACGGCTTGCGCTACGGCGCCATCCCGATCGTCCGGGCCATCGGCGGATTGGACGACACCGTGATCGATCCCCGGGAGGACCCGGCGCGCGCCAATGGGATTAAATTCAGCGAATACTCCGCCCAAGCCCTGGCCAAGGCCATCCGCAAGGCCCTGGCCTTGTTCCACGAACCGGAAGCCCTCGCCCACTTCCGCGCTAATGCCATGAAGGCCGATTTCTCTTGGGCCCGCACTGCCGGCCAGTACGTCGCCGCCTACAAAAGGGCCATCGAGCACCACCTCCCGCCCGGGTGAGCTGGGGGACTTTGTCGCGGCCTTTGTCGGGACCTTTGTCGCGGCCTTTGTCGGGACCTTTGTCGGGACCTTTGTCGGGACCTTTGTCGGAATCCTTTGTCGGAATCCTTTGTCGACAAAGGGTCGCGACAAAGGTGGGCGACAAAGGTGGGCGACAAAGGTCCCGACAAAGGTCCCGACAAAGGCCCGAGATCGGAGCCATTGGGACGGGCTGCTCGTTGTGCTTGAAGCTGGCTCGGCCAATGCAGTAAGCTGCCCGGAGTTGCGCAAGCATCGTGGCGGGAATGTCCCGGCCACAACCAGGACCAGAAAATATGAAACGACGCGAATTCCTCAAGACCTCTGTTGCGGCTTCTGCACTGGCCGGCCTCGGCCCGGTCGGCGTTGACAGCGCCGCCGCGCAGCCCGCCGGCGGCGGAGCCCAGGAGTATTACGAGCTGCGGGCCTACCGTTTCCCGGAGGGCGCCAGCCATGAGCTGTTGGACGCTTACCTCGAGAAGGCGGCCATTCCCGGGCTGAACCGGCTGGGCCTCAAACCGATCGGCGTGTTCACCGAGCTCGAACCCAAGGGACCCGCGTCCGTCTATGTGCTCATTCCTTATCCTACCGTCCAGGCCTTTGCCACCGCCGCGTCGCGCCTGAACGCCGACCCCGAGTACCAGCAGGCTGGCGCCGCCTACCTGCAGACGCCCAAATCCAGCCCTGCGTTCGAGCGGATTGACAGTTGGCTGATGCTGGCCTTCGCCGGCCAGCCCAAGATCAGCCTGGCTCCCTACTCGCTCGAGAAGAAGCCGCGCGTATTCGAGATGCGCACCTACCAGAGCCATAGCGAGCTCAAGGCGCTCAAGAAGGTCGAGATGTTCAACTCGGGCGAAATCGAGGTGATGCACGAGGTCGGCCTGGCTCCCGTCTTCTACGGCCAGGTCCTCTTGGGCAAGGACCTGCCGCACCTGACCTACATGCTCTCCGCCGAGGATCGGGAAGCGCATAAGAAACACTTTGATGCCTTCGGCAAACATCCGGTCTGGAACAAGCTCAAGAACGACGAGCAATACGCCGACACCGTGTCGAAGATCGCGTCCTTGTTCCTGGGACCGGCCCCGTACTCGCAGATCTGAGCCGCCCTGTTGTCAGGAGCGTGGAGCGTAGAGCGTGGAGCTTGCGCCGTGACCGTGCCCGCGCCCCCTCCTAATCTTAATCTTAATCTTAATCTTAATCCTCATCTCCCCGGCCCGAGAGCAGGATTAGGATTACGATTAAGATTAAGATTAAGATTAGGATTACGATTAGGCGAGTTCTTCATAGCCCGGGGGGCGCTTTGCGGCGCTCCCCCGCCCCCGCTCCCCCGCCCTCACGAGCCGAGCTTCTTCGTGAGCACCTTCGAGTTGCGGCCGCTTTGGTCGTATCTCTCGCGGCGGGCGGGGGGCAGGTCCTCGGGGGTGCCTTCCACGAAACCGGCCTTGGATTGGAAATAGGTGAAGGCCTGGGTGGACAATAAGATGAGTTCGCTGAGGCCCAGCTCGCGCGCCTTGTTCTCGACGAATTGAATGAGCTTGCGGCCGATGCCCTGGTTTTCGTGGGTGGCGCTCACATAGAGGTAGGCGAGTTCGCCTTTGCCGTATTCGGGGTAAGGGTGCAAGGCGACACAGGCAACGGGGTTCCGGTCGATCTCGAACAGATAGTAATCACCGACTTGCTTCTCGATCATCGAACGGGTCCGCTTGGCCAGTTCCTCGCTTTCGACCGAGCCTTTGGTGAGATTGAGGATGCTGCGGATGTCCTTCTTGAGGGCGCGGCGGATTTGTTGGAATTCGTTGGCGTAGATGAGCGTGCCCACGCCCTCGTTGGTAAAGACCTCCGCCAGCAGGCCCTCCTCGAGACCGCCGTTGATGACATGGACGCGGGGCACGCCCGCTTTGCAGGCGGCCACGGCATGGATGGCCTTGGAGAGCAGGCCGGGGTGGACTTCGCCGCTCTGCAAGGCCAGCACCGATTCGAGATCGCTTACGGACATCTGGCGAATGACACGGTCGCCCACGGTGATGCCGTCGAACGGGGTGATGAACATGAGCTTGACCGCTTTGAGGGCCTCGGCGGCAGCCAGCGCCACGCCATCCGAATTCACGCGGTAGGTCCTGCCCTCGCCGTCGAAGCCCAGCGGCGGCAACACGGGAATGATGCCGTGGTCGAGCAACTGCTGCAGCATATCCACGTCCACCCGCTCGACCTTGCCGGTGAAAAGCTGGTCCACGCCGTGCAGGATGCCCACGGGGTGGGCGATCAGGGCGTTGGTGCAGGCGGCGCGCAGGTCGTTGGCCGCCAAGCCCTCGAGGATCTCGTGCGTGAGACGGTTGGCCGCGGTCAGGGCCAGCCTCAGCGTCGCCTCGTCGGTGATGCCGCTGCCGTCGAGGTTGGACGGGGTTAGCCCCTCCTCCGCCGCCAGCAGCTTGATCTGCGCCGAGGCCCCGTGCGCCAGCGCGATGCGGATGTTCAGCGAGCGCAGGACGGCGATATCGACGAGGAGGTTGGCGAAATTCTCGCTCGTGACAATCGCGCCGTCCACGCTAATGATGAACGTCTTCTCGCGGAATTGGGGGATGTACCGCAGGATGCCCCGCAAATCGGTCAGTTTCACTTCAGGTCAATCGCTCGGGTTTAGTGCGGATATTTCACAGCCTGAGAGCGGCACCGGGCCCCCGACGCTGCGTAGCGCAGGTTTCCAACCTGCCGTATCGCCGACTTCCAGTCGGCAGGCTGTGCCCGCTTGCTCGCATCTGCGGATTGGAAATCCGCGATACGGCAGACTGGAAGTCTGCGCTACGCCTTCCGGCTGGCGAGACTCGTAAAGTATCCAGGTCAGAGTCTGTTCAATCCACATGGAACACCTCTTCCATGTTGGCCCACCATTCTTTGGGAGCGCGGTCCGCGAGCGGGCGCTGGCAGGGCTCGCAGAACGACCACCAGCGCTGCGTGGCCGGATCGGCGGCCATCCGCTCCATGTCCGCAGCGAAGTCGCTGCCGGCGTACTCGAAATAGCTGAACAGGTAATACTGCCCGTCCTCGAGCCGGCGAAGATAAATCGAGTAGTTCCGGATTTGGCACTCCTGAATCTTCTTCAGCACCTCGGGCCAGACCGCAGCGTGTAATTGCTTGTATTCCGCGACCTTTTCCGGCCGCAAACCGATGATCATTCCGTAACGTTTCATAGCGTCATGCCCGTCCGGCGGCTTTCCCGCCATTGAACGAAATCCCGACGGGGTTTGTAAAGAGGAACAGAACTAAGACTCGACGGAGATGACTTCCAACCCCTCCGAAACCGCGATGCCGGCCTGACGCTCGTCACTCGAAAGAAAAAACTCACATTCGAACTCGAGGGCGAAGGCCAAATGCAGCAGATCCAGACTTCTGGCCCCCCTGGTGGCTGTGTGCCGCCGGGATAAATCCCTGGCTCTGGCACAGGCCGCATCCCAATCCCCCTCGGTTTCGATTAACACGCCGCGGGTTCTGAAGTGCGAGAGACGTTCCAGCGGCCATCCTTGACGATCTCCGAGAGGCTGAGAGGGGACACCGGTTGGCGCAAGACTTCGTCCAGCAGCTCATCGATGGCTCGCACACGCTCCGCGTCGTCGCCCCTGGCAAGCGCCGGTTGCGCAATCCAGAGCGGTTGCCCATGATCGGTGATCTGGACCGACTGCCCGGCCCGGGTGATCCTCTTCACTCGGATCGGTTCTCTCAGAAGCTGCCGAAGCGGAATCGATTTCATTCTGTCTGACATTATCGTCAGAGGCGCAATGGGTCAACCCCTCCTTAGCGCCAGGGCAGGAAGAAACTCCGGGGCCTGAGCGCCCGGGGTGGAGAATGGGCGCGTGGCCCCGACGCGCTTGCTGCGCTCTTGGGCCATGTCTGAAGACCTCCTCACCGCGGAAGAACCGTGCGATACTTCGGCTGTCGTCCGTTCCCGCCGACGCCCCGATGCTTCAGCGCACTTCCGGCTTGACGCCAGAAGCTCGTTGTGCATAAAACTCATTCCAGTTGACGTCAGATCGGCAGGAACAAACTACCGCGCGGCAATAAGCGCCGCCGAATGAAAGGCAGAATATGAAGGCGCACCCCTGGCACGAGCGAGAGCGTGAAGGAAGCGCGCGACAGCCTGCCATGAGGGTGAATAACCTCTGCCGTGAGGTGCTCTATGTCTGCCCCGCCGCGGTTGGCTCGGCTCGCGGGCCCGCTGGCGCGCCGGGCCGGGTGCTCCTCAACTCGAAGTTGCTCGCGGAGCCAGCGTGGCGTGCCGTCGCGCGCTCTTTTGATCTTACGCAGCGGGAGCTCCAAATCCTGCGCGCCGTCTTCGACGACACCACCGAGTTTGCAACGGGCGTCGACCTTGCGATCTCCCCTCACACCGTCCACGCCCACTCAAGGCAGTTGTTCCACAAGCTGGGCGTGTCAACGAGGGTAGGGGTTGTGCTCCGGGTTTGGAACGAGCTTGTGCGGCTGATCTTGTCGCCGGACGGAGGCCTCCCCCCGCTCTGCCCCGACTGGGCCGCCGGGCGTTGCGTGCGGTCCCGGCGGCCGAAACTGCCGCCACCCCCCCCCCCCCCCC
>Ga0209415_10020900_pt1 | contig 10130 bp, 7 predicted proteins | sample PeaSoiSIISIP2007_FD_187696 | JGI IMG/M metagenome (GOLD analysis project Ga0209415, IMG submission 187696) | Peat soil microbial communities from Weissenstadt, Germany - SII-SIP-2007 (SPAdes) (version 2) | ecosystem: Environmental > Terrestrial > Soil > Wetlands > Peat | place: Germany...
GAACCCTATTTTGCTGAATTATATTGAAGGAGTTCTCTAGTTCAAGAAACATGTCTCAAATGCTTTCAAAATCTGGTTAGCTTTCTCCCGCCTTCAGGTATCTTGCGAGAACTCCTTCAATATAATTCAGCAAAATAGGGTTCTTGCAGGCGAACTTGTAGGTCTTCTGCGGCCTGCTTCCTGAGACCGTTGAGATGGTCTCGCTTACGAGCTGAAGCCGCAGCAACGAGTACTCGGGCTCATACTGACCCTTGACGCCACGGAGAACTCCAATTATTTGGCTCGGGCTGAGGCCCGTCCGTTGGCTGATTTCTGAGACCGATAGCGAGGCTCCGCCCCTCATGAGGATTGCAAGCACTAGACGTCGAACACGGCTCCGCAAGGCAACATGCAGCAGGAGCAGAATCTGGTCTACGTCGACCGTGTTCAAGCCCGACAAGCAACCGTTAAGATGTTCTGGTGTCCGGTTATATACATATTTTTCGCAAATTTTGTGCTAGAGATTCATGTAACGGCTAATGTTTGCCGGCATTTGCCGAGGACGCTCGAGCAACCAAATCGGCTGCGCGAATCAGAATGAGTCTCTATTTCAGTTGACCGCGGGACGAATCCTCGACCTTCGAGTCTATCCGGCATTAATTTGAATTCAGTTAGGCGTGATGACCTGCGACCGCAAAACCTTAGAAGAGACAAGCCCGATAATCTTCCTCGCCGTGATGACCTTCTCATCTTGTCTCTTTTGGGTCCCTTGGTACTTCTCTTAGGTCGATAAACTCATCTTAAATGAGTGCTTACGATGAGCAATTCCCTTTAAGCGTCCATTCGCCTTTATGCCCATGACCTCGGGAATAAGGTCATTGGGGCTTCGCTACGGCATAGATGGGACGCAACCCCAAGCCGAGCGGAGGAAGCTGCGAGGTATCGCAAGTGATGAGGACTTCGGAGGCCTCGCTTCTAGGTGAGAGAACCATTGGGAACCTACTCATTCCTCGCGAAGCTCTTTGTGCTGGGTCTGGTTCTGGCGGTCAGCTATTTTCTGGTAGAGTTCATACTGTACTGCGCGAGTTTCCTTCCTACAACCCTCGGAATCAACGTTGTTCAGGATACGGGCGTTGCGGGCCTTTCGCTTTCCTTTCTGACGCTCGTGGCGGGCGCTTGCGTCGCGGTCATGTTCACCATTCCCCTGGCTCTAGCCATGGTGGGGCACGCTGGCTCCTGGATTAAGCACGTGACAGTTAGGTCGGCCGGACCGCTGGGCATCTTGCTCTTAATCGCATTTGCTGTATTTCTTACTGGGAGTGCAACCTCGGCTCTCGCCCTCACGTTGGATGGGGTCGGGTCAGGAATCGAGACGGCTCTAGTCATCGTTCTGATCGGGTTCTTGCTGCTTGCCTACGCCTCGCCCTCCAAGCTCCTGGCCTGCCTTGGGATCGTCGTCGAAGCCTTGACCGCCGCCTCGTCCGCGATTATGACTCGCGTGTCTCCAAAGACGCGAAAGGACAGCATCGTGAGCATCGAGCTGCATGCAGCTCCTGTTCGGCAAGTCAGAGACAAGGAGAGGCCCGAGCGCATCAGGGCCGAGACAATCAGGGTTCAGAGGCTCATTCAAGCGTTTTCGACCCTGAATTGCAGGATAGAGTTCCACCTTTGCTTCAGCTCAGGAAGAGGCAGGGTGCTCTTCCACGCAAGGTGCAGGCGTTCCGACAGCGCTGAGGTCCAGCAGAGGCTCTTGGCAGTCATCAAAGCACATCTTCCCGAGTTCAGCGCCGGGATTGTTCAAGAGCCGGGGTACGGCAATCCCGAGCTGGTCGAAAGCTCCGTGGCGATTACCGGGGTGCCGGAGCCGGCAGAAAACCCCCTGGAGCCGGTGTCCAGGTACTTCCTCGAAGGCGGCTACAGCGGTGACTACAGGGTAGTTCTGGAGAAGGCGGATGTCAATCCGTTTCGAAAGACCTTGGCAAGGCGGGAGCAAAAGAAGCTGGCCGAGAGAGCTGCGCAGCAGCTTACTAAGCAGTCGATGCTCAATGGCGAACAGCGAACCACCTCCGCGCGAGACTACGTCGGGGAAGTCGGGCTTGAGGAGTCGTTGAAGTCGGTAGAAAGACACGAATCCAGCCTGGCCCTCAGGTGCCGAGTCCTCGTCACCGGACGCGCGGGTTCCTCGGCCGCGGCGGAGAGTGTTGCAGGCGGTGCCGCTTCCGTCCTCATAGGCTCCCTCTCGAGCCACAGGGCGGACTCTGTCCTTAGGACAAGTAGTATCAAGGGCAGGGTCGAAGCTTCAGGCAAGCATGCCCTCATGCTCCCCAAGGAACTCGTGCCGTTCATCTGGATACCGCAGATAGCCCTTGGGACTGCGCTGGTGCCTTCGGCCGAGTTCGAACTGCCCCCAAAGCTAGAAGGGGAAATCGAGCTTGGGAAGATAGTCGTCCACTCGTCGACAACCGGTCACGATGCGCGAATCCCGGTCGACACCCTAACCAAACACTGTTTCTTCGCCGGAATGACGGGTAGCGGGAAGACGACCTCGTGCTTCAGCCTCCTGCTCCAGCTCTACCGGCTCGGAATCCCGTTCCTCGTAATCGAGCCCGTCAAGAGCGAGTACAGGTCTCTGCTAGCCCACATCCCCAGCCTGCAAGTCTTTACGCTCGGGGACGAGGACACGGCTCCCTTCCGGCTTAACCTCTTTGAGCCTCCCCGCGACGTGAAGGTCCAGACCCACCTCGAGAACCTGGAGGCCGCCTGGAACGCGAGCTTCGTGATGTACGCACCCCTCCCCTACGTGGTGAAACAGGTTCTGGCGGAGACCTACAAGGCGTCCGGCTGGGACATCAAGGAGAACAAGAGGGGACGGCCCATCACTCTTGAGGACTTCCGGGTCCAGTCGGAGAGGGTCTCTCGGAGGCTAGGGTACGAGCCAAAGGTACTGATGGACATCGAGGCGGCGCTCAAGACCAGAATCACAAGCCTTTCGCTGGGAGGAAAGGGTCCGATGTTCAACACGGTCGCCTCGATCCCGATGGACGACCTCCTGAGGTGTCCCACGGTCGTCGAGCTAAGGAACATCCAAAACAACGAGGAGAAGGCCTTCGTCGCCGCCCTCCTCCTGATGGACGTCGTCGAGTACATCGAGAGGAAGGGGAGCTCGAAGCAGCTCAGGCACCTTACCCTCGTCGAGGAGGCCCACAGGCTACTTCCAAACATCTCCGGGCAGAAGGGCGATCCGGAGAGCGCCGACCCTCGGAAGAGAATGGTCGAGCAGTTCGCTAACATGCTGGCGGAGGTCCGGGCCTTCGGGGAGGGTCTCGCGATAGTGGAGCAGATTCCGACGAAGATAATCCCAGACGCGATAAAGAACACCGCTACCAAGGTCGCGCACCGGGTCCCCGCTGCCGACGACAGGGAAGTCCTCGCGGGGGCCATGAACCTGACGAAGTGGCAGGCGAGCGTCTTCACCGCCCTGAAGCCCGGCGAGGCGATAGTCAGCGTTGAGAGGCATCCCTTCCCCATCAGGGTTCGGGTTCCGAACGCCATCGAGAGTATCGGCCTTCCCGTGGGAGAGATCGGAGACGAGGAGGTCAAGCGACACATGACGGAGTTCTATCTCCGCAACCCGCTGCCACCGGCCCCTGCCAAGGTGCTCAACGACTCCATCCTTCCTATGGTGGATTCGGATTGGTTTAGAGAGAAATTCATGAAGGCGTACCGGGCCTGGCTGGAAAAGGGCGAGATAGAGCCGCTCGGGAACCTGGTGGTCCACGCGGCAAGGAAGTACTCCAAGGACGAAGAGGAAGCGATGGAAGTCGCGTCCAAAATACTCTCGCTTGCGGTAGGTTTCTACCTTCCGTTCGACGAGCAAGACCGGACCAAGTTCCCGCGTCTCTTCATGCAGGAGGTACAGAGGTCGATGAGGGATGGAAGGCGAAGCTGACCGAAGGGAAGATGGGGACTCACCTGAGGGGCAATCGGATAGCCTCGACGGTTACAGGGATGAGATTAAGGAGAAGTATCCTGATTCCGGCGATACTGACCAAGGAAAGACCCAGCAAGAGTCTGGAGAAGTCGTCGAGCATAAGGATGGTATTTCGGACGCCAAACTCGATGGCGGCTCTGAAACAGAGCGTGGTCATGAGTTCGTCGACTCATCGATTGCGGCCGGGGTAAAGTCCGAACTCCATGCGGAGCTTCGGTCCGACACCGCAGACGAAGATGGCGACGGAATCGCTGACCACTCCGAGCTAAGCGCGGAACCTGAAAAGGGCGAAAGCGACCTAGAGCAATTCAGGGATGACGTTAGAGAAAAGTACCCGTCGGAGCGCCAGGAGGGCGCGCCTCGTGAGTCAGACCGAAGCTCCGAGAACAAAGAGGAGGGCGCGGATGGGCTGAATACGCAGGCTGCCAAGACTGGCAATGGCCCAGAGAAACGTGAACCGGATGGTTGAGCGACCTTCGAAAAAACGGAAGAACGTGTATCCCAAGTCAACAATTCCGTTGACAAGAGCGAGTCCGAGGGCGATGAAGTCGAAGCATCCACGATTGCGGCAGCTCGCCAACCCAACGACCCTTCGGCGGTTGGGGTCAATTTTGAGCATGCGTCATCATTGCAACACGGTGTTGAGAGTGAACCGCATCGCGCTCCTGATCGAGGTGAGTCAGTCAACCAGCAGGAGCCTCTTGTTAGGAGAGAAGAAACTAGGGTACAGCCTCTAGAATCAGATTCGCATATTCAGGCCGGGCAAACAGAATGGGCTAGGGCCTCAGACAATGAGTCGAATGGTCGAACTCCAAGCCTGAATGTTTCAAGCGGACGGTCAAGCAGCGGAGAAGGCCCGGGAGCCGTTGATGCAAATCAACGGCAATTGTCCACAAATGGGCGGGTTGAGGGGGAACCTCGTCCAGACCTTCAAGGAACACGACCTCGAGAAAACTTCGAAGACAAGCAAATCATTGTTTCGGTCGTCAGGCGGAATACCGCAAGGGACGGTGCCTATCATTTCAATCTCTTGAATTCAAAAGTGGAGAAGATTTTTGGAGTAGCTTTTGAAGAAGGCAAGAAATATGAATTCAACGTGAGAATAGAATCGGTTGGGGAGTTTCATGCGCATCATGTGCAAAGGAAGAATATTGCTTTTGTAATCGAGGTGCCGCACAGATTCACAGATAGAGTCAAAGAAGGCGAAGCTCACAAGCTAACAATTGACTCGGTGGTCGAGCAGCCCAAGCTTAGAGCTGTCTCAGCTCGAGATGGAGTCTCTCTAAGGATTTCTTGGACTGACGTTGAAGCTTTCGGAATTAATCGAAGGACCAAACTTGAGCCTGGTCGAGCGGTCACGGAGTTCCAGCTGCAGAACATCTCAAAACCGGCAGAGCCTGCTAGAAGATACTTTTCGAGCCACGAAGCGAAATCATCATATCAATTCCTGGTGGGCAATAGGGGTGCGAGAGAAGGCGACGTCTTCCGACTTGTTGAAGCAAGGAAATATGGGATTGCGGATTTCGTTAAGGACTTTGATGTTCACGGATCTCCGGAAACGCGGAATCTCAAACTGAATATGCAACGAGGCCGCTTATCACTGGAGGTGGACCGACAGACGATCCAGTTTCAGCAGTGGCACCTTACAGCCTTCGGCAACAAAGTCTTACTGAGCGCAACGCCAAAGGGCTGGGAAAGAGAAATCAGGTTCAGATTCGATGGAGAAAATATTGAATCTAAGTTCGATAGATACTCGCAGCTAAACTGGATTAAGGGGACAAGATACGGGATTGAAATTTCGTATTCACCCGACAGCCGAAGGGAGATCAGGTATCGCCGAAGTCTGAGTGAATTCGACGGGAGCATGATTGTTGATAATGTTACCTTGGTGTCGCGGCCTGAGTACGATGGAGGGCCATTTCCCTTCACAGTTGCTCCCGCTGCCCAGGAGTATGTGCGATTCAGACTAGGCGCTACGGAGAAATACCGTGGGTACATGTTCGAAAAAGGACGCGTATCTGAAGAACTACAAAGGCACTTGGTATCGTCTACCGGGCAGTGGGACGAGATTGCGACCCATCCGACGAGGTATGGTCCTGATAGCTTGCAGCGTTCGAAGGCTTCGAAAGAACTCTACTACTTTGAGTTCAAATGGGAACAGTCGAAATCGATAGAAGGTACGAGAGCAGATGCGATTGCTCAAGCCATAAGAGACTTCCATAACAGACCAGTCCATCAAGGCGAGCCGGTCACAGGAGCCTACATAGGAATGCTTGACTGGGACGGAGATGGCATTGGGAAATTCTACCTGGAAAAGGTCTGGCCAAAGCCTTGAAGTGGGTAGCAATCTGCGAATGTCCTTCGCTTCCCAAGAGAACCGCCGTTGGCCATGTTCAGCCAATTAGGCTGCCCTCCGTATTGCCACATGGCAAAAACCGGAGAATCCGAAGCCACCCAATCCCGAGGGGCGGACATGATGGAAGGTCTTTTGGTGCTTGTATGCAGTCGCGGCCCTTGCTAGCCACGAAAGACCCTCCAAACCTACGGACTTCAGCAGGCCTGTATCCTTGTGCTCTGTGCCTAGCTTACGACCCAAAGAGGGGTCTGTGTTCGCGGTTCGAGACTGATGCAAGGAGCTATGATACGTGCGACTGGTGGCGCTCGAAGGATGACGGACACCCGCGAGCCGACGCTTGACCGCCCTCTGTATCCCGACTTTTGACAGCGAGGAAATCCGAGGGTGTGTCCCAAGGATTTGACAAGACCGGGATTGCAACCGGCTAAATAGAACCCAATACGACCGCTTCCTGCAAATGTTAGATTCGCTGAGAACTGGGCTTCAGAATGCAGTCAAGAAGCTTCTCGGCACCGATATCATCGACGAAGCGGCAATTCGCGAGCTAACCAGAGACCTCCAGCGCGCGCTGATACAGGCGGACGTCAACGTGAAGCTCGTGCTGAGCGTGACGGAGAGCGTCCAGAGGAGGGCGCTCGAGGAAAAGCCACCGCCCGGGCTGGACAGGAAGAACCAGATAGTGAAGATTCTGTACGAAGAGCTCGACAAGCTGCTGGGCGGCGACCAGGAGCTCAAGCTGGACAGGACCAAGCTGACCGTCATCGTGATGCTCGGCATCCAAGGCTCAGGAAAGACAACCACCGTAGGGAAGCTGGCAAGGTTCTACGCGAAGAAGGGCTTCAAGGTCGGGGTGGTCGCCGCCGACACGTTCAGGCCCGGCGCGGTGACCCAGCTGAAGACGATAGCCCAGGTGGTGGGCGTCGACGTCTACTCGGACGAGAGGGAGAAGGACTCGGTCAAGGTCGCCGAGGCCGGCAAGCGCTCCTTCGAGGAGGGCGGCAAGAACCTGATAATAATCGACACCGCGGGCAGGCACAAGGAGGAGCAGAGCTTGCTCGACGAGATGAGCAAAATCTATTCGAAGGTCAAGCCTGACCTCAACCTGCTAGTGGTCGATGGGACGATCGGCCAGCAGGCCTTCAGCCAGGCGGCGGCCTTCCACAAGGCCTCCCCGGTAGGCGGGATAGCGGTCACGAAGCTCGACGGCGCCGCCAAGGGAGGAGGCGCGCTCGCGGCCGTGGGGGCGACCGGCGCGAAGGTCTTCTTTATCGGCACCGGCGAGAGGGTCGACGACCTCGAGGAGTTCTCGGCCACGCGCTTCGTCGGCCGGCTGCTCGGGATGGGCGACCTCAAGGCCCTCCTGGACATGGCGAGGCAGGTCGAAGGGGAGGTGGACGAGAAGAGGGTCCAGCGGATGGTGACCGGGAGGCTCACGATGGACGACTTCCTGTTCCAGTTCGAGCAGGTGAACAAGATGGGCTCGCTGAAGAAGATTCTCGACCTGATACCTGGCGTCTCAGGGAACATGAAGAGCGAGGACTTGGAGAAGGCGGAGAAGAACATGAAGACTTGGAAGAGCATCATCCAGGCCATGACCTCCGAGGAGCGAGCGGCGCCCGAGAAGCTGAACGCCCCGAGGGTGAAGCGGATCGCCCAGGGGTCAGGCAGGAGCGAGAAGGACGTGAGGGAGCTGATCGCCAGGTATAGGCAGACGAAGAGCATGATGAAGTCGGGCAAGGGCCGAGAGATGAGGCAGTTCCTCAGGAGAGCCGGAGGTCAAGCCCCGAGTGGATGAGAAGCTCCTAGAGTTTCGGCTCTGTCGGTCTTGTCGGGAGAGGCAGGGGGCTGGAGAACCCTACCTCGCTCTCGCGGGCGACGATGACGGTTGCTTCATCTGCAAGGGGATCTCTGGCAATTTGGAAGGGGTTACCGACAAGATAGTCTCCAGTCTGGACAAGTTCGAGTTCCGGACGTTTTCCATCGGGCTGGTCCTCCCGCACGGGGTCCAAGAGCGGGAAGACATGTTGAGGTCGGAACTGAAGATACGGGGCGGCGAGACGATCAAGTCCGAACTCGCGGGCCGCCTCGCGAAGGCGGTCGCCAAGGGGGTGCGCGGAAGGAAGAAGGTCGACAGGCTCGATCCCGACGTCACGCTACTCGTCGACATCGGCGAAGAGAGCGTGGTGGTCGCGTCGAAACCCCTGTTCCTCTACGGCAGGTACACGAAGCCGCGCGGAGTGGCGCAACGAAGGATGTTCTGCGAAGAGTGCAACGGAAGAGGCTGCGAGAGATGCCAAGGTACGGGCTACTCCGCCTCTCCCAGCGTCGAGGGGCTGGTCTCCAAGAAGCTCGGCGCTCTGCTTGGCTCGAAGAAGTTCAAGTTCACCTGGTTCGGGAGCGAAGACCCTGACAGCGAAGTCTTCCCGCCAGGCCGTCCGCTGGTCATCGAGTCGAAAAACCCACGGAGGAGGCATCCTCCTAGGGCGCTGAGGCTCAAGACAGGCGAGGGCGGGATGTCGGTCTCGGGCATTCGTGTCGTCACCAAGAAATTCGAACGCCCGACGTTCGTGTTCATGACGCGCGCGGTGATTAGCGCGGAGCGTCCGGTTTCAGCCGAGGACATCGGTAGGCTCCAACGGGAGATGAGGAACGCGCTGGTGCAATACAGGAACAACAAGGGCAGATTGGTCGACAAGAAGATCTATTTTGTCAGGGCGAACGCCCGCGGGAAGAGAATCACCGCCGAAATCAAGCTGGACGGGGGGCTCCCGGTGAAGAGACTTGTCTCCGGAGAGGCCGTCTCTCCGTCGCTCTCGGAGTCGATTGGGATACCGCTGAGATGCGAGAGATTCGACATAATGAGAGTGTGGCCCAAGAAATCCACGGAAGAGCGTTGAAACCAGCCTGAAACCGGACGGAACCGGCGCGCTCGTTCATGGATTAGCTTTTAAATGAGGGCGGAGGGGCGGCACCGGTTCTTCTATGGCAAGGTCGCACGGATACCGGCGGAGAACGCGCTCTCTCCTGAGGAAGAGGGGCTCGACCGGTCTCAGCCACATCCTCACTGACTACGCACCAGGGCAGAATGTGGTAATCAAGATCGATTCGACTCAGGTCAAGGGGATGCCCCATAGGAGGTTCAACGGCCTCGTGGGAGTCGTCAAGGAGACCGGTCGAAGGGCTGTTGTCATCGACGTGAACGTCGGGGACAAGGTCAAAACCGTCATCTCGAGAAAGGAGCACATCGTCCCATTGCTGGAGGCGAAGCAGTAGGGTTGTCGGCAGAAGCCTCCGCTCCTCAGAAGAGGACGCTCACCCTGAGCGAGGCGCACCAGATCCTCGAGAAGATAGACGTGGAGAAAGCCGACCAAATCCAGAAGAGGACGCTCGATTACACTTCGAAGTTCGCGAAGAGCACACCAGAGGCCGCTAAGAAGCTGAAGAAGCAGCTCGAGACCGACTGTGGCCTGAGCGAGGGAGAGGCGACCGAGGTGGTCAACATAATGCCAAAGTCAATCGAGGAGTTGAGGACCTTCACGGCGGGTTGGCGGAAGCTACTGCCTACGGAAACGCTAGAGAAGATACTCAAGATACTAAAGTCCAAAGATTAAATAGCAAGCGAAGCGTTTCAGAGAATGAAGGGGGCATGTTGCTTAGCTATGATTCTTGCTCTGCCGCTTTTCCCGTAATTCTCGAAGAATGAGCTCAAGGGGTTGTCATAGCGGAAAATGCTTCCTGCCGAGAAGAGGTATGAGGAATTCGCTTACGTGCTGGACTTCATACAAAGGGGAAGGTCGTCAATAA
>Ga0209415_10020901_pt1 | contig 10129 bp, 2 predicted proteins | sample PeaSoiSIISIP2007_FD_187696 | JGI IMG/M metagenome (GOLD analysis project Ga0209415, IMG submission 187696) | Peat soil microbial communities from Weissenstadt, Germany - SII-SIP-2007 (SPAdes) (version 2) | ecosystem: Environmental > Terrestrial > Soil > Wetlands > Peat | place: Germany...
GACCCCGCCGTCAATCGCAGGATTGCGCTGCCGGTCGCCGAGCGCAAAAACTTCATCGAAGGCTTCAGCCGGGCCGACCTCATGCGCGACCCGTTCGGCCGCCGCAATCTGCAGGGCTACATCTTCCAGACCGGGCAGCCGGCCGAAGTGCGCGAGGCGTTCCTCGCGGCGATGGGCTTCAACGCCGCCGAGTTCGAGCCGGCGGATCAATCCTTCGACCCGCTCGCGCCGGCACCGCGGCCGCGATAGCAGTTGCCTAGCGCGACGCCGGCATCATGCGCCCGAGGTGCCGCGCCACCGCCGCCAGATCGGCCGGCTCGGCGGCGATCGCGCGGGCTTCTTCCAGCACAATGCCGACCGCGTCGCGCACCTGGCTTTCGCTGTGATGGGCGGTCAGGAAAAAGCGCAGCCGCGCCGCGCGTTCGGGCACCGCCGGATAGAGGATCGGCTGGACGTTGATGCCGCGGCGGAATAGCGCCTGCGACAGCCGTGCCGCGCCGATCGAGCTACCGGTGATGATCGGCACGATTGCCGCGCCGACCGATCCCCCGACATCGAGTCCGCCTTCGCACGCGAGGCGCAGGAAGAGGGCCGCCCGATCGTTGAGTCGGCGCGTCCGCTCGGGCTCGCGCCCCAGGATTTCGACGGCGGCAAGCGCCGCCGCGGCGTTCGCTGGTGTCATGCCGACCGAGAAGACGAAACCTGGTGCCATCCGCTTCAAATAGTCGATCAAAGGCTTGCGGCCGGCGATATACCCGCCGCAGGAGACCAGGCTCTTGCTGAGGGTCCCCATCCAGATGTCGACATCTCCGGGGTCGATCCCGGCGTGGTCGGCCGAGCCGAACCCGCGCGGCCCAAGCACCCCCAGAGCATGCGCCTCGTCGACCATCAGCCAGGCCCGGTGGCGCCGCGCAATCGCGACAAAGGCGGCCAGATCGGGCACGTCGCCATCCATGCTGTAATGCCCCTCGATGACGATGAGCGCATGGCCATGGCGCGGGCGCGCCTCGGCGAGCACCTTGTCGGCCGCCTCGGGATCGAGATGACGAAACGGCACACGCCGCGCGCCCGACAGGATCCCGCCCTGGACGATGCTGTTGTGGATCAGCGCATCGTGGACGATCACGTCGCTGCGGCCCAGCAAATGGCCGATCACCGTGACATTGGTCGAGTGCCCGCCAACGAGAGCGATGCTGTCCTCGGTGCCGTGAATGCGCGCGAGCGCCTGTTCGAGTTCGCGATGGATGGGCCGCTCGCCGGAAACCGGCCGGCTGGCCGACACCGAGGTGCCATAGCGATCGATCGCCGCCTTTGCCGCGGCGGCGATGCGCGGGTCGCCATTGAGGCCGATATAGTTGTACGAGGCGAAATTGATGTAGGTCCGTTCGCCGATGACGGTCTCCGCGCCGGCGATCCCCTGATGGACGCGGAAGAACGGATCATCGATGCCCAGATAATCCGCCGCCTCCTCGATCATGCGGATTTCGCGGTACGATTCGAGGTCAGCGACGTCGAGCCGGGCGCCTTCGCTCGCCGGATCGCCAGGGGAAACCGCCCGCGACGGTGCGGCAGCCATCCGCATCGCGGCAGCGGACGACAATTTCTCGATCAGACGGGCCTTGGCCTGCGCTGACAATCCGAAGAGATTGCGACCTGCGGCCACGCGATCACTCCGCCGCTGCCGAGTTCACCTCGGCCGGTTCAAACCGGTTTGCCGCATTCGCCACCGCGGTCATCTGCTCGACATCGGCCCCCTCGTAACGCTCCGCCAGGCTCAACACGTCGGTCGCATGCGGGCGAGTGGCATCGGCGCTCGCCAGTCGTACGGCAATCGAGGCGACGCTCGTCCCTTCTGCGAGCGACATCAGCGGCAGATCGATGCGCAACCGGCTTTCGAGAGCGAGGCGCAACTCGACCGCCATCAGCGAGTCCATTCCCATCTCGGACAGCGGCCGCAACGGGTCGATCCCGGCGGCCGGCAGCCGCAGGATATTTGCCGCTTCTTCGGCGACGGTGGTCTTGAGGAGCGCCAGCGCCGCTTCGGGATCGAGCCCGGCGAGCTGCTCGATCAGCGAATCATCGCCCGGCGAGGAGCCGCCGTCGCCGCGGATTTCCGTGAAAATCGGCAAGGCGAGGATCGGCAGGAACCTCCGCGCCTCGTTCCAGCTGGTCTCGGCAAAGGCAGCCACCGGCAAACCGCTATCGGCGAGCGCGGGGAGCCCGGCCAGCGCCTGGCCCGACGCCATCGGCTTGGCGCCCAGCCGGCGGGCCAGCGCGTCGCGCGTTTCGGGCCGTTCGGCGAGATAACCGGTATCCTCGATCGGCCCCCAGGCGATCGCGAGTGCCGGCTCGCCGCGCGCCCGCCGCTGCCGCGCCATCGCCTCGAGCGCCGAATTGGCGGCGACGTAGGCCCCCTGTCCGGGTGCGCCGAGCAACGTCGTCGCCGAGGAAAACAGCAGGAACAGTTCGATCGGATCGTCGCGGGTCAGCCGATCGAGGGCGATCGCACCGCCGAGCTTTGGTTTGAGGATTCCGGCGATATCCGATCCGTCGATCTCGGTCACCAGCGCGTCGCCGAAGGCGGAGGCCGCATGAACGACACCGCGCAAGGGCGGCTGGACGCGGCGAATTTCGTCGAGCACCGTGTCAAGCGAGACCGGATCGGCGACATCGCCGGCATAAAGGCGAACCTCCGCGCCGAGCGCGCGCAATTCGTCGGCACGCTCGGCCGCTCCCGGCGTTGCGGCGCCCCGCCGGCCGATCAGCGCGATCGACCCCGCACCATGCCGGGCGAGCCATCCGGCCGCGGCAAAGCCGAACCCGGAGATGCCGCCGCTGACAAGATAGGTGCCGTCGCGGCGCAACGTCATCGCCGGCGCCTGACGCAGCCGCACCCCGGCATTTGCCTGCGGCACGAGCACCAGCTTGCCGATATGGCCCGACGCCTGCATCAGGCGGAACGCTTCGCCGATCGCGCCGAACCCGAAAATGCGATGCGCAAGCGGTCGGATCGCGCCCTCGCTCAAGGCGGTTGAAACTTCGCTCAGCAGCGCTCGCGCGAGATCGGGCCGTTGGACCGGCAACTGGTCGACATCGATCGCGAAATAGGAAATGTTTTGCCGCAGCGGGCGCAGGTGAATGCGCCGGTTGAGATAGAAATCGCGCTTGCCGAGTTCGAGAAAGCGGCCGAACGGCTTCAAGACGCTGAGGCTCTGCTCCATCGCGTCGCCGCTGAGCGAATTTAGGACGACGTCGACCCCGGCGCCGCCGCTGATCGCGCGCACCTGATCGGCAAATCCCAGATCGCGCGAATCGAGCACGTGATCGGCGCCGGCCAGCCGCAGGAACGCCCGCTTGACCTCGGATCCCGCGGTCGCGATCACCACCGCGCCGCGATGCTTGGCGTACTGGATTGCCGCCAGCCCGACGCCCCCGGCCGCGGCATGGATCAGGACCAGTTCGCCCGGCATCAGCTTCGCCAACGTGCCGAGCGCATAGACCGCGGTGACAAACACCACCGGAATGGTCGCCGCCGCCGCGAAACTCGTGTCGTGCGGGATGCGCGTGACGGCATGAGCGGCGGTGGTGACCTGCGTGCTCAACGCGGCCGGAGCGAAGCCGGCCACCCGATCGCCAACCGCAAGCTCGGCGACGCCGGCGCCCACCGCGCGCACGACCCCAGCGCATTCCAGGCCGAATGTCGGCCCGGCAAAGCCGTCGGTCAGCGCCTCTTCGGGCAACAGACCCATCGCCCACATGACGTCGCGGAAGTTGAGCCCGGCGGCATGAACATCGATCGCGACCTCGCCGGGTCCGACGGCGCGCGGCGCAGCAAGTTGCCAGCCCAGGGCGTCGAGCCCGCCCTGCTGCTCGGTCGTCAGCGCCACCGCATCTGCGGCAGCCGCCCAGCGCGGCGGCAGCCCGCGGCGTGCCCGCACGAGATGGCGACCCGCATCGGTCCAGACGATCTCGGTTTCCGCTGTCGCCGCGAGGAGCTCGCTCAAGATCCGGGCGGCCCGCGCGGCCCAGTCCATGGTCGGGGCGAAATCGATGAGGCGCAACGCGAGCCGCGGGATCTCGTTCATCAGAACCCGGCCGAAGCCCCACAGCGCGCCGCCGACGAGCCCGCCTTCCCCGCCATCGACCGTTTGCTGTGCCCCGCAGGTTACCAGCCAAAGCGGGATGTGCCGCTGCGCCGCGGCGCCGGCGACCCGTGCCACATCAGAAATCAGCCGCGCCGTGTCTGCAACCGCCTCCTCGCCGGCCTCGATGACCAACAGGGCGACATCGTTGCGGTTTTCGGCCGCTGGCTCGGTCTCGGCGACCTCACTCCCGGCCGCCGCGGTAAATCCGATAGCGTCAATGACACTCACCCGGTGACCGGCTCGCGCCAACTGTTCGTGCAATACCGCGTTGCCGCCGCCGGCCGCGACGAGGCTGATCGAGTAAGATGTAGCGGGCTCTGCCGGCGCCGCGTCCGCCACCGCGCTGATCGACGGCGGCACCCGGCCCCACACGACCGCGCTCGGCCATGGCCCGGTTGCCAACGCGGCCGTACCAAGGCCGAAAAATCCATTGATCGCGAGCTCGCTGTGCCATTCCTCGCTCGAGCGCAGGGGTGAACCTTCAAGGCCGTCGCTGCCTCCTTGCCACCATCCGGCATAGCGGCCGAACACCAGATCCCACAGCGGATTGGGTTCCGGATCGACGGCGAGGAAGAGGCCGCCCGGGGCGAGCAGACCGCGCACGCGCGCCAGGGACGCTGCGTCGAGCTGCAGCCGGGCGCAGGCGTGAACCGCCAGGATGATGTCAAACCGGCTATCCTCGCCATCGCCGATCGCCTCGCGCGGCGACCAGCATCCGGCGCTGGCGCCGGCGACTGCGGACACGATAAAACCGAGCCGGGCGGCCACCTCCGGATCGGGGCTTGTTGCCCGGTAAGCGAGCGCCACGTCCGATTGCGCCAGACGATCGAGAACCCGCCGGGTGGCGCCGCCATCGGCGCCGATTTCGAGCACCCGCAACCGCCGTCCTCGCGGCCAGCGCGCCGCGATCTCGCCGAGCGCGGCGCCCACCAGATCGATCCCGGCGGCGCTGACCGGTGAGCCATGCAGCAGGTGTTCGACCATCGGTACTGGTGATGTATCGACCGGCCGCGGGCCATCGGCGAGGAGCCGCGGCAGCTCCTCGGCCAACGCCGCGACCAGGGCGAGTTCGGCGACCAGTTTGGGCGCCTCGGCGAGCAGCAGACGCCAAACCTCGGCGATGTCCGGAAGATCGTTGGCCTCGGCAAGCCGCCACACAAGACCGACTTCGGAGGCGGCGCCGAAGCGGGTCAGTAAGCGCAGCAGGTATTCGAACAACACCGCCGAATCCGGAGCGATCGCACCGGCCTCGGTCACATCCTCGATCGCGAACGGCACATCCGGGTCGACGATCGTCACCACCGCTTGCAGCGCGACCGACGCGATCAACGCGTCGAGCAGCAGCGCGTGCTCGTCATGCCGGGTTGCCGGATCCGCCGGCAGATGAACGAACTGCGCGACAATCTCCTCGATCCGCCCCAGCACCGTAGGACTTGCCGGTTCGGCGAGCGGCGCCGGAATGAGATCAAGGCGCAACGCGCTGTCCTCGGGAGCGGCCCGGCGGGTGAGTTCGACCCGCCGGAACCAGCAATCGGAGAGTTCGCCAACAACCTCGCCAGCCGCGTCGTATAGGGCGATATCGGCCGAGGCCGATCGGGTGCCGAGGCGGGTCACGCGCAGCCGAGCGCAAGACGCCGGTCGCCCGAACGTCGCGGCGATACGCACCCGTCCGAAGCGCCAGGGCAGAAAACTGGCGCCTTCGAGGTCGGCGTGGCGATCGGCAATCAGCGCCAGCAACGCCTGCAACGCACCATCCACCAAGGCGGGGTGGATCAGGTAGCGATCGAGCTTCTCATCGATGACCGACGAATCGAGATGTGCCAGCGCCTCGTCTCCACCCAACAGCTCGATGCGTGTGACGGTGCGAAACTGCCTCCCGTAATCGAGCCCAAGCCCTGCGGCGAGGCGATAAAGGGTCTCAGCGTCAACCTCGCCACGCGCGTGCTTAGGCTCGCTGAACAGCGGCGCGGCCTGACGATCCCCGGCCGTTGCAAGACGCGCGACCGCGTGGACGGTCAGCGGCTCATCCGACAAGCGGGGACGGCTGCTCAACTCCCAATCGCCATCCTCTCCGGCCACGACAGTGCGGATTTCTCTTGTTCGCCCCTTGTCGAAGGGTAGCGGCCGGCGCAACTCGACATCGACGACCTCGACCGTGCGCGCATCCGGGCGCCGCAGCCGCGCCGCGGCGAGCGCCATCTCGAGGACCGCGGTAGCGGGAAGCACCGGCACCCCTTCGATCGCATGATCGGCGAGCCACGGCAGCACCTGCGGATCGAGGTGATTGAGCCAGAACGGTACCGGCCCGTGCTGGCGAAAGCCGAGCAGCGGATGGTCGAACGAGGGATCGACCGGATTGGTGACCTCGACCGTCCGCTCGAACCAGAAGCGCTCCTTTTGCCACGCATAAAGCGGTAGCCCGCCCAAATCCACAGCTCCATCGAACCGGTCGGCCCCGGTGATGTCGGATCCCGCGACATGGCAAGAAGCCGCGATTTCGGGAAACGGGTCCGCGCTGCCGTGCTTGCGGGTCAGTGTCGCCAGGACTCGGCCCTGGCCCTCCGCCGTTCGCAAAGCGCTATGCAGATAAGCCCGCAAAACCGGGCTCGGGCCGATCTCGACAAACAACCGGAAACCGGAATCGACGAGGTCCGCCATCCCATCGGTGAAGCGGACGGGGCTGCGGATGTTGCGCCACCAATAATCGGCGTTGAGAAGGCCCGCGGCGACCGGATCGCCGGTGACCGTCGATACGAGCAAGGCCCGCGGCGCGTCGGACGACAGGCCAACGAGATCGGCGAGCAAATCGTCGCGGATCGGGTCCATTGCCGCGGAATGGAAGGCGAAATCGAGATCGAGAACACGACAGGCAACGCCGCGGCGCCTCGCTTCCGCGGCCAGCCGTTCGATCGCTTCGCCGGGGCCGGACAGCGTCACCGATTGGGTGGTGTTGATGGCGCCGACCTCAAGCGGGCTGCCGAGTTCGTCGAGTAGCTCCTGAGCAGCCGCGCCCCCCAGCGCCAGCGCCGCCATGCGCCCCTGACCGCGCGTCCGTTCCTGCTGGCGGCTGCGCGCCACGACGACGCGCGCGGCATCGGCGAGCGACAAGGCGCCCGCGGCCCACGACGCGGCGATCTCGCCAACGCTATGACCGATATGGCCCGCCGCCTCGACCCCGAGCCCGCGCAGCACGCCGACAATCCCGACCTGGATCGCAAAGAGCAGCGGCTGAGCGATATCGGCGTGGACCAGTTGCTCGGCCCCGGCGCCGCGCTCGATCAGCTCGGCGACCGACCAGCCGAGCGCGGGACGCAATGCGCCATCGGCCTGCGCGATCGCCTCACGGAACGCCGGGCTCGCGTGATAGACGTCGCGACCCATCCCGGGCCATTGCGCACCGTTTCCCGAGAACACGAACGCGACTTTGCCGTCACGCACCGCCGTTCCGGTGATCACGGCGGGACTGTCCGTCCCGGCAATGAAGTCGCCCAGCGCGGTGATGATGCCGTCCTGGTCCTTGCCCAGGGTGACCAGGCGCTGAGGATGCTGATCGCGGTGCCGCGCGGCGGCGCGCAGCAGCGACGGCGCGCGCTCCGCGGGCGTGGCGGCAAGCGCGTCGCGCCAATCCTGCGCCAAGGCGCGCAGCGAGGCTTCCGTGCGCGCCGAGATGATCAACGGCGGCAACCGGCCTTCTGCCGACTCAACCGCCTCCGCACGCTGTGGCGGCGCGGTCAGGACCGCGTGCCCGTTGGTGCCACCGAATCCGAACGAGTTGACCCCGGCGCAACTTCCGGCGCCGATGGTCTCGACCGCGCGGACCAGCCGCAGGTTGAGCGCATCAAACGGGATGTTGGGATTTGGTGTCTCGCAATTGAGCGTCGGCGGTACGCTGCCGCGCTCGAGCGCCAGCGCCGCCTTGATCACCCCGGCCATCCCCGAGGCTGGCTCCAGATGACCGATATTGGTCTTGACCGAGCCGATCGGCAGCGGTTCGCGTCGCGCCTGCCCGAGCGCGCGCCCGACGGCGGCGGCCTCGATTGGATCGCCCGCTGGGGTGCCGGTGCCGTGCATCTCGAAAAACGCCAGATCGTCGGGGGTGACGCCGGCGCGTGCGTATACCGTGCGAATGAGGGCGGCCTGCGCCGCTTCGCTGGGCAGCGACAATCCGATCGTGCGACCGTCGGAATTGACGCCGGTACCGAGGATCACCGCACGAATGCGATCGCCGTCAGCCAATGCCTGGTGCAGCGGCTTCAAAATTATGGCGCCGCCGCCTTCGCCGCGCACGTAACCGTCGGCGCGCTGGTCGAAGGCAAAACAGCGGCCACGGCGCGACAGCATCGAGGCTCGGCAGAAGCCGAGAAACGGGTAGGGCGCCAGCATCAGATTGATGCCGCCGACGATCGCGCTCGCGATCCGCTCGCCGCGGATCGCCTCGCAGGCGTGATGCAGAGCCACGAGAGACGACGAACAAGCGGTGTCGATGGTCAGGCTCGGCCCGCGCAAGTCGAAGACGTGGGAGATGCGGTTCGCCAGGATGCTGAGCGTTCCGCCGGTCATGAAATAGGAATCGCCGCTCGCCGGGTCGGCCAGGCGCAGGTCGCGGTAGTCAGTGGCGGAGGCGCCGATATAGACCCCGGTGGCGCCGCCGGCGAGCTTGCTCGCCGGAATCCCGGCATCCTCGGTGGCATGCCACACAAGTTCGAGCAGCACGCGCTGTTGCGGGTCCATTTGCGCGGCTTCGCGCGGCGAGATCCCGAAAAAGGCCGGCTCGAACAGGTCGACTTCGTCGATGAGCCCGGCGGCCCAGGTGTAGCTCTTCGCCGGCTCTCCGGGCGTCGGGTGGTAGTAGAACCGCGTCGACCAGCGGTTCGCATCGACCTGCGAGATCGCATCGGTGCCCGAGGTCAACAGCTCCCAATACGCCTCCAGGCCGGATGCTCCCGGAAAGCGGCACGAGGCGCCAATGATCGCGATCGATCCGTCACTCATGGCGCTGAGAGATTCGGTTGCGTGGCTGGAACACCGGCTGACGGCTGGCCGCACGGCCTCCCCTTCATTATACACCCCAAGCCGCAAAGACCAGTTCTGACGTTGTTTCCGGCGATAGCCCGGCGCTGTCAAGCAACCGCGCCTCCCCATTTGATTCAGATTAAGCCGGTGATCCCCTAGCGATATTTCTCACGCGCCACCCCATGATCGCCCTCCCGACAAACTGACGCCGCCCCAGCTTTTTCGCGCGATGCGGCGTCATATTAACCGCGATCGAACCCAAAGCATTCGCATTAAGATCAATAATTAACATCCCCAACCCGGAGGCTAATGGAGGGTGCCCTCGAATTCAACCACCGCTTTACCCATCGATGACCGGAGGGGCGGCGCCGGGCTCGCCCGCAACATGCCGTCATGCCAAGGGGGTCGCGAGCCGCGCGCGGGTTCAGAAATACCGGCGCAGATTGGCGCGGATGCGCTCGAGGACCGGGGTCTCCGGCTGGGTGAGGGCAAAGCTCTCGCCGGTGATCGTCTCGAAGACGCCGACATAGATCCGCGCGGCTTCGGCGATGATGTCGCGCGGAATCGGCGGGATCGGTTCGCGGTAGGGGTCAACCCGTGCGGCCACCCAGCGCCGCACAAAATCCTTGTCGAAGCTCTCGGGCGTTTCGCCGGCTGCGAACCGGTGGGAATAGCTTGCGGCAAACCAATAGCGGCTGCTGTCGGGGGTGTGGATCTCGTCGGCGAGGATGATCTGGCCGTCGCGGTCGAGCCCGAACTCGTATTTGGTGTCGACCAGGATGAGCCCGCGTTTGGCCGCGATCTCGCGGCCGCGCGCAAACAGCGCCAGCGCCTTTGCCGACAGCTCCCGCCATTGCGCCGGGGTGAGCACGCCACGATCGAGGATCTCGGCCGCGGTCACTGGCTCGTCATGTTCGCCGTCCTTCGCCTTGGTGGTGGGCGTGAGGATCGTCTGCGGCAGCTTCTCGTTC
>Ga0209415_10020902_pt1 | contig 10129 bp, 8 predicted proteins | sample PeaSoiSIISIP2007_FD_187696 | JGI IMG/M metagenome (GOLD analysis project Ga0209415, IMG submission 187696) | Peat soil microbial communities from Weissenstadt, Germany - SII-SIP-2007 (SPAdes) (version 2) | ecosystem: Environmental > Terrestrial > Soil > Wetlands > Peat | place: Germany...
TCCCACGGCCACACGGCGCTTTACGATCTCCTGGTCGGCAGCACCACCCACGGCGTGCTGAAGAAGGCCGCGTGCCCGGTGCTGATCGTCCCGTCGGCCATCGTGGCCGCGGCGTCGAAGCCGGCCTCGGAGGCCGCGGATAAGCTGGCGGCCGTGGGCCGCTGACCCGTACAACCGGCGTTTTCCTACCTGGCGCCCTCAGGCTGCGCCAGGGCCGTGGCCCCGGATTCGGCCGGCACCGCCTCGAAACGGGAGACCGGGACGATCAGCACGGGGCAGGGCGCGTTCTTGAGCAGGGCGCTGGCGGTGCTCCCGACGACGAAGTCATACAGCGCTCCATGGCCATGGGAGCCGACCACGATGTAGTCTGCCGCGAGGCGCTTGGCCTCCTCGCGGATGCAAACGGACGGCTGGCCGTGGAGCAGGCTCATATCCACGGTGAAGCCGTCATCCTGCAGCTGCGCCCTCCAGCGGGAAAGCTGCTCCGAGGCGTTCTTTTCGACGGTCGAGGCGAAGCTCTCCACAACCGCGCTAAATTCGTTCACGATGGCGGAGGGCCGGACGACGTGAGCGATGACGATCTTGGCCCGGACCGTGCGGGCGAACGCGCTCCCCGCTTCCACCACCGGAATGGTGGCGTCCGAGAAGTCGATGGGGACAAGGATGGTTTTCATGGCCGTGGGTGGATTCTCGTTTGGCGAAGCGTGGTTACGGCTGGCATCCTAGCACGCGTTCGGTCGCGGCGCTGCGCATGGATTGGCGATCCTGCGCCAGAATTTGGCCGGGTTTAAGGGCCTGCGGCCCCCCCCGGCCATTTGCGCCCTTCCAGGCAGGTTGCGGGGCGACGCCTCAGTCGTCCGCCCGCCCCGCCGGGCCGCGGCGGCCGCCCCTTTTGCGGGCGAATCCTGACTCCGCGGGATTCCTTCACCGCAGGGCTAAATCCGCCAGTTCTGCAGGATGCGCTGATAGCTGCCGCGCTCGAACGCGCCCGCGTCCGCACAGCGATCGAGATTCATCGCGCCGCGGAAGTCGGTGATGGACTCGTAACCGCGCTCGACCATCCATTTGCGCAGGCTTTCGGTGAGCGTGGCGAGAAAACGCGGCCCGTGCCGCAGGAGCACGGAAACCAGCTGCACAACGTGGGCTCCGGCGAGAATTCCCTTGATCAGGTCGCCGCCGTCGTGAACGCCGCCACTGAGAGCGAGCGAACATTTCGTCTGTGGCGACAGGATCGCGAGCCAACGCAGGCGCAACAGCAGCTCCGCCGGATCGGAGAGGCGGAGCCGTGTCTCCGGCTCCTGCTCCGCGATGTCGAAATCCGCCTGATAGAAACGGTTGAAGACGACGATGCCGTCGGCGCCCGCCCGGGTCAGCTTCTGGGCGAAGTGGGCCAGGGCGGTGTAAAAGGGCTGGAGCTTGACGGCCACCGGGATGCGCACGGAGCTTTTCACCATCCGGACCGTTTCGAGCATCTCCGCCTCGACATCGAGCCCCGAGGTGGCCGGGTCGGTCGGGATCTGGTAGAGATTGAGCTCAATGGCGTCGGCTCCGGCCGTCTGAAAGCGTCGGGCGTAGTCGATCCACCCGCCGGGCCGGCAGCCGTTGAGGGAGGCGATGACCGGGACGGTAAGGGCATCCTTGAGGTTCTCGATCTGGCGCAGGTACTGGTCGGGGTTGAGCTGATAGTCCGAGGGCTCAGGGAACATGGCGCGCTCCCGGCAGCCGTTTGCGGCCAGAACGTGCGGCCGCGGCGCGTGCGAAAGCTCGTCGAGGTAGATCTGCTCCTCGAAGAGCGAACGCATGACGATGGCGCCCGCTCCAGCATCCTGAACCAGGCGGGCCGTATGGGTGTCGTCCGCCAGCGGCGAAGCACCAACCACCAGCGGAGTTGCGAGCTTCAATCCGAGGTAGGAAGTGGAGAGGTCCATGGGGTATGGGGTCATCGCAATTTGCAGGAAACATCGACCGCCGGCTCCGCGGATCTTGGCATTTGCAGCGCGCCGATTGTCCGGCCATTGCTAAGAGTCTGTTCATCAGTGGCTTGTCCCAGTCGGCGTAGCCGAACGCGCCGGTGCGCCGGGAGATCGGCGACCCCTTGTCTCTATGCCCGCAGGTGTTTTGGTCCGCTGACGCAGGGGTTGCCGCGTTCGTAGAAGCGAAGCGGGCGGTGGGTTTCCTTTGTGACGCCGATGCGCACGCTGTTTCCAATGATGATTCGCCCGGTCCTGTTCGCGTGAGAGCCCAACCAGAGCGGCCCCGTCGCGCACAAGTCCAGTCCGTCGAGGCGCCTGTCGATGTCGAGCGCAGTGGCAAGGCAGCCTGGCCCTGACGCCAGTCTGTGCACGGGCGCGGCGGGCCGCCGGCTCCGCATCAGCTCGACTCCCTCAAGCGGCTCCAACGCACGCAACAGGACCCCCCCGCCGACCCCCTCGACCTCGCCCGACACATTGACCGAGAACCAGTTGCCGTAGATGAAGTACACATAGGCGTGCCCGTGCTCAAGGAACAGCGACCGGTTGCGCGCCGTCATGCCGCGGTGGGAATGGGCGGCCGCATCGCCCACCAGGTAGGCCTCTGATTCGACTATGCGCCCGCTCCTGCGGCCCTCGGGCGTGTCGCGGACCAGGATCTTGCCGATGAGGTAGCGCGCGAGCGCGGTGGTGTCGACGGGCAGCTCGGAACGGCGAAGCCGGCGGATTCGTTGCATGCAGAGGCCAACCCCGGCGCCGGCCGCTCATCCCGGGCAGCCGCGGAGCGACTCGGCGGCGCCGGATCTCACTGCTGCACGGGGGTGTGGTCGATGCCCTTGCTGGCCAGATAGCCGGCGTGGCTGATTCCAAGCGCATAGACCACGCCGTCGGAAAGCACCGGCAGGTTGCCCAGGTCCTGCGCCGGAGCCTTCAGGTTGCGGTAGACTAGGATCAGGTAGGCGAGGGCGGAAATGACGGTGAAGAAGAACATCTGCACCTTGGCCATGTCGATGTGCATGGTGTTCCCGAGCTCGTCGCCCTGGAACAAGTCCGTCAGCCGGGCGTCGGCGATGCCTGTGTTGGCATAGAGCGTGCCCTGTCGGTTGTCCTCGACCTCCGCCTGCGAGTCGCCCGAAACCTGTGCGGTCTTGGCCGTCACCGCCGTGTCGGGCTCCTTGTCCTTCTTGGTACCCAGGATCAATGGCGAGGCCACGAACGACGTGGCGCTCATCCCCATCAGGAGCAGCAGGTGCGGATCAATGGTTATGTCGAGCGGGTCGAACTTGTTGGTCGGGTCGATCGCCGCGAAGCCCACCGCCTTGATGCGCAGCAAGGCGTACGAAAAATAGGAGGCGATCACCACGATCGTCCAGACAGCCATCTGAAACCGGGAGAGGCTCATGATGTTCTGCTCGTTGATCAGCACACCCATGGGCCGGTCGACGATGGCGCGGCCAAGGACGACCATGACGGCCACCAGCGCGGCGGAGATGACGACGAGATTCCATCCGCCTGGAACGTAGAGTCCGGCCGCAACGATCAGGGCCAGCAGGATGAGGATCCAGGCGGCCGTGGCGCCGGGTTTCGGCCTTAGCGCCGGGCGTGCATTCGCTGCGGAGGGGCCGGGGAGAACGGTGGCCGCGTCGCGGCCCGTGAGGGGTTGCAGGTCCATGGTGCGTCCTTGTTTTCTAGGTTCCTTGTTTTGCTACGATCGTGTGCGAGCCGGTTCCGTCCCTCCAGCTGAACTGGACCGACCTGGGGATTCGTCCCAACCAAACGGGATTAACGCTGGCCGCAAGGATAAGCATGCTTGCAAATACCCTTGTCCCGTAGCCTTGAGCCGCGAGCTCGCTGAAATCGGAGACGCACGACGGGAAGACCGCATGGAAGTCGCCCACGCGGGACTGGAGCAGGGAGAAGCAGCCCGGGGCGCGGGTGACGACGGCGTCCAGCAGGTCATCCTGGGAGGCCTCCGACACGACACTCTGCGCCGTCCATCCGACGTTGGCATTCGCCTCGGACGAGGCCAGCCCCGCGTCCGTTTGCTGCAGGTAATGCTCGCAGAGCTTGGCCACGGTGTCCGTCCCGAGGTTCCCCGACGGCGTCGCCAGGAAATCGGCAAACACCTGCGCATAGGCGCCCGTGCGGATGTCCACCTGCGCGCGCTCGGCGAAGGGAGGGAAGAACGGCAGGGCTCGGGCCATGGCGTACGGGGCGATTGTCTGAAGGAAGTCCGCCTTCGTCAGGGCGGGCAGCACCTGGCGCAGAACGGCGTCGGGGATGGCAAGGCTCACCAATGCGTCGCCGGTCGCGTCCAGCGGAAGACCGGCGGCGACGAATGCGTTGGAGGAGACGGCGACGTCATCGGAGTCGAGCGCGCTGATGACCGCGCCATGATCGGCCACCGTGTTTACGATGTCCTTGAAACTGCAACCCTTCCATGAAAAGGCGACCGAAAGCCTGACCTGGAAGTCGCTCGCGTCAGGGGAAGCCAGCGGAACCGTGGTCGCCGCATCGAGCTCGACAAAGTTCTCCTGCGTGGACTGCAGCCAGGAAACGGCGTATGCCCGTTTCCCAAGGAAAGAGAACTGCCTGAGAGACCCTCCGTCATTCCCCGTGCTGTTGAGCTCGACGAACTTGAGCTGAAGGGAGTCCCAGCTCTTGAGGAAAGTGTATCCGCCGACGCCGAATGAGAATCCGTAACCGACGTCTATCGCCTCAATCTCCTGGCCGAGGAGCCGCGAGAAGACGACCCCGTCCGCCGAGCCGGCGGTCATCAGGCGGGTTAGGTCCAGGCACAGTATGCCGGCGTGGTACTTGCGCAGCACCGCGTCCGGGACGGTGAACTGGGCGGCAAGGGAGTCTGTCGTCACGCGCTGCCAGGAATAGGTAAACTGGGCGCAGACGACGTTTTCTAGGCGCTGGGTCAGGTCGCTCTCGAATGACGCCAGCTTCGCCTGGAGGCTCTGCACGGCGCCGCTGGCGGTGGCGGGTATCCCGAGTTTGCTCAAGACCCCCAGAAGCGCCTGTTGCTCGGCCGGACCCAGCCCCGTAGCCGTGCCGCTTGCCGCATTGAGAATAGACCGCACGGTCCCGCCGGCCGCACCCGCAAGCTGGTCGAAGACCGAATCGACCAGGTCGTTCAAGTCGCTGTCGGCAACCGCAACCTTCAACCCGACACCGGCGTTGAGCCCGAGGGAGGTCGACACGGACTTCTTGACCGAGAAGAGGGTCGCGGCGCCGGCGGTCTTTTGAGCGAATATGCGAAATCCGTCGGACGCGCCAACGCTGACCGTCAACGTTGCGGAAGGGCTCGCGGTGAAGCTGAAGGGTCCCGCCAGATTCAGGACCGCGCCGACCGAGTCCGCTATGGTCGACGCCAGGCTCGAGGCGGTCAGCTTGAGCGAAAGGCACAGGCTGCCCTGAATCCCGAACGAAAGGACCTGTGCGACCGGCGGCGAGGGGGCGGGCGCCGGGGCAAGGAGTTCGTCTATCGAGAACAGGGTTCTGAAGTTGGCTGCCGCGGCCGCAAGGGAGGCACGCGCCATCGCGTTTCTGGGAAACGCCATGCACGCGCCGGCGTCGAGCGCGAGCGAACCGTCGAGCCCAAGGGCGGCCGGGCCGCCGATCGTGAAGGTCCCTGCGACCTTTCCCGTGACGGACAGCCCGGTTATGACCACGTAGGCGAGGCTCGGATCGTAATTGATGGGCGGCTCGATTGCGGGCGCATTCGCCGGATCCTCTGCCGCCGGCTGGGCACTGCAGCCCATGTTGAAGTAGCCGATCGGGTCGGGGTCGCTGCTGCTGTTGACGATCGCGACGCAGGTCTGTGCGCCGCAGGAGATGACGAAGGAACCGAGGTTGACCCCGGTATTGCTCGGGTCGGGCACGTTGACCGTGGTCGATTGCGTTGGCGCGGCCAGCGAGACGGGCGAGCTCGGCAGGGACGGATCCCCCAGCGGCTTGTCCGTCTCGAAGCCGGAGATCGTGCTTAGAGACGGGAGGGGGATTGAGGACATGACGGGGTCAATTTTGGACTATGGGCGGCGCGCCGGCGGCGTGCCTGGCGTCTCGGATGGGGCGCGGCACCCGTTATGTAAAGCGCGGGCGCGTGTCCGTCAAAGCGTCTTGAGGTATTCCAGCAGCGCGATCTTGTCCGCGTCGGAGAGCTCGGTGCCGTAGGTGTGGCCCTGGTTGCCGTTGCCGCGAACGGAAGTGTCTTCCATCCATCCGTCGCGGGCGGCGGCGTCGCCCGTCGTGATAAAGCCCACCTTGGCGGGATCGTAGACATCGTAGCCGCGGTGGAAGGCCGTGGGGCGATCCTTCACGGGCGCCAGCAGGTCGCTGAGCGTCGGCACCGAGCCGTTGTGAAGGTACGGCGCGCGCATCCAGAGGCCGTCGAGCGGAGGCGATTGATAGCCCTCCTGCTTGACCATGTTCGGCCTGATGATGCCGATCTCCTTGACCTTCTCGTTGGCCTGGTCGGCGGCGGCCTGGTTCCATGTGTCCATGCGGTTGCGATCCGTGCCGATGTCGGCGATCGGGATGAGCCGGTTGGTGTGGGCCTGGCCGGGATCGTGGCACGAGACACATTTCCCAGCGGGACCGTTGGTTTCCCCGGCGTATATCACCTTCCCCTTGGCGGCGAGCGCGGCGTCGATCGGAAACGGATAGGCGGGCGGCGCCAGGTCGCTCAGGTAGGCGTCGAGCTCCTGCATGCGGTTGACGAACCAGGCGCGCCGCTTGAACTTCCAGTTGAGCGTGTCGAGCGGGACGGTCGGGTCCGGCGCCGCTCCAAGCCCGAGCGCCGAATCAATCAGGACGGAAATGACCGCCGGCGTGTCGCAGCTCCAGTTTAGGAACAGGCCGTCGCCGTTGCGGATCTTGAGGTTCCACACCGAGGGAAAGTCAGCCTGGCCCGTTGTGTTGTCGACCGGCTGGGACGTCATGAAATACTTCGTGAGGTTCATCGGGTCGTCGCGGCCTTTGCCCCAGTCCGGCCACCCTGGCCTGTTCATCCACGCCATTTGCGTGGCCTGCTTCTGGAGCGCGCTCCGGGTGAGGGGAATGAGCGCAAAGCGGTAGATCAGCCTGTCGACCACCGAGAGCTTGGTCTCGCGCTCGATCTGGGCCAGCAGGGTGTCGGCGTTAAAACGCGGGTCCGCGGCGCAGTTTGTCAGGAAGCGTATCATGCTCTGCAGGTTCGAGGTGTGCGCCGGCGCGCCGACGACGACATGCGGCAGGTCGCTTTCGCTGGCGCGCCACGTGCCCACATGGCAGATGGCGCAGTTGTTCGCGATTCGCGGGAAGCCGATGGTCTTCTTTGAGAAGCCGACGGGTATCTCCTGGCCCGGCTCCCAGACGACGCCGAAGGCCTTGTAGCCGCCGGGTCCCGGCACGAAGTCGGGGAAGACCCGCGGGAGAACGACCCAGATCCAGTAGGGGATGCCGCGGGTGTTTTCGGCGCCGATGGAACCGTACTTGAAGCGCTCCCCCTCATTGGCGAACGGGGGCTGGGGCACCTCGCGGAAGAACTTGTACCAGCCAAAGACGCCGACAACACAGAGGATCGCCACGAGGGCGATGAGCCAACGCATGCAACGGGAGAAGTTCATGTTCAGAATGTCTTTAGATATTCAATCAGGGCCTGCTTGCTGTCCTCGGAAAGTTCGGTGCCAAAGGCCTTGCCCTCGTGGCCATAGTTGCCGTTGCCCGGTAGCGTCGTGTCGAGCGGGAAGAACGCCTTTTCATTCTCATGGGAGACGTTGGCCACGAAACCGACGTTCTTTTGGTCGTAGACGTCGTAGCCCCGGAAGAACGTGGCGGTCCGCTTTGACGCGGGCTCGAGCAGTTCCCAGAGGTTGGGCACCGAGCCGTTGTGAAGGTACGGGGAGCGCAGCCAGATGCCGTCGAGCGGCTGGTTTGCGTAGCCGTCGGTTTTCCGGAAATGCTGGAAGCGCTCCGCGGGATAAGCGGCGTACAGCTCGCCCTGGTTCACGCAAAGCGCGAAGGAGTAGGAGTCGAGGCGGTGGCGGTCAGTCTTTATCAGGTCGATCGGCGTGACCTTCCCGACAAGGTCCCCGGCGAAGTCGGTGCCGCTCGCCCCGTGGCAGCGCGCGCAATACTCCGCGTAGACGGGCTTTCCCTTCGAGGCGAGGGCGGCGTCGATGGGATAGGGATACGGGGGCGGCGCCGCATCCAGAAGCCAGTTTGCCGTCCGGCGCACCGACGCGCGGTCCAGGGTCGGCGGCAGCGCCCCCGTGCCGAACGCCGCGCTGCGGTTGCGCTCGTCGACGGAGATGTTGTTTCCGTCCCAGTGGAGCTCCATCCCCTCGCGAAGGCGCTGGTGCCATATGGAGGGGAAGTTGCACACCCCGACCCACTCCTCCGGCGGCAGCATATCCATCCGGAAATTTAGCAGCACCTTCGGCGGGTTGAAGGTGTCGAAGCGCCCGGGGCCGAAGACGGGCTCGCGGTCCATGAAGCTGAACATCTGGCGCAGGCTGACCAGCTGGTCGCGCATGAGGTCGACGCCGACGTACCGGATGAGCTCTCGATTCAGCCAGTCGTCGGTTCCCATCCTCTTGATCACGGGGGCGATCCGGTCGCCCGTGAAGTCCTTGTCGAGCGCGACGGCCGAGAGAAAACGCTCGAATCCCTGCAGGTCCACGGTGTTGGAGGGCATGCCCACGATGAACCGCGGCGCGCTAGCCGGCGTGTCGCGCACCGAGCCCACGTGGCAGACCGCGCAGTTGAGGAAGACCCGATCGATTCCCTGCACCCGGCGCTTCGAGACTCCGATCGGCAGGTCCTTGCCGGGCTCATAGAGGAACCCGAGCGACTGCAAACCCTTGCCCGGCAGGTATTGCGGAAAGAGCTCCGGCAGCGCCATCCAGATCGAGTAGGGTATGCCCGACGAGCGCTCGCCGCCCGTGGAGCCGTACTTGAAGTGGTCCTCGTTGCCGGCGTAGGTGACCGGCTTGTCGCTGGTGAAGCGCGCGGCCGCCCAGACGACCAGGACTGCGATGACGATGCCGGCAAACCAGCATACCCAGCGGCAGCAGCGCCTGGGCGGGGTCGGCGGCTGTGGTTCGGCTGGCATGGCTTCGCGCGCGGGGCGGGCTACGCCGGGAAGTGGAGCGCGAAGTCGATCAGCCTGGTCTTGCTCCAGAAGACGACCCCTAGGTAGAGGCGGTTTGCCGGGTCGACCAGCCGGATCTCATCGCGGATCTTCCGCGCCCAGAACGTCGAGTGCGAATAATCCAGCACGATGCACTTCTTCCCGTCGAGCCAGCTGTCCGTGAAGTAGACTTTCGCCATGACGGCCCTTGTGCCGTCGACGCCGAGCTTGTTGAGCAGGGTGGTGGTGCCGTCGGGCTGCCGGGTAAAGACCTTCCCCTGCCAGGCGAAGTCGTGGACAAACCTGGCGAACAGGCGCGTCAGGAATGTGCCTGTCGTCCAGATGGCCTCGCCCGCCGCGTTTCCGTCCGGTATCGGGCCGGCCTGGCTGTTGCGGAAAAGCGCATCGAGTTCGCTTTCGGATTTTCCAAGCAGTTCGTTCAAGTTCATATTTTGTATTGGGGTCGAGTGTTCTTCGGGCCCGTCTCTGCGGTCCGTGTCCGGAGCGAAGGGGGGCGGGCCGCCGCTAGATGGTCTTCAGGAATTCGATCAGGGCGCGCTTGTCGGAGTCGGACAGGGTCGAACCGAACGTGTGGCCGCGGTCGGTGACAAAATCCGGGCACTTGCTGACGGCGAGCAGCGCGGGCACCAGCTCCTGGGTCATGAGCGCCTTTGTGGCCGCCGGATCCAGGTTCTTCAGCTTGATCTCGGCGAACACCTCCTTGAGCTTCACGCAGAGCTTCACCAGGTCCGCGGGGTTGGCGTCGGGGTTGATGTTCGCGATAAGGTTGACGGGGGTTCCCGCGGGGATGTCGCCTATCCGCAGGTAGCCGTCCGGATCAAAATACGGCTTGAGGAGGCTGTGCAGCGGCTCGGGAATCACGGCTCCCTCGAGCTGCAGGCGGCAATTCTCGCCCGTGCGCCAGATCGAGTCCTTGCCCAGGCGCTTCTCCGGCCACAGGAGCTTCTCGGCGGCGTCGTTGAAGGCCTCCATCCGGCCGGCGACCGACGGGTCGCCCGTGTACTTGCCGAGCGAGTTG